>Ga0209909_100467_pt1 | contig 23416 bp, 23 predicted proteins | sample FECB22metaG_FD_188302 | JGI IMG/M metagenome (GOLD analysis project Ga0209909, IMG submission 188302) | Cyanobacterial communities from the Joint Genome Institute, California, USA - FECB-22 (SPAdes) (version 3) | ecosystem: Environmental > Aquatic > Thermal springs > Hot (42-90C) > Microbial mats... | reverse complement strand
CAACCAGCTCACGATTCTTGACATCGTATCCCAGGGGCAATGACCCTCCCATCCACATGCCCTTGCGCTTGGATGCCGCGATCTTGTCGCGGATCCGCTCACCCGTGACCTCGCGCTCAAACTGAGCGAACGACAAAAGGACGTTAAGCGTCAACCGCCCCATCGAGGTGGTTGTATTGAACTGCTGAGTGATCGACACAAAGCTGGCGCCTTGACCATCCAGCGTCTCGACGATCCGGGCGAAGTCAGCAAGCGATCGTGTCAGCCGATCGACCTTGTAGACCACGATCACGTTAATTCGCCCAGCAGTAACATCGGCAAGAAGTCGCTGCAGCGCCGGCCGCTCCATGGAACCACCCGAGAGGCCACCATCGTCATAGGCGGTCTTCACAAGCTTCCACCCCTCGTGAGCCTGGCTCTTTATGTACGCTTCGCAGGCCTCCCGCTGGGCATGCAGAGAATTGAATGCCTGTTCGAGTCCCTCCTCAGTCGATTTGCGCGTGTAGACAGCGCACCGCCGGATTGCGGTCATTGGTGTCGACGTTGCTTCACGCCGAAGAACCGCGGCCCCGACCAGCGTGTCCCACTGATCCGGGTCGCTACCTCCGACAGGGATCGATAGTTCTGGCCGGCCCAGGCGAAGCCCTCTTCCAGAACCATCACTCGGTGGGTCGTTCCGCCCCACTCTCGCGTCAAGACTGTGCCGGGCTTCAATGCGCCCGATATTGACAATGTCGAAGGAGTATCGCTTTTCGATGGAGCGCTGAGTTGCTTCAGCCGGCGGCGAGTGGTGGGATCGTATCCGCCACGCGCCCTCGCCTGCAGCTCCCATGCGAGCCAGAGCCTCGTCATTTCTGTGCTGGCGAAGTGCGGAGGAGAACCGAGCCGCTGGCGCCAGAGATTGCGCAGTGCTTCAAGACCGAGACCATCCAGCTGGGCGATCTCGGTCCGGAGTGTATCGTCATGACTTGCGGACATGGTCCAGACCGTCAGGAGATCCGGTAGACGCGATGACCATCATCATTCGGTTGGCTGGTGATGGTGAGGTCCTGCTTCTTCTTCAGTGAGCCTGAGATCGCCCCGCGCACACTGTGATGCTGCCAATCCAGTGCCGTTGCGAGTTGGGCGATAGTGGCACCCTCCTTGCGCCGCAACATGGCCTGCAGCTGCCCGAGTTTTGTCTTCGGTGCAGATGCTGCGGCCACCACACGCTTCTTTCGTTCCGGACCGCTCTTCGCCTTTTGCTTTGTCATCGTCCGCTCCATGCGTTGTCTTCCGGCATATGCCGGCAACGCATGCACGCTTCCTGTGCCTACTTTCTCAAGTGAATTGGCGGATCATGGCATTGCGTAGATTGCGGGCAGGCGATACTTCCATGATCAGGCGCCGGCCGACTGGCGTATCGCTACTGCGGGTTCGAATCCCGCCCTGTCCGCCAACACTCTGTCCAGCGACGTCAGGACCCGTCATGCTGGACGATACTCAAGCAACGCAAATCGAAATGACCGGCGACAATACTCCAGCGTCGGATCGTTTAGGTATGTCTGCTCGGTGACCCCTCGGGTGCCACACGAGCCGTCATCACTCTGTGGTGGGCCGCACGCAAAAAAGCCCGAAGGCAGGAGGCGATCAAAATAAACTGGTCTTTGGGGGAAAGGTCCCACAGTTCTTTGGGATGAACCGAACCCTTTTGCATCTTTGCATACTCACTAAGGATGATGTCCCGTCCGATCTGATCGAAGCAATTGTAAAAAGAACGAATGCGGTCATCGGTCAGCTTGAAGTCGCGTCGATGAGCAAAGCTGTTTCGGATGTTGCCCAAGTCCAAAAGTGGACGGGTTGCTGTGTACTCAAATAACGCGTGCTTCTCCTGCGAAAGGGATGTGTCCTTCCGGACGGACGGCTTATGCGTGGCGACCGTAATTACAGTGAATGGCCAGCCTCGGAGGGCCCGCAAGAATGCGATGCGGTCATGATGCCTGGCATCGCGGAAGTGAAAGCCAGTGTCGCGGTTCCTGCTCTTCGACTTGTGCTTGGAGACGATAGCCCGAAACGCAACCAGCGCGTTCTCAAACATGATCGTCTTGTCGGCGGGAACGACCACAGCCGACATTATGAACCACTCCGAACTCTTCTTGTCCGGCCTTGGCACAATGAAGAAGCCCTCGTCCCCGGCTTCGTCAATGAACGCAATGAAGGTGCGTTTCGTCGCCATCGTTGGCGGCCTAGGTCTTCAGGACCAGAGCCCAGCGGCGATCCCGATCAAGCGGCGAACGGTTCGACGTTTCAGGTTGAGACCGGCATGGAAGTCTCTGCCATGTACGGCGAGACGGTAGAGATCAGGGCTGCTCGACACTCTCAGCACAAACAAATCCGACATCGAAGGGCTCCTAGTTGCAGCATCACCATTCATTCCCCTCCATGGTTGTCTTGAGGTTGATGATTCATCGAAGTTTGTGTCCGAAACAAGGACATCACGGTCCCCTCATTTTCGCCGGATGCTCGCGCGAAAACGTAATGAACACGCGGCTTTTCAGCACTTTGTGAAGGGTGTGCCGAGACAAACAATCCCCAAGCCGGGTGAGTTTATTCATCTGCATCGCTTTCGATTCATGAACTCGATCTCGCCGACTGGCAGCTGGCTGATCGGTCACCATCTCTGCGGCATGCCCAAAGCATCTCCGACCTGGACCTGCGACGTGTGCGGGCAGGTCCTGCCGAACGAACCGAAGCCGGTCCTGAAGCACGTCATGTCGCATGCCGAGCGTCGGCCGTTGGCGCGCAGTCGACCAGAGCGGCCTGCAGACGATGAGCCGCCGAAGGCGCGCGACGTGCACTGATCGAGCCCCGAAGAAATCCCGGCAATTTAATCGGGTAGCATGACCATCGTAGATCGCTCCATGGTCCTTCGGTCGTAACAACCCAAGGAGCGATACGTCATGTCGAAAATCACCACCGACAACGAGAAGATCAGGGAGGCGATGAAGTCCCTGATCGATGCCCACGACGCGTTGGTCCGCTCGCTCGACACCGAAGACTTCAGAGTCGTGTACAGCGGGGCCTTGCGCGCCGAGTCGGCTGTCGTTGAGGCTGCCGCCGCGCTGGGCTACGGCCTACCAGCCGTGGAGGCCTGATCATGACGAGGCAAGAGGCCAATTTGCGGAAGATCGTTAAGACGATGTTCAGGCACGCGGCGAAGCGAGGGGACCAGGCCGCGCAGGGTGAACTCCTTCTCACGGCACCGTCGCAGCAGCCACTCCCGGTACTCACCGACCAGCTTCTTCGGTCGATGGCTACCTCGACGCTACGACGCCGGCTCGCGGCCATAGCTGACGCTCACCAAGCTGCCGGCCATCCCGATCCGACCAAGCATCCACTTGTCCGCAAAGTCTTCCGGGGCATTCGTCGGGTACAAGGCGCCGGACCGGACGCGGCCACGCCCCTCGATATAGACATGTTGGCCCGTATCATCGCCGCGCTACCCAATGGCCTCACCGCAATTCGGGACCGTGCCCTACTGCTGGTCGGCTTCTTCTGCGCGCTGAGGCGGTCGGAACTTATTGCCCTGGCGGTAGAGGACGTAGACCGACGCCCAGACGGCTGGATCGTCACAATCCAACGAAGCAAGACTGACCCCTATGGAAGGGGTCAACACGTGCCGCTGCCGGCATTCTCGGGACCTCTATCCCCAACAGCTGCTGTCGAGAATTGGCTAACAATTGCCGCGATTGCTGAAGGCCCGGTATTCCGAGCCGTCGGTCCCGACCACAAAATCGCATCAAGCCTACCTGCCCCGCAGGTCGGATCGATCCTGCGCCAGCGAGCCGCAGAAGCCGGCCTTGATGTTCAACGCCTCTCTGCACATTCCCTTCGGTCAGGATTTGCAGTGAGTGCGACGCGCGCCGGCATCGCCACAGCCCAAATCCAGGCCGTTACCCGTCATCGAACGCTGAGTGGTTTGGCGGCGTATGTACGCACGGCCGGACCGCCAACAGCAGCCCAGTTACTTCTACTGCCTGAAGCCTAGGGCACCATTCGATCTGGTCGGCATAGATGCCAACTGGCACAGTCTGCTGTCACCCGGCCAGCTGCGCGTCTGCCACCTCGTGGCGCACCAGGACCGCGTCCGAGTTGAGGTCGACCTCGATGAGTTGGCCGCACCTCAAGCCGTCGCATTCGCTTGAAGTCGACTTATGTGAGTTAACCAGTGCGGGCGCACGGGACGAGCCAGCAGTTCACGTGTGCTTCCACACGAAGTTCCCCGCAAACGTCATGTAGGTGTTCGATATTTCTTGCAGCACGAGCAACTGCTTGTCGGTTTCTTTGATGACATCGGCTCCCTCTGGGACGCGAAAAATACGGCGAACCGCAACACGCTCACTGATGAAAGCGCCCGGCTCGAAAAACCAGTCAAACGGTTTGCCGCCCATTGAGATCAGCCCAGTGCTCTCCCTATGCTTTTCGACGAACTTCGTAAGTTCGCGCTCGGTCAATTTCTTGTCGTAGTGGAACGCGAGATTGTTGCGTACCCGCCCCGCGATCTGCTCGTAAATCGGGCCATCAATGAAGGCCACGAGCTTGTCGAATTCCTGACGGGTATGCCTGTCGCTTTGATCGACGAACGCCTTCAGTCGGGAGTTTGACTCGATTTCGCGGATGATTTTCCCGCCTTCGTAGACGTGAGCGATTGTCAGCTCGGCGAAGTATCTGAATGCTTCCTCACGCTTTTTCTTACGCAGCTCAGAGTCTTCCGACTTCCACATCTGAGCGGTCTCGGCAGCGATGGCACAGTCATTCACGACCATCATTAGCCGGAGGAGAACAGACCCGAATTCCGGATCACGGCCGAGCTTGTCCATCTGGACCACTTTGGTCCTGCTACTCATCCGCTCCCCCTAGCTGCGCGCCCAACGTGATCGTTCGCTGAAGCTGAGTCGCTCGCGCCCGACAGCGCGGTAGCCGGGGGCGGCCTTCAGCACGGCGCGCATCGCCATCGTCACGCGCGGTGCGATCCGGCAGCGGCAAAGCGCCCCGACCAGCTCCGTATTGAAATCCAAGCATCAGCGAACCTGGTTCGTGCGCGGCATGGCTCGGCGACCATCGTGGGAACTTCGCTCTACCTTGGACAGTAGCAGAGAGGGCTGTGGGAAGCAGGGCTCAGCTCTCGGTCGATATGGCCGAGGCGGGGTGGGCCGTCGAAACGGCGTTGCGCCTCGTAATCGTGCTTGCTCGCGCGGAGCGTCGTGCCGTCGTTCACTACGGTTCCGCTGGTTGTCAGCTGCTTGCCGCCAGGACAGCGGTAGGTGTCAGTTGCGGCACCTTGGCCAACACCTTCTCGTCCGACCACGAAGCCTGGCCGACGAAATGCAGCAACGACTGATGCTGCGCCGCCGTTCGGCCCGGTGCCGTCACCGCCGCCAGCGGCTCGACGCTCTTGCGTTCGCACGGCATCAGCAGCCCGCTGCAGTAGTCCCGCAGCGGCTTGACCCGGTCGGCGTGGCCAATAACCCCGGCCAAGCCCTCGACGTAGCTCGAGAAACGCTCGTCACTGCCAGCGCAATCTTGAAGACTCATCCAGGCTCTCCCGCCAAAATGAATCCTCCCTTCCTGCCCCAACATCCACTGACCCGAGCCGCGGCTTTCTAGCTCATCTTCTGACTCAGTAAGAACTAATGAGTGATCCCGAAATCCCGGACGTCGACACGATTCTCGGCGACAGCCGTCACGATCCATCTGACTTCTGGGCACGATTCTCGCGCCGACAGGAAAAAGCTGATGCCATTACCGTCGTCGAGCGTAACACCCGAGACGATCGCATGGGGTGGACAACCCTGAGCGCACATCTCCTCGAGTATCCCGGTCGCTTGACCGACCGAGGAACAGGACCTCACGCGATCTGCCTGCGAGACGAGCTGCAACGTCATGAGGGTCCTCAGAGTGTCATCGGATTCGACGATCAGAACGTTCAGCGCGGTCCGATCGACTCGGGCAGTCCTTTCGGCCGTCGATCGATCGGCGACTTTCCTGATCCAGTCGGTCAACCAGGAAAGATCGAGATCGTGGGGAAGCGGCACCCAGTTGATCTCTGGAAACCTGGCCATGATCTCGTCGCGGAAATCCGGCCGGCCGATTCGCAGCAGCCGTTCAGAGATGACGATCGCCTGCGGCGCCAAGGTCTGGTCCGGCACGAACTGCAGAATTTCCTCGGCCTCTGCGATCGAGCTGCTCAGGGTCACTCGATGGCCGCAACCCGCCAAACGATCGGCAACCGAAATGCGGCGGCGCGAGTCGCCTTCAATCACTAGAATATCCATGCTGACCCCCTTTGCACAATGCGGTTCGGCAGCGTTCGAAATGATCTTTTGCGTTCAGAGGGGTTGGCAAAACTTACGATGCCATCGTCGCAAAGCCAGCGCCATTTGATCCATTCCGAAACCAATCGACGAAATGACCGGCACGGGAGCAGCAAGCGCGGACGCTCGGCATGCGTCGTTCTTCGCATGCCTTGCGTTTGCGTCCATCGTGACGGAGACGGCGACAGGGCCTTGGGGGAGCCCTGCCGCCGTTCAACGAAGTGGCCTTCGATTGGGGTCCAGCTCCCCCGGGATGTGTGGGAAGGAAGGGAGCGAGCGAAGCCACAGCGTCAACTAACAGGTCTCGCCGGCGTGTCAGCAACTTAAACACCCAATGTGGAACCGATCGCGCAGATCATGCCCTCGGCGCGACGTACCTGACAGTTGGTCGGAACGGCGATTCCGAGTCGGAGGCTGACGCCACACGGTCGAGAGCGGTTGGTCAAGAGATCCTCCGTGGGCAAACGGGCAGACGCCGGCGGCCGCCAGTGAAGCCGCAGGCGTTTGCCCTCGCACAGGCCGCGAGTGGGCGGACCGCTTCGAACAGGAAGGCCCAGCTAGCCGGGCTGCAGGATCGCAGCTCGCGGCACCAACCGCGCAAGTGCGGGGCGGCGCCGTCCTCGTCGACTCCCATCGTCGCGCCACCAGGCGAGGCAATGGACGATCCGCTCTCCTCGTCCGAATGTCAGGCGCGGGTCTCCGCCGACGGATCTGCAACAGGCAGTAGAATTTCCATGTGGAAGGCGCCTGCCGCTTGATCGGCCGCCGCAATCTTGCCTCCCATCTCTTCAATAATGCGTCGGCACATTCCCAACCCGAAAGTTCCGCTTCCCATTCGTGTTTTGGTCGTCATGTTTGAAAGAGAGGGCTCCGGCGCCACATCCTCCGGAATGCCGGCCGGAACCGAGACATCGACGATGACGCGCACGAATTGTCGGCCGTCCTGCGCTGCGACATTGGTGACGATCTCCATCGACCAGCCCTCGAAGCTGCACATGTAGTTGACGAGACTGACAAGCGCCTGCTCGAACCTGCCGATATTGCCCATGGCGAAGGGTAGCCTTTCATCGAGCCGCACCGACAATCTCCCATGGGCCCGGCGCGCGCCGTACTCGGTAAGTTTGATCGCACCCCGCACCGCCACTGCCGGATCGAAGGGTCTCGGCTGGTTGTCGGCAATGCCGCGAACGAAGCTACGGAGATCTCGTAGGATGTCGGCCAAGGTCTCGACCTGCTGGGCCACACGGTCGAGCCTGCTCTGAACGTAAGCGCCATCCGGCACGGCACAACGCGCAGCAGCATCGACCAGCTCCTCGCGCGCCGCGGCACACGCGACGTTGATGACCTGAAGTGGCTGGCTCAGCTCATGCGCGATGGTACCCGCCATCTCGCCCAAAATCGCGAAGCGCTCCGCTTGATGGAGTGATCGTTCTGTTTCCGTGAGTTCCCGCGCTTGCCGCGATATCACATTCACGAGCGTCGATATAGGTGCTGATGGCAATTTCCGTATCCAAAGCAATCAGTTTGAGCAGTGCGCTGATCGATTGCTGTGCCGTATCGGCGGGTTCTACGGCCGCCATCACGCGTGGGAATACGAGCTGCACGTAGATCGAATAGGCGCCCATGTACCAAACAGGGGGAAGGTTGATCCTTTGATGGGCACGCCCGATACGGAGACGGTTGGCGAGATATTTCTCGCCATAGTCGCCGCCGGTCAGCCCAAGAAAGTAGACTCTCTGGGCTGCCTTTACGCGCGCAACTATCGCCGGATCGGCAAGGAAGGCCTTTGTCTCGTCGAACCCCAGAATTCGGCGATAGAGCTCGTCCACCACATCGTCCACGAATGCCTCTGCCACCGGTCCCAGGTTTCTCAGCAATCGAGCGTCCGCTTCGGTGAATCCGAAGAACTCCTTTCGCCGCTCCCAGTCGCGAGGCGACAATTCGCTCCCGGATGTGCGTTCAACTCTCAAGACCATTCGTGCACCTCACATCCGGTCCGGCTATCCACGGATACCCGCCAACCATGCTGGTCTCGCTCGGATGGCTGCCACCGTACGACGAGAACGCGCTCACCGCCTGGCCGCGATCTTGACCAGATGACATCGGCTTTCACATTCTCTTTGGGGCGGGCGAAGCCTGCGATTCCCTTCGACCTCCGGGGTCACGGGTCGCGTGGCGTTGCGGAACTCGCCGAATCCTCGCGGTTCGCGAAAGACCATTTCCTCGCCGCCGGCATCATCGCAAGCCGGATGAAGTCGGTCAGCGTGGTCATTGGAACCGGCTTGTCGAGGACGGAGAACGGCAAGGCATCTGGAGTGCGCTTGAGTTGCCGGCTTTGCTGGATGAGGGTCGGGTCGCCGGACATCAGCAACCACTTGGTAGCCGGGTGCATGGCGGCATATTCGAGGCAGAAGGTGATGCCGTTGCCGTCCGGCAGGCGGATATCGGAGATCACGATGTCCGGCAAGCGCTCGTCGAGGGCTCGTCTCGCGTCCGCGATCGTCGCGCACCCTCGCACGGAATTCTGCCGTCGCGTGAGGTATTCCTGTATCTCGTTGCGCAGATCGTCATCGTCTTCGATCAGCAGTATGCGCGGCACAGCCAATGGACCCTCCCTCCATACTTTCTTTCTGTCGTTGTCACGCGGCTCCGGTTGCGGCTGCCGGCAACACGATCTCGAAACGAGCCCCGCCTGCGGGGTGATCGCATGCGGCGATGATTCCGCTCATTTCCTCGATGATGCGACAGCAGGTGCGCAGGCCGAGACCGGTGCCCATGCCTTGTGGCTTGGTGGGGACGAATTTCTGACGGAGCCGCGGCAGTACTTCGCCGGGTTTTCCCGGGCTGTCGTCCTCGACCCGAATGGCCACTTGCGCTGGTCTTCGCGCCACGAGGACGTGCACGATACCTCGGGTTCCTACCACGCCGGCGGCGGACGCCAAGGCGACATCCTCGAGGCCACGTACAAGGCCTGCCTGGTGAACGAACTCGTCGAGTCCCTTTGAGCAGGAGCGATCGTTCTCGACAGTCCGACCAATTTCAGCATTCATCATGCGGATAAAGTTACATCGAAATCAGCGACAGATGTCGGAGCTTGCATGTTTATCGGCTCCAAATTGGAACGGTTGATAAGCGCGCGGTCACCCAGCATCGTTTGGCAAGAGTGCTTCACGGTATTGGGGCGGATGCTCCTAGGATGAGCTTCAACCTTCGGGGGCGATATGTCGAGCCATCGAAGTGTACACGCGCGGCGGATGCTGCTAGGACATCAGTCAACCTTCGGGGGCGATATGTCGAACCATCGAAGTGTACGCGCGCATAAGAAGGCAAGCGACATCGCGGAGGTTCTGCGCGCCTGCGCGCACCCCCATCGTCTTCTTTTGCTCTGCCTGCTGGAGCATGAGCCGTGGTCGGTCGGCTCGCTCGCGGCGGAAACCGGCCTGAGCCAGCCTGCGGTCTCCCAACATCTTGCCCGGCTGCGCAAAGCGAGCTTGGTGGTCGCGAGCCGAAGCTCGAACATGATGTATTACTGTCTCGACGGTGCGCATTCCTCCGGCGGGTTGAAAGCTCTCATCGGCACCTTCTGCGAGGAGCTGGCCCGCAACACAAAGCACGGTCGCTGACCTGTCCTTCGGCCTGGGTGCGAGGCGGATGTAGTCGGGCGAATTCTGCGCTGCCGCTTTCCGACTCGCCGATTTCTCCTTCCAGGACCTGGTGCGGCGGCCGAGGCATTGGCTACACAGCATGCCGATCCCGGCCATGTTCACAGGGCGGCTCTAGTGTCCGAGCTCGTCGGATAATACGCGAAGGAAGGTGTCGATCATAACCATGCTCGCCATTCGCTCGTCGCTTCTCCCGCGCGCCACCATGCCCGAGAGATAGTACCCACCCTGAGCTCTCGGAACGATGGCGTAGCAGGCATCGTATCTCGAGGCTCCCGCCTCGCAGGCGGCGAACAGGAAGACGACGTCCGGTCGAAATTTGTCCGTCATCGTCCCGGAGAAAGCCAGCCCGCGACAAGTTCGGCGTTCCTGGGCGATCACCGTCGCCGCCAGGTCTGCAGCAGACGCCGCGACTCCAGGCGCCAGGACCCGCAGAGCGCCGATGAGATCGTCGACACGCCACACGGCATGCCAATGCAAGAGCTCTGGCGCGCCGAGATCGCGAATCTCCTTTTCGTCGAGGGTGCGAAACCTCGGCAGATCGCGGCGGGCCGAAAGATGGGAGATGCGCGTCGTCTCGACGCGCCGGTCCGTCTCCGCCTCGGCACCCCATGCTCCGCCGGGTTGTCCCCGTTGCGGCCGGATCCGGGTGGCCGCCGTCGCCACGCCTTGCGCATTCGGCAACCTCGGTGAACGCCCTGTAACCCCCTTCGAGGCTGAGGTCGTGCCGTGCGCTGCGCGTGATCAGCGTGAGCGAGGTGCCTCTTCGAAGAGCCTCCAGGAAGGGTGATCCGGTGGACAGCTCGACGAGAACCGATCGACCGGTGCTGGCCCTGACCGACATCAAATGCGGACCGGCCCGGTCGACGTAGCCGCCAATTTCAATCTGCTCGTCGGGATCCATTCCACGTACCACATACCACCGTGCGACACGGCGATCGTCATCGCCATGTCATTGGTATAGTTGGCGGAGATGGCGCAGTGGGTGAACTCGTAGCGAGCGTTGCCATAGGCTGCCAGGCGCCATATGCCGAGGTTGGCGGCCGATCCGGGAATCTCCACCGGACGGATGGGCGCGTCCGCATGCACGGTTCCGGCGCTGATGGCGAGCGCCGCCACGAGAGCACTGGTTGCTCGCATTGCTTCCCCATGGTGCAGGCGAAAGCCGATGGCTTCGACGAAACGTAAACCTATTATCGCTCGGGCGAGAGCCACCCTTGAACCGGCAACGTATCCAAATCGGATGGAATGCCCGCTGGTGGTGACGCCATGACGCTATATCGCAGCCTCGACATCGGGTTCGCACGCCGCGGGCAGCAGGACCTCGAACGAGGCGCCGCCGTGCGGTCGATTGGTTGCAGTGATCGTGCCGCCCATTTCCTCGACAATTCGCCGGCAAATGCGCAAGCCCAGCCCGGTCCCCACGCCGCGCGGCTTGGTGGTGACGAACGAGTTGAACAGACGCGGCAGCACGTCCGCTGCAATACCCGGCCCATTGTCGTCGACCGCAATGAGCACCATGTCCAATCCTTCGCGGGACCGCTTCGCCGCCGAGATCTCGACCTCCGTGCTCCCGGCGTCGCGCGCATTGTTGATCAGGTTGATCAAGACCTGCTCGAGCTTGCCGACGTGACCGACCACTGGCGGAAGGAGCTCGACCGGCCTCATCGCGATTGCCACGCCGCTCTGACGTAGGCCGTGCTTGGTGAGATCGACCGCACCGCGCAGCGCGCTCGCGGGATCGAACGGAGCCGGCACCTCCGAGGCGGTACCGCGCACGAAGGACCGCAACTCATCGACGATATGCCGCGAGCGATCGATCTGCTGCAGAATTCGCGTCACCTTGCCGCGCAGGAAGTCGCCGCTCGGCGCGATGCCGCCCTCCGCGCTCGCGGCGAGCTCGTCCTCGGCCGACGCGCAAGCGATGCTGATCACCTGTAGCGGCTGATTGATTTCGTGCGCCAAGGTGGCGGCCATCTCGCCGACGATCGCCAGCCGCTCGGCGTCGTACAGCGCCTGTTCCGCCATGTGCCGCTCGGTGTCGTCGACGCCGAGCAGGACGATGTGGCTGACCCTTCCGTCCTTGTCGAGGGAGGCCGACGCCGTCGCGGCGCAGAAGCGTTGGTTGCCGAGCCGGTCGACGATCGACTTGGTGAAATGCACGGGCTTCACATGCCCGCGGCTGTGCCGACCCGAAAGCCAGTGGCTGAGCAGTGCCTCGTCGAGCGGGCAGTCGATGACCTCTTTCACCGGCCGTCCCAGGGCATCGGCCTCGGCGACACCGGTGATCGACGTGAACTCGTCATTGACCATGACGACCTTTAGCTCGCGATCGATCAACATGATCATCGCGCCGCTCGATTCGACGATCGAGCGCAACCGCGCCGTTTCCGTCTTGAGCCGGCGGGAGAGTTGATATTGCTCTTCGACGTCGCGGACAACTGCAACGACGACCGTCCTGCCGTCCGATCCGCGCATCTTGCGGTAGCGCGCCTCGACGTGGTGTTCCTCGTCGCCGGCGGTGCGAATGCGGTAGCACGCCTGCAGGACCTTGCCGTCGGATCTCTTGAGCCCCGGCTGTATGGTCGACCTCCTGATCGCCCGGTCGTCTTCGACGACCAGGTCGTACGCGTTGGTGCCGATCAGCCGCGAGGGCGGTATGCCGAGCAGCTCCTGGGAGGCCGCGCTGGCGAAGGTGATGACGGCGCTTTCGCCTTCGATCTTGAGGACCAGGTCGCCGAGCGAATCGACTAGGAACTGGTAGTCGGCGCGGGAACGTTCGACTTCGGCGACCTGTCGCCTGAGCTGCTCGGTGAGGGCCACGCGCTCGCTGACGTCGCGCAACACGCCGACTTGCACCACCTCCTCGCTGACGCCGCCGGCGGGCTTGCGATAACGTGCCTCGACATGACGGACGGTGCCGTCGGCGCAGATCATCTGCAGCGACGCCTGTCTCACCGCATTGTCCGCGGCCTCGTAATGGGCGCGGCCTCTGCTGATAACTTCCTCGATCTGGTCGGGTACGACAAAGTCGATGAACCGCCGACCAACAAGCTGCTCGGCGCCGACACCCAGTAGATCCTGCGTCGCGGCGCTGGCGAAGACGAATTTTCCCTTCACATCGAGTGCGTAGGCCACGTCCGACAACGAATCGACAAGTGCCTGGTACTGGGTGCGGGCATGCTCCAATTCGAGCTCGCGGACCTTCATGTCGGTAACGTCGACGCGCAGTCCGACCGTGCGGCCCGAGGGCGTCAGCTTCTCATACCATTCGAACCAGCGCGCTCCGACCAACTGGCGCATGCGGCGGCCGCCTTTGCTGCGAAAGCGCTCGATCCACTCTTCCGCCGTGTTCTGCAGGGGCGCGCCAAACTCCTGGGCAAGCTTGGCGGTTTCACGTGCCAGCTCCTCGTAGGTGATGCCGATGATGCCTGGGCGCTTGAGAATGGGCGTGGATGCCACGGCGGCGGAATTGAACATCATCAGCCGTTCCTGCTGGTCGTAGACGACGACTCCGGCTGGAAGCGTGTCAACCGTCTCTTGCAACAGGTCGCGGGCCGCGTGCGCCTCGAGCCAGCGCTCGTGGTAGTGCATCGAAGCCCAGCCGACCAGCGCAGCCAGAACCAAACCGGAGGCTACGAAGCCCGAAGTGCTGAGCGTCAACACCAGCAGGGATTTTTCGTAGTCGCCGGTCATGCGGGCTATCAGCGACATGGTCTCGGACGAGAGCGTCATGCGCGCGTCAGTGAATTGACCAACCAGGGCCATCACCTCGGCCAGCACCTCTGGAGCGATCGGTCGTTGCGGGGGAGCGAAGGCATCGATTTCCGCGGCGAGCAAATCGCGCATCCCCGTGCCGGCGGCGCACACGGCGCGCAGGCTATGCAGGTCGAGTTCCGCGCCGCCGTCCAAGCCGTCGCAAACGTCCTCCAGGTCGGCCTGGAACCGGCTCCAGGCTTGCACCAGGCGCGACTTTGCCTCGACCGATTGCAGCTTGCCGAGCCCGGCGAGATGCAAGGTACGCATCAGCTTTCGCCCACTTTCGTCCAGCCTTATGATTTCCAGCGGCTTCTGCCGCAGATACTCCCCTTCAGGACCGTGAATCGAGAGCGCGATCTGCGTCAAGGACACCGCGCACGACAACAGGCCGACGATGCCGGCGACCGTCGCCCAGACGACGCCGCGCGTGCCCAACGCGAGCCTTGCTTGCATCGGAAACGCCCGCAGCAGGCGGGCGAGCTTTGCGAACCAAGTCTGGTTCGTCTTGGTGGCGGAAGGTGTTAGCGCGATCGTCGACATTGTCTGTTCGGTTCTGGTTCACGCTGGAGATGAGAAGCTCAACCCGCAGGCAGGCAACCGTTGAGTCTTTCGGATCAATATGTCGAATGCTGAATATACAATACATCGCATTGTCCGCTCGATCAGGTCATGGGCAATTCAAACCGATTTGGATGAATTAGGGACGCGTCCGCCTATTGTGCTGATGGGAATTTGATCCCCGGCGCCATCGTTAAGGTCTCGAGCGGCCAGTCCCCGATGCTAGGAGCATTGTCTTTCCGGCTGAACTGAATCGAGCAACCCTTTGGAACTCCTATCGAAACAAGGCGTCTCGAACCCGGCGTTCGTATGTCACTGGCGGGAATTGACCAGCGGATGCCCGCGCAACCTGCGGCGCCGGTCTTGTCCACAGATGCTGGGGCGTTCGCGATTGCTTCCAATATGGAAGTAATCGGCTGCTGCCGAATCCGGGGTTTGATCTGCCCCCTCCGGCTCGGCCCGCGCCCTTCACCTCCACAGTGGACCGAATGCACGACGACATGCAGGTGGGCCCGTGGCAATGAAGCACGGTGCTCGCAGGCATCTGCCATGCAGACCACGTCGACCGGATCCGCCGGGCGTCACTTCACAGCCGCCGTCGAGGGAGAGTTGGCCCCGAAGCCGCGGCACCACTATCGGTCGCGGTCGACCGACGGAGGCAATCATGGCGAACGCTTCCTCTTGTGACGTTCTGATCGTCGAAGACGACATGATCCAGTGCGAGGAAATGGCCGGCTTCATTGCCCGCGCCGGACTTCTCGTCGAAATGGCGTACAACGGTTCGTCCGCCCTGCGCCGGGTTGCCGCAGTCCAGCCTCGTGTCGCCTTGCTCGACTACAACCTGCCGGACATGACAGGCGTGCAGCTCGCAGAGCAGCTCCGGGCCCTTCTTCCGGAGGTCGCCATCCTCATGATGTCGGGGCGCATCGACGGGCTGTCTGAAACGACGCTCCGGGAGTCGGGCATCACCGTTTTCGTCAACAAGCCGTTGCCGCTGGGGCCGCTGCGCCAGGCCGTGATCAAGCTGGTTCGTAATGGACCTCCGGACCCGGCGCTGCGGTCGGGCTGGCTTGCCGCCGGTGTCGGCGGGACACGCTAGTATCGCCTCGTGCCGTTTGACACTTGCGGTCGTCGATCGACGAGAGGAATGCCGTGCGCGATCTGTTGGCGGCGGCGGCGGCGGCGGCGGCGATGATGGTGGGTGCCTTCATGGCAACCATGACGATTGCCGGGTCCTCCAGCATCGGGCCACGGCGCGCGTCGCAGACGACGCCGCAGCTTGGGAGCCCACGCCTGCCTCTGCCAGGTCCTGGCGGCAGCCGACGGGCGTCAAGTGCTGCGCCGCCCCGCCAGGTGACGGCGCTCGGCGATGTCGTGCGCACCCTGCATCTCGCGGCGAGCTGGAATGGCCCCGCCGTCGATGGAGATGGATCATGACGGTCGGTGAAATCGGCGGCGTATCCCGACCGCAATCGACATGGTCGGGAGTGGTCGATGTGCTTCGCGGCTTTCCCAGGCAAGCCAGGCTGGCGCTCGGCGTACGCGGCGTGACCCTGGCGACGATGGCGGGGATCGTCGGGGTGCTTTGCTGCATCGTGTCGCTCGTCGTCATTGTAGGGTCGCTGCACGGATCGGAGATCGAGCGTAACCGCTCCAGGGCGGCCGCGATTCTCGAGCTCGACCAGAACAACCGCGTACTGATGCGCAGCATCTACATGCCGTCGATCGACCGCCGGCAGCCTCCGGGCGACCCGGCGGCTGCGGAAGCCCTGGCGGCGGTCAGGAAGTCGCTCGTCGCCCTTTGCGACAACCTGGACGGGACATCGCAGCACCAGGAGGGGCTCAAAGCGGTCTGCGAAGCCAGCCCGCCGGTGCATGATCGTCTCGCGGCGCAACTCGCCGCACGCGCCGGTCAGAGAGGACCGATCGACGCCGACGTGGTGGGCGATCTGGTTGCGCTCAATGCCAGATTGAATGCGATGGGTTCCGCGGCGGCCCGCTCCATGGACTCTTTGCTCGGCCGCGTGATCGACGAGTATGGCTACGCGCTGCTGGTACTGACATTCAGCACCGCGGGCTTCGCCGGTGCCGGTCTCACCATGATTCTGCTCGTCGGCCACGCTTCGATGCGGCACCACGAGCAATTCCGGAAAGCTGCCGAGGCGGCAGAGCAGGCCGCCAGAGTACGCGACTCGCTGCACGAGATCATCGAAAGCCTGCCGGCCGGCGTCGTCGTCTACGATCCCGGCGGGCGGCTGAGGATGTTCAATTCCACGGCTGCGGCGTTGACACCCGCGCTGCGCGAACCCGACGCCATCGGCAGGACATACGCCGAGCTGGCGCACGAGACGGCGAGGCGCCTGGAAGCGGCCGGCCACGGTCCGCAGCCCGTCGCGGAGTGGATCGACCGTTTCCACGGCAAAGGTCAGCATCGCCAGCGCATGGCAGGCGACGGGCGTTGGTTCGACTGGTCGGAACAGCGCACGCCCAGCGGCCTGGTGGTCGGTCTCCGAGTCGATGTCACCGAGATCAAGAACCACGAGCAGGCTCTCGAGCAGGCTCGCCTCGAATACCAGTCGCTGGTCGATTCCCTGCCCGACATCGTCTGCAGGATCGACCTCAAGACCGGTGTTTTCACTTTTGTGGGTGGCGCCACGGTCGACCTGTTCGGATTGCCGGCAGCTCGCCTCGAGGGCGCGCAATTTCGCGACTTCATCGCGCCGGAAGACGACAGCAAGGTGCTCGGCGTCGCCCGCGCAGCGTACCGCTCGGTTGCGGGCGAGGTGTTCCACGTCCAGTTCCGCGTCCGGCGGCCGGACGGCACGGCCCGCCATGTAGAGGCGCGATGGCGCAGGTTGGATGGCGATGGTGCCGAGCCCCTGCTGACCGGAGTGATCACCGATATCGAGGATCACGTGCGGCTCGAACGGCGGCTCGAGGAGGAGGCGATGCGCCAGCGCTCGATCATCGAATCGAGCGGTGCCCTGATCGTGCTGGCAGATCGTGACTTGCGGATCACGATGATCAACGGCGGTTTCATGGCATTGACCGGCCTCTCCGAAGAGGCGGTGATTGGCAAGCCGTTGCAGGATGTGCTGAAGCTCCCGCCGGACGCCCTCGAATTCGCGACACGGCAGACGGCGGCACCGCTCGACGGCGGCTCCAGGCTGCCGGCGCGTTTTGCCGTCAAGATTCGCGACACGCAGCGGCGCGTACGCCTGATCGCGGTGACCGCCACGCCCGTGACCGATCCGACCGGCCACATGGTCAGCCTCGTTCTGCTGGGTGTCGACGATACCGACCGGCGCGAGGCCGAGCGCGCGCTGCACGAATCGGAACGCTTCGCAACGGTGGGCGAGATGGCGGGCACCATGGCTCACGAGCTCAGCCAGCCCCTCCAGGTCATCAACATCGCCTGCGCGGCGGCGCGCGAGGAAATGGCCGACGCCACCGGGCGCTGCGCTGCGCCCGACAGAGCCTACGTCGTAGGCAAGCTCGACCGTATTTCCCAGCAGATCGTGGCCGCCGCCCGCATCATCGGCGATCTGCGGGACTTCGTTCGAGGCACCGCCGACAAGCAGGCCGAGCCGTTCGACCCGGCGGCGGCAGTGCGGGGCGCCATCGGCCTGACCGGGCATGGCGTACGGCAGGCCGGCATGGCGTTGTCGACCAGGCAGGGCGACAGCGTGCCTGCGGTCGTGGGTCACATCGGCCGCCTCGAGCAGGTGCTGGTCAACCTGATCAACAACGCGCGCGACGCCGGTGGCCTTGCCATCGACATCTCCACCGATGTCGTCCGACGCGACGATCGCAACTTCGTGCGCATCACGGTCGAGGATTCGGGAACGGGTATTCCCGACGACCTCCTGCCTCAGCTCTTTCACCGCTTCGTCACGACCAAGCCGCAGGGCATGGGCGCGGGGCTGGGCTTGCGGATTTGTCGGCGCATCGTCGACGAGATGGACGGCGAAATCTCGGCGGCCAATCGTCCGCAGGGAGGCGCCTGTTTCGAGATCTTGCTGCCGGCCGCCGATGCGAGACGATAGCGGCAATCCCCTGTCGCCGAGAAACCCGTTAATCGTCCTCGAAACGGGAGAAATGGGGCATCGTCGCGACGCCGTCGATCTGGACCGAACAATGGAACTGTCTTCGCTCATGAATGGGCTTACATTGTCGGCGGATCGGCCACGAAGGGGAAGGACCGACGGGCACCCGATGAGGATTGAACATGCGGGCGTGGACGTGAAAGCGGCAGCGGGTTTGACTTCGGGGCAGGCAGCCGACATCCTCGTCGTCGACGACGACAGTGATGCGGCCGACGAGCTTGCGGATTACCTGTCGAGGTCCGGCTTGACCTGCGTGACGGCCGGCGACGGCTGGGCAGCGCTGAAGCTTCTGGCCGGCGGCTGTCGGCCGAAGGTCGTGGTCTCCGACCTCAGGATGCCCGAGCTCAACGGCCTGCAATTCGTGGAGCACCTCAACAAGCTGCGAGTCGAGGACAGGCCGGAGATCATCTTCGTCAGCGGCAACGCCGGCTACGACGACGCCGTCCAGGCCATTCGCCTGGGTGCGCGCGACATGCTCGCCAAACCGGTGGAGGGCCGAAACCTCGTGGTTTCGGTGAAGTCGGCCCTGTTGGTTCATCAGCTACGCCAGGACAATGGCCCGATCGGTCAGGCACGCAGGCCCACCGTATCGGACCCGAACGAGCGAAAGCGCCAGGCCCTCGAGGACCTGCGCGCCGTTCGCAAGGTGAGAAGCAAATACTTCCCGTCTGAACTGTTTTCCGACCCGTGCTGGGAGATGCTGCTCGATCTGTTCGACGGCCAGCTCTCGGGCCAGCAAGTCACCGTCACCAGCCTGGGAGCGGCCTCCGGCGCTCCGCTGACGACGGCGCTCCGTCGCATGGATGCCTTGCAGGCGCATGGGCTGATAGAGCGCGATGTCGATCCGGCCGACAAGCGCCGCATGATCGTCCATTTGAGCAAATCCGGTCTCGAAGCGGTGGAACGCTTCCTGGAGACCTATTCCCGGCGCCCGTAAGGGCTGCTGTTGCAGGTCTGTCGCCGGACGCGCGCGCGGTCGGTGGTTCACCGATCAGATGTGGGCGTTGATCACATCCTTGCGGTCGAACAGGAACAGACGGCGGCCGCTTTCCGGTGGCAACAGGCGCGGCTGCGAAAGGCCCTTCGGACCCTGGATGACCACGTCGAAATTGTCGGGATCCTTGGCCGAAAGGCTCACGTAGCACACCGTCTCGCGGCCGCCGTCTCGCGCCTGCCTGATTTCGAACGTCGTGCCGACAATGTCGGGCAGCGCGACCCCTGCGGCGCGCAGGTCGTCGTAGAGCCGACCGGTTTCTTCGTCGACACGCATCACGTCCCACGACGCCAGTTGACTGGTCAGCCGGCCTTTGGCCTTTGCCAGAAGCATGTTGCTCTGAACGCGTTCCAGCAAGTGCCGCCTGACGTGACGCGCCGGAATCTCGGTGGCTTCCAGGGAGGAAGCCGAAGGCCAGCCAATCGAGTGATTGCACACGTTCTCGGCTTGGAGGGCCAGGGCCACTTTCGGGCGACCCAGGCCGATCGGGCAGATGTCGAGGGACAGGAATTGCTCGACGGTTTCGACGTACTGGAAATGCTCGACGGGGCGTCCCATCAGGTTGCCGACGAACTTGGCCTCAATCCCCATTTCGCCAGCGTAGCTGACGAGCTTCGCGGCACCGCCTCTGGCGTCAGCGAACCCTTGAAGGCGGCTTGCCACCGGATCCGGCGAGGTCGACGCTCGGACTGCAGGAGCGTTCAGCCAGAAATTGTGGAACGCCACCTTGCCGCCGATTTCGAGATTGCATCTTCCCACGGCGGAGGGCGGAACGTTTCTCGAGCTGCCGCCGATGAAGGCGAGCGCGCATGCCGACAGGCAGACGTCGCCGCGTCGAACCACGGCGAAGACACGGAGCTCCTTGAAAAGGGAGCCGATTCTCAGGCCCTCGATGAGATCGCCGCCCAGGCTGCTCAGTTCAACGGTGGTCACGGGCGTATCGGACATCGAGGCGACAGAGGGTCCGAGTCCGGTCAGCACATCACGCAGTCGGTCGGCGTCTCCCCGCTCGATCAGACCCGTGAGACGGATCGTGTGCTGGCGCGAGGCCGGCATCGTCCTTGCAGCAACCGCGGACTTCGCCCCCGGGCTCGCCATGGTTTCCGTGAGGATCGTCGCCGCGTTGACTGTCGACTGGCAGATCCAGAGAACGACGATCGCAAGGAGACAGGAGAGCTGCCCATGCGGGGTCTTGCGAACGACCGGGGCGAAGAGGCAAGCGCACATTCGAGCATCTCCTTCATGGATGGCGTCGATGTTCGATTTGACGGCTCTCAGTGCCACGCAGCCCAAACGACGGTCTTCAGGTATCGGCTCCGAACTGGAGACACATTTCATCCGAGTTGGCAGTAGCCGCTCATGGGCCGTGGCTGATGCCAGGACCGGGCGCGCCATCGCAGGAATAAGGCCGCGAGCGCTGGCCCGCTGGTAGATGGCGCGGCCGTTCCTGACGAGATCGACGATGCCGCGCTGGCCCTCGGTCGTCAGCACGACGCTCGCCGCCGCCTTGGCCACGTCCGTGGCGCCCCTCATGGGGACGCCGACCTCGGCCTGGCGCAGGCCCGGCGCATCATTCACGCCGTCGCCGGTCATGCCGACCACGCGACCGGCCGCCTCCGGCGAGTCAGTCCAGGGCGGTCATCCCATACCGGCGCGGCACAAAGCATCCACGACCGCGACGAGTTCGGGACATACCCGGTTGTTCAGGTGGTAAAAGATCGAGGTTCCGCGCCGCTTGGTCGTGACAATTCCCGCTTCGCGCAAGCGGGCGAGATGTTGCGATACGAGAGGCTGGTTCAGGCCTGTTTCGCGCGAAATCTCTCCCACCGACCATGGCTTATGGTCGAGCAGGCACAGGATAATTAGCCGGTGTGGATGGGCGCAGACGCGCAAGGACTTGGCCGCTATCTCCGCCCGCTTAAGCCGGGTTCGCACTGGCAGGATCCGTCCTCCTACGATTGATAATAATTAGCACGCTTCGAGTGCGCAAGTCCGTCCATTTTTGACCAATTGTAATATTGCTATATAGAGTTATTACAATATACAGAACACATGTAGTCCGCGTTCGAGTCACGAAGCCCCAACGTGGGAGGCCGATCATGTTCTCAACGTCGAGCGCGTCGTTGTGGCGCAACGCGAACCCCGGCTACCTCCTCGAGCTTCTGCGGTCATTTCCTGCGCAGGTGCAGCTCGCCCTGGGACAGGCCGGCGTCATCTGGGCTACCGCGGCCGGAGCATTGGGCCTGCTCTGCTGCACCTTGTCGTTCGTCGTGGTGGCCTACTCCATTCATGCTACGGAAATCAGCCACAGGCATCGTCGAGTATCCGACCTGCAAGCCTTGGCAACAGCGGCTCGGCAGCTCCTGCAGCCTCTCGTTCTCACCAGCCTCGGCACGAGCTCGCTCACTAGTGACGACGCCGTGCTGCAGGCATGGTCTCGATTTGACCGGCTTGTACAGCAGACCTGCGCTCGGGTGCTGGGCGAGGAAGACGAGGAGCCCTTGCGGAAGCTCTGCGCTAAGTCGGACGAGATGCGCGCGTTGCTCACGCCCGAGATGACGAGGTTCGCCGGCGAGCATCGCCCGGTAGAACCCACTGTCTTGGCGCAGGTCATCTCCATCATGTCGGAACTCAATCCGCTGGCCGCCAGCATCACGCATGACAACGAGGCGCTGTTTGAATCCTTGGTGGCGAAATATCGTACTGCGCTACTTTCGCTTACCATAAGCACTGCCGGTTTTGTCGCGGCCGGCTTCGTCCTAATTATGCTGGTCGGACGCGCCAGCATGAGTTTCCACGACCAGTGGCGCAAAGCCGGCGAGGCGCGCGACCTTCTGCAGGAGACGATCGATAGTGTGCCGGCCGGCATCCTCGTGTATGACCGGCAGGAACGCCTCATGATGTTCAATCGTGCGGCTTTCGAATCGACCCCCCTGCTCAGGGGAGACGATTCCATCGGTATGAGCTACACCGAAATGGCCAGCCGCACGGCCAACCTCCAGTCGGCGTTCGGTGTCCAGTTCGTCAACACCCCGGAGGAATGGATCGAACGCTTCCGCAGCAAGGGCCAGCGGATGCAACAGGTGATCGAGGGACGCTGGTTCGAGTGGTCGGAGGCGCTCACGCCGTCAGGCCGAACAGTCGGGCTCCGGGTCGACGTCACAGATCTGAAGACTCAGGAGGCAGAGGTCCGGCGCGCTCGCGACGAGTACCAGCTGCTCCTCAATTCCCTGCAGGATGTCGTCTTCAAGCTCGACCCGAGGAAGGGCGACTTCACATTCATCAGCGCCGCGGGTGAGCGCTTTTTTGGGGAGTCCGCCGATCGGGTGATAGGCTCACCGTTCCTTGACTACGTCATGCCCGAGGACTGCGAAAAGGTTCGACAAGCGGCCCGCGACGACCTGCGGCTCCAGCCTCGGGTCAACCTGCTCCTCTTCCGGATGAAGACCGCCGACGGTTCTTTCCGGCACGTCGAATCGAGGGTGACCAAGACTCTGGAAAATGGAAGGCCCATCCTGTCCGGCGTCATTCGCGACGTGCAAGCTCGGGTCGAGCTGGAGCGCCAGCTCGCACAGGAGACGACGCACCTGCGCTCGGTTGTCGAATCGAGCGGCGCACTGATCGTCCTGGTGGATCGCAATCTCGAAGTGGTCATGGCCAACCGCGAATTTGCTTCGTTCACCGGAATTCCTCAGCCCTTGGCGCGCGGTCGGCGCCTCAGGAGCTTCTTCGGGTGCAGCCAGCCCGGCATGGTCGAGGATTGCCTCTCGGGCAGAATCACGCGCCCGGTGCATTTCTCCCACGAATTGATCGACGGTGAAGGCCGCGTGCGAACCTACGCGGCCACGATGACGCCGGTCCTGGATACCGACGGCCAGGTCAGCCACATCGTCTTCGTGGCGTTCGACGACACTGACCGACGCCACGCCGAACAGGCTCTGTTCGATGCCGAGCGGATGGTGACAGTGGGCGAGATGGCCGCGA
>Ga0209909_100466_pt1 | contig 23478 bp, 15 predicted proteins | sample FECB22metaG_FD_188302 | JGI IMG/M metagenome (GOLD analysis project Ga0209909, IMG submission 188302) | Cyanobacterial communities from the Joint Genome Institute, California, USA - FECB-22 (SPAdes) (version 3) | ecosystem: Environmental > Aquatic > Thermal springs > Hot (42-90C) > Microbial mats... | reverse complement strand
GCACGGCATAGCGGTCGGCGCGAACGAATGGGCGGTCGGTCGATTTCGCGCCGGACGGGCCGAGAATATCATTCTCGAGAAAAGGGACGAACTAGTCGTTTCCGTAGCTGGGCATAAGATCCCCCTGTCGGACATTGTGGCGCCGCAAAGCGATAGCCTGAAGATCCGGCGCGAGCCACTTGCCGATGCTATCTCTCGCCCAGCAGTCGGCGGTGGCAAGCGCGAGCCGCGAAGGGATCGGGCGATGCGGCTCGCTCATAGATTCGACGAGCTGAAGGCTGCGGGGCACCCCGCTCCGAGGAAGGTCCTGGCTGCAGAAGAGAACGTCGCGGTTGAGACGGTGAAGAAGCTTCTGAGCGAAGGGCGTGGTCTTGTTCGCCGAGAAGGACTCAAAAAAAGCTGAGTGGGGGTATTGCAGGGGGTAGCTACCCCCGGCGCCAATTGGTCGTCGCGTCCAGCAACATGCAAGGAGCGACGACGGTGACGAACAGCATCCTGCGGCTTCCCGATGTAAAGGAGAAGACCGGCCTCTCGCGCAGCACGATCTACGAGAAGCTGCAGAAGGGCGACTTTCCAACCCCGGTCCAGCTCGGTCCGCGCGCCGTTGGCTGGGTCGAGGCCGAGATCGACGACTGGCTGGGTCGGCTGATCGCGGCGCGGCGTAAGGCGGAACGGCGCGACGGCCGTGCCTGACACCGTCGACCAATTCCGCGAGGCCATGGCCGCGGCGGGACTGCCGCCGCCAGCCTTGATCGTGCCAGACGGGAAGCTGCACCGCTTCCCAACCAACGGGCGCCGCAACGACGATGCCGGCTGGTACGTGCTGCATGACGACGAGCCGCCGGCCGGGGCTTTCGGCGACTGGCGGTCGGGGACCGACGAAAGCTGGCGCGCCAGGATGGATCGACCGCTATCGCCGGCGGAAGACCAAGCATGCCGTGCCCGCATCGACGCCGCCCGCCGGTTGCGGCAGGTGGAGCAGGAGGAGCAACGCGCGGGCACCCGACGATCAGCGGAACGCATATGGGCGAATTCGGCCCCGGCGGCGCCCGATCATCCCTACCTGCGCGGCAAGCAGATCCAGCCGCACGGCGTGCGCGTGTATGGGGATGCACTTGTGGTGCCCGTAACAAACGGGTCCGGCCTCGACAGCCTCCAATTCGTTTCGCCGACCGGGACCAAGCGCTTCCTGAAGGGAGGGGCCACCGCGGGCGGCTATTTCCTGATCGGCGAGCCCGGAGAGACGCTGTGCGTCGCCGAGGGGTTCGCGACGGCCGCGAGCGTCCGGGAGGCGACGACTTATGCCGTAGCCGTTGCTTTCAACGCTGGCAACCTGCCGCCGGTGGCGCGCGCGCTGCGGACGCGCTTTCCTGATTGCCGGTTGATCGTTTGCGCCGATGACGACGTCCTGACTCCCGGTAATCCTGGACGGACTAAGGGGCGCGAGGCGGCCGAGGCCGTCGGCGGGTTGGTGGCTGCTCCGGTCTTCGGCGCCACGCGGCCCGCGGGAGCGAGCGACTTCAACGACCTGCATCGACTGGCAGGAGCGAAGGCGGTGCGCGCCGCGATCGCGAAGGCGGCGCCGGCACACCCGACCTGGATGCCGCCGGGCGCCATTGTCGCCGAGCTCAGGCCGGTCCCCGCTTTCGATCCCGACACGCTGCTTCCGGACGTACTGCGCCGCTGGATCATGGACGAGGCCGAGCGCATGCCATGTCCCCCGGAGTTCGTGGCTGCGGCGGCATTGGTCGCGCTGGGCTCGATCGTCGGGGCCCGTTGCGCCATCCGGCCCAAGGCACGCGATTCGTGGCTGGTCGTGCCCAACCTCTGGGGCGGCATCGTCGGCGATCCGGCGGCCAAGAAGTCGCCCGCCTGGGGCGCGGCGCTGAGGCCGGTCGACCAACTGGTGGCGCAAGCACAGGAGGCGCATCGGCTGGCCGTCGCTGACTTCGAGATGGCCAAGATCCTGCACGATGCGCGGGCTGAGGCGCTGCACGACGGCATCAAGAAGGCCGCGCGCAAAGGCGACGATGCGACTTCGTTGGCGGGTGAGCTGCGGCTCCACGCCGAGGAGGAGCCGGCCGCGCCGAGCGCCCGGCGGTATCGCACCAATGACACCACCGTGGAGAAGCTCGGCGAGTTGCTGCGCGAGAACCCGGCCGGACTTCTGGTGCTGCGCGACGAGCTCGTTGGCCTCCTGGCGACATGGGAGCGGGAAGGGCGCGAGGGCGAGCGGGCGTTCTTCCTCGAGGCCTGGAACGGCAACCAGAGCTTCGACACCGACAGGATTGGGCGGGGCCACATCTCGATCCCGAACCTGTGTGTGTCGATCTTCGGCGGCATCCAGCCGGACAAGCTGACGGCGTATCTCGAGCAGGCCGCCCATGCGCTCGCCAACGACGGCATGCTCCAGCGCTTCCAGCTGCTGGTCTACCCCGACGCCCGGCGGTGGGAATGGCGGGACCGAGGGCCTGACGCCGCGGCGCGGGAGGCTGCTTTCGCCCTGTTCGAGACGCTGGCGAATTTCGATCCCCTGGCTTGGGGCGCCGAAGCGACGGACGCGGCGACGAAGTTTCCCTGCTTCCGATTCGACGAGGACGGACAGGAAGTGTTCATCGAGTGGTCCCGGGATCTGCACCTCGAGCGCCTCTCGGCAGAAGACGAGCCTCTGATCCGGCAGCATCTCGCGAAGTACGACAAGCTCTTTCCGGCACTTGCGCTGCTTTTCCAACTGGTCGAAGGCGCCTCCGGGGGCAAGTGCGGCGCCGTAAGCCGGACGTCGGCGCTGCGGGCGGCGGCATGGTGCGAGTTCCTGGAGGCGCACGCGCGGCGCTGCTATGGGCTGCTCAAGGACGACGGGCTGCGGGCGGCGCAGGCGCTGGCCGGGAAGCTCCGCAAGGGCCTGCTTAAGGAGGGCTTCACCGGGCGCGACGTGCGGCGCAACCAGTGGCGCCACCTCACGACCGACGAGTCGATCGAGGCAGCGCTCGACTGGCTCGAGGACGAGAGCTGGATACGGGGCGAGACGAGCGGCGGTACCGGGCCGGGATCCGGTCGACGCACGGTGCGCTACAGCATCAATCCCGTGCTCACCAGACCGGAGGCGCACGCATGAACTGGATGCAACGTGCGCGCCACGAGCTGCGTGGCGACGACGGTCGGGGTACTGCCGATACTGCCGAAGGAAGTCCAACGGCAGCAACGGCAGTGCCTTGCTCGCCGACTTGCGAGATTTGCCGGGCCGAGTTCGAGGAGCGCGCGGCGATCATGGAGTACGACGGCGGCTTGCCGCGGCATGAGGCCGAGCGCCTCGCCGCGGTCGACGTGTGCCGAACCAGCACGGATGGACATGGAAGCAGTGGAACGCCCATGGAAGAGCAGCCGTGCCGGCGGACGGTGAGGTTCGCCAAATGATTTCGGCATAATCCATGGGCAATGTGCACAGCGGCAATCGTTGGCGGTATGGCACGCGGTCGACGACCGAGGAGATGCGCACCATCGACGTGCGGCGCTGGGCCCGCGAGGGCATGTTGCGGCCGGGCTATCGGGGCGGCTGGAAGTGGTCGGTGGAGGGCCGCGAGGTCGCCTCGATCCGCATGCGCGCCGAGCCTGACCGGGTGATCCTGACCTATCGGCATCGCAACGGCGGCAGCGAATGGATTGACAAGGAATATCCAGTCTATATCGACCGCACCGGCTGTCGCTTCGGCGGCAGCCGCGCCTGGTTCATCTGTCCCGCGGTCGGCTGCCGGCGACGGGTGGCAATCCTCTACGGCGGAACGGTCTTCGCCTGCCGGCATTGCCACCAGCTTGCTTACGAGAGCACCCGCGAAAGCGCGGGCGATCGCGCTACCCGGCAGGCCGACCGCCTACGCATGCGCCTGGGCTGGGAGCCCGGAATCCTCAATGGCGACGGCGAGAAGCCGAAATGGATGCGCCAGCGGACCTTCGATCGGCTGGTGCGCCAGCACGACGAATACGTCCACCGGTCCTGGGTCGGCATGGCGGTCAAGCTGCGCATGACCGGCCTGCTCGAGCGCCTGGGCGGTGACTTTGAACGGAGACCGAAGCGATGAGCGAAGACAAGGCCATGGTGCGATTCAACGCGACGCGGCACGGCGTGCTGTCGCGCTACTCGATCCTGCCCTGGGAGGATCCCGCGGAATACGACGCCGTCCTGGCGGCGCTGCGCGAGGAGCATGCGCCGCAGGGACCGACCGAGGAGCACCTGGTCGAGGAGCTGGCCGGCATCGTCTGGCGCAAGCGCCGCCTGCGGCTGGCCGAGACGGCGGCGCACCGGAGGGGCCTGTACGACACCCTGGACGACTACAAGAAAACGGCGAAGGCCGCGCTGTCGCATCTGCATAACAGTTGGGACGCTAAAGGCGTTGGCGAGGCCGTTCGCGACAGCGAGGCCGACACCGAAGCGGCTTTCCGGGATCTGAAGTCCGACGAGGCCATGACACGCAAGGCTCTGGACCTTCTCGGCTCGCGCCGCAATGACCGGTACGAAGCCGCCGTCGCGGCGCTGCGGGAGGACACCAAGGGTTGGTGGGCAGATCGGCTGGCTTGCAGCCCGGAAGATCTCGATGAGGACGAGAAGCCTTACGCCGCCGATCCGGACCACTTGCGACGGTTCATCGAGTCCCAGGTCGAGCCCTGGTATGAGCGGCGGCGGACGGAACTGAAGAACCGGTCGCTGATCCGGCAGCAGGCCTTCGGCGAGGCGCTGGATGCTGACAGGCTCGAGGTGCTGGCGCGATACGAGGTCCATCTCGATCGCAAGCTCGAACGCATGCTGACGATGCTGGTGCGGCTGAAAGACCTTCGGCAGCAGCGCTCACTGCCGGACGGCGACGGCTGACTATGGCTGGCGTTTCCTGCTTTCTGTTTGGCAAAAAACAGGACGGGCAATCACCACCCCAAGTCTTGAGGGGTTAGACACATTTTTTAGGATTGCGATGGCTCATCCGACCTTTGAAGCCTGTGATTCGTTCACCATCCCGATTGGGACCCTTACAGGCCGCAAGTCCGGCGCGCTGCTGATCTGCTTGATGAGCTTCGCGCCAAGACACGGGAATGCGTTCCCTGTCCGCGCGACAGTCGACTGCCGATCGGCGTCCTTCGTTGACCTTGCGCATGCCGAGCGGCGCCCTGACGGTTTGCCAGTGCGCTATCGCGTAGAGCTGGTCAGCACGCCTCAGCCCTTCGGGGGTGTGCGCTGGTGGTTCATCTGCCCGGTTACCAAGCGGCGCGCGACAAAGTTGATCCTGCCTCGAGGCGGCAGCCGTTTTGCGAGCCGTCTGGCCTGGGAGCTCGGTTATGCGTCGCAACGTGCCGGGCGGCTCGAGACGATCAGCAGGCGGGCCGGCCGGGTCTACCGTTCGATCGGCGGGACCGGGAATTGGCGGGACGGGCTACCCGATAAGCCTCGCTGGATGCGCTGGCCGACGTACAGCAAGCGGGCAATGGCTCTCCGAGCACTTATCGCTGAACACAATGCCAGCTGGGTGGCAGAGGTAAGGCGGGCGTTTCCGCATCTCCACTAGCGGGCCAGGAGCCGGGAAACCTGAACAGCCTGCCAGTCGATCCGACCGCGCGGAGTCTTGATGCCTCGGGCTTGTAGAGCCTTGGCGATGCCTGTGAGCGTGGTAACGCCGCTGCCCTGGATGTCCGCGATAACGGTTCGCGTGCCTGCGCCGGCTTGAGCAGCGTACCGGGCGCGCGCCGCGCGCGCTTGAGCCACCGTCTTCGCCGCGATCGGGGAGCCCAGCTTCACGCCGCGGCTCCTTGCGGCGGCCAAGGCGGCCTTCGTCCGTTCGCTGGTCCGGCGGGCTTCATCCTCTGCGACGGCGGCCAGGATGTGCAGGGTCAGGCGCGAGGCGAAGGGCTGGTCTATGGCAACGAAGTCGACGCCGGCGTCCATCAGGTTGGCGATGAACGCCACGTTGCGGGCGAGCCGGTCGAGCTTTGCGATCAGCAAGGTTGCCTTGGCCTTGCGAGCCGCCTGTAGCGCCTTCGCGAGCTCAGGCCGATCAGAACGCTTGCCGCTCTCCACCTCGACGAACGTCGTGAGGATCCGCCCGCCTTGCTGGCTCGCGAAGGCTGCAACAGCAATCTCCTGAGCCTGCATTCCCAGCCCGCTCTGGCCCTGCTTCTGGGTGCTGACGCGAAGGTAGGCGACGTAGTTGGCGGCTTTCTTGACCATTTTTACATTATGAAACGAGCGTTTCACAATGTAAACAGGGAAATTCTGGGCCTCGGCCACGATACGGAGGGCCGAGGACACCGGATCTGCAGCAGCGGCGCGACCTGTGTTCGCTGCTACCGGTCCCTACCGGTCGCTGACCGAGCGTCTCCCGCAGTAGTAGAGGTCTGCTATATTGCGCGAGTGGGTGGTGGGGGCGCGAGTGATCAGGCAAGACGATCGGTTCAAGGACGAACTCGTGCGAGCGGGTCACGAGATAAAATCGTTCTACCAAAAACTACCGGGGCCCAAAGGCGGTATTTTCGACGAGGTCTACGCGGTCTTCGGTTCATCGATGACGCTGGACTCGATGACGCAGACCCTGAATGGCCGAAGCGGCAACCATGTAGAGCAAGTCCATCAGGCAGCATTTAATGTGCTCCGGAAGTATTGCCCTGCAGCGAGCTTGCAAGAGCTCGACTCCCTTGAGGCCAAAGTAAACGCCCTTCGCCGAGCCTGGGAAGACACGAAACGGAAAGCGTGGGAGACAAAATTCAGCGACAAGCGATCCGATGATCGGCTCGCTGTTTGGATGCGTGACCAGATCAGGCCTTGCCTCAGGATGCTCGCCGACCCTGGTACGCGAGGCATTTATCTCGTGGGCGCGCGCCAATCGGGAAAGTCAGAGTTGCTGGGAATGCTTCTTGACGTCCTGTCCAGAGAGAACCCCAAGGTCCGCTCGGTCACTATCAACCTCAAAGATCTCTTGTTACCCCGGCCGGACATCCTGCCAACCAAAGCAGATGATGTTTTGGATATGGCCATGGCCAGGATATGGCAAGCGCTCGGGCGAAAAGGCCGGTGGAAGCCGAAAGCGCGGCCGGTCGATTTCAAGATGGAACTCGCCGCGCTTCTCAAGGCAGAAGGGCAGCCAGTCTACCTTATCGTTGAAAACGGCGACGCCGCGCTTCGAAGCGGCGATGTCATTGCGCGCAAGAACGCTCTCGCGAGTACCACGCCATTCTATGTCGGGCTCGCCGCCATTCTGGACTCCTCGACCGAAAAACATCTGCGCTCCTGCCGGTGCATCGTCGTCGGCAGCCGTCCCAAGGTAGACCTACTGAAGGCCTACCAGGATTCCCTCACGTCGATGCACAATCTCCGACCGTACGTGCTGAAGCGTCTCGAACGCCGGGACCTCGATTCGATACTTTCCCACCTATCTGTACTGTCCGACGAGGGCGACAAAATTCTCGAGGAGACAGGTGGTCACCGGTCCCTGGTTTGGGCGGTTTACCTCCACGGAAAGCAAAATGAGGGTCATGCTGCAGTCGCTGCCCTCCAGTCGCGGGGGGTACGTGATACGATCAACGTCTTGTGGGACGAACTGCGATGGGAGGCCGACTACCTCGATGCCTTCGAATGCATTGCGGCAAACCAGCCGGTCGACGGCATGCGAGGCTACCACCTCGTGGAGATGATGTTCGCGACGGAAAGGCCGGGCGGCGGATTCCATCCGAGAATGCCGATTTTCGAACGGCACGTTGCCGCGCAGCGACCGAAGAGGTCGCGCAAATGACAGAGAAAATGCGGCGCATCTTTGCCGGGAAGGACATCCCTCTGGCCGACAACCCGGAGGCCGACGAGTATGTCCACCTCGTTCGCGACGACATCGACTGGAAGATCGTCGAGGTCTTGCTGAACGAGAGCCTGGTCTATGTTCGGGCGCCGCGAAAGACGGGCAAGAGTACGCTTCGCAACTGGCTGGAAAAGCGCGCGTTGCCCAAGGAGCTCGCGGCCAGCAAGTATGTCATTGCCAAGCTCGACTTGGTGGGCGTTTCCCAAGCCGAGGAGGAGGAGCGGCTGATTGAGTTCCTCTCCCGGCGGTTGGACGAAGCTTATCGCACCGCCGCGGCGACAACAGGCCTAGCTCCCGACCAGACCGCTGCGATTCGCGCGCTCGACTCTACGAAAGTGAACTGGTTCTGGCGCGCAATGGCGGAGCTTGCGCGAGCGACTGGCCATCGGGTGGTCGTCTTGGCTGACGAGATCGAAGAGGTCTTCAAGTTCCCCGACATCGGTCGACAGTGGTTGCTCGCGCTACGCGAGGCACATGAACGCTTCGACGATGCGAGCGGCTTGCACGTCTGCCTTTTCGGCCGCTCGCCGCCCAGCACGCTCGTGCGGGCCGCAGAAACGACACCCTTCAACAGCGCCCGTGAATTTCTTTTGCCGGACTTCACTGATGAGCAGACAGCCGAGCTGATCGGCGACATCCGTTTCGGTTCGCTTCCTGTTGGCGGTGAGATTGCGAGACGTGTCCATGACCTGTTCGGCGGTCAGCCGTACCTGACGGCTCGCCTCGCTCAGCACATTCGGCAAAGTTACGAGGCCGGCTCAGAGAATTTCGTACTCAATATTGGGCCAACTATCAGCGAGTTCGTCGAGCGCGATCCAGACTGCCGACCTGGTTCCGCGGCCTATGACGGAATAGACGGGCTTTTCGAACGCAAATATGCGGACCGGTGGCCTCTAAGGGACGCGCTGGCTAGCTACGCCAGGATGCTGGACAGCGTCGAAGACCTTGCCAATGGGACTCAGTCCCGACCCAAGATCTTGTTCGATCCGTGGAACGAGGGACAAAAGATGCTGGAAGCGGTCGGTATGGCCCGTGTCGACGGGGCAACCGGTCAAGAGGACCGCTTTCTCGTCACCCGCAACATCATCGTTCCCAGGATTTTCGACCGACGATGGGTCGACCGGAAGGTGGCAGCTCTGATCGGCGTTGGCGCCGCCGAGGTCGGTGCCGCCGTGGCGAGCGAACGCCTGGCCGAAATGGAGCGCCTCGCCGTCGATGAGCTTTGCCGCAGCGCCTGGGGCCTCGAGCACGAGCTGACGATCGCGCCGAACAGCGGGCGCGAGCTCATCGAAGACACGCTCTTCGAGTTCGAGATGTCGAGGAAGTGGCCGGACGAGCGGCTGACTCTTCAGATGTATCGCGGCATCGGCCAGCTCGGCGGGCAATTGTGGCGACGACAGGTCCGCATCCTGCGACGGCTGACCGCCTTCGGCCGGGAGAGTGCCCTTCCGGTAATCTACCGCGGCGCCGTCCTCGACAAGGACGTGGCCTACATCGTGTCGTACCGACCGCAATTTTCCGCCGCCACCGAGCTGCCTGCCGAGTTCTTCCGTCAACGCAGGGACCACGCGATAGACACCTTGCGCGGCCTCCTGACCGGACTAAACGTCCTGGCAGGGCTCAACATCGTGTTGCACAACGTCTCGCTGGAGACGCTGCGTTTCGATGTGTCGCAACAGGACACCCTGCTCGGCGTCAAGTTCACGAACTTCGAGTTCGCGGCGGTGCTGCGGTCCATCGTCAGCAGCGGCGAATCGCAGGACGCGGTCATCGCGGAGGAAGGTCGCAGGCGCCAGCGGCAGGCGTTCCTGCGCCAGGGCACGGCCGTCCGGCCCTTTGCGGCGCCCGAGCATCTGCGGAATCTTTTCTCGCCATCGACGGAACGACGCCCAATACGGGCGAGGACCGACGTGTTCAGCCTCGGGATGATCGCTATCTACTGGCTCCTCGGCCTTCCCGACACCGACGATTTCATCGGCGTGCTGACGGGCAGCCCGGATCTCGGCGCATACGACGCCAAGCGGCACGAGGAGTTTCTCGGCAAAGTCCGCACGTCGCTGACGCGGGCGCAGCACAACGGGGGACTGCCGATCGAGCTGGCCGACATCCTGCGAGACATGATTGCGTCGGATCCGGACTCGCGGCTCTCGCCGTTCGAGCTCTTGCGGAAGCTGGATGAGAACGCCAAGACGATCATTCGTTGGGCCAAGGGCGACACCCGCCCGCGGATCATCTGCTACACCTACGGTGAAACGGCGAAATTCCTGGAATCCCAGGGTCTGCTGACCAGCGGCCGCGGAACCGAGGAAAATCAGGAGGACGTAAGGGAGTTCCTGGAGAAGGAGCTGCGGTCCGCCAAGCTCTACTACACGAAGAGCGGCTTTCTGCCCTATGCTGGCAGCAATGCGTCCGCCGACGACCGCGCGGATTACGCGCGCGCGCAATGGGTGATAGTCGGCGGCACCTATGCCTTCTACTGCCACCTGTTTCTGCGGCGCACGCCGGGGTCCCGAACCGGAACCCTCGTCCCTCACGCGTTACGAATTGCCTACGCGGTCGCGATTCGACGGGGAGTTTGGCGCGAGGTGCCCGAGAACGCACAACCGCTGGAGCAGATCCTGATCGAGGTCCTCGATCAGCGAAGCACCGAGCTGGATGCCGTCAACGCTGCGAAGTTCGCACCCTGGGAGCCCATTCTCGACGTCCAGAAGGCCCGCGGGCGGCCGCCATCGTTCGATGTCGCGCACGTCGCCATGAACTGGCTGGATCGCGCCCTAGGCGAACGGTTGGCGTTGCAGCGCTTTCCGGTCAAGGCGATCTCCCCGGCGGGCCATCACCGCCGCTATGAGCTCGATGTTGCCAAGTATAGGATTTACCGTGACGCATCGACGATGCGGACCATCGCCTATCAGGTCGCCCGGGTCAGGGATGAGCGAGACATGTTCGACCGGATCTTTCAGGAAGCGATGGAGAAGGACGACACGCGTCTGCGCATCTGCTCGTCGGAGAGCGATTCCTGGAGCAGCGTCGAACTGGACAATTGGCAGGTGGGCGGCATCTGGATAACCGGCTTCCCCTTGCCGGACCAAGCCGAGATCGAGCTTGCGTCGGTCGGCTTGCAGCAGATACCACTGAAAGCGCAGCGGAATGCGATCGGCCAACTCGACAACGATCCCATTCTCCTAGATCAGCTGGTCGAGCCGCATGCCATCGTGCAGGACCCCTCGGTCGGCGCGACGGCGAACCTCGGCGACCTGAGGGGACGCGCGAAGGATATCGTGTCGATGATCCTTGGGACCGAGCCCTTCTTCGCCCTGCAAGGTCCGCCGGGAACGGGCAAGACGACGGTAATGAGCGCGGTGGTCTCGACGATGCTCGAGCAGGATCCGACGGCCCGCATTCTCGTGACGGCGCAATCGCACGCCACGGTCGACCATCTTGCAGAACGAATCGGGGCCCGCCTGAAGGTGCAGGAAAGCGAGACCGCGCAGGTGCGCATGGCGTCCGACCTTACTTTCGGCAAGGGCCGAGTCGACCCGCGCGTGGCTAGGCTGCAGAGCGGGGAAATCGTCGAGAGGTGGGCGCAACGGGCCGCCCGACGCTGCGAGGCCGGGCTGGCGGCGTCCCCTGACGCCGGGATGCGCACGGCTTACGAACTTCTGCTCAAGGCCACCACCGACAGCTACGTCGAGGTCGGCCAGCGCGTGGAGGAAGGGGCGAACCTGGTTTACAGCACGACCGCGGGCACCAAGCTCATCGACAAGCTCGACAAGACCGGTCGCAGCCGTTTCGACCTGGCCATCGTCGACGAAACCTCCAAGGCCTGGCCCAACGAGATCATCCTGCCGCTGCTCATGGCCGAACGCTACCTACTGGTGGGCGACCATAAGCAGCTACCGCCCTTCGACGCGCAAACCGTGCGGCGGATGCTGGCGCTCTCTATCGAGAGGTTCGAGCAGGAATTCCAGCCGCTGTCGACCAACCGCGAGGCCGTCGAGGCCTGGCTTCGCCTGTTCGGCAGTTTCTTCGACGTCACGAACCGCAAGCTGATCGATCTCGCCGATCAGCGGCTGGGCGGCGTGCGCCTGGCGCAGGATTGCACCGACTCGCTCGACGTCCAGTTTCGCATGCGGCCCACCATCGCCCAGATCGTCTCCGAGGCATTCTACGGCAATACCTTGAAGACCGATCCCGAGATCGCTAAGCGGCCGATTCCTGCGTGGATCCCCAGACTGTTCGAGAACGCGCCTTCCCTCGAGGGCGATGCGCTCTGGATCGATACCGACGTGCAGGGCCTGTTCCGCAATACCGGCAGCGCCACCGACAATCCCCAGCAGGCCGAGCTTGCCGCCAATATCGTGCACCGTGCGCTGGAGTTGATCGGCAAGGACGGCGACGAAAGCAAAGCTGCGAGCAGGCCGATCGTCGTGTTGTCGCCATATCAACGTCAGAACAAGATTATCCTCGCCCGACTGAGGGAGCGGGGGATTGCCAACGCCGAGTCCCTCGTTCACACGGTCGACTCGTTCCAAGGCCAGGAAGCGGACGTCGTCGTACTGTCGCTGACGCGCACGGCGCCCGTCGAATCTGACCGGCCGCAATCCGCGCATCATCGCTTGGGCTTTCTTATTGAGGGAGATCGCATTAACGTCGCCCTCTCGCGCGCTCGGGAAAAGTTGATCGTGCTGGGTGACTTCAACTTCTTCGCGGAGGCCGGGAGGGTCCAGATGCAGAGGACCGATTACGCGGCCGTCGACCTGTCGTTCTGGACACGTATCTGCGACGCTTTCCAGAAGCACGGAACCGTTGCCACCTACGGCCCGGAAATCCCGACCGGCCTCAGACTGCGACTTCGGCAAGGCCGATCCTGATGGCCGGCGTTCCGACGCTGCTTTGGTTGCCTTGCGAGGTCTTCGAGGTCTCTGTCGCCCTCGACGACAACGACGGACCGACGGCGCTGGAGCGCGCGGCTCTCGCCTACGTTCTGGCCCAGCGAGGCAGCGATCTTCCCGGCCTCGCGTCTTTTCTCGGTCTTGGCCAACGGGTGACGCTGGAGCTCATCGGCTTCCTCTGGCAGCGAGGCTATCTCGAGGTCGATCCCTCGACGTCGTACGTGCGCGTCAGTGCGGAGGCGCGCGAGTCCGTGAGTGGCCGGAATTGGAAGGCGTTGATGCCGGGACGGCAAGCGCTTGGCGGCCTGACGGTCATGCGCGAACTGGTGTCGGGCCAGGTTGCGATAGATCGTTCCACTTCCGCCACGCCCGCGTCGGATCGCGCAGTGCCGCCGCTTGTGACCTCGACGATCCTGGAGGGATGCACCGCCCAGGAGCTATCGTGGGCCGTGTCGCGGGATCCGCAGTTGCCGACGGCGTTCCGCAAGAGCGCCCGCTTTCTCAGCGTTCGCCTCGACCGAACTGGGCCCGAAGGCATCATCGGGCGCCGTCAATGGCTGCGGTTCGACTGCCGGGCCAGCCTCAGCGGAAATCTGACCGAGTTGACCCCGATGCCGGCAAACGACCCTCTGCTGACGGTCTGGGGAACGAAGATCGCCCGCGTGTTGACGTCCTGGGTGGCCGCAGAGGGCCATCATCTCCTTGCGCAGAATCTCGTGAAGATGGCCGAGCCAACCAAGATGACCGGCCATCGCAGCTTGGCGGCTCGGGCGCAGGTCATAGTCGACGATCTTGAGCGGTTGGACCAGACGCACGACGGCGCTGGAAACGACAGGCTCGCCCAATGGCACAGCAAGCTGAACGAGATCGTTCTGGAGCATCAACGCGACATGTCGCAGGTCAGCGACATCGAGCTCGTGTCTATGACGACCAACATATCGAGCCTGCTGAGGAAGGTGTGGCATCAGGCCGACCGGCAACTCATCGTGCTTGCCCCGGTCATCGACTACAAGGGCGCCGACAGGCTGGACAAGCGCGTAAAGGACAAGATCTTCGGCGATCAGGTGGCAGCGAGGATCCATCTGCTGTGGGGCACCGACAACATGCGCGTGCTGCCTCGGCAAGCCTTCAACCGGCTCTCGGTGGTTTCCAGCGACACGCAAAGCTCCTATGGGCGGCGATTCTGGTTCACCGAGCGTCCTTCCCGTATCGGAACGCCAATGCTTGTCGCCGACGGGCGGCATCTGGTCTATCTGTCGCAGCCGGACCTGGCGGAGGTCGAGGCGCCCGGCGACTTGCGCTTCGCGCTGCGGGTGGAGTTCGAGGTGGGGAGTCCCGCGCTCAGCGATCTCGTCGAGCATGTGCGCGACCGCATCTCCGATGGCGACATGCTGGGCGATCTCACGCCGGTACCGCGAACCCACAATTTCTCCCGCGATGACATGGCGCTGACGCGGGTGCTCGCCGTGCCCGAGGGCGCTGCCGAGGCCTCCGATCGTGCCGAGACCTCCGCTATCGAGCAGTCGGCGCGGTCGAGCGAACTCAAGGCTCTGGCCCAGCGCGTCGCCAACCGCATTGTGGGGGCCGACCGCGCCGCCGCGGTCCTGTCGGACACCGAGGTGTTCAGGAAGGCGCTGGACATTCTCGCCGACATCGATCCGATCTCGCGCGAGGATGCCGTCGTGATCAGCATCGGCATCGCCGGTCGGCCATCGACCGGAGCCCTTGCGCACGAGGCGATAGTAGCCGCCATCGAGGCGCGTGCCGGCGCCGGCCTGCGGACGGTCTTGCTCGTCGGATACGACAAGGAGGAGGAGTGGCCCGACCTCGGCTCGATCGGCGCCGTCGCGGCGCGCTTCGGCGAGCACGTCAGAGTTGAGTTCGTGCCGGGCCAGCGGACCAGCTTTCTGTGCGGCGCGCGCCAGCTGGTCGTCGCGCCGAGTCACCTGACCATGCCGCCGCTGGAGGGGCGCGGGCGCAACTCCGATCTGATCCTCGGTGTGCTCGCGGTCGAGCGCGCCGTCTGCACCGAATTCCTGCGCATCCTGGTCGCCCACTGGCCGATGCTTGGAGAAGAAGTCTCCGGCATGCGCACGCGCGTCGCGTCGGGCGTGGGCACTGCACCTGAGGTGTTGGCGCTGTCGGATATCGTTTCCGGCTGGCGCAGGATCGGGCGAGAACATCGCGACGACGCGGTCAGGCGGCAGGCCTACCTCTACGGGACGCTTCGGCAGCAGGACGACGGCCTGAACCTGCCGTTGCTTGAGGCACTGATCGCTCTGGCGACGCCGGACCATTTTCCGCGGCTGGAGGATGCGAGCGAGGTCCAGCGATTGCGGCGGGACCTGCTGACCTGTGCCGCCCGCTGGGCGCCAGCGGGCCCGAGCGGCGACGCGCGCGCGACCCTGCTCGCCGAAGCCTGGCGCGACGGGCAATGGCAGGCCGCGGCCGTCCTCGCTGCGGAGCTTGCCGACACCGGCCGCATCGGCCGCGAGTTCGCCGGGTTGTGCGAAGCGGCGGCCGACATCGAGCTTGGCATCCATATCGAGGATTCGAGCTGGGCGCTCGGCCTCGCCGCCGACGACAGGATCGCGAGCATCGCTCTGTTCGCCGAAGCGGTACTATTCAATGGCGACGCTGAGGCCGGCTTGGCCGTGCAGTTGGTCGACGCCGGGACGATGCCCGCCTGGGCACAGCCGCTGTGTGAGATCGCCGACGTCATTGTGAAGTTCTGGCAAGAAACAGGCGACGCCTGGGACGAGCAGGCGCTGCGCGACTACGATCGGCTGAAGGAAGCGCTGGTGGAACGGGCGGGCGCTGCGCTGGCGTTTCGCGAGGTGTTCGGCCGGTCGTCGCGCACGAACTTCAGGAACCGGAACGTCACCCGCGTGGCGAACGCGCTGTTCCAGCAGATAGCCGGCTTCCATGAGGTCGCCGAGCTGATCCCCGAGCACAACGTCGAGACCCTTTCGGCCGCTGCTTGGCAGGCGGTGCTCGACGGGCTGAGAAAGGCCTTGGGCAGCAACGAGGTCGACATCGAAGCAACGATGGATTCGATGATCGACGATGCCCACCAGGCCGTCACCAACGCCGAGCCGGTGGTGGGACGCTACAGGGCCGGCATCCAGAACGACCTGCGCGCGGTCATTCTGCGCGCGATCGCCCTGCGTGATGTACTGGCCGGCATCAAGGTGGGCCAGATGATGAAGGCGGACACGTCACTCGACGCCATCGTGGCGGTCCTGCGCAGGGCGGGACGGGAGCTGCCCACCCTGCTCGCCAAGCTCGAGCCAAGATCGCACGCCGGACCCGTTGTCGAGCGCCTCATGCAGCGACTGAACCGCTTGCTCGAGCAGAAGAGCCCATGACCGACAATCATCGCCTGCACGAGAGGTTGATGCGATGGCGCGACCTGTGGCGGCATCCAGAGCTTTTCGTGGCGGTGCATGGCCGCGACGAGGCGCGGCGATCGAACAAAGGATTGGCCGACGCCATCCTCGCTGCGCCCGCACCCGCGCCCGCGGCGAGCTGGGAAGCGATCCTGAGCTCAGGCGACATCGGCGCCGTCCAGAAGGCCCACGACTTGCTTTACGGCCTCGACGTGCCGGCGGAGACGCTGGCCGACGGGCTCGCCAAGGCCTATCGCGCCTTCGAAGGCAGCATCGATCGCGCCGAAATGCGCCTTGGGCAGCTCGATCTGACGTCGGACGATATACGCGAACTGCTGCGCCGCGCGCGCGGCGAGGTAGCAGGGAGCGCAGCGTCGGCCCAGGCGCTCCTAGATGCAGCCATCGGCCGCATTGAGGCGGCGGAGAGCCGGGAACTGGCCGAGATCAGGCAACGCTTGCTCCGGGCCGAGCTGCCGGTCGACGTGCAAACGCGCCTGAACGAGGCCGTCTCGTCGGGCAACCTGCGCATGGCCAAGGCGCTTTTCGTGGGCGAGTATGGCCTGGCGGCGAATCGGCGGGTGCGAACGTTGCCTCCCGAATGGGCGAGCTTGGCGACCGACACGCTGATCGATTACCACCTCCAGCCCGACCTGGCGCCGCCGGGCGTGGCCCGACACCTAGCGCGCGCGAACATGAACCTCGTAACGGGCGCGCTGCTCCTCACGCTGAAGTCGCTGCCGGCGCAGCAGCCTGGCGACGACTCTTCGGCCATCGATCTAATCCGGCTCACGCTCGCTTTCGTCGGCGCCGACGCGGACAGCCTGCAGATCGAGGCCGCCCCGGCGTCGCCTAGCAACCTCAGGCTGTTCGTCGTATCGGGACGCGACGTCCAGCGGTTCCTGCCGCACGGCGCCGATGGCCACGACAAGGCACTGGTCGCCTTCATGAAGGAACGGACCGGTTTTGCCGGCAGCCAGGCGGTGGCGCGGCCGGTCGTCGTCTGGGATACCTTCGACACCGCCGAGATCGACTGGCCGGCGGCGATCCCCCGGATCACCAGCCGCCTGCTGATCGATCTGCTGCCGCTCGACGCGAGCCGCCCGGACGAATTCGTCCAGGCCATCTCGCGCGCCATGCCGGTGCGCCCAATGCTCGACGCTGCGGCGGCGTCGCGCTCGGTGCTCGCGGCGTTTGCCGGCCGGCGACTGGCGCAGGTCGATGGCGTCGCTGAGGACGACGGCGCGCTTGCTATGTTCCTAGGTGGATTATTCCAGCGGCTCGACCTCGACGTCGACAATATCGACATTGCCCTACTGCAGGACGCCTGCGGCGGCGACGTCGAGCTTCTCTGCAAGGTGCTGACCGTGGCCGGCGCCCATATGGGCGCCACCGCCACTCTACAGCGCCGATTCGACCTGCAGGTGATGCTGCGCGACGGGGTGCTGGAGAGGGCGATCGACCAGCGAGTGATGGACCACCTGAAAGGCAAGTTCAGCGCCGACTTCGACGCCCTGTGCTCGCTTCTGGAAGCGATCGACTACTTGTTCGAGGAGGCGCAAGAGGCGGGCGCCGGCGAGACGATGTCGAAGCAGGCGCTGGTGGCGAAGCTGGAGGCCAACGCGGCGTCATGGAACTCGACGTGCGGCGACATCGCTGCCCAGGCCGTCGATTGGCTGCTGGCCGGCGGTTTCCTGCGCAGCGCCAGCGTCGATGCCATACGCCGCAATCGCGCGCTACCCTACCGCCTGCTGCAGCGCGGGTAGCCGGTCGGTAGTCGACCGGGAGGCCCGGTAGCTACCGGAAATATCAAGGTCTGCAGTTCCCGTTCTAAGCGGTCTCCTGACCGCACCGGCCACCCATTCCGGACGCCGCGTGCGGAGAGACAGGAGAACGGAAATGCCCAAAGGACCTCACCACCACCACCGCCGTCACCACCGGCCGCACGACGACCGGCTGACCGAGACGATCCGCGAGCTCGTCGACATCGGCCACATCAACGATCTCGACGAGCTCGCTCGCGTGGCCGAGGAGCACGAGCCGGGCGGTGAGGCCGCCGCCTACCTGACCCGCGAGTGCCAGAATCTGCCGCTCGACCTCGCGATCGACCAGCTCGCCGGCTACCGCCGCGTGCTGGCCTACCGCCGCCAGCAGGAGCTGGTGACCGCCGCTAGGGAGATGGTCGTTCTCCTGGTGCCGCCGCTGCCGCCGCACATCTGCGACCTCTTCGCCCACCTGCCCAAGGCGGTGGTGCTGACGCTCGGCGGCCACGACCTGCCGCCGCACATGCGCGGCCGCCGTGGCCTCACGGTGTACGGTCCGCACGAGGGCCGACGCCTGATCAAGACCGCCGACTTGGTGGTCTTCGATGCCTACCCCAACGGCACCATCCACGCCAGGCGCGAACTGGCCGACCTGCTCGACGGCCAGATCCTGAAGCCGTCGGCGCTCCTGCGCGCGCACATGCGCCCGCACCTCGCGCCCGAGGACGTCGAGGTCGACGACGACATCCGCGCCCGCATCGTCGCGATCTAAGAGGAGGGCGACATGCACGATATCAACCTCCTCATCGCGCTGGCGATGCTGGCCACCCTCGGGGGTGGCTTCATCGCCATGGCGCGTTTCGGGGCCTCGCAGGTCCTGGTCATGTCGTTGGTCGCCAGCACCTTCTTGGTGCTGGTGGCCGACAAGGCCCCCTCGATCCTCCGCGAGGGTTTCGCGGAATTCTCGACGGTCGCGCTGATCTTCTCGGCGATCGCGCTGCCGGCCCACCAGCTGCAACGCTCGGCGCTGTTCGAATTGGTCGGAGCGCACGTCGGCCGCGCCATCGGCTATGTTAGTCTGCGCTCGCCCAAGATGCAGGTCGGCGCGCTGGTGACGCTGATGCTGGTCCTGACCTGGATCGGCGCCGGCCTCTTCCACAACATCACCGCGATCGTCGTCGCGGTGCCGATCATCGTGACGCTCTGCGCCAGCTACCGGTTGCCGTCCCGCTGGTTGCTGTGCGGCGCGTTGGTCGCCAGCAATCTCGGCGGTTTCAGCACCGCCTGGGGCGACACGCCGAACATCATTGAGAGCCGCGTCTGGGGTCTCACCCACGCCGCGTTCTTTACCGAGATCCTGCCCATCAACTTCATCATCCTGCTCGGCCTGTCGGCGGCGGTCACGCTGCTGACGGTGCGCGCCCATCGCAAGGCATCAGTCGGCCAAGGTGCCGCTCGGACGGCGTGGACGAAGGCCGGCTTTGGGCAGCTCATCGACTCGATCAGGCTCGACCGGCGCCTGCTCCTCGTGGGCGGCGGCAGCCTTGCGGGCTTCCTGTTGTGCCAGTTCATCTGGCCGAAATACGAGATCGCTGCCGCCGCTGGGGCGATCGTGCTGTCGGTGATGGGCGACCGCCGCAACATGCGGAGGGGCACGCTGCAGTCGCTCGACCTCGACTTCTTCATGGCGCTCTGGTCGATCTTCCTGATCGCCCACGCCATCAACCACTCGGTGATCGGCCACTTCCTCCACGAGCTGATCCTCGCGTCGAAAGGCGAGCTGTGGGCCATCGCGCTGTCGAGCTATGTCGGCACGGCGATGACCGAGGCCGCGTCTTGGGCGTCGGCCGCCGCTCCCGCGGTCTACAAGGTCAATCCCTCGCACGCCGCCGCCTGGGCGCTGGGTGGGGGCATCTGCGCCGGCTCCTCGTCGCTCATCACGGCGGCAAGCGCCGGCATTATCCTTTGGACTGAGAGCCGGCGCTTCAAGGGCCACGCCGTCACCTTCGGCACTTACGTTGGCTTCGGCCTCGCGGTGTCGCTCGTGATGCTTGCGTTCTACATCGGCTCCCTGACGGCGCTGCAGTCCGCGGGGGTGCTGCAATGAGCGCCGACGGCGCACTGCTCGGCGAGCTGGCGCGCATCGCGCGCCAGGCGGGCCGGACCTGGCGCCTCCTGACCGCGCGGCAGCGCGCGGTCCTGGTGGCGGCCATGGTCACCATGGCGGCGGTGGGTTACCTCACCGCCCAGATCCCGCTCATCTTGGGCGGGCTGGTCGACGCTATGTTCGACCGCCGCGTGACCACGTTGCTCGGGGCCTACCCCTACCTGCTCATGCTGGCCGGCGCCTACCTCGCCCGCGAGGCGCTCCAGATGCTGCGCAAGATGCTGGTCGAACGGACCTGCACCACGCTCGCCCGGGACGCCACCGTCAAGGCGGTGTCCCAGCTTCTTGTACTCGACCTGTGGGCACTGATGTCGGAACGAGCGGGCACGCTGAGCGGCCGCCTCAACCGCTGCGTCGACGGCTTGGCCAAGTTGCTGAAGCTTAGCTTCCTCGACTTCCTGCCGGCGGCGTTCGGCGCTGCCTTCGCCCTCGGCGCGGCGGTGCAGCAGGAGCTATGGCTCGGCGTGGCGATGGCCGGCGTCATCCCGATCGGCCTCTTCGTGACCAGTTGGCAGCTCGCCTCGCAGCGCGGAATCCGGCTGTCACTGCTCGAGGCCAAGGAGAAGATGGACGGCTCCTTCGTCGAGCTGCTCGGCGGCATCGAGAGCATCCGCGCCGCCAATACCACCGACCTCGAGGTCGGCAAGGTCTTCGCCATCTCCGAGGAGCTGCGGGTGCGCGAGATCAAGCACCACATGGCGATGGGCCTGTTCGACGGCACGAAGAACCTAAACGAGGCGTTCTTTCACATCGGCGTCGTCTCTGCGGCCCTCACCCTGGCGCTCATCGGCACGATTTCGGTGGGCGGTGTCCTCGTATTTTCGATGCTGTTTCTGGCGATCGTCTCGCCGCTCAGGGATATCCACCGCATTGTCGACGAGGCCCACGAAAGTTCGATTAGGGCTGAGGCGTTCTTCGCGATGATCGACCAGGTCGCCGACCAGTCGTTTACCGTGGCCGACCGCCAGTGCCCTAAGATCGCCGGTGGCGTGGTGATCGAAGCGCGCAATCTGGAGGTGGTCTATCCGAGCCGGTACGACAACAATTCCGGGAAGGCGGCCTTGCAGGACGTTTCAGTGTCCGTGCGGCAGGGCGAGGTGATCGGCCTCGCCGGTCCCTCGGGATCTGGCAAGACGACGTTTGTCCGCACGCTGTTGCGGCTCGCCCATCCGACGGGCGGCGACCTTTCGGTCGGCGGGGTGCCGATCGGGCGGATCGGCCGGGAAGACATCGGGCGTCTGTTCGGCTTCGTCAGCCAGCAGCCGTTCCTGTTCAGCGGAACAATCCGCGAGAACATAGCCTACGGTTTGGGCAACGCGGGCAACGAGGCGATCGAGATGGCGGCGAAGCAGGCGCATATCGACGAGGAGATCCGCCGCATGCCTCTGCAGTACAACTCCCTGGTGACCGAGCGAGGCGCGAACCTTTCCGGCGGCCAACGCCAGCGAATCGCGTTGGCCCGCATCTTCCTGCAAAACCCGCCGATCCTGGTCCTCGACGAGGCTACCGCGGCCCTCGACAACGAGAACGAGCGGGCCGTCATGAGAGCTGTCACTACTGCCATCGGCGGCCGAACGGTCTTCATGGTGGCCCATCGCCTGGACACCCTGAAGCGCGCGGACCGCATCCTCGTGTTCAAAGACGGACGCATCGTCCAGAGCGGCACCTACGGTGCCCTCGAGAAACAGCACAACGGCGTCTTTGCCTCGCTTCTATCGGAGTCTGAGACCTGACCGGCTGCACTGACCTGAGGCAATTGGGCGTCCTTACGCCGTCAGCACTAGACCGAGGCGGATTTGAAGCGACGGGCGCAACGCTCCTGTGGAAAGACGGCCGTCCGACACCTCAAAAGCAAATCAGGCTCGCCGATTGCGGGTATATCAGCGGGTACGAGCGGTTTTTCCATCTGGAAAACCTTGCTATACCAAAGATGTAACCCAGAGATTGGTTTCCGTCTCGGGGCACCACTTACTTTATCTAAGCCCTAAGCACCCAGCGCGTCGGCCAGCGCCACGAAGTCGGCCGCGTAGACGTCGAACCAGTCCTCGCGTGCCGTGTCCGGCCGGGCGGTCGGTCCGAACTCGAGCGGGCGCGTCACGAAGGCCGTGCGCATGCCAAAGGCGCGCGCTGCCGCGAGGTCGTACTTGTGGCAGGCCACCATCATGATCTCGTCAGGCCGGAAGCCGAGATAGTCGACCGCGACCTGGTAGACGGCGGGGGCCGGCTTGTAGATGTGCGCAAGCTCGGCGGTCAGGATCGCGTCGAACGGCAGCCCGGCCTGCTTCACCACCGTCACCATGGTCCTCATGCCGGCGTTGGAGAGGGTCGAGGTCACGAACCGACGGCGCAGGCGGGAAAGGCCCTCGATGCTGTCGGGCCAGGCTTCGAGTCGACTCCAGAGGCCGTTCATCTCGTCCCGTTCGCCGGCGGTGAAGTGCATGGCGAGGCCGTGCCGCTCCAGGAGCGTGTCGAGCGTTTCGCGATAGATGAGGTCGACCCTGAGCCACGGCCGGCGGCCCGCGATGACATCGTCGAGAACCGTGCGATAGAGCGCCCGCCAGTCCGACGACAGCGCGCCCCAGTCGAGATCGAGCCCCTTGGCGCGGTTCACCGTCTCGCCCATGCGCTGCATCGGCCGGCAGAAGTCTGCGCAGGTGCCCTGGACGTCGAACGTCAGCGCCCGGATTGTCATCCCCGTCATCGTTCCCCTCGCTCAGCCGTCACTCACCATGCATCGAGGGGCAGCGCCTGTCTTGTGGGTTGGTGGCGCTCTGAAAGCCGAGGCTACTCGGTCTGGCGACCGTCGCCGAAACGCTCGTCCTTGCCACGCGCCACGTGGGCCGCAAACGAGGCGTAGGCGGCGGCATTGTGCATCGCCTGTTCCGGCGTCTGCAGGTCGTAGCCGGTCTTGCCGAACGTGGCGCCGGGTCCGGGCGCGACCGTGCCGCTGATCGGCGGATCGTTGGTCGCCCATTCGGGAATGTGGGCGGCAGGATCGCCGGATGCGCCGTCGACGACATGCACCGCTTCATGGACGACGATCGCCGCCTGGCAATTCGGGCCGCGCGCCGGGCTGTTGAAGGCGGGCGACACCTGGATGTTGCCGCCGGTCTTCAGCACGTAGGCGGCGATGCCGGGGGCCTTGTCGGCCGTCGCCTTGGCCGCGGTGATCAGGTCGAACTTGGCCGCGTTCATGACGACGCCCTGCACGCCGCGGAACGTCGCGCGGATGAACGGCAGGAAGGTCTTGTCGGCGACGGGATTGAAGACCTTGGTGTTGGGATGTGCGGCATCCTTCTTCGAAGGATCGAGGATCAGCTTGAAGTGCTTGTGGAAGGCGTCCTCGATGAAGGCGAGCGACGGCGCCTGCGCATTGCTGAGCCCCTTGCCGACGCTGAACACGAAACCGGTGATGGCGGGCTCGACGGCGGCAAGCCAGATCTG
>Ga0209909_100465_pt1 | contig 23699 bp, 22 predicted proteins | sample FECB22metaG_FD_188302 | JGI IMG/M metagenome (GOLD analysis project Ga0209909, IMG submission 188302) | Cyanobacterial communities from the Joint Genome Institute, California, USA - FECB-22 (SPAdes) (version 3) | ecosystem: Environmental > Aquatic > Thermal springs > Hot (42-90C) > Microbial mats... | reverse complement strand
TCGACGGCGTGAGCGATCGTATCGAGGTCGAAGACCTTCCAGTGCGTGCGATCGCGACGCGGGCTGCTGAGCTGCCAGGCGCGCAGCAATGTCTTGCCGCGGCGATTGCGGCCGAGCACGTGCGGCTCCACGACATACTCGCCTTCGGCCAACGACAGTCTAAGGCGCGATCCGGTGCGGATCGCTTCCTTGATCGTGTAGAACTCCATTCTTCCCCTCGCTAGCCGTCTTATTTCTGCAACGACTGCCGGGCGTCGGTCAAAGACAAGCTCTTGCACTTTCGGCGCAGCAAGAAAAAAGTGACGGCGCTGACAGCAGCCGTCCGCTCACAAGGAGTGAGACACCACCATCCGTAGTGAGCTTTTGCGTTCTATGGTACGCAAAAATTATCAAGTTATTGACAGATGCCATCACATTGGTTATCGGTAGACTTCACATCCTGTTCTTCGAATTGTCGGCAACCCTGCGGCCGATTGGTTCTTCACCATTCATCCTCAGGCGTTCATCTCGACTGTCACCGAACCGCAATATATTCGTAATATGACAGTGATGTGCGGCTCCTAGGGGAAGTACGCTTCGAATTCTCGAAGGAGGGACCCTATGAATTTCGCAAGAATCGCCTTGGCGACGGCCGCGCTGGCCTTTTCGTCGCTGGCGGCCAACGCAGCCGACATTTCCGGCGCCGGCGCGACCTTTCCGTACCCGATCTACGCCAAGTGGGCCGACGCCTACAAGAAAGAGACCGGCGTCGGACTGAACTACCAGTCGATCGGCTCGGGCGGCGGCATCAAGCAGATCAAGGCCAAGACCGTGACCTTCGGCGCCACCGACGCGCCGCTGTCGGGCAAGGAGCTCGATGAATCGGGTCTGGCCCAGTTCCCGATGGTGATGGGCGCCATCGTTCCGGTCGTGAACCTCGACGGCGTGAAGCCGGGCGATCTGGTGCTCGACGGCGCGACGGTGGCCAAGATCTATCTCGGCGAGATCAAGAAGTGGGACGATCCCGCGATCGCCAAGCTCAACCCGAACGCCAAGCTACCCAGCCAGGCGATCGTGCCGGTGCGCCGCTCCGACGGCTCGGGCACGACCTACAACTTCACCTACTATCTCGCCGAGGCGCTGCCGGGGTGGAAGGACAAGGTCGGCGTCAGCCAGGCCGTGCAGTGGCCGGTCGGCATCGGCGCCAAGGGCAACGAGGGCGTGGCCAACAACGTGGCCAACACCAAGGGCGCGATCGGTTATGTCGAGTACGCCTACGCCAAGCAGAACAAGCTCACCCACACCAACATGGTGAACAAGGCGGGCAAGACCGTCGCGCCGTCGTCGGCCAGCTTCCAGGCCGCGGCTGCCAACGCCGACTGGTCCTCGCAGCCGGGCTACGGCGTGATCCTCGCCAACCAGCCGGGTGACCAGAGCTGGCCGATGACTGCGGCCACCTGGATCCTGATCTACAAGAAGCCGGCGGATCCCGCGGCTGCGGCCGAGGCGTTGAAGTTCTTCGCCTGGTCCTACGCCAAGGGCGGCAAGATGGCCGAGGATCTCGACTATGTGCCGATGCCGGCCAAGGTGGTGACCGACATCCAGAAGATGTGGTCGACCGACATCAAGGACGCGTCGGGCAAGCCTCTGTACTCGCCGACGAACTGATGACCGGAGGGCAGGTGTGACCATCCGGCCGCGCCTGCCCTTCATCGGCCTCACCTGAAAGTCGGGTGAGGGGAGAGGGCGATGGACTCCGGGGAGCAGAACGTGACGGACATGACACTGAGAAGCAGCAGCGTGACGGCCGCGGAAGCGGCGTCGCGCAGCGCGGTGCTCAGGCGCCTGCGGCTGACGGACCTGGTCTTCCACGGGCTGACCCGCGGCGCCGCTCTGGCCGTTTTGGCGTTGCTGAGCGGCGTCATCATCGCGCTCATGCTCGGCGCCGCTCCGGCGCTCGGCACCTTCGGCTTTTCCTTCCTGTTCGACGAATCCTGGAACCCGGTCACCGAGAAGTTCGGCGCCATGGCGCCGATCTACGGCACCCTGGTGACCTCGGCCATCGCCATGCTGATCGCTGTCCCGGTCGGCCTGATGATCGCCTTCTTCCTCACCGAGCTCTGCCCCAAGCCGCTGCGCCGGCCGATCGGCATCGCCATCGAGTTGCTGGCCGGCATCCCCAGCATCATCTACGGCATCTGGGGTCTCTTCATCTTCGCGCCGTTCCTGCAGAAGCACATCCAGCCCTTCCTGATCGATGCCTTCGAGCCCATCCCGGTGCTGAACGCCCTGTTCGCCGGGCCGCCGTACGGCATCGGCATGGGCACGGCAGGTCTCATCCTCGCGATCATGGTGCTGCCGTTCGTCACCTCGATCTCGCGCGACGTGTTCGACGCGGTGCCGCCGGTTCTGAAGGAGGCGGCCTATGGTGTCGGCTGCACGACCTGGGAGGTCTTCCGCTACGTCGTCCTGCCCTTCACGCGCGTCGGCGTGATCGGCGGCTGCATGCTGGGCCTGGGCCGCGCGTTGGGCGAGACCATGGCGGTCACCTTCGTGATCGGCAATGCCCACCATATTTCAGCCTCGCTGTTCGCGCCGGGAACGACCATCTCGGCCGCGATCGCCAACGAGTTCACCGAGGCGGTGGGCGACCTCTACACCTCCTCGCTGGTGGCGCTGGGCCTGATCCTGTTCGTTATCACTTTCATCGTGCTGGCGATCGCGCGCTACATGCTGCTGCGCCTCCAGCAGCAGGGACGGTGACGCCATGGCCGACATGTCCCACGCCATGAAGAGCCCGCGCTATGCCGGCCGGCGCCGCCGCAACGCCATCGCCAAGGGCCTGGCGCTGGCCGCCACCTTCTTCGGCCTGGGCTGGCTGGTGCTGATCCTGGGCGTCCTTCTGATCGAGGGCATCGGCGGCCTGTCGCTATCGGTCTTCACCGAGAACACCCCGCCGCCCGGCTCGGCCGGAGGCCTGCTGAACGCCATCACCGGCAGCCTGATCATCACCATCCTCGCCGTCCTGATTGGCACGCCGATCGGCATCCTGGCCGGCACCTACCTCGCCGAGTACGGCCGCCACTCGAAGCTCTCGAGCGTCGTGCGCTTCATCAACGACATCCTCTTGAGCGCGCCCTCGATCGTGGTCGGCCTGTTCATCTACGAGGTCATGGTGGCGCCGATGGGTCACTTCTCGGGCTGGGCCGGCGCGGTCGCCCTCGCGGTGATCGTGATCCCGGTCGTCGTGCGCACCACCGAGGACATGCTGACCCTGGTGCCCGACACGCTGCGCGAGGCCGCCGCCTCGATCGGCCTGCCGCGGGCGCTGATGATCATGCGCATCGCCTATCGCGCGGCGCTGGCCGGCATCGTCACCGGCGTGCTGCTGGCGGTGGCGCGCATCTCGGGCGAGACCGCGCCGCTGCTCTTCACCGCGCTCAACAACCAGTTCTTCAGCGTCGACATGAATGCGCCGATGCCCAGCCTGCCGGTGGTCATCTTCCAGTTCGCGCTGTCGCCGTATGCCGAGTGGCAGAAGCTCGCCTGGTCGGGCGCGCTCCTCATCACCATCGCCGTTCTGGCGCTCAGCATCATCGCCCGATCCCTTACAGCTTCGAGGAAGTCGTCATGACCATCACCAACGGCCACGGCCTCGCCACCGCCGTTCCCGTGGCGACCCACGCCAAGGTCGACACCGCGGGCCTGCCCGAGAAGGTGTCGATCAAGAACCTCGAGTTCTTCTATGGCGACAGCCGTGCCCTGAAGGGCATCACACTGTCGCTCTATGCCAACAAGACCACCGCCTTCATCGGTCCGTCGGGCTGCGGCAAGTCCACCCTGCTGCGCATCCTGAACCGTATGTACGACCTCTATCCCGGCCAGCGCGCGACCGGAGAGGTGCTGTTCGACGGCGACAACCTCCTGCGCGCCGATCAGGACATCAATCTGCTGCGCGCCCGCATCGGCATGGTGTTCCAGAAGCCGACGCCGTTTCCGATGTCGATCTACGAGAACATCGCCTTCGGCATCCGGCTCTACGAAAGCCTGCCCAAGGCCGAGATCGACACCCGTGTCGAATCGGCGCTGCGCCGCGCGGCGCTGTGGGACGAGGTCAAGGACAAGCTCAACGCCAACGGCCAGAGCCTGTCGGGCGGGCAGCAGCAGCGGCTGTGCATCGCCCGCACCGTGGCGGTGAAGCCCGAAGTGATCCTGTTCGACGAGCCGTGCTCGGCGCTCGATCCGATCTCGACCGCCAAGATCGAGGAGCTGATCGACGAGCTGAAGCAGGACTACACGATCGTCATCGTCACCCACAACATGCAGCAGGCCGCGCGCGTCTCGGACTTCACGGCCTTCATGTATCTCGGCGAGCTCATCGAGTTCGGCGCCACCGAGACGCTGTTCACCACCCCCAAGGACAGCCGAACCCAGGCGTACATCACCGGCCGCTTCGGCTGACAACGGAGAAGAAGATGGCGGAACATACCCTGAAGCGTTTCGACGAGGAGCTGGAACGGCTGAGCTCGACCATCAGCGAGATGGGCGGCCTGGCCGAGACGGCGCTCACCCAATGCCTGACGGCATTGCGCCAGGGTGATTCGGAGGTCGCCGAGCAGGTGATCGCCGCAGACGCCCGCGTCGATGCCCTGGATAACGCCGTGCAGGAACAGACGGTGAAGCTTCTGGCGCTGCGCCAGCCGATGGCGGTGGATCTGCGGGTGATCCTGTCGTCGATCAAGATCGCCGCGGCCCTGGAACGCATCGCCGACTACGCCAAGAACACCGCCAAGCGCACCATCGTGCTGAACGGCGTGGCGACGACGCCACCGGCGGCGGTGACCGGTATCGACCGCCTCGGCCGGCTGGTCCGCACGGCTTTGAAGGACGTGCTCGACGCCTTCGCTCATGGCGACGTCGCCAAGGCGCACGATGTCTGGCAGCGCGACGAGGAGATCGACCAGGTCTATACCGGGCTGTTCCGCGAGCTCCTGACCTACATGATGGAGGATCCGCGCACCATCACGGCGTGCACGCACCTCCTGTTCATGGCCAAGAACATCGAGCGCGCCGGCGATCACGTCACCAACATCGCCGAGCTCGTGAGCTTCCGCACCACCGGGCATGGCTTCGATGAGGCACGGCCCAAGGGCAGCGCCTCGCTCTATGCCGCGGGGAACGCGTCATGAGCATGGCGGCCCAGATCCCCTCGCGGCGCGACGCAGCGGCGAACACGACCAAGCCGCGCGTGCTGATCGTCGAGGACGAGACCGCGCTGGTCGAGCTCCTGAAGTACAACCTCGAGCAGTCGGGCTTCCGCGTCTCGGTCGCCTATGACGGCGAGGAGGCGCTGGCCTCGGTGCAGGAGGACGTGCCCGACCTCGTTCTGCTCGACTGGATGCTGCCCCTGATGTCGGGCATCGAGGTCTGCCGCCAACTGCGCCGCCAGACCATCACCGCCAACCTGCCGATCATCATGCTGACGGCGCGCGGCGAGGAGGGCGATCGCGTACGCGGCCTCGATGCCGGCGCCGACGACTACGTCTCCAAGCCGTTCTCGCCCACCGAGCTCGTGGCGCGCATCCGCGCCGTGCTGCGCCGCATCCGGCCGGCGCTGGCCGACGAGGCGCTGAGCTACGCCGACATCGTCATGGACCTGGTGGCCCATCGCGTGACCCGCGCCGGCAAGCCGGTGCATCTCGGGCCCACCGAGTTCCGCCTGCTGCGCCATTTCATGGAGCATCCCGGCCGTGTCTTCTCGCGCGAGCAGCTGCTCGATGCGGTGTGGGGCAAGGACGTCTATGTCGAGGCCCGCACCGTCGACGTCCACATCCGACGCCTGCGCATTGCGCTCAATGGCGAGCAGCAGGCCGACCTCATCCGCACCGTGCGGGCCGCCGGCTACGCCCTGGACGCCACGCCGGGCTGATCTTGCCGGACCGCGGGCCTCCTGGCCCGCCTCATGGTCATTGCCGGGAGCGCGCCACTCCAGTGGCGCCTCATACGCTGGTTCAACACCGCATGAGCGGCACTGGAGTGCCGCGCTCCCGGCAATGAGCGCTGCCGGCAAGAGTTTTCCACATTGCGAGTCACGGTTTTGTAGCGCCCGGGGCCTAAACCGCAATTGCTCATTCCCGGCCGGCAACCCCACGCCCCGCTCCGGAATGGGTCGGTTCCCCCGGCGCGGATCGACACCCCGACGCCGATTTACTGCCCCTCCTTCTTCGCGGAAGGAGGGGTTTCTTTTCCGGCAATGCGCCACAACCAGAGCAGCAGAAGCAGGCCGGGAATGGCGACCAGCGTGGTCGCCATCCAGAAGGCGACCCAGCCCATATGGGCGGCCAGCCAGCCGCTGCCGGCCGACATGGTGGTGCGGCCGAAGGCCATCAGCGACGTCAGCAGGGCATATTGCGTGCCCGCCATTCCGGCGGTGCAGAGGCTCGACAGGTAGGCCACGAAGGCGATGGCGCCCAAGGCACCGGTGAAGTTGTCGGCGCTGAGGGCCACCGTCAGCACCACCAGACTGTGCCCTTCGACCGCCAGCCAGGAGAACAGGAGGTTGGTGATCGCCTGCAGGATGCCGCCGATCATCAACGCCTTGAACAGGCCGTAGCGCGCCACCACGACGCCGCCGGCCAGCCCGCCCAGGATCGTCGCCGCCGCGCCGAAGGTCTTGGTGACGCCGAAGATCTCCGGTCCGGTGAAGCCCATCTCGACGTAGAACGGCCGCGCCATGGCCCCGCCCAGCGCATCGCCATACTTGTAGAGCAGGGCGAACAGCAGGATCGCGACCCAGCCGCGATAGCGGAGAAACTCGGCGAACGGGCGCACGACGGCCTGGTTCAGCCAATCGCCGGTCGAGGTGATGGCGGGCCGCTCGATCTTGGGCTCATGGGCATAGAAGGTGGTGACAACGCCAACGGCGATCAGCGTCGCGATGATGCTGAGCACATAGGGCCAGGGCATGATGCTCGGCAGCAGGAGCGCGAAGGCATCGACGATCCAGAGCGCGATGCGATAGCCGAGCTGGGTCGTCGCCGAGCCCGCACCCTGCTCGTCGTCGCTCAGGATCTCGATGCGGTAGGCATCGACGGCGATGTCCTGCGTGGCGGAGAAGAAGGCGATGGCGAACGCCGCCGCCGCCGTCGACCACGGCGTCAGGACAGGATCGCTCCAGGCGAGCGCCAGGGTCGAGACGAAGATGCCGGCCTGGGCGAGCAGCATCCAACTGCGGCGGCGGCCGAGCCAGCGATCGAGTCCGGGCAGCGCCAGCTGGTCGACCAGCGGCGCCCAGGCGAACTTGAAGGCGTAGGGCGTGCCCACCAGCACGAACAGGCCGATGGTCGTGAGGTCGACCTTGACCTCCTTCATCCAGTAGGAGAGCACCGCGCTGGTGAGCAGGAACGGCATGCCGCTCGAGTAGCCCATCAGCAGGATGATGAGCTGGCGGCGATTGCGATAGACCGCTGCCGCTTCGACCCAGCGGCCCCAGGTCGACCGCGCGCTTGCGGCGAGGCTCAAATCAGTGTCCGCAGCGTCTGCTCGGGCCGCGCGCCGACATGGGAGATGACCTCGGCGGCGGCGATCCCGCCCAGCCGCGCACACTCGGCGAGCGGCTTGCCATGCGTCAGGCCGAACAGGAAGCCCGAGGCGTAGAGATCGCCCGCGCCCGTGGTGTCGACGACCTTGGTTACGGGCGCGGCCGGCACCGCATAGGTCTCGCTGCCCTTGATGACGACGGACCCCTTCTCGCTGCGGGTGAGCGCGGCGATCTTGGCCTCCTTGCGGGTGGCCTCCATCGCTTCCTCGAAGGTCTCGACCTCGTAGAGCGATTTGATCTCCGATTCGTTGCCAAAGAGGATGTCGACCTTGTTGCGCACAAGGTCGCGAAACTCCTCGCGATAGCGATGCACGCAGAAGGAGTCCGACAGCGTGATCGAGACCTGGCGGCCCGCGGCATGCGCGGCATCGAAGGCCTTCAGCACTGCCTTCTTGGCTTCCGGCGCATCCCACAGATAGCCCTCGACATAGGTCACCTGCGCGGCGGCCACGACCTTGGCGTCGATGTCGTTGGGCCCGAGCCCGGTGCAGGCGCCGAGATAGGTGTTCATGGTGCGCTGCGCGTCGGGCGTCACCAGGATCAGGCAGCGCGCTGTCGACGGGCCGGAGGTGGCGCTCCTGGTGTCGAACGACACGCCGAGAGACTTCAGGTCGTGGCCGAACACCTGGCCGAGCTGGTCGTCGCGCACCTTGCCGATATAGGCGCCCTTGCCGCCATATGAGGCGACGCCCGCCATGGTGTTGCCGCACGAGCCGCCCGACACCTCGATGCCCGGCCCCATGGCGGCATAGAGCGTCTCGGCGCGCTGCTCGTCGATCAGCATCATGCTGCCCTTGACCAGGCCGTGCTTGCTGAGGAAGTCGTCGTCGGCGCGGGAGAGGACGTCGACGATGGCGTTGCCGATTCCCAGCACGTCGAAGGCAGCGGATGTCATGAAGTCTCCTACAAGGTCACCAGGTGCATGCCCGGTTTGGTCTCTTCCAGCAAGGTCACGATGCCCGCGACCGTGAAGGGAACGTCGCGGCGCAGGCTGGCACGGTCGATGCCGAGCGACCGCAGGCCCATTTCGCATACGATGAAACGCGCGCCAAGCTCGACGCAGGCACTGAGCAGCGTCTCGAAATCGCCGACGCCGCGCTCGCGATTGGTGGCGTCGCGTGGCCAGTCGGTGACCGGCGGAGGAGGGCCTTGCAGGGCGCGGATGCCGGCCATGGTGAAGAACAGTACGGCGGGCTTGTTGACCGCGAGCGCCGCAGCGGCAAGCGCCAGCGCGTAGTGCACGCTTTCATAGTCGCCGGCGCGCACGATCACCGACAGGCCACCTTCGGCCGACTTCATCGGGTCCCACAGGTCGGGCAATCGGGCCGCTTGGCGATCGCCATCTCGTCGAAGGAGCTGGCCAGCGCGTCGTACATCAGAAGGCGGCCGGTGAGCGATGTGCCGATGCCTAAAATCTCCTTGACGACCTCGGTCGCCTGCAGCGCGCCCAGCGTGCCGGCCAACGCGCCGAGAACGCCGGCCTGCGCGCAGCTCGGCACGGCGTCCTCCGACGGCGCCTCAGGGAACAGGCAGCGCAGGCAGGGATGGCCCGCACCCTGCCAGGCCTTGTAGGTCGAGATCTGGCCGTCGAAGCGAAGGATCGCGGCGGCGACCAGCGTCTTCTTCAGGCGATAGCAGACGTCGTTCAGCAGATAGCGCGTGGCGAAGTTGTCGCTGCCGTCGGCGACCAGGTCGTAGTCCGCGATGATGCGCTCAGCATTCGCCGCGGTAAGTCGCTCACCCAGTGGTTCGACATGTACTTCGGGATTGATGTCTGAGAGCGCGCGACGCGCGCTTTCGACCTTGGAGACGCCGATATCCGCAGTGCGATGGATCACCTGGCGTTGCAGGTTGGAGAGATCGACGCTGTCGTGGTCGATCACGCCCAAAGTGCCCACGCCGGCGGCGGCCAGATACTGCAGAAGGGGCGCGCCCAGCCCGCCGGCGCCGATCACCAGCACGCGCGCGGCGATCAGCCGCGACTGGCCGACGCCGCCGATCTCGGCCAGCACGATATGACGCGCGTAACGGCGGATCTGCGGCTCGGTGAGCTCGGGCAGGCTCGACATGGTCCGCTTATAGCATGTCCGCTATAGAAGCCGGCCCGAATGACCACCACCGCCACCCGCCCGACCTTGACCCCACTGCTGCTGGCAGTATTGGCGTTGCTGTCCTCGTTCACGCCGCTCAGCATCGACATGTATCTGCCGGCCCTGCCGGTGATCGCCGTCGATCTGCGCGGCACGGCGGGAGACATCCAGCTCACGCTCTCGGCCTTCATGATCGCCTTCGGCGCGGGGCAGATCTTCTACGGCCCGGCGGGCGATCGCTTCGGCCGCCGGCCGGTGATCCTGAGCGGGCTGGTCGTCTACATCCTGGCCAGCATCGGCTGCGGCTTCGCCGCCGAGGCGGGCCAGCTGGTGCTGCTGCGCTTCCTGCAAGGGTTGGCGGCCTGCGGCGGCGTCGTGCTGGCGCGCACCATGGTGCGCGACCTCGCCGAGAAGGATCAGGCGGCGCGTGCCATGTCGCTGATGATGGCCTGCACCTCGATCGCACCCATGCTGGCGCCGCTGATCGGCGGTCAGGTCCTGTGGTTCCTGGGCTGGCGCGCGATCTTCTGGACATTGGCCTCGATCGGCCTCTTCGCCCTCGTCGCTGCGTTCTTCCGGCTGCCCGAGACGCTGCGGCCGGAATATCGCCAGCCGCTGGTCGTCTCGGCGGTGCTGCGGCGCTTCGGCGAGTTGTTCCGCCACCGCGCTTTCATCGGTTACGCCTTCACCAGCACCTTCATGTTCTCGGCGCTCCTGTCGTTTCTCTCGGGCTCGCCCTTCGTGTTCATCGAAAAATACGGCGTTGCACCGCGCGCCTACGGCCTGATCTTCGGCGGCATGGTCGTGTTCATGACCCTGGGCAGCTTGCTCAACGCCAAGTTCGCGCCGGTGTTCGGCGCCGGCCGGATCTTGCGTTACGCCGTGATCGTGCCCGCTGTCTCGGGGACGGCAGCTTTGATCATGGGCTTCATCGAGGCGCGCTATGGCACGATCGGCATGTGGCCGTTCCTGCTGTGTTTTGGCCCACAGATCGCCACCATCAGCCTGATCGGCCCCAACTCGATGGCAATGGCGCTGCAGCGCTACCCGCACATGGCGGGCACGGCCTCATCCTTGATGGGCGTGATGCAGTTCGGTATCGGCGCGCTGTTCGGCGCCATGGTCGGCCAAAGCCTCGATGGCACGATCGCCCCCATGACCACGGCGATGGGCGTCGCCGGCATCCTCTGTCTCCTGTCTCATCGTCTCCTGGTGCGGGGAGGCTGATCGAGAGACGGAACCTGCGCATAAGGAATCTGTAATCCGTATTGTGGCCTCCAGGAGGGACGATGTTGCGCGCTGCATCGTAGGATGAATGCACGGCGCGTGGCGTAGAGGCATATATGACCTTCGAAGTCGATCCCCGTGTTCTCCTGAACAAGCTGGCATTCGGCCCAAACGCGGCCGAGCTCCACGACATTGCCAAGATGGGTGCTGCAGGATGGCTCGCCCAGCAACTCAACCCTCCGGCTGAAGACGATTGCGCCGCGCGGATCGCCGCGACGCATATCCGGCTGAAATATTCCAGCAAGACGCCGGAGGCCGAAGTCGACGAGGACCGCTCGCTCGCCGTGCTGGGGGAGCCGATCGAGCAGCACTGGAAGGTGGTCGAGAAGGCTCTGGCCGGACAGGAGCGGACGTTCTTCCGCACCGCCGTTGCCTGCGCCACGGCGATCCGTGCCGTGCACAGCCGCTGGCAACTGCGCGAGGTCCTGGCGGACTTCTGGCACAACCACTTCAATGTCAATGCGGTCGGCGACAACCTCGTCGCGGTGGCGCTGCCAACCTACGACAGCGAGGTGATCCGCCGCCATGCGCTTGGCAACTTCCGCGAGATGCTGGAGGCCGTGGCCAAAAGCACCGCCATGCAAATCTATCTCAATAACCGGTCATCGCGTGGCGGAGCGGCCAACGAGAATTATGCGCGTGAGCTGTTCGAGCTTCATACGCTCGGCCGGCCGGCCTATCTCAACGCGCTCTACAATCGCTGGCGCGACGTGCCCGGCGCGCTCGACGGGCGGCCGCAGGGCTACATCGACCAGGACGTCTACGAGGCCGCCCGCGCCTTCACCGGCTGGTCGATCGAAGATGGCGCCGGCATCGGCGCCGGGCACCGCCTGCCGATCACCGGCAAGTTCATCTATGTCGAGAACTGGCACGACAACTACCAGAAGCGTGTGCTCGGCACCGAGTTCGATCCCTACCAGTCGCCCCTCGCCGATGGACGGCGCGTGCTCGACCTGGTGGCCGATCATCCGGCGACGGCACGCTATGTCTGCGGCAAGCTGTGTCGCCGCCTGGTGTCCGACGCACCCGACGCCGCCGTCGTTGCCGCTGCTGCCAAGGTTTGGACCGAGCAGCGGCGCAAGCCTGACCAGATCGCCCGCACGGTCGAGGCGATCGTACATTCCGACGCTTTCCGTCGCTCGGCCGGAAGCAAGGTGAAACGGCCGCTCGAGCTCTATGCCTCGTTTGCCCGCGCTGCCGGGATTGCGGTGACGCCCACGCCCGGCCTGCTGGGCGAGCTCGACGGTAGTGGGCAGCGACTGTTCGGCTGGGGCCCGCCGACCGGCTTTCCCGACGAAAACGACTATTGGCTGAGCTCCGCGATGATGCGGCGACGCTGGTCGCTGCTGCTTGGGCTGGCCGACGACGTGTGGAAGGCGGGAGCCCCGCAGGTTGACTTGGTCGCCGAAAAGGCCACTGCGGAACAGGCGGCAGGGGCGGCGTACCGGCAGATGCTGGGAACCGATGCCCCGATCAAGGCCACGATGGCTCTGGTCGACGGCATGGGATTAAAGCCCGGCATGGCCTTCGACAGCCGCAAGGATGCGGTTCCACTGGCGCGACGCATGCTGGCCTACTCGGCCATGACGCCGGCTTTCCAGACCAGGTGATGCCATGCTGATCCGTCGCCATCTCCTCGCTGCATCCACCGCGCTGGTCGTGGCCCCGTCGGTTCGCGCCTTTGCCGCGCCCGCCACGCCGGCCGCGAGTCTGGCCCGCGGGCCCGTGCTGGTCACCGTCTTCCTGCGCGGCGGCATGGATTCGCTCGGCGTGGTGGCTCCCGTCGACGATCGCGACTATGTGGCCGATCGGCCACCCGAGATGCGGTTGCTCGCCGACGGCGACAAGCCGGCGCTTCGCCTCGACGGCGGGCCGGCGGGCCTCGATTTCCGTATGCATCCGGATATGGCCGGTCTGCATGAGCTCTACCAGGACAAGCGCATTGCCCTGATCCACGCCTCAGGGCTGGACAACGGCACGCGGAGCCACTTTGAGGCCCAGGAACTGATCGAGCGCGGCGTCGCCAAACCAGATGAGGCGTCGCATGTTGCTGGCGGCTGGATCGCGCGCTGGCTTGCTGCGGCCGGAGACGGCCAGGAGCCGGCCTTCGCCGCCATCGCGGGCGTGCCTGAGGAGCTTGCCAACCACGGCAACACGATCTGCGCCGCCGACCTGCGCGGCGGCATGAACCTGCCCGGTGGCAAGCAGGCGCTGGCGGTGCTGAAGCATCTCTCTGCCGCTGGCTCCGGGCCGATCGAGCGAGCGACGCGGCGCACCTTGGGCGGTATCGCTCTGATCGACGGCCGGCTGCGCCAACCCGACGGCAAGGTCATGCCCTATCGACCGGCGGGCGGCGCGGTCTATGGCGACACCGAGATCGGCCGCGGCCTGGAAGCCGTTGCCCGGGTCATCCGCATGGACCTCGGCATTCGCGCCTTCGCCGCCGACATGGGGGGCTGGGACACGCACGAGAACCAGCCGCCGCGCTTGGCAAATCTCGTCGGCCAGCTGTCGCGTGCGCTGGCGGCCTTCCACGCCGACTTGCACGACCGGCTCGACCACATCGTGCTCGTGGTCATGAGCGAATTCGGCCGTCGGTTGCGCTCCAACAAGAGCAACGGCACCGATCATGGTCATGCCGGCCTCGCGATCGTATCCGCGCCGCGCATCGTCGGCGGCCGCATCCATGGGACTTGGCCGGGCCTGTCGTCAGATCGCCTGGACAACGCTGTCGATCTCGCGGTGACGACGGATATTCGCAGCATCCTGGCGGAACTCATGGCCGGGCCGCTCGCAACGCCGAACGCGGTCGCCGACGTGTTCCCACGGTTCGTGCCGAAGAAGGTCGGGCTGTTCGCGTAAAGGTGCGCCGCTAGCGCCGCAGGTCGACTACCAAGAGAGTGCCGCTCTCATTGCCGACAGCGAGCCTGTAGCCGTCGGGCGACCAGGCGAGGCAGGTGATGGCCGAGCCGTCAGCCATCTTCAGCACGACCGATCGCCTGGTCTTGATGTCGCCGAGCTGCAGCTCACCCGAATCGTAGCCGCCGGCCACGAACTCCGCGACAGGATGGGCGGCCACGACGGACATGAGCCCCGCGCCTTCATCGCCGAACTGCAGCGGCGGCTTGCCTTCAGGGCCCTTGCCCGCGAACGGCCAGGCCGTGAACACCGGTTGCGACGAGGTGTAGAGGAAGCGCGCATCGGCGGTCCACGACAGCGACTTCACCTTGGCGGGATAGCCCTGCATGCGCATGTCGGTCGCCTGCGCCATGCGCCAGACATGGATGTCGTTCTCCTGCGTGCCGGTGGCGATGAACTTGCCGTCGGTGCTCCATTTCAGCGCGACATGGCTGCCGCGCCAGGCGAATTTCCGTGGCGGTAGCGTGACTGGTTGAGCCGTTGGGCCAATGCTCCATACAGTGACGCCGCCATAATGGGCGCAGGCGATGCGGCTGCCGTCCTTGCTGAAGTCGAGGGCGGCCACGGTGCTGTCGTGCGGTCCGAACTCCTTGGTCTCGCCGCCTTTCACCACGAAGGCCGCCCGGCCGGCCGAAGCGGCGATGGCGCCGGTGGCGCGATGCGCCGCGAGATGCTCGAACCACTTGCCTTTCTGGTTGATGAGCTCGCTCGCCGTGCCGTCGGCTGCGACACGCAGCACGCGGCCGTCGTCGCCGCCGCTCACGAAGCCGTCGCCCGCGGGATCGCCGACCAACGCCAGCACGACGCCGCTGTGCAAAGGATCGGCGGCGGGAGTCTCGGCGGCGTGGATGTCGGCCGGCAGCAGGCGCACGCGGCCGTCGCCCAGCGCGAAGGCCACCAGCGATCCGTCCTTGTTGAAGGCGCAGGCGGCGACGGGGGCGTCGCCGGCAATGGAGCGGCCCGGCGGCAGGGTCTGCTGCCAGGCCGGATTGGCGAGATCGAGCTTCACGCTATTGCTTCAGGCTATTTGAGGCAGTCGTTGAAGCCGCGCTGGAGGTTCTCGCCGTCGAGATTGCGACCGATGAAGACGAGCTTGCTCGAGCGCGTCTCGCCGTCCTTCCACGGCGTGCCCCAGTCGGAGTCCATCATCATGTGCACGCCCTGATAGACGTAGCGCCGCGGCGCGCCGTCGATGGCGAGGATGCCCTTGCTGCGGAAGATGTCGGGACCGCGCAGCTGCAGCAGCGCGCCCATCCACTTCTGGAACTTGTCGGGATCGACCGGCCGATCGGCGGTGAGCGACAGGCTCTTCACCTCTTCCTCGTGGTCGTGATCGTGGCCGTGATGCAGGAAGTCGGGCTCGAACTCGAGGATACGGTTCAGGTCGAAGGCGCCCTTGTCGAGGATGGCAGCGAGCTCGATCTGGCTCTTCTGCGTGCGGAAGATGTGGGCATAGCGGTTGATCGACTGGATCTTGTCCTCGACCTTCTTGAGCTCGTCCTCGCTCACCAGATCGGTCTTGTTGAGCAGGATCACGTCGGCGAAGGCGACCTGCTCCTCGGCCTCGGAGCCCTGCTCGAGCTGTCCCAGGAAGTGCTTGGCATCGACCACGGTGACGATGGCGTCGAGCCGCGTCTTGGCCTTGACCTCGTCGTCGGTGAAGAAGGTCTGCGCGACCGGACCTGGGTCGGCGAGACCCGTGGTCTCGACCAGGATGCCGTCGAACTTGTCCTTGCGCTTCATCAGGCCTTCGATGATCCGGATGAGATCGCCGCGCACGGTGCAGCAGATGCAGCCGTTGTTCATCTCGAACACTTCCTCGTCGGCATTCACCACGAGGTCGTTGTCGACGCCGAGCTCGCCGAACTCGTTGACAATGACGGCGTACTTCTTGCCGTGCTGCTCGCTCAGGATACGGTTCAGAAGCGTGGTCTTGCCGGCGCCGAGATAGCCGGTCAGCACGGTCACGGGCACTTGTGCTTGGGCCATGAAAATCCCCGAAAAATTGGCCTCTGAGATAGGGTGTGGGAGGGCCTGAGTCCAGTTGCCGCAAACGCACCCCTGTCATCCCGAGCGCAGCGAGGGATCTTTCCTGCGGTCTAAAAGGTCCCTCGCTGCGCTCGGGATGACAGCAGATCGACTATGGTCTTTCGCCGCGGATCAGCTTGGGAAGATCGCCGACCAGGCCCATCGCGTGCCGCACGAAGAAACGCCGCAGGGGCGGCACGCGGTGGACGGCGGCCAGGCCGATGTCGCGCGCCAGGCGAATCGGCTTGATGTCGTTGGAGAACAGGCGGTTCAAGAGGTCGGTCGCGGCGACCATGGCGAAGTTGTCGGCGCGGCGCCATTGCGCGTAGCGCTCCAGCGTGTCGGCCGCGCCGACATCGAGGCCGAGCCGCTTGCTTTCGACAAGCACCTCGACCAGGGCGGCGATGTCGCGCACACCGAGATTGTAGCCCTGGCCCGCGATGGGATGGATGCCGTGCGCGGCGTCGCCCACCAACACCAGGCGCGTGTCGACATACCGCTCGGCATGCACCAGCCCCAGCGGATACCACCAGCGCGGTCCGACGGGCTCGACCTTGCCGAGATAATCGCCGAAGCGGCGCTGGAACTCCGCCTGGAAGCGCGGGGCATCGAGCTCGAGCAGGCGGCGCGCCAGATCGGCGCGTTCGCTCCACACGATCGACGAGCGATGTTCGCCGCTCTCGCTGTCGCGCATCGGCAGAATGGCAAAGGGGCCGCCGGGCAGGAACTTCTCCTGGGCGACGCCGCGATGCGGCCGCTCGTGACGCGCCACCAACACGATGGCGACCTGGTCGTACGACCAGGCGCGCGCACCGATGCCTGCTTCCTCGCGCATGGCGCCGAAGCGCCCCTCGGCCGAGGCGACCAGCCGCGCCGTGAGCTGCCGGCCGCTCTTCAGCACCAGCTCGGCGCGGGAGGGATCGCGCTTGGTCTCGATCACCTCATCCGGCGCCACCAGTTCGACGTGCGGGCAGTTGACCAGGCGCCGCAGCAACGCTGCGCGCAGGAAACGGTTCTCGACGATCCAGCCCATGGGGGCGGCGCCCCCGCCGTCGGTTTCACTCGCCGCTTCGCGATGATCGAAATGCAGGAAGAGGGGGCTCGGTCGGCCATCATGGCCCGCATCGGAGATGCGGATGTCGAGGATGGGCTCGGCCTTGTCCGCGACCTCGGGCCAGATATCGAGCGCCGCGAACAGCCGCTGGCTGGTGTAGGCGATGGCGGTGGTGCGCCCGTCGAAACCCGCCTCGGTCAGCGACCTGAGCGGCACACGGTCGACCAGGACGGTGTCGAGACCGGCCTCGCCAGCGGCCAGCGCCAGCAGGCTGCCGTTGAGGCCTGCGCCCACGACGGCGAGATCGAACCGGTCGCCTTGCATGCCCTGATAGATGGCATCCAGCCGATCTGCCCGCAAGCGGAACGGCTTAACCTATTGAATAATCGAGAGAACCACTTGGCACGGGCCTTGCAACCGCAGTGGTGAAAATTTGGGCGGAGGGGCGCTGCGCCCATCGGAGGAGAGCAAAAATGAAAATGATCATGGCGATCTTCAAGCCATTCAAGCTCGACGACGTGCGCGATGCGCTGACGTCGCTCGGCATCCAGGGCCTGACAGTGAGCGAGGTGAAGGGCTTCGGCCGGCAGAAGGGCCAGACCGAGATCTACCGCGGCGCTGAGTACGCCGTGAGCTTCCTGCCCAAGGTGCAGATCGAAGTCGTGATCGACGACAGCCTGGTCGAGCGCGCGGTCGAGACCATCCGCAAGGCCGCCGGCACCGGCAAGATCGGCGACGGCAAGATCTTCGTCATGCCCATCGAACAGGCGATCCGCATCCGTACCGGCGAGTCCGGTACAGAAGCACTGTGATTTGGGCGCTGTGATCATCAATCAACCAATCAACGATCCGAGGGACACGACGATGAGACCGAAGCTTAACCCGCTGCTCGCCGGCCTTGGGGCGGCTGGTTCGCTGTTGCTGCCGGCCCTGGCGCTGGCGGCCGACGAGAAGCCGAAGCTCGACACGGGCGACACCGCCTGGATGCTGACCTCGACGGCGCTGGTGCTGATGATGACCATCCCGGGTCTGGCACTCTTCTACGGCGGCATGGTGCGCAAGAAGAACGTGCTGGCGACCGTGATGCAGAGCTTCGCCGTGACGTGCCTGATCAGCGTGCTGTGGCTGATCGTGGGTTACAGCCTCGCCTTCACCCCGGGCAGCACCATCATCGGCGGGCTGAGCCGCGTCTTCCTGCGCGGCCTCACGTTGGACGGCGTGCATGAGCTCGCCAAGACCATTCCCGAAACCGTGTTCCTGTCCTTCCAGCTCACCTTCGCCATCATCACGCCGGCGCTGATCTCCGGCGCCTTCGCCGAGCGCATGAAGTTCTCGGCGATGATGTGGTTCATGGCGCTGTGGTCGCTGATCGTCTACGCGCCGATCGCCCACTGGGTCTGGGGCGGCGGCTTCCTCGGCGAGTGGGGCGTGCTCGACTTCGCCGGCGGCACCGTGGTGCACATCAACGCCGGCGTCGCCGGCCTGATCTGCGCCCTGGTGATCGGCAAGCGGCGCGGCTACGGCACCGAGAACCTGGCGCCGTACAACCTGGTCTACTCGGTGATCGGCGCCTCGCTCCTGTGGGTCGGCTGGTTCGGCTTCAATGCCGGCTCGGCGACCGGCGCCAACGGCAATGCCGGCATGGCGATGGCGGTAACGCAGTTCGCCACCGCGGCGGCTGCGCTCTCCTGGATGTTCGCGGAGTGGGCGACCCGCGGCAAGCCGTCGGTGCTCGGCATCATCTCGGGCGCCGTCGCGGGCCTGGTCGCGATCACGCCGGCCTCGGGCTATGTCGCGCCGATGGGCGCGCTGGTGATCGGCATCGTCGCCGGTCTGGTCTGCTTCTGGGGCGCCACGGCGCTCAAGCGGGCGATGGGTTACGACGATTCGCTCGACGCGTTCGGCGTGCATGGCATCGGCGGCTTCGTCGGCGCCATCCTGACCGGCGTGTTCGCCGTCGAGGCGATCGCCGGCGACGGCAAGAAGGGACTGATAGACGGCAACGCCGGCCAGGTCCTGACCCAGCTGTGGGGCGCGCTGGTCTGCATGGCGTGGTGCGCCATCGCCACCTTCATCATCCTCAAGATCGTCGATGCGCTGATCGGCCTGCGCGTGACGAACGAAGAGGAGATCGAAGGCCTCGACATCAACCTGCACGGGGAGACGGTGCACTAATCATCGCTTCCTCCCCAGCGAAGCTGGGGAGGTGTCGCCGTCATACGCCGACGGAGGGGTCATAAGCATCATCGTGTTGCCCATGACCCCTCCGCCCGCTGCGCGGGCACCTCCCCTTCGCGGAATCGGCGAAGGGGAGGAGTCAAATTTCGGGGCCCGATTTTCCTCCTCGGTTCCCCTCTCCCGCCGCTTCCGTGTCGCGGCGGTTCCTCCGGCCCGGCGAGCCTCTCGCCGGGCCATTTTTTCGCGGCCGCGTTTGACGCCGACGCAGCGAAACGCCAGTCTGTGTGCACAAGCCGCAGAGGCAGGAGGAGAGGTCATGAAGCTGGTGTCCGCCATCATCAAGCCCTTCAAGCTCGACGAAGTGCGTGATGCGTTGACCGGCGTCGGCGTTTCCGGCCTGACGGTGAGCGAAGTGAAAGGCTTTGGCCGTCAGAAGGGCCAGACCGAAATCTATCGCGGCGCCGAGTATCTCGTGAGCTTCCTGCCCAAGGTGAAGATCGAGATCGTGGTCGACGACACCCAGGTCGAGCGCGCCGTCGAGGCCATCCAGAAGGCGGCGCACACCGGCAAGATCGGCGACGGCAAGATATTCATCACGCCGGTCGAGCAGGCGCTGCGCATCCGCACCGGCGAGACGGGATCGAACGCACTCTAGAACCAAGACAGAAACGTCAAGACAACAAGCAAGACGACACGGGGAAGAAAATGAACAGGACGGTTGCGCGCTTCGGCGCGCTTTTGGCGTGCGCCTTCGCGTTCACCTCCGCGGCGACCTCGGTGGCTGGGGCCGCCGACAAGCCCACCATCGATACCGGCGACACGGCCTGGCTGCTGGTCGCCACCTGCCTGGTCCTGATGATGAACATCCCGGGCCTGGCGCTCTTCTACTGCGGCATGGTGCGCAAGAAGAACGTGCTGGCGACGGCGGTGCAGGCCTTCGCCGTCGCCGCCCTGGTGACGGTGCTGTGGTTCATCGTCGGCTACTCGCTCGCCTTCACCAATGGCGGTGACATCAACGGCGTCATCGGCTCGTTATCGCGCGCCTTCGGGCGGGGCTTGCACGGCAGCGTGCATGACCTTGCCAAGACGGTGCCGGAGAACGTCTTCCTGATGTACCAGGCGACCTTCGCCGTCATCACGCCGGCCATCATCGCCGGCGCCTTCGCCGAGCGCATGAAGTTCTCTGCCATGATGTGGTTCATGGCGCTGTGGCTGCTCTTCGTCTACGTGCCGGTTGCGCACTGGGTGTGGGGCGGCGGGTTCCTTGGCTCGGCCGGCGTGCTCGACTTCGCGGGCGGCCTGGTCGTCCATCTGAACGCCGGCATTGCCGGCCTCGTCTGCTGCCTGGTGATCGGCAAGCGCCAGGGCTACGGCGTCGAGTACATGGCCCCGCACAACCTCGTGCTCACCCTGATCGGCACGTCGCTGCTGTGGGTCGGCTGGTTCGGCTTCAATGCCGGCTCGGCGCTGGCGTCGGGCGAGCTCGCGGGCTCGGCCATGCTCAACACCCACATCTCGGCCGCGGTCGCGGCGCTGGTCTGGATGTCGGTCGAATGGGCGAGCCGCGGCAAGCCCTCGGTGCTGGGCATCCTGTCGGGCGCCGTGGCGGGGCTTGGCACCATCACGCCCGCCGCCGGCTATGTCGAGCCGTGGGCCGCCATGGTGATCGGCTTTGCCGCGGGCCTGATCTGCTACTGGGCGTCGGTCGTGGTGAAGACGCGGCTGGGCTACGACGATTCGCTCGATGTCTTCGGCGTGCACGGCGTCGGCGGCATCATCGGCACCATCCTGGCCGGCGTGTTCGCCACCCGGCTGATCAACGATGTCAACAAGGGCCGGCCGGTCGGCCTGATCGATGGTAATGGCGGCCAGGTCCTGACCCAGCTCTATGGCGTCGTCGCCGTCGCCGTCTTCTGTGCCATCGCCACCTGGATCATCCTCAAGATCGTCGACGCCATGGTCGGGCTCAGGGCGACGCGGGAGGAGGAGACCGAGGGCCTGGATACCGCCCTGCACGGCGAGCGGGTACAATGAGCCATTCGAGTTGACGCCAGTAGCGGGAGCGATGACCAGGCATACGATCGTCGTGATAGTCGGCGTGCTTGCAGCGGCCTCGATCTCGGTCGCGGCAGGCTGGGCGCAGCCGCGCGAGACCCGGGTGCTGCCCGGTCCGATGACGGAGAGGCTGTTTCACCTCGCAAATTGCAAGGCCACGGAGCTTGAAGCGTGCAAGGGCAGCTGCGCCAGCAACGACAAGACCTGCACCACGGCATGCGAGGCCAAATGCGCACTGGAGAGATGACGCCGCGGGATTCCGCTTGAAGAATACGGTCTATTCCCTTGTTGTTATTAGGTAATTTGTTTCATACAATGGGTTAATAAACGATCCGGCCGGGTCCCCTCCCGCCGGCTTCATTGCGTTGCTCCGGCCCTTGGGGGGGCCATTGGAGTTTCGATGTTCAATCCGCGCCTCACGGAGACGCTGACCGATTTTCCGTTCGCGCGGCTGAACGCACTGATCGCCCCGATCGCGCCGCCGGCGCATCTGTCGATGATCAACATGTCGGTCGGCGAACCGCAGGGCGCGATGCCGGCCTTCGCGCGCCAGATCGTCAACGACGAGATCGACGGCTGGAACAAGTATCCGCCCAACCAGGGCATCCCCGATCTCAACCTTGCCATCGTCGAATGGCTCGCCCGCCGATACCGACTGCCGCCGGGCCTGCTCGATGCCGCGCAGCACGTCATCCCGACGGCGGGCAGCAAGGAAGGCGTCTACATCATCTCGACCGTGGCGACGCCGCAGCAGAAGGCGGGCGCCAAGCCGGTCGTGGCGCTGCCCAATCCGTTCTACCAGGCCTATCTCGGCGGCGCGGTGCTGTCGGGCGCCGAGCCGCTGCTGGTCAACGCCAACGCCGATAACGGCTTCCTGCCTGACTTCCTCGGTGTCGACGAGGCGACGTGGAAGCGCATGGCCGTGGTCTATCTTTGCTCTCCCGCCAACCCGCAGGGCGCCATCGCCGGCATCGACTACCTGCAGAAGCTTCTTGCCAAATGCCGCGAGCACGACGCGGTGCTGGCGGTCGATGAGTGCTACGCCGAGATCTACACCGGCGAGCCGCCGCCCGGCGCGCTCGAAGCGGCGCTGGCGATGGACACGACCGGCAGCAAGGATCCGTTCAGGAACCTTGCGGTCTTCCACTCGCTCTCCAAGCGCTCCAATGCGGCAGGCCTGCGCTCGGGCTTCATGGCCGGCGATCCGCGGCTGGTGGCCATGATGCTGCGCTGGCGCACCTATGGCGGCCCGCAGATCCCCTTCGCCGTCCAGAAGGCGTCGGCGGCGTTGTGGCGTGAGGAGACGCATCCGCTCGAGACGCGCCAGTGGTACGTCCGGAACTTCCGCGTCGCCGAGCAGATCCTGCACAACCGCTTCGGCTACTACACGCCGGGCGGCGGCTTCTTCTTGTGGCTCGATGTCGGCGACGGCGAGGAAGCAACCCGCAAGTTGTGGGGCGAGGCGCACGTGAAGGTGCTGCCCGGCGCCTATGTCTGCCGCGAGACCGCCGGCGTGAACACCGCGGAACGCTACATCCGCATCGCCCTGGTGCATGACGAGGCGACAACCCGCGAGGGCCTGACGCGCCTCGCCCAGGTCCTCTAGGAGACGCGATGGCGATCATCGGCGCCACCTCCGTCGCTCCCCGCAAGACCGCGATCCTGCCGGAAGGCGGACGCGACTTCCTGCGCCGGCGCATGATGGAGCTGGTTGGCGCCGCGGTCGCCGCACTGGGCGTGGTGATGTTGCTGGCGCTGTTCACCTACAGCCCGGGCGACCCGTCGCTCAATCACGCCACGTCGCGCGCGCCGCACAATACCGTTGGCTTGCCCGGCGCCTACATGTCCGACCTGCTGCTGCAGACGTTCGGGCTCGCCATCATCCTGGTGCCGGTGGCGCTGATCACCTGGGGCGTACGCATGGTCCGCACCCACTATCTCGGCTTCTTCGGCCTGCGCCTCTCGCTGCTTCTGCTGGCGCTTTTGATGATGAGCGTCGCCTGCGTCGGGCTGGGCGATGTCGGTGGTGCCGCCACCCATGCCGGCCCCGGCGGCCTGGTCGGCCTGGCCCTGGTCGGCCGTTTCCGCGAGCTGGTGCTGTCCCATTCGAGCGGCGGCAGCCTTGCGCTGATCGAGCCGGTCTGTGCGGCGCTGGCCTTCATCGCCATGGCGCCGGCGCTCGGCATGAACCGCACCGATCTGCCGCTGATCTTCCGCATTCTGCGCGCGCCCTTCCTGGGCGCGGCCTGGGCGGCGCGCGTCGCGGTCGGCCTGTGGCGCGGCAAGCCGCCGGCGCTCGACGAGGAAGCCGATCTGCCGGCGCCGGCCATCGGCTATGCCGAAATCCCGGGCGAGATCGACGCCAGCCAGTACGATCCCGCGCACTTCCAGTCGCGCCTGGAGCAGATCCCCGAAGAGGGCGCTCCCCTGCCGGCGCGGGAGTCGCTCATGGTCGACGCCCCCTACGCGCCGATCGAACGTCCGGCCGACGAGATTCCTGAAATGCCTG
>Ga0209909_100460_pt1 | contig 24251 bp, 21 predicted proteins | sample FECB22metaG_FD_188302 | JGI IMG/M metagenome (GOLD analysis project Ga0209909, IMG submission 188302) | Cyanobacterial communities from the Joint Genome Institute, California, USA - FECB-22 (SPAdes) (version 3) | ecosystem: Environmental > Aquatic > Thermal springs > Hot (42-90C) > Microbial mats... | reverse complement strand
GAGCACGAGGAGCCCATCGCCGGCCAGGGTTGTCCGTTGGTGGCGGAGTTCTGCGTCGCCGAGCTCGGCGCCGAGCTGGGCATGTCCTCGGTGGCGGCGAAGAAGCTCATCGGCCAGGCCCTTGAGCTGCGCCACCGGCTGCCACGACTGTGGCGCTTGGTGCAGTCCGGTCGGGTGCCGGCGTGGCGGGCCCGGTCCGTCGCGGAGGTCACCATCCACGCCACCCCCGCGCTCACCAAGGATGCGGCGCGGTGGGTCGACGCGCAGGTCGCGGCCGTGGCCGGGAGGATCGGGCCCGCGCAGCTGGACCGGCTGGTCGCGGAGACGATCAAGCGGTTCGAGCTCGCCGCCCCGGACCCGGCGGCCGATCCGGAGGACGGCTACCTGTCGGTGGACCCGCGCCACGCCACGCTCAACGACCAGGACGTGCACTACTCCGGCACGATGCACTTCGAGGCCGACCTCGACATCGCCGACGCCCTCGACCTCGACCACGCACTGGTCCAGGGCGCCGCACTGCAGAAGGCGCTGGGCTCGACCGAGTCCCTCGACGTCCGACGCGCCAAGGCGCTCGGTGACCTGGCCCGCACCCAGACCGCGTTGGACCTCCACGCCCAGGGCACGGCGGAGGCGACGTCGGCCGACGGGCTCCCAGCCGCGCGCGAGGTGGTGCTGAACGCCCACTTCGCTGCCGAGTCCGCCCCTGACGGCACCACGGTGTTCGGTCCCACGGGGCGGCTCGAGGAACGCCGGAGGCTTCTGCTGCTCGACCAGGTCAAGGCCTGGTGCGGCGACTCCCGCACCAAGATCACGATCAAGCCCGTCATCGACCTCAACGCCGAGCTGTCCGCCCCGGGCTACGAGATCCCGAAGTCGATCCGGGAGCAGGTCGCCCTCCGAGACCGGACCTGCATGTTCCCCTGGTGCACCCGACCCGCCCGGGGCGCGGACGTCGACCACGTCGTCGAGTTCGACCACGACGCCGAAGCCGAAGGCAGACCCCAACCCGGCCCCACGACGTCCTCGAACCTCGCGTGCCTGTGCCGGTATCACCACCGGCTCAAGACCTTCACCGCCTGGACCTACCGGGTCATCGCGCCCGGAGTCTTCGAGTGGACCAGCCCGCACGGTCACCGCTACCTGAGGGACCGCACCGGCACCCGACGCCTCGACGAGCACGCCGACCTCGGCGAGCCGCCCGGACGACCATGACCCCGCCCCGCACTCCGCCAGTCCTCACGATGGCGGGGCAAAGAGCATGTCCGGGCGGCGTCAGGGAGGCATCGGGGCTGGCCCCGATGGTGAAACGCGCGCCGGAGGCGCACGCTTGAGTCATCACGCCACACACCCGGAGGAACACCATGAACGACATCCGCGAATCCTTGGCTCGTCAGGGCCTGATCCGCTCCGAGGACCAGGCCATCCTCGGCGGCGTCTGCGCGGGGCTCGGGCGACGCTTCGGCCTCTCCCCGTGGGTCGCGCGACTCGTCTTCCTGCTGATCCTCATGGTCGTGCCGGGCAGCCAGCTGCTGGTCTACCCGGTGCTGTGGATCCTCATGCCGAGCGAGTCGAGCCCGGCGGTCGCCGCCGCGAGGGCCTCCCGGCCGCTCCCGTGACCTCAGCGTGACGAGCGGGCCGTACGCCCCTTCGTCACGCCGACGAACGTCTGCGTCACCTCGTCGTCGCGCTCGATCCGCCAGACCAGCGCGATCGTGGTGGGCTCGAGGTCGGAGACGACCCGCGTGACGACGTCCTTGCGCTGGTGCAGCCGTGCGACCGACATCGGCATGATCACCACACCCGTGCCGGCGGCGACCGTCTCGATCGCCTCCTGCTCGGTCATCTCGGGCCACTCGAGCTGGTCGGCCTCAGGCCGCCAGCCGCTCGAGTGGGGGCGCACGAGCTGCTCGTCGACGAGGTCGCCGGTGGTGACCTCGTCGTCGGCGGCGGCGAGGACGTGCTCCCGGGAGGCGACCGCCACCTGGAGCTCGTCGTAGAGGCGCACGCAGTGCAAGCCGTCCTGGTCGACCGGCAACCTGACGAGCGCCATGTCGAGGCTGCCGTCGCGGATCCCGTCGAGCTGCTCGTCCTCCGTGACCGGCACGAGCTCCAGGGGCTCGCGGCGTTGCTCGCGCCAGTGGCGGGCCCACTTGTCCGGGGTCGCGCCAGTGACGAAGCCGATGCGCAGCGGGGTCATGACCTCGACCCTAGGGCGTCAGGCGCCCGGGTCCTTCTCGACGGACAGCACGAAGTCGTCGCCGTGCTCGGTCACGCCGGTGATGACCGCGGCCTCGACGGCGTCGAGGGCGTACTTGCGGCGCACCACCATCGGGTCCTGGGCCAGGTCCTTCACCAGCGCGACGGCCAGACCGATCATGATGAGCACGAAGGGCAGGGCCGCGATCACGGTGATGGTCTGCAGGCCGCTGAGCGCGTCCTCACCACCCACCAGCAGCATCACGGCGGCGACCGCGCCGGTGGCGACGCCCCAGAAGATGACGGTGGGTCGGCTCGGGTGGATGGTGCCGCGCTCGGAGAGCGAGCCCATCACGATCGAGGCGGCATCGGCGCCGGAGACGAAGAAGATGCCGACGAGGATCATCACGACGACGGAGGAGATCGTCGCCAAGGGGTAGGCCTCGAGGGTGCTGAAGAGCTGGTTCTCGAGACCGCCCGCGCCGGCGATGTCGGTGCCCGTCTTCTGCAGGTCGATGGCGGCGCCACCGAAGATGCAGAACCAGACCACGCTCACCAGGCTCGGCACGAGCAGGACGCCGGTGACGAACTGGCGGATGGTCCGACCGCGGGAGATGCGGGCGATGAACATGCCGACGAACGGCGTCCAGGAGAGCCACCAGGCCCAGTAGAAGACGGTCCAGGCGGAGAGCCACTCGCTGGTCTCCGAGCCCTCGGCGGCGGTGCGCGCGGCCATCATCGGGAGGTCGGCGACGTAGCTGCCGATCGAGGTCGGCACCAGGTTGAGGATGAAGACGGTCGGGCCGACGATGAAGACGAACAGGGCCAGCGCGACGGCGAGGACCATGTTGATGTTGGAGAGCCACTGGATGCCCTTGGCGACGCCGGACACGGCGGACAGCACGAAGGCGGCGGTGAGGACGGCGATGATGCCGACGAGGACGGCGTTGCCGGTGTCACCGAGGCCGGCGACGATCTGCAGGCCGGACTCGATCTGCAGGGCACCGAGGCCGAGCGAGGTGGCGGAGCCGAAGAGCGTGGCGAAGATGGCGAACATGTCGATCGCCTTGCCGCCCAGGCCGTGGGCGTGGCGACCGAGGAGCGGCTCGAAGGCCGAGCTGATCAGCTGGAGGCGACCCTTGCGGTAGACGCCGTACGCCACGGCGAGGCCGACGACGGCATAGATCGCCCACGGGTGCAGCGTCCAGTGGAACATCGTGGTGGCCATCGCGTTCTGCGCGGCCTCGGCGCCCCCGGCCTCACCGGTGCCGGGCGGCGGGGTGACGAAGTGGGTGATGGGCTCGCTGACGCCGTAGAACATCAGGCCGATCCCCATGCCGGCGCTGAACATCATCGCGACCCACGAGATCGTCTTGAACTCCGGCTCCTCGTCGTCGCGACCGAGCGGGATGTTGCCGAACTTGCCGAGCGCCAGCCAGATCACGAAGACGACGAACGCGCTCGAGGTGAGCACGAACAACCAACCGGTCTTCTCCATCGTCCAGGCGAGCCCGGTCGCCGAGGCGTCGGCGAGGCTCCCGGTGCTGACGAAGCCCCACACCAGGAACGCCAGGCTGACGACAGCCGTGACACCGAAGACGAGCTTGTCCAGGCCCTCCTCACGAGGCACGCTGGGCTCGATCGCGGCGTCGAGAGCGGGGTGGATCTCGTCGACGGGGTCGGGTGTGGGGAGGTCGCGGGGATGTTCGATTCCTGTGGCCATCACTCCAACAGAGCAGGCTCACGGCGCCCATGGCAAACCCGGAGTATGCCCTCTCGCTCACACTGAGACATGACCCACAGGCTCAGGCCTGCCGTGACGCCAGCTGCCGTCCCCAGGCACGAGCCCGCTCGAGCTCGCCGTCGACGAGGGGGCCGTGCGAGTCCTCGACGAAGAAGGACTCGGTCGCGACGACCTTGCCGAGGTGGTGGTGCCCGACGAGACGACCGGCCGCGCGTGCCGCCGAGCCGGGCAGCCGGCGGACCTGGGTCACGCGGGTGTCGAACGTCGCGACCTCGGGGGGTGCGGCCGGAGCCGGCAGGCCGGCCAGCCACTCCCGGATGCCGGTGCCGTCGTGCCCGGGCTCGGCTCCCTGCGTGTGGGCGTCGCGGCGGGTGGAGGCCCGGCTCATGGAGAACGCGTGGGTCGGACCGCCGACCACGAGCAGGTCGACGCCGGCGGGCAAGGGGGATGGTGCCGCGCCGACGTCGACGACCTGGACCGATCGGTCATCGGTGCCGAGACCTTCGGCGATCGCCTCGGCGACCGCTCGGGTGTTGCCCCAGTGGGACTCGTGGACCAGCAGGGTGGTCATGGTGATCGCCTCTCGTTCTCGGGTTCGGTCGCTGGGCGGTGGAAGGAGCGGAGCCAGAGGGCCGAGAGCCACCCGCTGGCGAGGAGGAGCAGCAGGCTCGGCCCGGCGTCGGGTCCGAGGTGCACCTCGGCGTCGGTGACGAGCGCGAGGACCGGGCCGGCCCAGAGCGCGGTGAACAGGGTGAGGATCTTCAGCATCGCCACCGCGGCGAGCGGAGGGCCGACCGCGCGGCGCCGCAGCAGCAGCACGCCGACGGCGGCGACGGCCGGCAGCACGATCGCCAGGTCGAGGACGAACACGGGGTAGGGGGTGCCGCCCACCCCCTCGGGATCAGGGCGGTCGCCGCCGAGAGCGAAGGGCAGCAGCACCGAGAGCCAGAGCCCCGCGAAGAGGACGGCGGTCACGACCAGGACCCACCCCGTCGCACGGACCAGGCGCGGCCCGGCCGTGGATGCCGGCGGGGCGTCCAGCAGGCCACGGAGGCCTGTGAGGAGACCCGCGCCGGACAGGCCGACGATGACGACGTACACCAGGAAGACCCGGTTCATCGGCACCCCGGTGACGTAGATGAGGTAGCTGTAGAGCAGGTAGGCCAGCAGCGCGAGCCGGGCCAGGTGCGCCGCGGTGGAGACCACCGGCCGCCGCACGAGGAGCAGCAGGAGCGCCGCCACGACGATGCTGCAGGCGTCCTGGGCGCGGGCCGAGACGACGGTCGCCTCGGGGAGCGAGCGGTACGGCGTCTCCGCGAGGAGGCCGAAGAGCGAGGCCACCACCACGCAGACCGCCAGCACCCACGTCGTCCAGAGCGTGGCCGGGCTCCGTCTGCGCCCCCCGGGCTGCGACGTTCGTGGACCCGGCGCGGCGGCGACCGGTGGGACCGGCGGGGCCGACCGGGAGCCAAGTGCCGGCCAGTCGGCCACCGCGGCGGGGACGAGCAGGGCCAGCGCGGGCAGGCTCCAGGTCCAGATCCCGAAGCTGAACGTCATCAGCAGCACGTGGAACGTGATCACGCCGACCCACCCCACCCTGGCTGCCGGGCCTCCGTGCAGCAGCAGGAGGCCGAGGACGATCTCTCCCGCCGCCAGCATCAGGATCCAGGCCGTGGGCTGTGCCATGACGACGCCACGCCAGGTGTCGGTGACGAACGACCAGTACGCGTCGTCCGCGAACGGCCGGTAGGCCTGCGGGTCCGCGGCGACGATGCCTGCGTTGATGCCGCCCATGACGAGGTAGAAGCCTCCGACGACGTGGCGCGCCGCGTCCGCGCGGGGACGTGCGCGTGGTGCGTGGCCGAGTGCGGTCCTGGGGTCCAGGGTGGTGGTCACGGGGGTGCCTCCTGCCTCCACCCCAGCCTCCGGCTGCGCGGCGACAACGTGCAGGGGAGATGGTCGTGGGGCGAGAGGACCTAGGTCCCGGGCTTGCCGGCCTCGGCGTAGGACCGCACCACGGAGACGTTGAGGGGGAAGTCGACCGCGAGGTCGCGGAAGAGCAGCTCGCCGGCGGTGGCAGCTGCTGCGCCCACCTCGGCGACCACGGCGTCGGCGAGCTCGGCCGGTGCGTGCACCACCACCTCGTCGTGCAGGAAGAAGACCAGGTGCGGACGCGCCTCCACCGGGCCCTCGTCGCCGAGGCGCCACAACCGGTTGCGCAGGTCGGCGATCCAGCACAGCGCCCACTCGGCACCCGTGCCCTGCACGACGAAGTTGCGGGTGAAGCGCCCGTAGGCGCGCCGATGGCGGTCCTGGTGGTCGAGGTCGGCGGGCGGGGCGTCGGGCGACTCGTCCCAGGCGCCGCCCATCGCCGGGCAGCCGCGCCCGAGCAGGGTGCGTACGACCTGTCCGCGCTCGCCCGCGCGTGCCGCGTCCTCGACCAGCCCGAACGCCGCGGGGTAGCGGCGGGTCAGCCCTGCGACCATGCGGCCGCTCTCGCCGCTGGTGGCGCCGTACATCGCGCCGAGCAGCCCGAGCTTGGCGTCCTGGCGGGTCGCGACGGCCCCGTCCTCGACCATGCCCTGGTAGAGGTCGGCGCCGCGGGCCGCGCGCGCCAGCGCCTGGTCGCGACTCATCCCCGCGAGCACGCGCGGCTCGAGCTGGGCGACGTCGGCCACGACGAGCACCCAGCCGTCGTCGGCGACGGCGGCGGAGCGCACCTGGACCGGGAAGGACAGGGCGCCACCGCCGTTGGACGACCATCGGCCGGTGGCCGAGCCGGCAGGCTGGTAGGACGGCCGGAACCGACCGCCGCTCACCCACTCGTCGATCCAGGCCCAGCCGTTGGTCTGGAAGAGGTGGGCGAGCTTCTTGTAGCGCAGCAGCGGCTCGACCACCGGGTGCTCGACCCGCCGCAGGGTCCCGGCTCGGGTGTCGGCCACCTCGACACCGGCGCGCCGCAGCGCGGCCAGGAGGTCCGGACGCGAGTCGGGGTTGAGGCCGGGGGAGTCGACGATCCGGCGGACCTCGGCGGCGAGGTCCTCCACCAGCCTCGGGCGCGCTCCGCGCGGAGGCCGGGGTCCCAGCAGCCCTGCGAGGAGCTCCTCGTGCACGTCCACGCGCCACGGCACCCCGGCGTGCGTCATCTCGGCGGCCGCGAGTGCACCGGCCGACTCCGCCGCGACCAGCAGGCCGAGCCGGGACGCCTCGGCAGAGGATGTGATCGCCGCCTGCTGGCGGGCGTCCTCCACGTCGGCCCGGAGGTGCTCGGACGTCTCGTCAGCGCTGAACAGCGCCGGGGCCGACGCCTCGGCGGGCCGGAGGCGGTCCCAGCGGTCCGACTGCTCGCCCTCGAGCAGGCGGGGGTCGACGGCCGGTGCCCGTCGCAGCAGGCGGTGGCACAGCCGCAGGTCGTGGCAGCGCCCCACCCGCACTCCAGCCGCCAGCAGCGACGGGTACCACCGGGCGGTGTCGTCCCAGACCCAGCGCGGCGCGCCCGGCCCGGCGGCCTCGCGCCCACCGACGTACGCCGGCAGGTCGGCGAGCGCGATCTCCTGCCTCGCCCCGTCCTCGGTGAGCAGGACGCGATCGCCGGGGAGTCGTGAGAGCTGGACCCGGGTCATGGGGAACAGCGTGGCCGACGCCACCGACGGGCGTCGTGACCGCCTCGCCGGACGGGGGACCTTGGCCCACCTCGTGACCGTCCAACGACCCTGACGCGGGCCCCCGCGACGACCGACGATGAGGATGAAGGGTCCTCTGACGGGAAGGATCTGTGATGCCGCACTCGACGGGCATCCACTCCCGCGACCGGTCGAACCGAGCCGCGGAGGCAGGTGCTGCGCCCTCCTGGGTCGTCGGGCTCGACGTGCTCGCCAAGGTGGTCCTCCTCGTCGCGATGGCCCGCGTGGCCGTCGAGCCGGAGTGGGGCAACCTCGAGGGGAAGGCGCCCGGCACCCGTGCCATGACGTACCCGCTCCTCGCGCTGGTGGTGCCGGTGTGGCACCTCATCCGTCGACCCGGTGGGCCCTACCCCTGGGCAGCCGACCTGCTGGTGACGCTGCCGGCCTTCTCCGACATCCTCGGCAACCGTCTCGACCTCTTCGACCGCGTGCTGTGGTTCGACGACGTGATGCACGTGGTCAACACCGGCACCCTGGGTGCCGCCGTGATCCTGCTGGCCGGAGCCGCCGGCGCGCCTCTCGTGCGCCGGCTGGAGGTCGCGGTCGCGTCCGGGATGACGCTCGCCCTCCTGTGGGAGCTGTGGGAGTACGCCGCGTTCGTCACCCGGTCCGCGGAGGCGAGCAGCGCGTACGTCGACACGCTGGGCGACCTGACGCTCGGCTGGGGTGGCTGCCTGGCGGCGGCCATGCTCACCGGGCAGCGCCTCCGCACGGCGCCGCACGCCGTAGGACCTTCGACCCTGTGACCTGACCAGGAGAAGAGTCACCGTGGAGGCAACAGGTCCGTGCACGACCAGGAGGACATCATGGACACCAGCGTGAGCGGCGCGATCGTCGTCGGAGTGACCGGACGCGGCCGCGAGACCTCGGCCCTCGAGCTCGCCGCCGCGTGTGCCAGGCGCGAGGACGCACCGGTCGTGCTCGTCCATGCCTTCCACCACACGCTCCCGGCTCCTCCGCCCAGCGTCCTGCTGAGCCATGCCGAGGTGGGCGAGGTGGCCGAGGCCGTCGTGCGGGAGGTCGCCGAGGAGTTCGGCGAGCTGACCGGGGGCGAGGTCGGGTTCACCACGGTCACGCTCGCGGGCAAGGCGTCGCGGGCCCTGGTCGAGCTCGGCCACGAGGCACGGCTGATCGTGGTGCAGCACCACCCGTCGCACCTGCCCGGCCACTTGTTCGTGGGGTCGACGACCCACGGTGCGGCTGCGCACAGCGACTGCCCGGTCGTGTCGGTGCCCTCGGGCTGGAAGCCCGACGCCCAGCCGGGTGAGGTGGTCGTCGGCGTGCACGAGCGTGGTGTGCCTCACCAGGTCCTCGAGGCGGGCTTCGCCTGGGCGGCGGAGACCGGCGCGCCACTGCGCGTCGTGCACGGCTGGCGGCTGGACGCCGGCTACGACGACATCATCACCTCGCGGGTCGCGTCCGAGTGGCGCGAGGAGCAGAAGCGGGCGCTGGCCGATGCGGTCGCCGGGTTCCGGGAGGCCCATCCCTCGGTGCCGGTCGTCCTGGAGGTGCGTCACCAGTGGCCCGCCGAGGTGCTCGTCGACTGCTCCCGCACCGCATCGCTCGTCGTGGTGGGCCGGCGCGGACCCCACGGCTGGGTGGGCGAGCACCTGGGCTCGGTGGCCCGGACGGTGCTGCGCGCAGCGCAGAGCCCGGTCATGGTGGTGCCCGTGCGACCGGAGCCGGACGCCGCGCAGACCTGAGCCGGCTTGCCCGGCCCGGATGATGGTGCCGTGCTGCACCGACATCCGTTCCTGAGCCTGCTGACCCTCCTCTACCTCGGGTTCGTCGGCCTCGTCACCCTCACCCCGGGCTCGGAGCAGCCCGACTACTCCTGGTGGGCGGCGCGCGTCCTGGCCCGGCTGGAGCGCTACCCCGACCTCGACCCGCTGACCAGCAGGCTGAGCGTGGAGCGAGTCGAGTTCCTGGCCAACATCGGCCTGTTCGTCCCGCTCGGCGCCTTCCTGCTGCTGCTCGTCGGCACCCGCCTGTGGCTGGTGGCCCTCGCCGCCGGCATCGTGCTCACCTCGATGATCGAGAACATCCAGCGCGAGATCCCGGGTCGGGTGCCCGACCCGCGCGACGTCGCGGCCAACTCGATCGGGATGTTCGTCGGCATCGCGCTCGCGGTCGTGCTGACCCTGCCGGGCGCAGGACGACGACGGCGCGAGCGCACCGAACGCCGGTAGGGCCGGTCAGCGGTCCGCGAGCCACCCCGCGTAGGACACGAGCTCCTCGCCTGCCCAGCACTTCCCGTCGGGGACGACCGCCACCGGGACGTCGAACGACCCGAGCACGCGGCAGCCGAACGGCTCCTGCGCGCCGAGGCGCACCGGCGTACGCCACCGGCCGTCGTCCCGGACGGCGATCTGCACCCAGCCGCCGGCCGGGCACGGAGCGAAGTTGCCCATGTCACTGATGAGCGCGTAGCCGTCCGAGCGCCACTTCTTCACGATCATCGTGGCCGCCGACCGGCACTTCGGGCGCGGGTCGTTGTCCTTCCAGAGGCGGGTGAGCCGGCGCTCGACGAAGTCCTGGAACGACGAGGACGTCCTCGAGATGCGGTCGAGGTGGTCCAGGGTCACGGTCGCGCCGAACCCCGGGTAGGTCACCGTCCGCACCGACTCGGCGGCGGGGGACTGGGCGTGCGAGGCGCCCTCGGACAGCAGCACGGTCGTGCTCGCCAGCAGGACGGAGATCAGGGTGAGTGCAGTGCGACGCATGGTGGCTCCCGGAGAGTGCGGCCGCGATTCGGCCTGTCCTCCTCATGACGCGGATGCTCGCCCCGGGGTTGCACGACCGCGCGACGAGATGCGAAGAACCCCAGGTCGGTGACCTGGGGTTCCTCCTCTGTGTCCGAGGGGGGACTTGAACCCCCACGCCCTAATACGGGCACTAGCACCTCAAGCTAGCGCGTCTGCCAATTCCGCCACCCGGACGAGTGCTGGAGAACAGTAGCAAAGCAGGTGGCTCGACATCGCATCGGGGACGGTGCGCACTTCTGGGGCAGGATGGACCGCATGGAACAGGCGCCCACAGACCGTCCGCAGGACCCGTCGTACGACCCGGCTGCCGAGGTCGTGGAGCTGTGCCAGGAGCTCATCGGCATCGACACCTCCAACTACGGCACCGACGACGGGCCGGGGGAGCGGAAGGCCGCCGAGCACGTCGCCGCGCTGCTCGACGAGGTCGGGATCGAGAGCCAGGTCATCGAGGGCCGGCCGGGTCGGGCCAACGTGGTCGCGCGGTGGGGCGGCGGCGACGGCCGGGCCCCGCTGCTCCTGCACGGCCACCTCGACGTCGTACCGGCGGAAGCGGCGGACTGGCAGGTCGACCCCTTCAGCGGCGAGGTCAAGGACGGCCATGTCTGGGGTCGCGGCGCCGTCGACATGAAGGACTTCGACGCGATGCTGCTCAGCGTCGTGCGGGCTCGCGCGGCAGCCGGCGCCGCACCGGACCGCGAGGTGGTGCTCTGCTTCACCGCCGACGAGGAGGCCGGCGGGCACCACGGCGCCGGGATCCTGGTCGACGAGCACGCCGACCTCTTCGCCGACTGCACCGAGGCGGTCGGTGAGGTGGGCGGATTCTCCGCCACCGTCCGCGGGCGTCGCGTCTACCTGATCGAGGCCGCCGAGAAGGGCATGGCCTGGATGCGCCTCACGGCACGCGGGCGGGCCGGGCACGGCTCGATGATCAACGACGACAACGCCGTGACGCGGCTGGCCGGCGCGGTCGCCCGCATCGGCGCCCACCAGTGGCCGGTGCGGCTCACCCCGACGATGGAGGTGTTGCTCGCCACCGTCGGCGAGCTGGCGGGCACCGAGGCGACACCCGACAACGCAGAGGCCCTCGTCGAGGAGTTCGGCGACGCGGCCCGCATGCTCGGAGCGGTCATCCGCAACACCGCCAACCCGACGATGCTCCGCGCCGGCTACAAGACCAACGTCATCCCCACCGACGCGCAGGCCACGGTCGACGGTCGCTTCCTGCCGGGCTACGAGGACGAGTTCTTCGCGACCCTCCACGAGCTGGCCGGCGACGGCATCGAGATCGAGTTCGAGTCCAAGCAGGACCCGTGGGAGACGCCGTACGACGGCGACCTGGTGACGGCCATGACCCGCAGCCTGCTGGCCGAGGACCCCGACGCGCTGGTCGCGCCCTACCTGATGAGCGGCGGCACCGACGCCAAGCACTTCCGCAAGCTCGGCATGCGGTCCTACGGCTTCGCGCCGCTGCGCCTGCCTGCGGACCTCGACTTCACCGCGCTCTTCCACGGCGTCGACGAGCGGGTGCCGGTCGACTCCCTGGAGTTCGGCGCGCGGGTCTTCGACCGGTTCCTCGACCAGGTCTGAGTGTGGCGCACGCCACGGACGGACACCGGTGAGGGAATGGTCCGCGCTGTGGCAGAGTTGCGCCCACGAAGAGCTTGCGTGCTCTGGGGGCGGTGAAACTCCGCACCGGCGGTCACAGTCCGCGACCCGACCACATCCAGTGGCCGGTTGACCAGGTGGAAATCCTGGACCGACGGTCACAGTCCGGATGAGAAGTGCACGCGGACGTCTCCACGCCCTCGCTTCCTGAGGGAGGGCGTGCTCCGTCCACCGCCCCCCTGAGTCCGCGTCGACGGACCGGAGGCGGAGATGACGACCAGCGAGGCAGAGCGCGCCGCGATGCGGCGTGCCCTCGAGCTTGCCGTGACCCCGGGCGTGCCGCTGGGGCCCAACCCGCGGGTGGGCTGCGTGCTGCTCGCCCCGGACGGTACGACGATCGCCGAGGGCTTCCACCGCAAGGCGGGCGGACCCCACGCGGAGGTCGTCGCGCTCGCCGAGGCCGGCGAGGCCGCGCGCGGTGCCACCGCCGTCGTCACCCTGGAGCCCTGCAACCACACCGGGCGCACCGGTCCGTGCAGCGAGGCGCTGATCGCGGCCGGCGTGCGTCGGGTCGTCTTCGCCCAGCCGGACATCAACCCCGTCGCGATCGGCGGGGCCGGTCGGCTGCGGGAGGCGGGGATCGAGGTCGTCGGCGGCGAGATGGCCGACGAGGCGCGCGCGATCAACCGCACGTGGACCTTCGCGATCGCGCACCGTCGGCCCTTCGTGACCTGGAAGTTCGCCACCACCCTCGACGGGCGCAGCGCCGCCGCCGACGGCACCAGCCGGTGGGTCTCCAGCCGGGCCGCCCGCCTCGACACCCACCGCCTGCGCTCGCTCTGCGACACCATGCTCGTGGGCACCCGCACCGTCGAGGTCGACGACCCCGAGCTCACCGTCCGCGACGAGCTCGACGAGCCTGTCGAGTTCCAGCCGCTGCGCGCCGTCATGGGGCTGCGCGACCTCCCGGCCGACCGGCGCATCTTCAACGACCGCGCGGAGACGATCCACCTGCGCACGCGGGACCCCGAGGCGGCGCTCGGCCAGCTGTTCGAGCTGGACCGCCAGCACGTCTTCCTCGAGGGCGGGCCGACCCTGGCCCGGGCGTTCCTGGAGGCCGGACTCGTCGACGAGGTCGTCGCCTACGTCGCCCCGATGCTGCTCGGTGCCGGCAGCAGCGCCGTCGCCGACCTCGGCATCCACACCATCGCCGACGCCCTGCACCTGCACGTCACCGACGTGACCGTGCTGCAGGGCCACGACGGCGAGGACACCAACGTGCGCCTCACCATGAGCCGCCCATCGAGGAGGAGCTAGATGTTCACCGGAATCGTCGAGGAGCTCGGCACCATCGCCGAGGTCACCGACCAGGGCGACGCCATCCGGCTCACCGTCGAGGCCAGCACGGTGCTCGAGGGCACCGGGCTCGGCGACTCGATCTCGGTCAACGGCTGCTGCCTGACCGTGGCGGAGCTCGGCGAGGGGCGGTGGACCGCCGACCTCATGCAGGAGACGCTCGACAAGACGTCGCTGGCCGGCATCGCGCCCGGTGACCAGGTCAACCTGGAGCGGGCGGTCACCGTCGACAAGCGCCTCGGCGGCCACATCGTGCAGGGCCACGTCGACGGCGTCGGCGAGGTCATCTCCCGCTCGCCCAGCGAGCACTGGGACGTCGTCGAGATCTCGCTGCCCGCCCACCTCTCGCGCTACCTCGTCGACAAGGGCTCGGTCACCGTCGACGGTGTCAGCCTCACGGTCGTCGAGGCCCGCGAGTCCAGCTTCACCGTCAGCCTCATCCCCGAGACCCTCGCCCGTACGACGCTCGGCTCCCGCCGCGTCGGCGACCTGGTCAACCTCGAGGCCGACGTCATCGCCAAGCACGTCGAGAAGCTGCTCGGCGCCTACACCCCCACCCAGGAGTCCTGATGTCCCTGCTCGAATGGCTGGTCCACGGCACGATCCCGGTGCCCGGTGGAGAGCTCGGCGCCCGCGAGGTGATCGGCAACCTCTTCGGGCTCGCCAGCGCCATCCTCGGCATGAAGCGCCTCGTCTGGGCCTGGCCCGTCGGACTCATCGGCAACGTCCTGCTCTTCACGGTGTTCGCCACCGGCGAGCTCTCCGGGCACATCGACGAGCCGCTGTGGGGGCAGGCCGGCCGCCAGGTGTTCTTCGCCGCCGTGTCGCTGTACGGCTGGTGGCGCTGGTCGCAGCTCCGCAAGGCCGGCGGTGCCTCGGACGGCGGCGCCATCGCCCCGCGGTGGGCGACGTGGGCCGAGCGCGGGCAGCTGCTCGTGCTGGGCGTCGTCGGCTACGCGGCGGCGTACGTGCTGCTCACCCAGGTCCTCGGGTCGTGGGGCCCGACCACCGAGGCCTGGATCCTCGCCGGCTCCATGCTCGCGACCTACGGCATGGCGCGAGGCTGGGTGGAGTTCTGGCTGGTCTGGATCCTCGTCGACGTCGTCGGCGTGACCACGCTGCTCCAGGCCGGCTACTACCCGACCGCCGGGATGTACCTCTTCTACGCCGTCTTCGTCGTCATCGGCTTCGTCGTGTGGCTGCGCGCCAGCCGGACCGTGGTCGACGCCTCGGAGGACAAGGAGGTGGTCGCCGCATGAGCGTGCGACTGGACCCCGTGGAGCGGGCGATCGAGGACATCGCCGCCGGCAAGGCCGTGGTCGTCGTCGACGACGAGGACCGCGAGAACGAGGGCGACATCATCTTCGCCGCCGCCAAGGCGACCCCGGAGCTGATGGCCTTCACCATCCGGCACTCCAGCGGCGTGATCTGCGTGCCGATGCCGGGCGACATGCTCGAGCGGCTCGAGATCCCGCTGATGACGCCGCACAACAAGGACAAGCTGCGCACGGCCTACACGATCTCGGTCGACGCGCGTGACGGGGTCAGCACGGGCATCAGTGCGGCCGACCGCGCGCACACCGCCCGGACCCTGGCCGACTCCGCCACCGAGCCGTGGGAGCTCACGCGCCCCGGCCACGTCTTCCCGTTGCGCTACCGCGACGGCGGCGTGCTCGTACGCCGTGGTCACACCGAGGCGGCCGTCGACCTGGCCAAGCTGGCCGGGCTGACGCCGGCCGGCGTGCTGGTCGAGGTCGTCAACGACGACGGCACGATGAAGCGCGCCCCGGAGCTGCGCGAGTTCGCCGACGAGCACGGCCTGGCGATGATCTCGATCGAGGACCTCGTCCGCTACCGCCGCCGCCACGAGATCCACGTCGAGCGCGTCGCCGAGACCCGGCTGCCCACCCGCCACGGCGAGTTCACGGCCTACGGCTACCGGATCACCATCGACGAGAGCGAGCACGTCGCGCTGGTCCACGGCGACATCTCCGGCCCTGAGCCGGTGCTGACGCGGGTGCACAGCGAGTGCCTGACAGGTGACGTCTTCGGGAGCCAGCGCTGCGACTGCGGGCCCCAGCTCGACGAGGCGCTGGCCGCCGTCGTCGCGGAGGGCAGGGGCGTGGTGGTCTACCTGCGCGGCCACGAGGGCCGTGGCATCGGCCTGGTCGCCAAGCTGCAGGCGTACCAGCTCCAGGACGGCGGGCGCGACACGGTCGACGCCAACCTCGACCTCGGGCTGCCGGCCGACGCCCGCCACTACGGGACGGCCACGCAGGTCCTGCGCGACCTCGGCATCTCGTCGGTGCGGCTGATGACCAACAACCCCGACAAGACCGCCAGCCTGGAGGACTTCGGGATCACGGTCGCCGAGCGGGTGCCGCTCACGCCGCACCCCACCGACCACAACCTGACCTACCTGCAGACCAAGCGCGACCGGATGGGTCACGAGCTGCCCGACCTGGCGCTCGACCACCAGGCCGAGCACGAGGCCGTCCCCGAGCCGGCCCACGAGCCGGTCCAGCAGTCGGTGCACGAAGGAGGACAAGCATGAGCGGTGCAGGAGCACCCCCCTCGCAGCCCTACGACGCGAGCGGCGTCAAGGTCGCCGTGGTCGCGGCGAGCTGGCACACCCAGGTGATGGACGGCCTCGTCGCCGGGGCCGAGCGCGCCTGCGCGGCGTACGGCATCCGCGAGCCCGAGGTCATCCGGGTCCCCGGCACGTTCGAGCTCCCCGTCGTGGCCGCCGCGCTGGCGCGAGCCGGCTACGACGCCGTGGTGGCGCTCGGCGTGGTGATCCGCGGCGGCACCCCGCACTTCGACTACGTCTGCTCGGCCGCGACCGACGGCCTCACCCAGGTCAGCGTCGTCCACGCGATCCCGATCGGCTTCGGCGTGCTCACCTGCGACAACGAGCAGCAGGCGCTCGACCGGGCCGGGCTCGAGGGATCCTCGGAGGACAAGGGCTGGGAGGCCACGGCCGCCGCGCTCGACACGGCGCGCGTGGTGCGAGGCATCCGCGGCTGACGACCGCCGTGAGCGGGCAGTGAGTGGCCCGAGACCGCCAGGCCCCACCGTGGCGTGTGCTGAGGGTTTGCCCAACTCGCCTCGGAGGTCGCCGTGCGTCCCTACCATCTCGCCATGCGCTTCAGCGTGCTCGGTCCCCTCGCGGTGCACGGCCCGCGCGGGACGGTCGAGGTGGTCGGCGCCAAGGAGCGCACCCTCCTCGCCCATCTCGTCTCGGCCGGAGGTCGCGTCGTGGCCGTCGACGAGCTGGCCGACTCGCTGTGGGGAGACCAGCCCCCGCGGGCGCCGGGCAAGGCCCTCCAGACCTACGTCCTGAGGGTGCGCAACGCGCTGGAGCCCGAGCGTCGCGGGGTTCCCACGATCGTGGTCACCGAGGGCGCGGGCTACCGCCTCGCCGTGGGCGAGCACGAGGTCGACGCCCGCCGGTTCGCCCACCTGGTCTCGGCCGGGCGCGAGTCGCTCGACGCGGGTCGCCCCGCCGAGGCGGCAGCCATGCTGCGCGAAGCCCTGGACCTGTGGCGGGGCCCGGCCTACGCCGGCTTCGAGGAGGCGGCGTTCGGCCGGGCCGAGCGCCAGCGCCTGGACGAGCTGCGGGTCAGCGCGCGCGAGGACCGGTGGGCCGCGGAGGTGGACCTGGGCAGGTCGTCGGTCGCCGTCCCCGAGCTCGAGCAGCTGCTGGCCGAGCACCCGTGGCGCGAGCGGGCCTGGGGCGTCCTCGTGCTCGCGCTGGTGCGCGCCGGCCGACAGGGTGAGGCGCTCGGCGCGCTGGAGCGGGCGCGCGTCCGCCTGGCCGAGGACCTCGGCGTGGACCCGGGGCCGCAGCTCCGCGACCTGCACGCCAGGGTGCTGGCCCACGACCCGGACCTGATGGTGCTCCCCGACGCCGCGCCCGTCGCGGGCGTCGACCCGACGGACGCGCCGGTGGTCTCCCGTGCCGAGACCCTGGCCGTCGTGCGCGACGAGAGCGGCTCGGTGGCGGCGGCGGGCACCGCGCTGCGCGGCGGCCGCGCCGCCCTCGTCGAGGGCATCCATGCCCTGCAGACCACGGGCGCGCCGCGCGAGCTGCCGTCCGGAGTGTGCCCGTGGCGCGGCCTGGAGACGTACGACGTCGCGGACCGGCCGTGGTTCGCCGGCCGGGAGCGGCTGGTGGCCGAGCTGCTGGCCCGCCTCTCCTCCGACCCTGTCGTGGTGGTGGTGGGCGCGTCCGGCAGCGGGAAGTCCTCGCTCGTGCGGGCGGGCATGCTGGGCGCGCTCGGTGAGGACGCCCTGCCCGGCGGCTCCGGGTGGACGACGCTCGTGATGCGTCCCGGCGCCTCTCCCATGCGCGAGCTGGCCACGGTCGCGCTGGGCGCTGCCCAGTCCGCGCCCACCCTCGGCGACCTCCTCCTGCGACTCGCCGAGCAGGGGGACAGCGAGGACACCCCACGGACCGTGCTCGTCGTGGACCAGCTCGAGGAGCTGTGGACCGCCTGTGACGACGAGCGCGAGCGCGAGGCGTTCCTCGACGCGCTGGCCGGGATCGCCCACGAGACCGACGCCCGGGTGGTGCTCGTCGTGCGGGGGGACTACTTCCCCCGGCTCGCCGACCACGCGGGGCTCGCGGCGCTCGCCCGCGACTCCACGCTCCTCGTCGGCGCGCCCAGCCCCGCGGAGGTGCGGCGGATGGTGGAGGTACCGGCCCGCGCCGCGTCTCTCACGCTCGACACCGGGCTCGCGGAGACGCTCACGGACGACGCCGGACAGGAGCCCGGGCTGCTGCCGCTGCTGTCGACCTCGCTCCTCCAGCTGTGGGAGCGACGTCGCGACGGCCGCCTCACCTACGCGGACTACGTGGCCATCGGCGGCCTGCCGGGCGCGGTCGCCCACCTCGCCGAGGAGGCCTACGAGCGACTGCCCGAGACCGATCGCGGCGCTGCCCGTGTCGTGCTGCTGCGGCTCGCCGGACGCACCGGCGCCGGTGAGGTCGTACGCCGCCGGGTGGCACTGGCCGAGCTCGAGGGCCTTCCGGGCCCCACCGGCCAGGTGGCTGCGGCTCTCGCCGGCGACCGGCTGCTCACCCTCACCGGCGACGCGGTCGAGGTCGCACACGAGTCGCTGTTCCGGGAGTGGCCGCGCCTCGCGGCGTGGCTCGCCGACGACGTCAGCACCCGCACCGTCCAGCACCGCCTGGCCGTCGCGGCCGGGCAGTGGGAGGAGCAGGGCCGCGATCCCGGTCTCCTCTGGCGAGGGGCAGGCCTGCAGTCGGCGCTGGACGTGGTCACGGCCTACCCCGACGAGACCACCGACGCCGAGCGCGACTTCCTCGCTGCGGGCGAGGCGGTGCTCGACGACGAGCGGCGCGAGGCCGAGCAGCGCGCGGAGCAGGGGGAGCGGCAGAACCGCCGACTGCGCCTGCTGGTGCTGATCGGCTCGGTGCTGCTGGTGGTCGCCCTGGTCGCCGGCGTCCTGGCGGCGGTCGGCCGGCAGCAGGCCGCCGATGCCCGTGACCGCCAGGAGGAGGCGGCGGTCGCCGCCGACGCGAGGCGGCTGGCCGCTGCCTCGCTCAACGAGGAGCAGCTGGACCTCGCCCTCCTGCAGGCCGTGGAGGCAGTGCGCACCGAGTCCGGCCCGGAGACACACGGCGCGCTGCTCAGCCTGCTGGCCCGTACTCCCGACCTGCTGCACCAGCGCCGCGCCGAGACGCCCTTCCTCCGCGCGGCCGCCAGCCACGACGGCCGGGTGGTCGCGGTCGCCGAGTACGACCCGCGCGTGATCGGGGTCGACGGCGACAGCGGCGAGGACCTGTGGACACGCGAGGTCCCGGGCGCCGGGCACGTCCTCACCCTCTCCGGGGGTCGGCGGGGTTTCCTCGTCACGTACTGGGACGACGCCGGCGGGACCGGCGTCGAGCTGTGGGACGACCGGACCGGACGCACCGAGTGGTCCCTCGCGCCCGGTGACGTCGACCGGGGCGTCGGGGCGGGGGAGTCGGACCTGCTGGAAGCCGTCTGGCTGGCCGACGGCCGGGTGCTGGTCCTGACGCCCACGCACTTGGTCACCGTCTCGCCCCAGGGGCGGGTCCGCCGCGCCCTGCCACTCGGTCCCGGGCCCTACCCCGGCCTGCTGCGATCCTGGCCGGACGGACGGGTGAGCTACGAGGCACCGCTCGACGTCGGCCACGTGCTCGACCTCGACCGCCCCGGCCGGGTGCGCACCCTCGACTTCTCCGTCCCCAGCGTCTCGCCCGACGGCGGCCTGGTCCTGACCGCCGACCGCACGCAGCCTGATCGGGTGCGTCTCCAGCTCCGCGACTCCCGCACCTTCGAGCCACGAGGGGAGGAGATGACCGTCTCCTCCTTCGACGACGGGGTCGACTGGGCACCGGACGGGCGCACGTTCGCGATCGGGGCCGGCGAGACCGTGCAGGTGCGTGACCGCCGGGGACGGCTCCTGCGCGAGCTCACCGGGGCGCACAGTGGCGCCGTGATGGCCCCCGTCGTCGCCGGAAGGGACCGGGACGTCCTCTGGTCGGCGGGCCGCGACGGCCTGCTGTCGGCCTGGACTCTGGACGACACCGGCGGGTTGTTGTCGTCCACCGACCTGGGCACGAGCCCGTTCTCCGGGCAGGCCAGCCTCGACGGCTCGCGCGCGGTCGCCCTCGACTACGTGGAGACCGACCTCAACCGGGCGTACCTCCTCGACCCGACGACGGGCGCCGCGTCCGACCCGTTGCCCATGCCCACGGGATGCCAGTGCCAGCCGTGGGCCGTGGCGATGGCGGGCGACGGCAGCGTGGCGGTCGGCGCCGTCAACGAGCTCGGCCCCGAGGGACTGGTCGAGGACCGCGGCCACGTCGCGGTCTGGGATCCCGGGACCGGCGAGCTCCTGCACGACGTCGGGACTCCCTGGGCACCCGTGGGCGTCGCCGTGACTCCGGACGGGTCCCGGGCCGTCGTCAACGGGTGGGGAGGCGTCGCTGTGCTGGACCTGCTCGACGGCTCGATCATCGGTCGACCGCTCGCGCTCGAGCCGCTGGACGGGCCCGACGGCGTCACTCGGGTGAGCGCCGACGGCGGCTCGGCCGCCGTGTCCCGCAACGGCGACGTCCTCCTGCTCGACGTGGACACCGGCACCGAGGTGGCATCCCGCCGCCTGGCGAGCCGCTCGTCGACCGCGCAGCGGGCGACCGCCCTGGGGTGGGTGTCCGGCGACCTCGTCGTCGGTGGTCTCGACGGCCGGCTGCTGTTCCTCGACGGGTCGACGCTGGCGCCCGTCGCACCTCCGCGCGAGGTGTCCGCCGGGTTCGTCATCGACATCGTGGAGGCCGGGGACGTCGCCGCCAGCCTCGGCACCGACGGTGACGTACGGCTGTGGGACGTCGGCACCTGGTCGCCGATCGGCCTCCCGGTCACCGAGGAGAACGTGCCCGGCTTCCTCTCAGGGTCCGGCGGCGAGCTGCGGGCCTGGTTCGAGGGCGGCAGCCTGGGCACCGCCGGTCGGGCGCGTGACCTCGCGCTGGATCCCGACGGCTGGGTGTCCCGTGCGTGCGCGCTCGCGGGCCGCCAGCTCAGCGAGGACGAGTGGGACGTCATCCACCCCGACCGCGAGTGGCGGGAGACGTGCCCGGGCCGTGAGTGAGTCGTGACCGGCCCGCCACCGGGCTCGACTTCGCTGTGGGGCCCCGGGAAGCACCCGGGACCTGACCGAAGGGGACACTCCAGTGAAGCTCTCGCGCACCATCGTCTCGGTGGCCGCAGCCGGCCTCGTCGCCGCCACCGCCGCCGCAGCACCCGCCCAGGCCCGCGAATGGCTGCCGATCGAGGGCCACGACCAGCTCGTCCTGGCCACCTGCTCGGACGGCTCGCAGATCCTCTCCGCGATGGCCACCGACCCGCGTCGCAACCGCTACTCGATGGACTTCGTGGTCGACGACCAGGGGAACACCACCGGGATGGTCCTCATGCTCAGGTACGCCGGCGGCGCCACGCACTCCACCACAGGCCAGACCATCACGGGCAGCGGCGTGGACCGCATCGTCTTCGACTTCCTCACCGGCGACCAGACGTCCGTGGGCGGCCGGTGGACGGTGAACCTCGCAGGCGAGGGCTGGGTGGTCAAGGACGCAGGCCGGGTCACCTACGACGCTGGGAGCGGTGAGGTCGACATCGCAGGCATCGCCTCCTCGGAATGGGGACAGCTGTGCCCGTTCTTCGGCGTGCCGGCCTGACCCGGGTGGAGGACGGTCGGACAGGAGCGACCCGCCCGGCGGACGGCGTGCACAGGGGAGGCGGCGTCCGCGGAGGGTTCCTCCTGTCCGACCTGCGGGGGCGACCGCCTAGGCTTGACCCCCGTGAAGACGTTCGAGGACCTGTGGGCTGAGCTGTCCACCAAGGCCGTGGAGCGCCCCGAGGGCTCCGGCACCGTCCAGCAGCTCGACGCCGGCGTCCATGCCATCGGCAAGAAGCTGCTGGAGGAGGCCGCCGAGTCCTGGATGGCCGCCGAGCACGAGGGCAAGGAAGCCACGGCGCTGGAGATCAGCCAGCTGCTCTACCACGCCCAGGTGCTGATGCTCGCCTCCGGACTGACCCTCGACGACGTCTACGCCCACCTGTGAGAGCCCCGGTGAACCTCGCATGACCCTTCGCATCGCCGTCCCCAACAAGGGGGCGCTGTCCCAGGCCGCCACCGACATCCTCCGCGAGTCGGGCTACCGCCAGCGGAGCGACTCCAAGGAGCTCGCGCTCGTCGACACCGAGAACGACGTCGAGTTCTTCTACCTGCGCCCGCGCGACATCGCGCTCTACGTCGGGGAGGGCACGCTCGACGTGGGCATCACCGGCCGCGACCTGCTCCTCGACTCCGGCGCGAAGGCCGAGGAGGTGATGAACCTCGGCTTCGGGCGCTCGAGGTTCCACTTCGCCGGCCCCGCCGGGCGCTACTCGACGCTGGCCGACCTCGAGGGCCTGCGGATCGCGACGTCGTACGTCGGGATCGTCGAGGACTTCCTCTTCCGCCACGGGGTCGACGCCACCGTGACCCGCCTCGACGGTGCGGTCGAGACCAGCATCCAGCTCGGCGTGGCCGACGTGATCGCCGACGTCGTCGAGACCGGATCGACGCTGCGCGCCGCCGGGCTGGCGACCTTCGGCGAGGTCATCCTCGACTCGCAGGCCGTGCTGATCACGCGCGGGGGACAGGTCCCCGCCGACTTCGAGGTGTTCCGTCGCCGGATCGAGGGAGTCCTCGTCGCGCGGAGCTACGTGATGATGGACTACGACATCGAGCAGACCCACCTCGACGCCGCCACCGAGCTGGCGCCGGGGCGCGAGGGCCCGACCATCTCGCCGCTGGGCAAGCCCGGCTGGGTCGCGGTGCGCGTCATGGTCCCGCGGGCCGGCTCGCAACGGCTGATGGACGAGCTCTACTCGATCGGTGCGCGTGCCATCCTCCTCACGGACATCCATGCCTGCCGGCTCTGACCGATCGGCCGGGCCGGGGCTGCCGGCGCTGCCGCACACGTGGCGTCCGCTGGGGGTGCGGGTGGCCGTCGCCGGCCTCGGGCTGATGCTGCTCGTCGTGTGCGCGGCCGCGTGGTTCGGCTTCGACGAGTCGGTCCGCGAGCGCTTCACGCTGCTGCAGCGCCTGACCATCCTCGTGATGGGGGCGGGCTTCGCCGCGTGCGGGTGGGCGCTCGCCCGTGCCCGCGTCACCGCGGAGATGGAGACCCTCGTCGTGGTCAACGGCTTCCGGACCCGTCGCCTCGAGTGGGAGGAGCTGGTCGCGATCCACCTCCCCGCGGGAGCGCCGTGGGCCACCCTCGACCTCGCCGACGGCACGACGATCTCGGCGATGGCGTTCCAGGGGTCCGACGGCAAGCGTGCCCGCGACGGCGTACGCCAGGTGCGCGCGCTGATCGACCGCGCCGGGCGTCGAGAGGCCTAGCGTTCCGTCCACCCGGGACCAGTCGTCGCCAGAGTGTCGTCCTCCGATCACCCGGTCGTCACCCGGACCCGCTTGCCTGAGGCCATGACTCTCGGACCTCGGGCCCTCGCGCTCGTCACCGCCACCCTCGCCACGGCCACGCTGGGCCTCTCTGGGTCGCACGCGTCGGCCGCCCCGAAGGGGTCGTCGACCGCCCCCGGCGACGCCACGCTGTCCGCCTGGTCGGTGCTCCCCGCCGCCACCTACGTCCCCGGCAGCGAGACCAGTGGTCACTGGACCAGCGGCAACGCCGCTGTGCCGGCGCCCTATCCGGGCCAGCCCGTGCAGGGCTTCTCGGGCACGCACGCCCTCGCAGACGGATCCTTCCTCGTCCTGTCGGACAACGGCTTCGGTGCGAAGGCCAACAGCGCCGACTTCCTCCTCTCACTGCACCGCATCACCCCGGAGGACGACGACGCCGACGGCGCGGGCAAGACGTCGTACGACGAGACGGTGCTGACCTTCACGGACCCCGACCACCTGATCCCCTGGACGACCTGGCGCGACGGGGGCTGCGCCTCTGCGGCATCGCTCCCCGCCGGCTACACCTGCCCCGAGCCGGACCGGAAGCTGACCGGCTGGGACTTCGACCCCGAGTCCCTGCAGGTGTCGCCCGACGGCAGCCTGTGGGTGGGGGAGGAGTTCGGCCCCTACCTCCTCCACTTCGACGCCGACGGCCGCCTGGTCGAGGAACCGGTCCCGACGCCGGGCGTGCGGAGTCCCTCCAACCCGACCTTGGGCGCCGGCACGCCCAACCTGCCCAGTTCCAAGGGCTACGAGGGCATGTCGATCAGCCCGAACGGCCAGGTGCTCCATCCGATGCTGGAGGGAGCGACAGCCGAGGACAAGGCGGCCGGCATGGCCGACGCACTCCGGATCTACACGGTCCGCCGGGGCGCCTTCGAGGACCGGTTC
>Ga0209909_100459_pt1 | contig 24306 bp, 25 predicted proteins | sample FECB22metaG_FD_188302 | JGI IMG/M metagenome (GOLD analysis project Ga0209909, IMG submission 188302) | Cyanobacterial communities from the Joint Genome Institute, California, USA - FECB-22 (SPAdes) (version 3) | ecosystem: Environmental > Aquatic > Thermal springs > Hot (42-90C) > Microbial mats... | reverse complement strand
GAGCGCAGGCAGGCCAAGGCATGGCCGGGCGCGTCGGCGCAGTCGACGATCAGCTCGAAGGCGACGTCGGGGAATTCCGTCTCGGCCCGTTCCTGCAGGGCGCCGAGATAGCCCGCGCCGTAGAACGAGGCGGCGCCTTCCGGCGTGATCAGGAGGGGCGAGGTACCGTTGGCGCGCGCGGCCTGCAGCGCGGCCTCGGTCGAACGCCAGTCTCGCACCAGGATCACGGGTCGGGTCATTGAGACTACGCTTAACGCAGCGCTCCTCTCCCCCGCTAGGGGGAGAGGCTGGGTGAGGGGGCTACGCACGTCGATTCCCCCTCACCTAACCTCTCCCCCTATCGGGCCCGGCAGGGGGAGAGGAACATGAAGGCCAGGGGAGGCCGGGAGCACTACTACTCATTCAGCCCCTTGCCCGGATAGGGGTGCGTCTTGATCCAGTGGCGGGCGATGTCGACGCGCTTGGTGATCCACACGCCCTGGTGCTTCTGCATGTAGTCGATCAGCCGCTCCAGGCCGACAGCGCGGCCGGGATGGCCGATGACGCGGCTATGCATGCCGACCGACATCATGCGCGGCTGCGTCCTGCCCTCGCGGTAGAGCATGTCGAAAGAATCGCGCAGCAGGGCGAACCACTGGTCGGCATTGCCGACGCCGGTCAGGTACTTGCCGTCGTTGGTGGTGAGCGTGTAGGGCACGACGAGATGGCCCTTGCCGTCGACGTTCAGCCAGAACGGCAGCTCGTCGCCGTAATAGTCGCTGTCGTATTCGAAGCCGCCTTCCTCGACGATCAGCCGGCGCGTGTTCTCGCCGGGTCCGTAGCGGCAGTACCAGCCCTCGGGCCGGCGGCCGATCATCTTCTCGGTCGAGGCGATGGCCTTGGCGATGTGCTGGCGCTCTTCGGCTTCGCTGAGCTCATAGTGCTTGATCCAGCGCCAGCCGTGCGAGCAGATGTCGTGGCCGGCCTTGGCGATCGCCGCCGAGGCCTCGGGATTGCGCTCGAAGGCCAGCCCGCAGCCATAGATCGTCATCGGCAGGTTGCGCTCTCCGAAGATGCGCATCAGGCGCCAGAAGCCGACCCGGCTGCCGTACTCGAACAGGCTCTCGGCGGCGAGGTCGCGGCCCTTGATAGCCTGGCCGAGACCATGGGCTTCGCTGAGCCCGGTGTCGCTGTGGTCCTCGCCGTCCTGGATCGAGGGCTCCGAGCCCTCCTCGTAGTTCAGGACGAAGTTGACGGCGAGCCGCGCCCCGTTGGGCCATTTGGGATCGGGCATGTTGGCGCCATAGCCCACGAAATCGCGGCGCGGCTTGTAGGGCATCGCAGGCCTCTCAGGGGATGCGGATGGTGAAGGGTGCGACCGGCACGAACTCCTCGTCGCCCTTGCCGCCGACGCGCCACATGAAGACGGCGAAGCGGCCGGGCTTGTCGAGCACGGTGAGGCCGTGGTGCCAGGTATTGGGCTTGTAGGTCACGCCCTGCTTGCCAGTGGCGACGAAGGCTTTGAGGCCAGCGAGGTCGGGACCGCCCGCCGTGCCATGCGGCGCCACCACGATCAGCCAGCGTCCGACATCGATCGGCACGAAGGTCTGGGAGGAGAATTCGTGGCGCTCCAGCATCTCGGCCTTGAGCGGCCGGTCGGGCGTCTCGGCCCGCACGGCGAGGGAGAGGCTGGGGCGGGCGTTGGGACGCAGGTTGCCCAGCGCTTCCTCGTAGTACGTGCGGCCGGGCTCGCTCGGCACATCGATGACCTCGCCGAACGGCGCGAAGGCTTCCTGCGTCAGCGGCTGTGGCAGGATTTCCACCGGCTTCTCCTAATCACGCATGCGACGGGTGAGCCCCACCGTCCATTCCATGATCAGCATCAGGATGAACGCCGCGCCGATCAAGACTCCCGACACCGCGGCGACGCGCACGTCGAGCGTCGATTCCATCATGCCCCACATGCGGATGGGAAGCGTGTCGGTGCGGGCGTTGGACAGGAACAGCGACACCGGCACGTTGTCGATCGAGGCCATGAAGGCGAGGAAGGCGCCGGCGGCGATGCCGGGGAAGATCAGCGGCAGCGTGACCCGGCGCAGGGTGTAGAACCACGAGGCGCCGAGACTCTGGGAGGAATCGAGCAGCGCCGGATCGAGCTGCGACAGGCTGGCCATGGTCGTGCGCAGGATGAAGGGCATGGTCACCATCAGGTGGCCGGCGATCATCAGGTTGAGCGAGGGCCGGAAGCCCAGGGTGGAGAAGTAGACGAGAGCAGCAAGGCCGAAGGCGATGCCGGGCAGCACCAGCGGCGACATGAAGAGATTGTCGGCGATGCGCGCGCTGCGGTGGCGGTTGCGAGCGAGGCCGAGCGCCGCCAGCGTCGCCAGCACCACGCCGATCAGCGTCGACATCGCCGCCACCTCCAGCGAGTTGCCGGCGGCGCGATGGATCTGGCGGGACTTGGTGGCGTCGAACAGCTGCTCGTACCAGGCGAAGGAGAAGCCGGTCGGCGGGAACTTAAGCGACCGACCTTCGGTGAAGGAGGTCGTGAGCGCGATGACAACGGGCGAGACGATGATCAGCACGGCAAACAGCGCGATGCCGCCGATTACCAGGGCGTAGGAGAGATCGAGGAAGCTCTGTCGCCGGCCCATCATCTCAGCCCTGCAGGTGGCGGCTCGAGCGGCGGCCGAGGTAGGAGAGTGCCGCAATCACCGTCAGCACCGAGACCACCAGCGAGAGCGAGGCGACGGCGGCGAGCGGCCAGTGATAGACGACCAGGGATTGCTGCCAGATCACCAGCGGCAGGTAGATCAGGCGCACGCCGCCGATCACGGTCTGGGAGATGAAGGCGGTGGTCGAGCTCGCGAACACCAGCAGGCAGCCTGCCACCAGGCCGGGCATGGAGAGCGGCACGATCACGGTGAAGAGGGTGCGCCAACGCGAGGCGCCGAGGGCCGCCGAGGCATCGCGCAGGTTGGGGTCGAGCCGCGACATCACGCTGATCAGCGGCAGCAGCATCAACGGCATCTCGATCTGGGTGAGGGAGATCACCAGCCCCAGCTCGGTCTGCAGGAGCTTCAGCGGCTCGGAGATGACGCCGAGCCATAGCAGGCCCTGGTTGACCACGCCCTCGCGGCCCAGCACGACGATCCAGGCAAAGGTCCGCACGACCACGGAGAGCAGCATCGGCATGATGATGATGAACAGCAGCACCTTCTGCAGGCGCGGGGCCAGGTCGATGTAGACCAACGCCAGCGGATAGCCGATCACGACCGTGGCGCACACGGTCTTGAGGCCGAGCAGCAGCGTGTCGAGAATGATCTTGTAGCTGAAGGGATCGCCGAAGAATTTCAGCCAGCTGGCAAAGCCCGGTTCGGTGATCTTGTCGTCGTTGAAGAAGCTGGTGGCGACCAGCAGCAGCAGTGGCGCCAGGAACAGTGCCGCGAAGGCGAGCATGAGCGGCAGCGCGAGCTGCCATTCGGCAAGGCGCAGCCTGCGTCGTTCATCGGGAAGCGGGGCGGCGATGACGGCCGACGTCATGCTCCTCTGCCATCATGCTCCTCTCCCCCTTGGGGGAGAGGCTGGGTGAGGGGGTGATGCAGGAGCTGGCGTTCGCGTTGCACCCCCTCACCTAACCTCTCCCCCAAGGGGGAGAGGAACATGTGAGGGTGCGCGAAGCGCAGCCTCACTTCGCCATTTCCTTGTTGAACTTCTCGATCCACGCCGCGCGCAGCGGGTTGATCTTGGCCCAGTCGTGCTGGACGTAGTTCGCCATCTCGTCGAGGCTCTTCATCGGCATCTCGGGCGTCAGCGGCACGTCCTTGTTGACCGGCAGGAAGTTGTAGGGCGCCTTGGTCAGCGCCTCCTGGGCGTCCTTGCTGACGACAAGGTCGAGATACTTGTAGGCGTTGTCGAGCTCGCCGGTGCCCTTGGCGATGTGCATGGTCGTGAAGAAGGTGATGGCGCCCGACTCGGGCTTCACGAACTCCACGTCGACGCCCTTGCTCTTCAGCGTCGCGACCGTCTGGGTGTTGGTGTACATCACGTCACACTGGCCTTGCTGGAACAGGCCGGGCATCGCCGCCGGCAAGCCGACGGCAGCGATCTTGGGCAGCACCTTCTTGAGCTCGACCAGCGCCGGATCGACGTTGGTCAGCGAGCCGCCGAACAGCTTGGACAGCTCGATCAGCGAGGACGTGCCGAAGGTCGTCTGGAAGCCGGTGATTCCGAGCCGCGACACCCACGGGTCCTTCAGGAGATCGCCCCAGCCCTTGGGCGCCGGCACCTTCTTCGGATTGTAGGCGATGCCCACCACCTGGGCGCTGACATGCACGCCGACATCGTCGGTGAAGCTTGGCGGCAGCTTGCCGAGGTTGGAGAGCTTCTTGGCGTCGAACTTCTCGAACAGGCCGCTCTCGAGGCCGACGATGCGCGGGCCGGGATCGAGCACGAAGACGTCGAACGGCGGCGCGCCGCGCGCGGCCTTGGCCTTGCCGATCTGGTCCATGGCGAAGAGCGGCGCCAGCTCGAGGTCGATATCGTCCTTCTTCTTGAGCATCGGCGTGATGACGGCGCGATAGGCATCCTCCCAGGTGCCGGGATAGGTCGTGGCGACCACTTGCCCTTTGGCGTGGGCGAAGTGTGGCAGGAACGACGCGCCGCCGAGCGCGGTCATGCCGGCGAGCAGGCTTCTGCGATTGAAGGTCATGGCATCACTCCGTGGCTGAAGGCGATGAGCGCGGAAAGAGGGAGGGGCGGGCGTCGGCGGCCAGGGCGCAGAAGCGGCGCTGGGTCTCGCTCGCCGTGCGCCGGCGCGGCTCGACGATCTTGAGGGCGGCGCCGTCGACCGTGCGCGCCTCGTGCACCAGCTGCGAGCCGAGCGGCAGGCTGAGGCCGGGCTCGATCGGCCAGCTGTCCGCCGTTGCCACCGGCGACAGCACGAGCTGCTCGGGCCGGACGGAGAGGATGACCGGCGCGCCCGATTCGATACCTGATGGCGCAGGCAGGCGCAGCGTCGCGCCGGCATCCAGCGCGACCGTGGCGGTATCGCCGACGATGGACGCGACCCTGCCGGGCAGGAGATTGGTCGTACCGATGAAGCCGTTGACGAACAGCGTCCGTGGCCGGTCGTAGATTGCGACCGGCGTGTCGAACTGCTCGACCTTGCCCTTGTTCATGACGGCGATGCGGTCGGCCACGCTCATCGCCTCGTCCTGGTCGTGGGTCACCAGGATGGTGGTGAGGCCGAGCTGGCGCTGTAGGCGCTTGACCTCGATCTGCATGTCGAGCCGGAGGTTGCGGTCGAGCGCGGCGAACGGTTCGTCGAGCAGCAGGATGGAAGGTTCGACGGCGAGAGCGCGGGCGAGCGCCACGCGCTGCTGCTGGCCGCCCGAGAGCTGGCGCGGCAGGCGTTCGCGGAAGGCGCCGAGCTGGACCATGTCGAGCATGCGATCGACGCGCTGGCCGACCCCGGGGCCGCGCTGGCCGCGCGCACGCAGCCCATAGGCCACGTTCTCCGCCACCGTCATGTGCGGGAAGAGGGCGTAGTTCTGGAAGACGATGCCGACGTTGCGCTGGTTTGCCGGCAGGTGATCGATGCCCGCGCCATCGACCAGCACGCGGCCGCCAGCCTGGCGCACGAAGCCCGCGATGACGCGCAGCAACGTGGTCTTGCCGCAACCGGACGGGCCAAGCAGCGCCACGACCTCGCCCGGCTCGATGGCGAGCGACACGCCGTCCACGGCGACGGCGGCGCCGTAGCGAACCGTGAGGTCGTCGACGTCGAGTGTGCGCCCGGCGGGCGCGGCCTGCTGCGGTGGAGTGGGCGCTAACGCGTGCACGACTGCTTCCTTCCCCCGACACGCGACGCAAGCGGCGTGCCAATGCCCGATTGGCATGAAAGACGCTAGACCACACCGCAGGTTTGCGTGGATGTGCACATCTGTCTAGAGAATGTGCACATTATTCTGACGGGGCAATCGGACGGTGGCGCAACGACGAACACGGAAGACGGTGAAGCGGCGCAGCCCCAAGGGCAACGTCGCGATCGACAACGCCGTGTATGGCGCCATCCGCCAGGCGATGCTGAACGGCCAGCTGCGACCCGGCACCAAGCTGCAGGAGCCGGTGCTGGCGCGCTTGCTGAAGGTGAGCCGCGAGCGCGTGCGCAAGGCGCTGCATCGTCTGGTCCATGAGCGCTGGCTGGAGGCCGTGCCCAACCGCGGGACATTCGTGCCGGCGCCCTCGGTCGAAGAGCTGCGCGGGCTCTACGAGGTGCGCGGCCTCCTGGAAGATGCCGTCGTCGACCGGCTCGCGAGTGCGGCGGGCAATGGCGCTGCGCAGCGCTTGAAGGCGCATGTCGCCGAGGAACGGTCGGCCGTGAAGACCGGTGATCGCGGCCGGCTGTTCGGCCTGTCGACGGAGTTCCACGCGCTGCTGGCCGAGCATTGCGGCAACGAGCAGCTGTCGCAGACGCTCAGGGCGCTGCTGCCGCGCTCGTCGCTGCATTTCTCACTGTTTGCTCCGACGGAGCTGCACAACTGCGCGGGGCCGCACGACCATGGCGACATCGTCAAGGCGGTGCTGGCCGGCGACGCCGGCGAGGCGCGCCGGCTGATGCGCGAGCACCTGGGCGGCCTGGTCGAGCTCTTGTCGGTGCGGGAGGAGCCTCGCGAGCACCGGACGCTTGAGGAAGTGTTCCAAGAAAAAAGGCGCGCCGGGCGGCGCGCCTCTTCGAGAGAAACGGTGGCCTAGCCTAGCCGAGCTTGCCCATCGCGACCGCGGTGTCGGCCATGCGGTGAAGGTCCCGCCTCGGCATCCTCATTTGGTCTTGGGCCCCTCGCCAATAACGACGCGATCGGGCGTCGCTATTGGGTTGGGTTGTCCAGTGAGGTTGACGACTCCTACTCGTACGTCGTTGCTGCGTAGCCAGCGCAGAATGGAGAAGGATTCGGAAAAGTCGTTCACTCTCATGAAGTCGTGGTGATTGGTAGCGAGCCAGTCGAGCATGGGCTGCATCTTCTGCTCGAGTTTGGGCAGCCGGTAAACGCCATCCTCCACGAGTTCTGCGTCGGAAGAGGGTCGGCCTCCGATAGCAAACATGGAGACGCTGAAGTGGCTGCGCAGACCAATATCGTCTGTGCCCTTGGCTCTGACCAAGAGCCGACGTGCTGGCCCTTCTGCGGCGCCCAAGCTTATCACGAAGTCGCGTTCGTAGAACTGCCATGTATTAGCGCCTGTCTTGTCGATGTTTCGGATGCTGTCCGGCATCTGCTTGCCCCCGTTGGCTATGGCGGCTTCGCTGCTCAAAGCATCGATCCTGTTGAACCAAAAGTCGACACGGGCAGCTGACCAGGCGAGTTCACGACCAACAATCCCAGGATGCGTTACAATCGCCCGAGGCAGCTTTTGTTGCTCTTTTCTTATCTCCCGGGCTCGAGCTTCGATAGCTTGTTTCTCCTGCTCGTCGTTCAACCGTGCCGCCGCGAGGTATTCTATTCTCAGATTATCCCACTCTCGGTTCAATCTGGCCCGTTCCTGAGGCGCGAGATCGTGGTCCGGATCCATGCTCATCAATATGAGCAAGTGGCCTTCTTGGAATTTGGCCTGCGGCCCATGATTGCCCCACAGGGTCGATACGGCGCTGTAGAAGCTGTCGGCAAACATTACGCGAGACGCAGCTATCGTCGGGCGCCCCGAGGAAGGTCCGGCGAACTCAATGATGATGCGCCCGAACCTTTCGTCTCGCGCATTTGGCATCCATGTCGCCTTCACCGGTCGCGTGCCAGTTTCGTCGGATAGTTCCCCACCAATCGCGACACCTCGGGCGGCGCGAGCCGATCTGATGGCGACCTTGTAAGGGCGAGGAACTGGATTGGCGCCCTCAAACGTTCTTGATGTGTAGCGGCCATAGGACTCTCCGGCGGCGCCGCGTTGAGCCGCGGAACCTGCTGGGGAAAATTTTTCAGCGGTCGTGCCTCCAGCTCCGCCGCCACTAGGGCTACCACCACCGCCTGTGCCGCTTCCACCGCCGCCGCTGGGGCTACTACCGCCGCCGCTGTCGGCGGTTCCCGATGGCGGACCGGGCCTCGGCTTCGGTCCATCGCCAGGCGACACTGGAGCGGGTCCAGGCGGTGGATTGCTTGATGGCGGTTGCCCGCGGATGCCGGCGATAATCGCAAGCCTTTCGGCCTGCATCGTAAGCGCGGTGACCTTTCCAGGCTTGTTCACCTTTGAGGCTTCTACGGCTTGGGTCTGGCGGCTCGGAATCCTGTCTTCGTTCTGGACGTAGTGCTCGAGATCGGGCGGCAATTCTCTGGACAGTTGGTCAATTGCCTCAATAGCGGCGCGATCCGACTCAAGCGCTGCACTCTTGAGCATCGACTCCCGCAGCATGGAGCGGAGCGCCGCTTCGGGGCGGGGCGGCGGCGTGCCACGTTCGATGGCGTCTACCCAGACGTCGCGGGAGTTGGTGTTCTGGGCAAGGACCTCCTCGAAGACTTTGGCTGTGAAATTGTTCTTGAAGTGGCGAAGCATCAACCCTCGAGCCTGGGCGAGGTGAGGACCAGCATAGAAATCGGCGAGCGCGGTCAAGGCATTCAGTGCTGCCGGTGATAAGGGAGCTCGTGTGCGAACAGCCGCGATCGCCGACATTGGCGCGAAGCGAAACGGCTTGGCGAGCTGTTCCGCTGAATACTTCCGCGCGAAGGCGAACTCTTCTGCGGTCGCCATTGCCGCGCTGGACTTGCTGGCATCTCGATAAATGACCGCCAACAGCCGGTCGCCGTCGCCCGGCACGCCTGCGTCAGCTCGGCGATAGAGTGTTTCGATGACAGTCTCTGAGGAAAATGCATTAAGGGGAACGCCATCAACTGAGACGATCTCGGCAACCTGTGGTCCAAATCCCAGTTGTGAGAGGCGGTTCGCCGTGTTGCGCCGTCCCACCTCGATGGAGTCAGTTATCTGCTTGATCGCCTCAGCCGAATCGAGGGATCTTGGTGGGACCTCGTGTGCGAGAACGGCATAAATGCCGAAGCCCAGGAGGCCTACGGCGAGAAGCGCGCTACCGATCTTGACAGAGCGGTTGCGGAAGGCAGCCAGCAACTTGCTCCACATTGCATTACCTCCCTGGCATCAATCTCGATTGAGCAGATCTCTTCGGGACCTCGAGGCGACGCACAAAGTCGTCAAACTCGCGCGACAGTTCCGGCGACATCGCCGCGCGCGGTGCAAGGGCCGGATACAGAAGGACCGCCGCCAATGTGCGTCGCGATTTCGCGCCAGCTCGGGCCAGGACGTCCGTCCAGAACTCTTCCGGTGCGACGCGATCCGGATTCAGCATCTCGCCAGGCCCGACGCTAACCTGCATCGCGGTGAATCCCTCAGGATTGCACTCGAGTCGTAGGTTCATCGCGCCGCGTACGAGTTGGCGATTTCGCTCTGGGTCAGCGTTTGTGTCGGCAATGAAGGATACGAGATCGGTGCTGATTTCGTAGAATGCGACTGCCGGACCGATGGGGATTCGGTTCAGTGCTGTCCGAAGGGTCGCGAGTGTGGCGGCGTCGGCCGTGACCGGAAGAATTCGCTTGATCTCATCCGCGAGCTGCTCGGCGATTGCCCACTGACGGCGCCCTGGTTCCGGGAGTTCCTCGGGACGCCCCGCGGGATGCCGTTGCATGTAGTCGGCGGCCTTCGCCAGCTCCCGGGGAACAATTCGATAGGCCTGCAGCCGCGCTGCGTCGGTTAATCCAAGATCACTCGGGATATCCGCGTGCCGCACATCGTCGACAATGCAGGCGACAAGCTTGTCTTGAATGGCCCCGAAGGTGAGTTCCTGAACCAGTACCTGACGCTGTGCCGTCAGCGCTTTGGACAGGCAAACCAGTACTGCCGACGCATTGCGCAGGGCGCTCTGTATCTGCGCTCGATAGTCGGTACCACTGGAGAGGCCGAGGATACCGTTTCGTTCAATGTACGCCTGGTCAAAGCCGAAATGACTGTCGCCATGACCAGGGCGGTCGATCCAGACCCTGATCTTGTGCCAAACCAGCGCCTGCACGAGAGGGCGAACCCTTTCTTGCTTGTCCTCCGACGAGTGGCTGATGAACACATATGGTTGCATCCGGAATCCCCCGATGCACACCATGGTTGTGGTCTGTAAGAGCGAATGTGAAATTTGTCACATTCGTTGAATAAAGACTGCGTCGGAGGGCCCGGCGGCGATCCTCGGTTCGATATTACCTCATTGAAGGTAGCAGGCCGACCTGGGCCTCGACCCCAACAAGAAGGCGCGCCGCTTCGCCGGCGCGCCCGATTCGCTGCGAGGGCGAAGCCCTAGCCGAGCTTGCCCATCGCGACCGCGGTGTCGGCCATGCGGTTGGAGAAGCCCCACTCGTTGTCGTACCAGCTCAAGACGCGAACCAGCGTGCCGTCCATGACCTTGGTCTGGTCCATGTGGAAGGTCGAGGAATGGCTGTCGTGGTTGAAGTCCATCGACACGTTGGGTTGGTCGGTCCAGCCCAGGATGCCCTTGAGCTGGTTGGCGGCGGCGAGCTTCACCGCCTTGTTGATCTCGTCCTTGTCGGTCTTGCGCTTGGCGACGAACTTGAAGTCGATCAAGGAGACGTTGGGCGTCGGAACGCGGATGGCGACACCGTCGAGCTTGCCGTTGAGCTCCGGCAGCACCAGGCCGACGGCCTTGGCAGCGCCCGTCGAGGTTGGGATCATCGACATTGCCGCCGCCCGCGCGCGGTAGAGATCCTTGTGCATGGTGTCGAGCGTCGGCTGGTCGCCGGTGTAGGCGTGGATCGTGGTCATGAAGCCGTGGTCGATGCCAACCGCGTCGTTCAGCACCTTGGCGACCGGCGCCAAGCAGTTGGTGGTGCACGAGGCGTTGGAGACCACGACATGCTCCTTCTTCAGCTTGTCGTGGTTGACGCCGTAGACGACGGTGATGTCGGCGTTGTCGGCCGGTGCCGAGACCAGCACGCGCTTGGCACCCGCAGTGAGGTGCGCCGACGCCTTTTCCTTGGACGTGAAGATGCCGGTGCACTCGAGCGCGATGTCGACACCCATCGCCTTGTGCGGCAGCTTGGCGGGGTCGCGCTCGGCGGTGACCTTCATCTTGCCGCGGCCGACATCGATCGTGTCGCCGTCGACCTTGACCTCGCCGTTGAAGCGGCCATGCACGCTGTCGAAGCGGAAGAGATGGGCGTTGGTCTCGACCGGGCCGAGATCGTTGATGGCCACGACCTCGATGTCCTTGCGGCCCGATTCGATGATGGCGCGCATGATATTGCGGCCGATGCGACCAAAGCCGTTGATTGCAACCCGAACTGCCATGTCGTCCTCCGTTATTTGCTCAGCCGGCGCGCCGCCTCGGCGATCGCCTCGGCCGTGATGCCGAAATGCTTGTAGAGGTCGGCGGCCTTGCCTGAGGCGCCGAAGCCCTTCATGCCGACGAAGGCGCCGCGCGTGCCCAGCCAGCGCTCCCAACCGAAGCCCGCTGCTGCTTCGCAGGCTACCCGCACCGTGCCGTCGGGCCCAAGGACCTGTCGGTGATAAGTTTCGTCTTGCGCAGCGAAGAGCTCCCACGACGGCATGGACACCACCGCGGCCTGGATGCCGTCCCTGGCCAGAAGATCGCGCGCGCCGAGCGCAAGCTGGACTTCCGAGCCTGAGGCGATGAGTCGGACCGCGGCGGAAGCGTCGCCCGCCAGGATGTACGCGCCGCGAGCCGACAAGTTGCCGTCGCCGGCCTCGCGAATGGTCGGCAGGTTCTGGCGCGTGAGTGCGATGACGCTCGGCGTCTTCTTCGATTCGAGCGCGATCTGCCAGCACTCGGCCGTCTCGATCGTGTCGGCCGGGCGCATCACCTGCAGGCCGTGGATGGCGCGCAGGGCCGCCAGCTGCTCGATCGGCTGATGCGTCGGGCCGTCCTCGCCGAGGCCGATGGAATCGTGGGTCATCACATAGATGACGCGCAGGCCCATCAGGGCGGAGAGGCGGATCGAGGGGCGGCAGTAATCGGTGAAGACCAGGAAGGTGCCGCCGTAGGGGATGATGCCGCCGTGCAGCGCCATGCCGTTCATGGCCGCCGCCATCGCATGCTCGCGGATGCCGTAGTAGACGTAGCGTCCCGCCGGATCGGCGCCGGTCTGCGCCTTCAGCGTGGCGGTCTTGGTGTTGTTCGAGCCGGTGAGGTCGGCCGAGCCACCAACCGTGTCGGGCAGCACCGGGTTGATGACTTCCAGCACCTCCTGGCTCGACTTGCGCGTCGCCCACGACGGTTTGTCGGCGGCGATCTTGGCCTTGAAGGCAGTGATGGCCTCGCCGACGGCGGCGGGAATGTCGCCCTTGATGCGGCGATCGAACTCGATGCGATCGGGCTCGGCCATGGCGGCGTGGCGCTTCACCCACTTGCGGCGCTGCGACTTGCCGCGCGCGCCGACCTTGCGCCAGGCGGTGAAGATCGGCTCGGGGATGTCGAACGGGCCGGCGCTCCAGCCGAGCTTCTGGCGGGCGCCGGCGACCTCGTCCTTGCCGAGCGGCGAGCCATGGGTGGCGGCGGTGCCGGCCTTGGTCGGCGCGCCGAAGCCAATGATCGTCTTGCAGGCGATCATCGAGGGCTTGTCGGTGACGTTGCGCGCCTTGCGGATGGCGCGGGTCACGGCGTCCGGGTCGTGGCCGTCGACCGCCTGCACATGCCAGCCGGCGGCGGCGAAGCGCTTCTTGTGGTCCTCGGAAGTCGAGAGCGAGGTCGGGCCGTCGATCGAGATGCCGTTGTCGTCGAACAGCACGATCAGGCGGCCGAGCCCGAGATGCCCCGCCAGCGTGATCGCCTCCTGGCCGACGCCTTCCATCAGGCAGCCATCGCCACAGATGACGTAGGTGTAGTGATCGACGATGTCGCGACCGAAGCGCTCGGCCATCAGGCGCTCGGCGAGCGCGAAGCCGACGGCATTGCCGATGCCCTGACCAAGCGGGCCGGTCGTGGTCTCGATGCCGCTGGCATGGCCGTACTCGGGATGGCCGGCCGTCTTGCTACCGACCTGGCGGAAGTGCTTCAGCTGGTCGAGCGTCATGTCGGCGTAGCCGGTGAGATGCAGCAGCGAATAGAGCAGCATCGAGCCGTGGCCGGCCGACAGGATGAAGCGGTCGCGATCGGGCCAGTTGGGCGCCGAGGCATCGAACTTCATGAACTTGGTGAACAGCACCGTCGCCACGTCGGCCATGCCCATCGGCATGCCGGGGTGGCCCGAATCCGCCTGCTGCACGGCGTCCATGGCCAGGGCCCTGATGGCGTTCGCCATGTCGTGTCGGGCGGCGGTCTGAGCGGTCATTTTATGCGGATGCCATTGGGTTTTTGTGGAGCGGCGCGCAACATGCCGACCGACCTATGGCGCGTCAATGCGCAAAAGCTCCCGCGAAGCCAACATCTAGCGTTCAAAGTCGCTCCACAGCGCCAAGATGTTGACCATTCACCGCGGCAACACTTATCCTCCCGCGATGGAGCAGGTGCGGCCGGGAGATGAAAGACCACCCTCCGTCGGGGGAGCGATGTCCAAGGCGGCCAGCGCGAAGGACCGCGTGGACAGCGCGCTCAGCCGGCTGGAGTCGATGGTCGATGAACGCCTGCGGGCGGAAGCCGACCGTGCCGACGACCTGGCGAAGCGTTTGACCAAGCTCGAGCGTCAGCACGACGAGCTGAAGAAGGTGGCGATGGAAGTCGAAGGCCGACTGGAGCGGGCGATGGAGTACATCCGCTCGCTGCTCGCGGCCGACCAGAAATGACCATTACAAGACATCCAAGCTGAAGGATGCTTCGCACAGGCTGACGTGTCAGACTGTGCAACCCCTCGACGCCCGATAAGGGCGCAACAAAAAGGAGTAGTGTGCGATGCCGGAGGTCTCGGTCCAGATCGCCAATCGTGATTATGAGCTCGCCTGTGGTGAAGGTGAGGAGGAGCGGGTCCAGGAACTGGCCGCTTACGTCGACGGCAAAATCACCGACCTACGCCGGCAATTGCCCGGCACCCCCGAAGTCAAGTTGCTGGTGTTCGCGGCCCTGATCCTGGCCGACGAAAGCCGCGAGGCGCGCGGCATCGCCAAGGCGGCGGAGAGCGCCCGGGCGAGCGCCACCGACAGCGCCGAGACGCTCGCCACCGCGCTCGAGGACCTGATCACGTCGCGCGTCGACAAGATGAGCAAGAAGGTGAGCGGGGCGGCTTAACGAGTCACCTCATGCTGAGGAGCGGCCCGCAGGGCCGCGTCTCGAAGCATGGGCAGCAGGCGAGGTGCGCGTTGCCCACCCTTCGAGACGGCCGCTTCGCGGCCTCCTCAGGGTGAGGCAAATCGCAGATCCGCCGCGCATTGCGAGCGCCGCGTTCAGTGCCTAGATTAGGTGTGGGGCGGATTTCTGCGCGGTGCGAGGTTCGCTTAAAACCCCGGGGCCAATAAGAACTCCTGGGAACTGTCCCTGGCCTTGACCCTGGTCTTGGCCACACGGTGCCCACCTGCTTTTGCAGGCCTTGGAGGTTCTACGAGCCACGGCCCATCGTGGAGCCGCCCCACCTTGCTCCCTCTTCCGTCATGACCCTGACCAACGACAAGCGCACCCTGCGCAGCGCCATGCTGGCTTGGCGCGGAGCGCTTTCCGAGGACGAGCGTCGCGCGGCAGCCGACGGGCTGGTCGCCAGCTTCGAGCGCGAGCGGCCGTTCGAGACGCCGGCCGTCGTCTCCGGGTTCTGGCCGATCAAGGAGGAGATCGACATCCGCCCGCTCATGATCGAGCTCCACAACACGGGCTGCGAGCTCGCGCTGCCCGTGGTCCAGGGCAAGGGCCAGCCGCTGCTGTTCCGCGCCTGGCGCCCGGGCGATCCCCTGGAACAGGGCGTGTTCGGCACCCTGCAACCGTCGCCCAAGCGCGAGACGCTGGAACCCGACGCGCTGATCGTGCCGCTGCTCGCCTGCGACGAGGATGGATGGCGGCTGGGCTACGGCGGCGGCTTCTACGACCGCACGCTGAAGGGCTTGCGCGACCGCAAGCGAGTGACCGCCGTCGGCGTGGGTTTCAACGCCCAGCTGGTCGACGACGTTCCGCACGGTCCCGACGATGAAAGACTGGATTGGCTGTTGACCGACAAGCGTGCTTGCGCCTTTGTCTAGGCATGAGAGTTCTGTTCTGTGGTGACATCGTCGGGCGCGCCGGCCGCGACGTCGTGATCAAGGAAGTGCCGCGCCTGCGCCGCGAGCTCGGCCTCGATTTCGTGGCGGTGAACGGCGAGAACGCGGCGGCAGGGTTCGGCATCACCGCCAAGATCTGCGGCGAGCTGCACGAAGCCGGCGTCGACTGCATCACCACCGGCAATCACGTCTGGGACCAGCGCGAGATCGTGCCTTACATCGCCCAGGACAAGCGTCTGCTGCGGCCGGTGAACTTCCCGCCCGGTACCCCCGGCTGGGGCGCAAACCTGTTCCAGACGGCGAAGGGGCAAAAGGTCCTGATCATCAACGTCATGTGCCGGCTGTTCATGGACGCCCTCGACGATCCGTTCCGCGGCGTCGATCTCGAGCTCGCGAAGTACCATCTCGGCAGCACGGCCAACTTCATCCTGATCGACGTGCACGGCGAGGCGACCAGCGAGAAGCAGTCGATCGGCCACTATTGCGATGGCCGGGTGTCGGCGGTGCTGGGCACGCACAGCCATATCCCCACCGCCGATTGCTGGATATTGCCCGGCGGCACCGCCTACCAGACCGATGTCGGCATGTGCGGCGACTACGATTCGGTGATCGGCATGAAGAAGGAGATCGCGGTCCAGCGCTTCGTCCGCAAGGTGCCGGGCGAGCGCCTGGCTCCGGCCGAAGGCCCTGGCACTTTGTGCGCGGCGGTTGTGGAAACCGACGACCGTACAGGTCTTGCGACGGCGGTCCGGCCGATCAGGTTGGGCGGCCGACTTCCGCAGACGACGTGAATTGCTGCATCTTGTGTTGCACAACCCGCCGTCCTACCTATTAGAGGTAGTCTGAAGACCCTCGTTGACGGCTTGGGGAAAAAGCGGCATCGTCTTGATGTTAAACGATTTTTCGCCGGCTTCGGCGACTGTCTTCAGGTTAGAGGGGGCGTCGGAATCTAGGTTCCGACGTTTTTTAGCGGGGGCTTCGGCCCCCGCCTTTTTTTGTGCCGCGCTTCAGTCACACGGTCACTAACACTCCCAAACCCCACGAGAAGTGGTATAGCCGGCCCATCAACTCACTGAATCTGGTTTTGGGGCGATGGCGGGCCATTCGCAGTTCAAGAACATCATGCACCGCAAAGGGCGTCAGGACGCCCAGCGGGCCAAGATCTTCACCAAGCTGATCCGCGAGATCACGACCGCGGCGCGGCTCGGCGCGGCCGATCCCAATTCCAACCCGCGCCTGCGTGCCGCGGTGATTGCTGCACGCGAAGCGAACATGACGCGCGACACCATCGATCGCGCGATCAAGCGCGGCTCGGGCAGCGACGCCGACGCCAACTACGACGAGGTGCGCTACGAGGGCTACGGCCCCGGTGGCGTCGCGCTGATCGTCGAGGCGCTGACCAACAACCGCAATCGCACAGCGGGCGAGGTCCGTTCGATCTTCGCCAAGCACGGCGGCAATCTCGGCGAGTCCAACAGCGTCTCCTTCATGTTCGATCGCGTCGGCGAGTTCCGCTTCCCACTGTCGGCCGGCAGCGCCGACGAGGTGCTGGAGAAGGCGATCGATGCCGGCGCCGACGACGTGGTGACGGGCGAGGGCGAAGGCGCGGTGCACGAGATCTACGGTGCCCAGGACAATTTCAACGGCGTGCGCGAGGCGCTCGAGAAGTCGCTGGGCCAGCCCTCGGTCGCCAAGCTCAGCTGGCGGCCCAAGACCACGACGCCGGTCGACGGCGACACGGCGCAGACCCTGCTCGACCTGATCGCGGCCCTGGAAGACAACGACGACGTCCAGAACGTCTACGCCAACTTCGAGCTGTCGGACGACGCTCTGGCGAAGTTCGCGGCCTGAGCCGGGGGCGATGAGACTGATCGGCCTCGATCCCGGTCTGCGGCTGACCGGCTGGGGCGTGATCGACATCGACGGCAACCGCCTGCGCCATGTCGCGCACGGGGTCGTGCGAGTGAGGACCGAGGGCAGCCTGGCCGAGCGCCTGCGCGAGCTGTTCGACGGCGTCGCCGCGATCGTCGAGGCGCAGCGGCCGATCGAGGCCGCGATCGAGGAGACTTTCGTGAACGTGAACCCGGGCTCGACGCTGAAGCTTGGTCAGGCGCGCGGCGTGGTGCTGCTGGCGCCGGCGCGGGCCGGCCTGCCGGTGTTCGAGTACGCCGCCAACCTGGTGAAGAAGTCGGTGACCGGCGCGGGCCATGCCGACAAGCGCCAGATCGCCATGATGGTGGGGCGCCTGCTGCCCGGTTGCGACGCCAGCGCCGACGCCGCTGATGCGCTGGCTGTTGCGATTTGCCATGCCCATCATCGTGAGACGGCGCGGCGCGTGGAGGCGGCACAGTGATCGCCAAGCTGAAGGGCATCGTCGATTCCGTCGACGGCGACAGCGCGGTTATAGACGTCGGCGGCGTCGGCTATCTCGTGTCGGCGTCCGCGCGCACATTGCGCGACCTGGTGGCGGGCGGCGAGGCGACCATGCTGGTCGAGACCATCGTGCGCGAGGATGCGATCAGCCTATACGGCTTCCTCCAGACCGCCGAGCGCGACTGGTTTCATCCTGACGACGGTGCAGGGCGTCGGCGCCAGGGTGGCGCTCTCGATCCTCTCGACCTTGTCGCCCGACGAGATCGCGCGCGCGATCGCGGCCCAGGATCGCGCGACCCTCAGCCGGCCGGCGGGGGTGGGACCCAAGCTCGCGGCGCGGCTTGCCACCGAGCTCAAGGACAAGGCCGCGGCCTTCGGCATTGCGCCGGTGGCCAAGGGCGTGGCGGTGCCGGCCGCCACGGCGCCTGCGGGCTCGATCAACGAGGACGCGGTCTCCGCCCTGGTCAATCTCGGCTACAAACGCGTGGAAGCCTACGGGGCAGTGGCGCGCGTGACCCAGCGGCTGGGCGACGGCGCCAAGTTCGATGACGTGATCAGGGCTGGTCTGCAGGAGCTGGCGCGATGAGCGGCGAGGAACGTCTGGTCGCCTCCAAGCGCGCCGAGGAGGACGCGGCCGAGCTGGCGCTGCGGCCGCAGACGCTCGACGACTTCATCGGCCAGAAGCAGCTGCGTGAGAACCTGAAGATCTATATCGCCGCCGCCCGCGCGCGCAAAGAGGCGCTCGATCACGTGCTGTTCCACGGTCCGCCCGGCCTCGGCAAGACGACCCTGGCGCAGATCGTGGCACGCGAGATGGGGGTCGGCTTCCGCGCCACCTCGGGCCCGGTGATCCAGAAGGCGGGCGACCTCGCTGCCCAGCTGACCAACCTGCAGCCGCACGACGTCCTCTTCATCGACGAGATCCATCGCCTCAACCCGGCGATCGAGGAGATCCTCTATCCCGCCATGGAGGACTTCCAGCTCGACCTGATGATCGGCGAGGGACCGGCGGCGCGTTCGGTACGCATCGAGCTGCCGCCCTTCACCCTGGTCGGCGCGACGACGCGCTCCGGCCTGATGACGCGGCCATTGCGCGAGCGCTTCGGCATCCCGCTGCGCATGATCTTCTACGAGCCGGCCGAGCTCGAGACGATCGTCCATCGCGCCGCCCGCGTGCTCAAGATGGAGATGGCCAAGGACGGCGGGGCGGAGATCGCCAAGCGCTCGCGCGGCACGCCGCGCGTGGCCAACCGTTTGCTGCGCCGGGTGCGCGACTTCGCCGCCGTCGGCGGCCACGCCGTGGTGAATGCCAAGGTGGCGGACGAGGCGCTGACGCGCCTTGAGGTCGACGGCCGCGGGCTCGATGCGATGGATCGCAAATACCTCGCCTGCATCGCGGAGAACTACGGCGGCGGCCCGGTCGGCGTGGAGACCCTGGCGGCGGCGCTCAGCGAGCAGCGCGACGTCATCGAGGACGTGATCGAGCCCTATCTTATGCAGCTTGGCCTGCTGATGCGCACGCCACGCGGCCGGCTCCTGTCCGAGGGCGGCTACCGCCATCTCGGCAAGGCGATGCCGCGCGAGCAGAAGCAGCAGCTCGATCTCCTCTCGGCCGGCGACCAGGCGGAGGAGGAGTGAAGGCGCCTCCTAGCAGCGTTGAGGGCGGCCCAACCTCAGGACATATCGCCGGTGGCGTGCATGTGCTGCCGTTGCGCATTTATTACGAGGACACCGACGCCGCCGGCATCATCTACTACGCCAACTGGCTGCGCTTCCTCGAGCGCGGGCGCACCGAACTCTTGCGTCTGATCGGCCAGGAGCACAGCGCCCTTCGTGACGAGCGCGGTGTGAATTGGGTCGTGCGTCGGCTCGCCATCGACTACCTCAAGCCGGCGCGGCTGGACGAAACGATCGAGGTCGTGACGAGTTGCGGCAAGCTGCGCGGCGCCTCGCTCGACATGATTCAACAGGCCCGGCGTGGAGAAGAGATCCTGGTCCGCGCCGAGCTCGTCGTCGCTTGCATGGGTGCGACAGGACGACCGGTCCGATTGCCGCCGCTGCTCAAGACCGCGCTCGCCAAGGTCACGACCGATAAGGTCACCGCGACGGACTCGCCCCGCTCACGCCATATTCAGGTATAACCCTTTGAACTAACGGAGATATCAAAATGGACGCGTTTGCGCAGGTCGCCAGTACCCCTCTTGGCGGCAGCACAGGACCGATCGACATGTCGATCTACGGCCTGTTCATGCAGGCCGACTGGGTCGTCAAGGCAGTGATGGTCGCGCTGCTGCTGGCCTCGTTCTGGTCGTGGGCGATCATCTTCGAGAAGATGCTGCGTCTGCGCTCGCTGAAGAAGAGCGCCCAGGCCTTCGAGGACACCTTCTGGTCGGGTGTCTCCCTGGAAGACCTCTACGATCGCGTCGGCGCCAAGCCGGACGATCCGATGTCGAGCATCTTCTCGGCCGCCATGCGCGAATGGCGCCGCTCCGTCTCCAAGGGTCTGGCCACCAGCGCCACGGCGCGCGCCGCGCTGCGCCAGCGCATCGAGCAGGTGATGAGCGTCACTATCCAGCGCGAGATGGAGGCGATCGAGAAGCGGCTGGGCTTCCTCGCCACCGTCGGCGCCAACGCCACCTTCGTCGGCCTGTTCGGCACGGTGTGGGGCATCATGAACAGCTTCGGCCACATCGCGCAGTCCAAGAACACCTCGCTCGCTGTCGTGGCGCCCGGCATCTCGGAGGCGCTGTTCGCCACCGCGATCGGTCTGGTGGCGGCGATCCCGGCGGCCGGCGCCTACAACATCCTCTCCGGTCAGGTCACGCGCTACGCCCAGCAGCTCGAGGCCTTCGCCGGTGAGTTCATCACCATCCTGTCGCGTCAGCTCGAGGAGCAGGTCTGATGGCCGGAGTCATCCCCGCTGCCGGCTCGGTCAGTTCCGGCAACAGCAAGTTCCGGCACAGGCGCTACACGCCGATCGCCGACATCAACGTCACGCCGCTGGTCGACGTCATGCTGGTGTTGCTGATCATCTTCATGGTGACGGCGCCGCTGCTGCAGGTCGGCGTGCCGGTCGACCTGCCCAAGACCAGTGCCCAGCAGGTTGGCGGCAAGGACGAGCCGTTGATCGTATCGGTCAATGCCGAAGGCGTTTACCTCGGGGAAACCAAATTCGACCTGCCCGAGCTCGGCACGAAGTTGAAGGCCGTCCACGAGGAGAAGCCCGATCAACGCGTCTTCATTCGCGGCGACAAGGCGATCGACTATGGCCGGATGATGGAAGTGATGGGTGTGGTGATCGACAGCGGCTTCCGCCAGCTCGGCCTGCTTGGCGAGGCGGCCCAGGCGCTCGGCAAGGGCGGCGCGGGTGGCACCGTGACGCCGGCAGCACCCGCGCCGGCGGCGCCGCGCGGGCAGCCGCAGCCGGCACCCCGACGGTAATCCGAAGAAGGAGAGGCAAGAGGATCGATGCGTGGCCGCTACCCCGAGAGCGTCGAGATGCGCATGCCGGCGATCGTGTCGGCCATGCTGCATGTCGCCGTGCTGGGGGCGGCAATCGTGAACCTCGATTTCTTCAGCCGGCCGCCGCTCATGGATCCCGAGCCGATCATGGTCGACTTCGAGATGGTGGCGCAGAAGGCGGCTGCGCCCAAGGTTGGCAACCCGCCGCCGCAGCCCAAGGACGTGCCGATCGCCGAGGAGGCGACCAAGGCGCCGCCGCCCAAGTCGGCCGAGCCGCCGCCGGCGCCCGAGAAGCCCAAGGTCGAGACGGCGGAGGCCAAGCCCCTGCCGCCGCCACCGGTCGAGAAGCCCAAGCCCGAGACGCCGAAGCCCGCCGAGGACCTGATCGCGCTCAAGCCCAAGGAGCCCGAGCCGCCCAAGGTCGAGAAGCCGCCCGAGCCGCCCAAGCCCACGCCGCAGGAAGTGAAGAAGCCCGAGCCGCCCAAGCCGCCGCCGCCCAAGCCCACGCCGCCCAAACAGAGCGTCGATTCGATGATCGACGACATACTGAAGAACAAGGAGTCGACGCAGAAGCATCAGACGCCCGAGCAGCAGCCCAAGCCGGTTCAGCAGGTGACGCGCCAAGCCCCGGCCGCGCCCAACCTCGCCGCCGTCGTCACGGCGAGCGAGATCGAAGGCGTGCGCAACAAGATCCGGCCGTGCTGGAACACGATCGGCGGCGGTCGCGATCAGAACATGATCATCACGCTGGTCGTGCAGATGAACCAGGACGGCACGCCGGCGAAGGCCGAGTTCAAGGACATGGGCCGCTACAACAACGACCCCAATTTCCGTGCCGCGGCCGATGCCGCTCATCGCGCCATCATGAATCCGCGCTGCCAGCCGTGGCCGCTGTCACCGGAAAAGTACAACTCGTGGCGCAACATCACCTTCAATTTCGATCCCCGCGACTACTGACAGCCGGTCGCGGTATAGAAACACCCCCTCAATGAAGACGAGGTCCGACATGATACTTCCCCGACGCTCGACGCTCCTGGGCGGCGCGGCCTTGGCCGCGGGCGCCGCGGCGCCACTCGCTCCGGCGCGCGCGCAGCTCACGATCGACATGAACCGGCCGACCTTCGAGCCGGTGCCGATCGCCATCGTCGACTTCGCGGGCGACCGCGTCGGCGCCGACATCGCCAACGTGGTGCGCAACGACCTGCAGAACTGCGGCCTGTTCCGCTCGATTCCGCCGAGCTCGTTCATCCAGCGCGACATCAATGCCAGCGCCCCGCCGCGCTTTCCGGAATGGCGCCAGATCGGCGCCGCCGGCGTCGTCGTCGGCCAGGTGAGCCAGGCCGGCGGCAACATCAAGGTAGACTTCCGCCTGTGGGATGTCGTGGTCGGGCAGCAGGCGACTGGACTTTCCTTTACCAGCCAGCCGGCCAACTGGCGAAGGCTGGCCCATATCATCGCCGACGCGATCTACAAGCGCGTCACTGGCGAGGAGGGCTACTTCGACACGCGCATCGCTTATGTCAGCGAGAGCGGCCCGGCCAATGCGCGCATCAAGCGCATCGCCATCATGGACCAGGACGGCGCCAACAACCGCTACATCACCGACGGCCGCACGCTCGCCGTCACGCCGCGCTTCTCGCCGACGCTGCAGGAGATCGTCTACATGGCGCTGGCGGAGGACCGCACGCCGCGCGTCTATCTGCAGAACGTCGATTCGGGCCGGCGCGAGCTTTTCGGCAACTTCCCCGGCATGAGCTTCGCGCCGCGCTTCTCGCCCGACGGCACCAAGGTGGTGATGAGCATCGCCAGCGACGGTCGCACCAACATCTACGAGATGGATGTGCGCGGCCACGCCCAGCGGCGCCTGACCAACTCGCCCGCGATCGACACTTCGCCCTGCTTCTCCAACGACGGCACGCAGATCGTCTTCAACTCCGACCGTGGCGGCAGCCAGCAGCTCTATGTCATGAGCGCCTCGGGGGGCGGCGAGCGGCGCATCAGCTTCGGCGAGGGGCGCTACGCCACGCCGGTATGGTCGCCGCGCGGCGACTGGATCGCCTTCACCAAGATCAGCAGCGGCGGCTTCGGCATCGGCGTCATGCGGCCGGATGGCGGCGGCGAACGCATGCTGGCCTCGGGCTTCCTAGTCGAAGGACCGACCTGGGCGCCCAACGGCCGCGTGCTCGCCTTCTTTCGCCAGCAGCCGAGCTCGTCGTCGCGCGCCGGCGCCGTCACCTTGCATCAGATCGACATCACCGGACGCTTCGAACGCCAGATACCGACGCCGACCGACGCCTCGGATCCGGCCTGGTCACCCTTGATTCCGCAATAGCGAAGGATATGGTTCTTTCTTGTCGACCCGGGCGCAATCCTATCGCTCGGGTCGATGTTGTCAGGGAGCGCTGAAAATGAGGACTTTCAAGGCTTTAGCAGCCCTAGCGGCGATGCTCATCATGGCCGCTTGCAGCAGCCAACAGGAGGCGGCGGCCCCGGCGACCACAACCGTCACACCGGGCTCCATCGCCGACTTCCGTCAGAATGTCGGCGATCGTGTGTTCTTCGATACCGACCAGTCGGGCATCCGTGAGGACGGCCGCCAGACGCTGGCCCGCCAAGCCGAGTGGCTGAAGAAGTACACCAACTATCAGATCACCATCGAAGGCCATTGCGACGAGCGCGGCACCCGCGAGTACAACTTCGCGCTGGGCGAGCGTCGTGCCAACGCAGCCAAGCAGTACCTCATTGCTCAGGGCATTCCGGCCGCGCGCATCAGGACCGTGAGCCTCGGCAAGGAGAATCCGGATCCGCCGGGTTCCGACGAAGGCGCATGGGCGCGCAACCGCCGCGCCGTGACGGTGCTACAGTAAGACGTTACGCGAGAATGCTGGAGACGCCGGTCCGTAAGACCGGCGTTTTCATTTGGAACGGGTGCGGCCATGCCTGAAAATGGCCGCGTTTGAACTGAAAAACTGGCCTGCCATGAAGACCTTCCAATCCCTGCTGCTTGCGATCGCCGTGGTTGCCCCGACCGCCGCCGGCGCCCAGCGTCTCGACCCCGTCCATGTCGAGGACCGCTTCAACCAGCTGCAGCAGTCGATCACCATGCTGACCGGCCAGATCGAGCAGCTGCAGTACCGCAACCAGCAGCTCCAGCAGCAGCTCGAGAAGATGCAGGCGGATTACGAGTACCGGCTCGACCAGATGGAGAAGGGCAAGGGTGGCGGCGGGCCGCGTCCCGGCGGCGCCCAGGCAGCCACGCCGGCGCCGCCGTCGATGGCTGCCGCACCGCCGCCGCCGTCGGCGGCC
>Ga0209909_100457_pt1 | contig 24410 bp, 24 predicted proteins | sample FECB22metaG_FD_188302 | JGI IMG/M metagenome (GOLD analysis project Ga0209909, IMG submission 188302) | Cyanobacterial communities from the Joint Genome Institute, California, USA - FECB-22 (SPAdes) (version 3) | ecosystem: Environmental > Aquatic > Thermal springs > Hot (42-90C) > Microbial mats... | reverse complement strand
ATCGCGAGACCGGCGCCGATTCCGTCGAAGGGTTCCGCAAGGTCCTGCTGGGCCTGCTCGATCCCGCCGAACGCGTCGTCGTCGACAAACGGGTGCGCGGCCCCCGGTGAGCCTCATGGACGCCTCGGCGGACAAGCCGCACATCCTGGTGGTCGATGACGACACCCGCCTGCGCGAGCTGCTGCGCACCTTCCTGTCGAAGAACGGCTTTCGCGTCACCGTCGCCAGCCAGGCCGCCGAAGCGCGCGAGCGGCTGGGCGTGCTCGATTTCGACCTGATCGTGCTCGACGTCATGATGCCGGGCCAGACCGGCCTCGACTTCGCCAGCGAGATCAGGCGCAACGACGATGTGCCCATCCTGATGCTGACGGCGATGGGGGAGACCAAGGATCGCATCGCCGGCCTCGAGACGGGCGTCGACGACTATCTCGGCAAGCCCTTCGAGCCGCGCGAATTGCTGCTGCGCATCCAGAACGTCCTGAAACGCAACCGCACCGTGACGGCGCCGACCGGCGAGCCACAGCGCCTCGTCGTGTTCGGTCCATTCCAGTTCGACCACGAATTGGGCGAGCTCACCACCAAGGGCAAGCGCGTGCCGCTGACCGACGCGGAGACGGCATTGCTGCGCATCCTGTCGGCCCGCCTGGGCGAGGTGCTGAGCCGCGAGACGCTGTGCAAGAGCCTGGGCGTCGCCGTCAACGAGCGCGCCATCGACGTGCAGGTGACGCGCCTGCGCCGCAAGATCGAGCCCGACCCGTCCTTCCCGCGCTATCTACGCACCGTCCGTGGTCAGGGTTACCGCTTGGTCGACGCATGAGCTTTCAGGTCGAGACATGAGCTTTCGGGTCGAGATATGATGGGCGCCGCCCGCGAGCTCTTCGAACGCATCGCCCGCTTCGCCGATCGACACTCGCCGCAGACGCTGTTCGCCCGGGCGCTGATCATCATCGTCGTGCCCATGCTGCTGCTGCAGGCGCTGTCGGCCTGGTGGTTCTACAGCCAGCGCGGCGACAACGTGACCAATCGGCTGGCCATCCTGCTGGTGCGCGACCTGCGCATGCTGATCGCCTTGCGCGCGGAGTTTCCCGACGACGCGCACCGCGCCTGGATCATCAGCCGCTCGGCCCAGGACCTGCTGCTCTATGTCAGCTTCCGCAAGGGTATCGTGCGGCCGTTCAAGGATCCCGAATATTTCGACATCGCCGCCCGCGAGGTGCAGGGCGCGCTCGAGGCCGACCTCAAGCGCAACTTCTTCATCGACAACAATATCGGCGGCGGCCAGATGCTGATCGAGGTGCAGCTGAACGGCGACGAAGTCATGGACGTGCTGGTGCCGCATGTCCGCCTGACCTTCGGCTCGAGCTTCGCCTATGTCATCGCCCAGCTTGGCCTCGCCCTAGTGCTGTTCGGTCTGGCCATCTGGTTCATGCATCGTGAGCTGGTACCGATCGCCCATCTAGGCGTCGCCGCCGACGCGCTGGGCAAGGGGCGCGACGTGCCCGACTTCGCCTTCTCCGGCGGCACCCGCGAGGTGCGCAATGCCGCGACCGCCTTCCACACCATGCGCATCCGCCTGCGCCGGTCCATCCAGCAGCGCACCGAGATGCTGGCCGGCGTCAGCCACGACCTGCGCACGCCGCTCACCCGCATGAAGCTCTCGCTGGCGCTGCTGCCCGAGTCGCCGGAGAGCAAGGAGCTCGCCGACGACGTCGCCGACATGGAGCGCATGATCGAGGGCTATCTCGCCTTCGCCCGCGGCGAGGGCGACGAGGATCCGGCGCCCGCCGACCTGTCGGAGATCCTGGAGGACGTGGCGGCCGGCGCCCGCCGCGACAACGCCAATGTCGAGGTGACCTGGCAGGGCGACATGAATGTCGAGCTGCGGGCGCTCGCCATGAAGCGCTGCCTCACCAACCTGGTGTCGAACGCGCTGCGCTACGGCACGATGGTGCAGATCCAGGCGGTGCGCGGCCGCACCTCGGTCGAGATCACCATCGACGACAACGGTCCCGGCATCCCGCCCGACAAATACGAGGACGTGTTCCGCCCGTTCTTCCGGCTCGACGAATCGCGCAACGTCGATACCGGAGGCGTGGGCCTTGGCCTCACCATCGCCCGTGACGTGGCGCGCAGCCATGGCGGTGACGTGGCGCTGGCCGCCTCACCGCTGGGCGGACTGCGCGTCATCGTGCGCATTCCGATCTGAAAGCCTGTGCTACAGTCAAATAAAGAAAAACCGAGAGAAATATGTCCAAGACCCAGTCGCTTCCGTTCGTCCACCAGCCGCATCCCTCGCCAGTGCCCGCCGCCAAGCGCGCCGAGTTGCTGAAGAACCCGGGCTTCGGCCGGGTGTTCTCCGATCACATGGTGACCATCCGCTATCACGAAACGAAGGGCTGGTACGACGCCAGGATCGAACCCCGGGCGCCGATCCACATGGATCCCGCGTCGGCGGTGCTGCACTACGCGCAGGAGATCTTCGAAGGCCTCAAGGCCTATCGCACGGCCGACGGTGGCGCCACCATGTTCCGGCCGGAAGAAAACGCCCGGCGTTTTCAACAGTCGGCCGAGCGGCTGGCCATGCCGCAGCTGCCGGAGAACCTGTTCCTTGAATCCTGCGACAAGCTGGTCGACATCGACCGCGCCTGGATCCCCGACGGCGACGGCAGCCTCTATCTGCGGCCCTTCATGTTCGCCAATGAGGTCTTCCTCGGCGTGAAGCCCTCGTCGGACTACCTGTACATGGTCATCGCCTCGTCGGTCGGCGCCTACTTCAAGGGCGACGCGCCGGCGGTCTCGGTGTGGGTATCGCGCGAATACACCCGCGCCGCACCGGGCGGCACGGGTGCCGCGAAGTGCGGCGGCAACTACGCCGCGAGCCTGATCGCCCAGGCCGAGGCGACCAAGCACGGCTGCGACCAGGTCGTGTTCCTCGACGCCGCCGAGCAGAAATGGGTCGAGGAGCTGGGCGGCATGAACATCTTCTTCGTGTTCGACGACGGCTCGATGGTGACGCCACCGCTCGGCGGCACGATCCTGCCCGGCATCACGCGCGCCTCGCTGCTGACGCTCGCCAAGGACAAGGGCATCAAGGTCCGCGAGGACCGCTATTCCTTCGACCAGTGGCGCAACGATGCCGCCAGCGGCCGCCTGCGCGAGGCTTTCGCCTGCGGCACCGCCGCGGTGGTGACGCCGATCGGCACGGTGCGCAGTCGCGATGGCGAGTTCAAGATCGGCAACGGCGGCCCTGGCACCAGGACCGAGGAGCTGAAATCGGCCCTGGTCGGCATCCAGCGCGGCAAGGCCGCCGACACGCACGGCTGGCTGCACAAGGTGTTCTAACGGGGCGCCTTAAAACAGCTTCCCGCCGTCGGGCACCTTCTGGGTCGGCGCGATCAGCACGACGCTGCCGTCCCCGGCGGGAAAGCCGAGCGTCAGCACTTGCGACATGAACTTGCCGATCTGGCGCGGCGGGAAGTTGACGACGGCGGCGACCTGGCGGCCGATCAGCTCTTCCGGTTTGTAGTGGACGGTGATCTGCGCCGATGATTTGCGCTGGCCGATCTCGGGCCCGAAATCGATCGTCAACCGGTAGGCCGGCTTGCGCGCCCCTTCGAGGGGTGCCGCTTCAATGATTGTACCGACGCGGATGTCGACCCGCGCGAAGTCGTCGTAGGTGATCGTGGTCATGCCGGCAACCTAGCCCTCCCCTGCTTGAAAGGGGAAGGCCAGGTCGTGGTCGGGCTGACCGAGATTACTTCTTGGCGATCGCGGCCTTGACCTCTTCGGTCAGCTCCGCGATGCGGGCGCTCAGCGCCTCGAAAGCGTCGGCCTGGCTCTTGCCGACCAGGTCGGTGAGTTCCTTGGCGTTGGCGATCGCCGTCTCGTAGCTCTTCTTGGCGAAGTCGATCTGCTTGATGACCTTCTCCTCGACCGTGGCGGCGGCGAGAACTTCGCTGCCGTGCTTGGAGAAGTCTTCCATCGCGGCGCGCACCATGTCGCCCTGGCGCTGGGCGATGGTCTTGGCGGTCTCGACAGCGGCGGTGTTGGCCGAGGTCAGGACAGCGAAGTTCTTACGCGCGGTCTCGACGACGGTCTCCACGTTGACGGTCGGCAGCTTGAACTCGCCGGCGATCTTGGTGAAGTCGAAGTCGGTGAAGGGGTTCTTGAAGGTGCCGTTGGCGTACATGGGATCTCCTGACGGGGCGAGAGGCAGTGAAATGACGGGGTCAGACCGCAAATGCTGCGGTGCACAACGACCCTAAATTTATGCTTGCGCCGCACCATGTCAAGGGAAGTTTTTGTGCACTGCACAAAAACGTCATGCAGCGGGTGGATTTGCCTCCGGCGCCGGACCCAGCTTTCCGCCAGATTTCACATATTTGTCAAAGAGTTGCGCCCATCGCTCGGCCATCTTCAGCCGGCTGTCCAGGGCCGCCATCGTCTTCGAAAGGTCGGCCGTGTCGTCCTTGTCGTAAACCCGGGAAACCGCGTAGTGGATGGCCAGCAATCCGTTCTGTCGCAACGCACCAGTCAGCCCATCGCTCGGCACCGCGGCCGCCTCCAGCATGGCCGCCATCGAGCGGCGCAGCGCCGGCCCGATCGCCAGCGCCAGCATGGGATCGCGGGTGCCGGCGCGGCGTAGCGCGCGCAGGGCCTCGCGATAGGGACGCAGCGTGTCGTAGCGGCGCATCATGACATCGAACAATCGATCGCGCGCCGTCTCCTCGGGATCGCTGCGGGTCGGCGTGCTGGCCAGCACCGCGTTGTCGATCCGCGCCATGAAGGCCGCCGCCAGCGCCACCTTGTCGGGATAGAGCCGGTAAAGATCCGCAAGACTGAGGCCGGAGGCTTCGGCGACATCGCGCAACGCCACCTCGGCGAAGCCCTTGTCGGCGATCAGGCGGATGAAGGCGTCGAGTGCGGTGTCCTTGGCGCTGTCATCGGCCGACGTCATCCCGCAAGCTCCTTCGATCGTCGCGACGCCGCCGCCAATGCCCTGTCGAACACCGGCTGGATGCCGTCAGTCGCCATCAGCACCTTCAACGCCTCGGCCGTCGTGCCGCCCGGGCTGGTGACGTTAACGCGCAACTGCGAGGCGGGTTCGCTCGACTGCTTCAGCAGCTCGCCGCTGCCCGCGACCGTCGCGCGGGCGAGCTGCATGGCCATATCGGGCGCGAGCCCGAGCTTGGCGCCGGCCGCGGCCATCGCCTCGACCAGCAGGAAGACGTAGGCCGGGCCGCTGCCCGACAGCGCCGTCACCGGGTCCAGCAGGGCCTCGTCGTCGACCCACAGGACCTGGCCGACGGCTTCCAGCAGCTCGTGGCAACGCTTCTGCTCGGCCGCCGACACGCCCTTGGACGGTGTCGCCACCGTGATGCCCTGACGCACCGCCGCCGGCGTGTTGGGCATCGAGCGCACGACCTTCGCCGTCGCGCCGAGGTGGCTTGCGAAGTACTTCAGCGTCTTGCCGGCGGCGATCGACAGGAACACCGCGCCTTCGTCAGCGAAGCGCTTGAGGTCGGGCAGCACGCCATCCATCGATTGCGGCTTCACCGCCAGCACGACGATCTCGGGCGTCTTGGCAACGTCGCTGGTCGAGGCGACCGCACGAAGGCCTGGCTTGTGCGGCCGCAGAGCATCGACAGGCTCGGCGACGATGACGTCGGCGGGGCTGAGGCCGCGCGCCAGCCATCCGTCGAGCATGGCGCCGCCCATCTTGCCGCAACCGACCAGGAGAAGATCGCCCATGGTGGTCCTTACCTTCCCTTGAAGCGTGCCGCGCGTTTCTCGCGGAAGGCGGCCGCGCCTTCCTTGCGGTCCTCGCTGGCGGCGATGCGCTCGAGCTTGTAGCGCTCGGGCACGAAGTTCTCGGCCGGACCGCGCGGCAGCGTCTGATTGGCGAAGTCGCGCAGGGTGCGGATGACCAGCGGCGCGGAATCGGCGATCACCTTGGCCATGCGCCGCGCTTCCTTGCGTTCCTCGCCGAGCGGCACGACCTTGTTGACGAAGCCCACCTCATAGGCGCGCGCCACCGAGATCTCCTCGCCCAGCAGGAGGAGCTCCATGGCGACCTTGTGCGGCATGCGCGACACGATGCCGGGCATCAGGCCGCCGAACACGCCGACCTTGGCCTCGGGATACATGAACTTGGTGGTGTCGGCCGACACCATGAGATCGCAGGTCATGACCATGCAGATGGCGCCGCCGATCACCCAGCCCTGGGTGACGCCGATCACCGGCTTGCTGAGCTTGTGGCTGACATGGGGCACCGCCTTCCACATTGCGGCTGGCGGGTCCTTGAGGTCGGCGCCGACGCAGAAAGCCGGGCCATCGGCCTGCAGAACGGCGACCCGGTCGCCGCCCGCCTCGAAGGCGGTGTAGGCGTCGCAGAGCTCGTCGCACAGCTGCTGGTTCAGCGCGTTGCGCTTATCGGCACGCGTCATGGTGATGGTGGTAATGCCCTCGCTCGATTCGACTTTGACCAGACCCACGGGTTCCTCCAGCTGCGTCTCCGGGCGTTCTTGATGGGATGCTACCAGCCGCCCATACTTGCTGCATCAGGAGTCACAACCATGCAGACCCGCAATCCGTTCATTGACGACCTCACCAAGATGGCCAACGGCGCCATGGGCGCGCTGACCGGCGTGAAGGACGAGGTCGAGGCCCGCATCCGCGACCAGATCGCCCGCATCCTGGACGGCATGGACATCCCGCGCCGCGACGAGTTCGACGCGGTGAAGGCCATGGCCGCCAAGGCGCGCGAGGAGAACGAAGAACTGAAGAACGAGATCGCCGAGCTCAAGGCCAAGCTCGGCGGGACCACGCCCGGCCAGACCGCGTCCGGCGAAACCACACCCGGCGAGACTCACGTCTGATGCGCGTCGGCGTCGAGGTCGGCGGGACCTTCACCGACCTGGTCGCCGTCGAAGGCGGCAAGGTCGTCGTCACCAAGGTGCCGAGCACGCCCAGGAGCCCCGACATCGGCGCCTTCGCGGCTCTCACCGCTTCGGGCATCGATCTATCGACGATCGAAGATCTCGGTCATGGCTCGACGGTGGCGACCAATGCCGTGCTCGAGCGCAAGGGCGCGTCGGTCGCCTTCATCGCCACGGCGGGCTTTCGCGACCTGCTGTTCATGCAGCGCCACGACCGGCGCAACATCTACGATCTCTTCTACGCCAAGCCGGCGCCACCGGTGCGTCGCAAGGACTGCTTCGAGGCGCCGGAGCGTCTGCGCGCGGATGGGTCGATCGAAACGCCGCTCGATGAAGCCAAGGTCCGCAGCGAGCTGATCCCGGAGATCAAGGCCGGCGGCTATCGCGCGGTCGCGATCTGCCTGCTCAACGCCTATGCCAATCCCGTGCATGAGAAGCGGCTGGCGGCCCTGCTCGGCGAGGCGCTGCCCGAGGTGCTGGTGACGGCGAGCCATCAGGTGGCGCGCGAGTTCCGCGAATTCGAGCGCGCCTCGACGACGCTGCTCTCGGCCTACGTCCAGCCGGTGATCGACGGCTACCTGCATCGTTTCGAAGGCAAGCTCGCCGAATCGGGCTTCAAGGGCCGCTTCACGGTGATGCAATCCAACGGCGGGCGTCTGCCGGCCGAGGCGATGCGTGAAAGCGCCATCACGGCGCTCTATTCCGGTCCGGCCGCCGGCGTGGTCGGCGCGACGCGGCAGGCCGCACGCTCGGGCTTCAACGACCTCATCACCTTCGACATGGGCGGCACCTCGACCGATGTCTGCCTGGTGCAGGACGGCCGGCCCTCGCTCGCATCGGAAAGCGAGATCGATGGCCTGCCCATCCGCACGCCGGTGCTCGATATCGTGTCGGTCGGCGCCGGCGGCGGGTCGATCGCCTGGGTCGACGACGGCGGCATGCTGCGCGTCGGCCCGCAGAGCGCCGGCGCGGATCCCGGCCCGGCCTGCTACGGCAAGGGCGGCAGCGAGCCCGCCATCACCGACGCCCACATCGTCATCGGCACCATCCGGCCCGGCGCCTTTTTGGGCGGTCGCATGAAGCTCGACGGCGAAGCGGCCAGGCGCGCGTTCGAGCCGTTGGCCAGGCGCTTCGGCCTCAGCGTCGAGCAGGCCGCCTCGTCGGCGCTGCAGCTCGCCGACGCCAACATCGTGCGCGCCATCCAGCTGGTCTCGACCGAGCGCGGCCGCGATCCGCGGGATTACGCGCTGGTGCCGTTCGGCGGCGCAGGTCCGCTGCACGCCGCCCGCATCGCCGAGGAGCTCGGCATCGCCACCATCGTCGTGCCGCCCAATGCCGGCGTGATCTCGGCCTACGGGCTGGTCGCCTCGGACTACACCAAGTTCGATGCCGTCACGCGCAAGATGAAGCTCGACGATGCGGCGGCAAAGGAAACCGGCCGCATCTTCGGCGAGATGCGCGCCCGGCTTGCCGCGCAGTTCGCCGACATGAAGCTGCCGGGTGACCTCGTCTATACGCACACGCTCGACATGCGCTTTGTGGGACAGGCCTTCGAGGTCGGCGTCGAGATCCCGGCCCATCGCCTCGGCTCGCTCAGCGCCGATTATCTCGCCGAGCTCTTCGCCGACGCCCATCATCGCACCTTCATGCATGGCGCCACGCTCGACCGCCCGGTCGAGATCGTGACCCTGCGCGTGGGCGCGACGCTGCCCATCGGCACCGCGCCGCGCCTCGACCGTGAGACGCTCGCGGCGCGCCAACCGGAGAAGACCAAGATCTTTCACGGCGAGGGCTGGATCGACTGCACCCGCCACACCGCCGAGGCCCTGACCGCTGGCCAGCGGATCGAGGGGCCTGCCGTGATCGAAGGCTACACCGCCACGACCTGGGTGCCGCCCGGCTGGACGGCCGAGCTCGACCCGGCCGACAATCTCATCCTGCGGAGATCGTGATGAGCCAGTTGAGTGCGATCGATTATGCCGTGATCAGCCAGGCGTTGATCGCCGCCGCCCGCGAGATGGGCGTGAAACTGATCCGGTCGGCCTACTCGACCATCCTGCGCGAGGCGCGAGACGGTTCGGCCGGCCTGATGGATCGGCACGGCAACACGGTGGCGCAGGCCGAGCTCATTCCCATGCAGCTCGGCCCGATCGGCGAGACGCTGCGCGCCTGCCTGAAGCGCCATCCCGTCGAGACCCTCAAAGAGGGTGATTTCCTGATCAACAACGACCCGTTCGAGGGCGGCCAGCACATCCCCGACGTCTTCATCTTCACGCCGATCTTCGTTGCCGGCCGCGTCGTCGGCTTCGGCGCGTCGGTGGCGCATCACCTCGATCTCGGCGGCGGCGCGCCCGGCCTCAACATTCATGCATCGGACGTCTATCAGGAGGGCCTGCGCTTTCCGCCCAGCAAGTACGACTTCCAGCGCGATTGGAACGGTGGCTCGTTCGAACGGCTGGTGACGGCCAACGTGCGCGTACCCGACCTCACCATCGGCGACTTCAACGCCCAGTTCGCCGCCAACGCCATCGGCGTGCTGCGGGTGAAGCAGCTCTGCGAGCGCTATGGCGCCGACAAGGTCGAAGCGGCGATGAAGGAGATGCAGGACTACTCCGAACGCCGCGTGCGCGCTGCCATTGCCCAGGCGCCCAAGGGCACGTTCTACGGCGAGGATGCCGTCGACGACGATGGTCTCAGTGACGATCCGCTGGTTGTGAAGGCCAAGGTCACCATCGCGGAGGATTCGGTCGAGATCGACTTCGAGGGCACCTGCGCGCAGGTCAAGCGCAACCTCAACTGCCCCTACTCCAGCACGCTGTCGGCGGCGCTCAGCTGCGTGAAGTCGGTGCTGACCAGCCCCGACATTCCCTACAACGAAGGCATGGCGCGGCCGATCCGCATCAAGGTCCCGTACGGCTCGCTGCTGAACCCGCGGCCGCCGGCGCCGGTTCGGGCCCGCATGATTCCGGCCTATCGCGTGTTCAACGCGGTGATGAAGGCGATGGCCCAGGCGTTGCCCGACAAGGTGATCGCCACCGGCTTCGACTGCACGACGGCATTCTGCCTCAGCCATCTCGGCGAGAAAGGCTACAGCGTCTACCTGGAGATCTTCGGCGGCGGCTACGGCGCCTCCAAGGACGCCGACGGCTGCGACGCCGTCGATTCGCCGCTCAGCAACTGCTCCAATGCGCCGGTCGAATCGCTCGACATCGACTACGACTTCTTCCGCATCGTCGGCTACGAGCTCGCCCCCGATTCGTTCGGCCTCGGCGCACGGCGCGGCGGCGCGGGCTTCTTCCGGCGCTGCGAGATCCTGAAGGACGACGTGCAGCTCGCGATCTACTCCGACCGCTTCCGACTCGCCCCCGAGGGCCTGCAAGGCGGCGAGCCCGGCCAGCGCGGCTACTGCCGGGTGCACCGCGCCAACGGCACGGTCGAGGAGCTCAGGAGCAAGGCCGCCGTCGATCTCGCCAAGGGCGACATCGTCGAGATGTTCGTGGGCGGCGGCGGCGGCTTCGGCCGTATCTCCGAGCGCCCGGACTCGCTGATCGAGCGCGATCTGGCCGACGGCCTGCTCACGCGCGATCCGCGGGCGGCACGCAAGCTCGCGGCTGAGTAGGCACTCAAGACAACGGTTGAAGAAATAGAACTGCCTCGCCAGGTTGGCATCAATAGATGACACGGCATGCCAAGCTGCGAACGAAAGCCGAGCTTGGGCTTCCCAAGTGGGTACCCGCTGTCGAAGGATCGTTCGACGATCCGCCGATCGTGCTGCGGCAGGACCGGCTGAAACTCTCCTTTTTCTTCTTGGGATTCGCGATCGTAGGCGGCCTCGTGTTGTTGATCTCCGCACACGACCACTCCGGCTTCCTTTTGCTGGTTCTTGGCCTCCTCGGGCTCGGCGCGGCGACGTTTGGCCTGCTGGCGATAGCTCCTACGACGCTGATCCTCGATCAGGCCGGCTTTGCCCGGCGCTCCGTGTTCCGGACCCGCGAGTACACTTGGAGCGACTTCGCCCGCTTCCGCTGGTACACAGTACGAGGCGTGCAGTACGTGGCGGCAGATCGTTCGGACGAAACCCTGGCCAGCCTTGGATGACGCCGCTTCCTCCAGGGGACGGTGATTTTAGGCGGCCTTTGGGAACTGCCGGCCCAGCGCGTGGCCGAGGTGCTGAACGAGGCCCTGACGCGATGGAAGCCGCAAACATGAAGTCCCTCTTCGACACATCATTGCGGCTGTGCGCAGATTTCTCATTTAGGCCGCCTCATGCAAGATCGTTTCATTTCCGCAATTACCGCTATTTGCGCTAGCCGTTTTCGCATCCAGCCATCGCTCGGCTGCCGCATCGAAGGAGTCGCAGCCTCGGGCTATCCCGTCCGGATCGGGCAGCCGGACGGGAAGCGCGCTGTCGGTCACGCCACTTTTGGTCTCGGATCAACGATGCATAGAGCAGGAGCGTCGCAGAGCAACGCAACGACCCTAGTATATAACTATAGTTAAATACAATCAAGCACTAAAGTCAGGATCGGCCAGTTTCGTTTTCGCGACTTTTGGCGCTCCGGAGAGGGCCAAGTATGGCGGCTCGACTGTGCGACTACGCAATCGCTTGTGTGGACGAGTTCGCCTGCCAGCAATGCTGTCACAGCGCCCCGACCGACCGCAGGTAGAGGTCGCTTGCTTCCTTCGTCACCTTGCCGGGCTTGCCGTCGGCAATGAGGCGCCCGTCGATCTTCGTCACCGCCGTCACGCCGCCCAGTGTCCCGGTCACGAAGGCCTCGTCCGCCGGCCGTGACTCTGCCCAAGGTGCCGGTCACGAACGCCTCGTCGGCCGAATAGACCTGCGCAAGCTGCCCCCCAAGGTCGCGGTAAGACAGACCGTCCGCATCATGCTTCATAAGCGGACCTGGAGGTCCGCGCTCCAGCACGACCATGACGCGCCACTGGAGTGGCGCGCCCCCAGCGAAGTCCCTCGCCTACGCCGCCCCGCGGTCAGTAAGTCTTGTAGCTCAAAAACTTGCCCGACATGCCGATCTTCACCCGATCACCCTTCTGGTCGGGCTGGCGCTCCATGGTCATATCGAAGTCGATGGCCGACATGATGCCGTCGCCGAACTCCTCCTGGATCAGCTCCTTCCAGGTGGTGCCGTAGACCTGCACCAGCTCGTAGAAGCGGTAGATCAGCGGATCGGTCGGCGGCACCTGGGGCAGCGAGCCGCGATAGGGCACCTCCTGCAGCAGCAAGGTCTCTTCCTTGCCCAGCCCGAACAGCTTGGCGGCCTTGGTCGCCTGCTCCTTGGTCATCTTCATCTGGCCCATGCAGGCCGCGGTGACCACGATCTTGGAGGCGCCGCCGATCTTCTTGGCGATCTCCTCCCAGGTAAGCTCCTTCAGGCGCTTGGCGGTGAGGATCTTCTCCGTGACTTCTGCCCGTTTCATTTGTCGTCTCTCCTCGTCTTGCTTGTTCAATGCGTATGCCCCTAGTGCGTATGTCTAAGCGGCACGACCTCGGCCGGCGGATTGACCGCGGCCAGACCCGGCTTCACCAGCTTCAGACGGCGCGGGTCGTAGCTGCCGTCGGCGATCTCCTGGTCGAACGTCTTGGAACGGTTGACCAGGAATTCAACGAGATGGTTGCGGATGGCGTAGTACTGAGGATGGCGATGCAGGTCGTTCCGATGCCGCTCATTGCGCGGCATGGTGTTGACCACGATCTCGGCGATCTTCGCCCCCGGCCCGTTGGTCATCAGCACGATCTTGTCGGCGAGCAAAATCGCCTCGTCGACGTCGTGGGTGATCATGAATACGGTCTGCCTCGTGTCGGCGCAGATGCGCAGCACCTCGTCCTGCAGCATGCCGCGGGTCAGCGCGTCCAGCGCGCTGAACGGCTCGTCCATCAGCAGCATCTTGGGCTGGATCGAGAGCGCCCGGGCAATGCCGACGCGCTGCTTCATGCCGCCCGAGAGCTGCGCCGGCCGCTTGTTCTCCGCGCCCCCGAGGCCGACCAGCTCGATGAACTTGCCGGCATGCTCGGCGACCTTGGCGCGGTCCCACTTGGGCCAGCGCGAGGAGACGGCGAAGGCGATGTTGCCCATCACCGACAGCCACGGCAGCAGGGCATGACCCTGGAAGATCACGGCGCGGTCGAGGCTGGGGCCGTCGATCTCGCGGTTGTCGACGATGACGGCGCCGTCGCTCGGCTGGTCGAGCCCGGCCAGCACGTTCAGGATCGTGGTCTTGCCGCAGCCCGAATGGCCGATCAGGCAGACGAACTCGCCGCGATCGATGCCGAACCAGATGTTCTCGAACACCGCGGGCTGGTTGCTGTCGCCGAAACGACGCGCCAGGCCCTCGACGCTGATGAGGGGACGTTCCATTCGGCTATTCCGGATAAGTGACGAGCTTGGTGAGCCACGCCAGCCCCTGGTCGAGCAGCAGCCCGACCACGCCGATCAGCAGAATCGCCGTCACGATGTTGGCGATCGAGAGGTTGTTCCACTCGTTCCACACGAAGTAGCCGATGCCGGTGCCACCCACGAGCATCTCGGCCGCCACGATCACCAGCCAGGCGATGCCTATGGAGATCCTCATGCCAGTCATGATGGTGGGTGCGGCGGCCGGCAGGATCACCTTGAAGGCGGTGCGGAACGGCCCGACCTCGAGGGTGCGCGCCACGTTCAGCCATTCCTTGCGCACGCTCGCCACGCCGAAGGCGGTGTTGATCAGCATCGGCCACACCGAGCAGATGAAGATCACGAAGATCGAGGAGATGGCGCTGTCCTTGATGGTGTAGAGCGCGAGCGGCATCCAGGCGAGCGGCGACACCGGCTTCAGGATCTGGATGAAGGGATCGAGCGCGCGATAGACCAGCGGCGACATGCCGATCAGGAAGCCGAGCGGCACGGCAGCCAGCGCCGCCAGGCCGAAGCCCAGAAGAACGCGGCCCAGCGAATAGGCGAGCTGGATGCCGATGCCCTTGTCGTTGGTGCCACGGACGTAGAAGGGATCGGTGAGGTGCTTCCAGATGGTGACGCCGATGTCGGCGGGCGTGGGCATCGCCGACTTCGAGCCGGTCGCCGCGGCCGCGCCGACCAGCTTGGCATATTCGGGATCGACCGCCGGGCCGCTGGCGGCCGGCGGCTGCGCCGCGATCTGCCACAGCCCGACGATGGCCGCGAAGATCAGCAGCGACAGCAGTGCCGCGCGCAGGCCGAGCGAGTTCTTGAGCGCCGTCACCGCCGCTAGCTCCGCTTGATGGCGAAGCTCTCGACGTATTCGTTGGGCTTGGCGGGATCGAAGGCCTTGCCCATGACCACGATGGTCTTCTTCGACGGATCGGGCGGGGTGAGCCCCATCTCTTTCATCATGTTGGCGGTGTCGGTCGCGAGGTACACCTCCGACGCCACCTTGGCGTAATCGATGTCGGCCTTGAGCTGACCCCAGCGCTTCATCTGGGTCATGATCCAGATGGCGAACTGGTTCCACGGGAACGGGTCGAAGTCGATGCGGTTGGGATCCTTCTTCACCGCTCCCAGGCCGTCCGCATAGGTGCCGGTCAGGATCTGCTCCAGCACCGTCTCGGGCTGGTTCAGGTAATTGGCGGGCGCGATCGCCTTGGCGATCTCCTTGCGGTTCTCCTGCTTGGAGGCATAGGCCGTGGCATCGATGATCGCCTTCAGAAGCGCGCGATAGGCGTTCGGGTTCTGGGTCGCGAACTCCTTGCTGACGGTGAAGGCGCAGCAGGGATGACCGTCCCACAGCTCCTTGGTCAGGAGATGGATGAAGCCCACGCCGTCGAACACGGCGCGCTGATTGAAGGGATCGGGCCCGAGGAAGCCGTCGATATTGTCGGCGCGCAGGTTGGCCACCATCTCCGGCGGCGGCACCGAGCGGATCTGGATGTCCTTGTCGGGATCGAGCCCGTGCTCGGCCACGTAGTAGCGCAGCAGATAGTTGTGCATCGAGTAGTCGAAGGGCACGGCGAAGCGGAAGCCCTTCCAGTCCTTGGGGTCGCGCTTGTCCTTGTGCTTGACGGCCAAGGTGATCGCCTGGCCGTTGATGTTCTCGATCGCGGGCATCGTCCACGGCACCGGGTTCGAGCCGATGCCCAGCGAGATCGCGAGCGGCATCGGCGAGAGCATGTGCGAGGCGTCGTATTCCTTGGCCAACGACTTGTCGCGGATCACCGCCCAGCCCGCCGTCTTCACCACTTCGACGTTGAGCCCCTGCTTGGAATAGAAGCCCATCGGATGGGCCATGATGATGGGCGTGGCGCAGGTGATGGGGATGAAGCCGACCTTGAGGTCCTTCTTCTCCAGCGCGCCGCCCTGGGCAAAGGCCTCGCGGGCGACGGACAGCGGAAACACCGAGGAGATGGCGGCCATCGCCGTCGCAGCCCCGACCTTCTTCAGGAACAGGCGGCGCTGGGCATCGACCGGGAACACGGCGCGCAGGACCGCAGCGTCGACCACTCGGGTCCAGCGCTGCTCCTCGGCGACCGGCGCGGCCGTCGCTGTGAGGCGGTCATGATCCGCCGCGGCATGGTTGCCGCCGCAGCCGCAGCGCCGCCCCAACAGCGCCTTGGGGTCGAACGGGTCCTTGAACATTGTGGAAGCCTCCTCCTTGTTGGCACTGCGCGGCGCGTTGGAGGCTGCAAACGCAAGGCATATGCCAAGGCCTTCAGACCGTGGGAAAATCGGCCGATCGGCGGTGCTTTCGGCTGACTTGCCCAGAAACCGGGCAGAGTCGCGCGATTCGACAAGCGGAATTTTGCGATTCGAATCTTAGCTCTGGGGATTAAATCGATGGAATCCCTGACTCTTTCCCCGATTTCCGCCCGATTTCTTATTGCGGCCAGACTCACCCTTATGGCAGTCTATTGCTTGTGGGTTGTTGGGTACCCACCACGATATGTCGGCCATCCGCTTCAAGAATGGCTCATCCGGAGCCGCAGGGCGGAATGGTTGGGGAGTGGGTCATGGCGTTAACGCGACACGAGCGGAGCAGACGGAAAGTCGATCTCAACCCGCTCGAGATGATCGAGAAGGTCGTGTCCGCCAATGATTGGCCCTTCGATCGGACATCGGACCGCGAGATTGCCGTCGAGGTCGCCGGCCGCTGGTGCGACTACCGCATGTTCTTCAGCTGGCGCGACGACGTCGAGGCGCTGCACTTCACCTGCGCCTACGACGTGCGCATCCCGACCGAGCGGCACAACGACATCCATGTGCTGCTGGCGCTGATCAACGAGAAGATGTGGCTCGGCCACTTCGATCTGTGGACCGACGAAGGCCTGCCGATGTTCCGCCACGCCATTCCCCTGCGCGGTACGACAGGCCTGATGCCCGAGCAGCTGAACGACCTCGTCGAGATCGCGATCAGCGAAAGCGAGCGCTTCTATCCCGCCTTTCAGTACGTCGTGTGGGCCGGCAAGACGCCCCTCGACGCGTTGACCGCCTCGATCCTCGAGACGGTCGGCGAAGCCTGACCGGCAAAGGACCTTCCGACGCCCCCTCTCGTGTCAGTAACAAAGACCAATAAGTCTCTGTAGTTGGATTGTCCTCAGCGGCGCCGGTCCCCCAGACCGGCGCCGCGACGATTCTGGGTCCTGCCTATCTGCTATAAGGCTGGCCCAATGAATCCCCTCGTCATCCCCTACCCCCAGATCGATCCGGTGCTGATCCAGATGGGGCCGCTTGCCATCCGCTGGTATGCGCTGGCCTACATCGCGGGTCTCGTCATTGGCTGGCAGATCGTGCGCCGGCTCTGCGAGCAGCCGCCCAAGGTGCTGTCTCCCGCCAAGATCGACGACTTCCTGCTGTGGGCCGCGCTCGGCGTGATCCTGGGCGGCCGGCTGGGCTACGTGCTGTTCTACAAGCCCGGCTTCTACTTCTCGAATCCGCTCGCCATCCTGACCTTGTGGGAAGGCGGCATGTCGTTCCATGGCGGGTTTCTGGGCGTCATCGTCGCTGTCGTCGCCTTCGCGCTGCGCAACAAGACCGATCCGTTCATGCTGGGCGACCTTCTGGCGATCGTGTCGCCGATCGGCCTGTTCTTCGGGCGCCTGGCCAACTTCATCAACGGCGAGCTGTGGGGCCGCACCAGCGACGTCGCCTGGGCCATGGTGTTCCCGCGCGGCGGTCCGCTGCCGCGCCATCCCAGCCAGCTCTATCAGGCCTTCTTCGAAGGCATCGTGCTGCTCACGGTCATCCTGCTCGTCTGGCGTTTCACCGACGGCCGTCGCCGCCCGGGGCTGCTCTGCGGCGTGTTCTTCGCGGGCTACGGCGTCGCGCGCATCGTCGGCGAGCTGTTCCGCGAGCCCGATGCGCATCTCGGCTATCTGTGGGGGCCGCTCACCATGGGCATGCTGCTCTCGGTGCCGCTGCTGGCCGTCGGCGCCTGGCTGATCAGCCGCGCCTACGCTAAACCCGCGCTGCCGTGACGACAGAGACCAGCAGTGAATTGGGCCGGCTGATCGCCCGACGCATCGCGCTCACCGGCCCGATCCCGCTCAGCGACTTCATGAGTGAGGCGCTCGGCCATCCGCGGCTGGGCTATTACCGCAAGGCGCTGCCGGTGGGCGCGGCCGGCGACTTCACGACGGCGCCGGAAATCTCCCAGATGTTCGGCGAGCTTTTGGGTGCCTGGTTTGCCGAGCGCTGGCTGGCGATGGGCAGCCCGGCTCGCGTGCAGCTGCTCGAGCTTGGCCCCGGCCGCGGCACGCTGATGGCCGACGCGCTGCGCGCCACCAGAGGCGTGCCGGGCTTCCACGCCGCGCTCGACCTGCACCTCGTCGAGATCAACGACCAGCTGCGCGCGCTGCAGGAGAAGGCGCTCGCGGCGTTCAAGCCGGCCTGGCATGCGCGCTTCGACGATGTCCCCGAGGGACCGATGCTGCTGGTGGCCAACGAGTTCTTCGACGCCCTGCCGGTGCGCCAGTTCGAGAAGACCGCGCGCGGTTGGGTCGAGCGCATGGTGGGCCTCGGCGACAATGGCGCAACACTGCGGCTCGCTCTGGCGCCCGGCATCACACCGTTCGGCTCGATGCTGCCCGACGCTGCGGTGGGCGCCCAGGCCGAGCTGTCCGAGGCGAGCCGCACGCTGGCCGCCGCCATCGGCACTCGGCTGCGGCGGCACGGCGGCTCAGCGCTGATCGTCGATTACGGCCGCGAGGGCGCACTCGGTGCATCGCTGCAGGCGGTGCGCGACCATCGCGGCGCCGCGATCCTCGACGCGCCCGGCAAGACAGACCTCAGCGCCCATGTCGACTTCACGAGCCTGGCCGAGGCCACCGGCCAGCCCACCTTCGGTCCCGTTGGACAGGGCGCGTTCCTGCTGCGGCTGGGCATTGCCGAGCGCGCGGCAACGCTGAAAGCGCGGGCCACCGAGGCCCAGCGCACGGCCATCGATGCGGCGATGGCTCGCTTGATCGCGCCGGACCAAATGGGCACCCTCTTTCGCGTTTTGGCCGTGGGCGACGGAAGAAGCGCTGCGCCGGTCGGTTTTTCGGATGCTCCCTCGGACCTGACATGATCCAAGCCCGTCCTCTCGCCGACCTCGACGGCGTGCAGCACCGTTTCTTCACGCGCCAGGGCGGCGTGAGCGAAGGCCTCTATTCGTCGCTCAACTGCGGCTACGGCTCGGGCGATCAGCCCGACAATGTGCGCGAGAACCGCCGCCGCGCCGCCGCCACCTTCGAGCTCGGCGAGACCGATCTTCTCACCGTGCACCAGTACCATTCGACCGACGTGCTGACCGTCGGCAGCGAGCGCTGGACCTCGCCCGGCGCGCCCAAGGCCGACGCGCTGGTGACCGACCGGCCCGGCGTCGCGTTGGGCGTGCTGGCGGCCGACTGTGCGCCGGTGCTGTTCGCCGACGGCGAGGCGCAGGTGATTGGCGCGGCCCATGCTGGCTGGAAGGGTGCGTTGGGCGGCGTCGTCGACACCACCGTCGCCGCAATGGAGAAGCTCGGCGCGCGGCGCGATCGCATCCGCGCCGTCGTCGGCCCTTGCATCGGCCGCGACTCTTACGAGGTGGGGCCTGAGTTCCCCGCGCCGTTCGTGGCGCAGGACAAGGCCAACGCGGCCTTCTTCCGTCCGGCCAGGCGCGCCGGTCATTTCATGTTCGATCTCGCAGGCTATATCGTGCATCGCCTGACGCTCGGCGGCGTTGCGGTCAGCGCGACCGGCCACGACACGCTGGCCTCGACTGACGATTTCTTCAGCTATCGCCGCAACACGCTGCAGGGCGTGCGTGACTACGGCCGCGGCCTGTCGGCCGTCGCGCTCAGGGGATGACGTGCCCTACTTCATCATCCTGGTGTTCTTCTGCCTGCTCGGCCTGATCGCCACGTGCATGATGCTATGAGGGCATGATGCTATGAGGCATGATGCTGTGAAGCGCTCGCTGCTGCTTGTCCTGGCGTTACTGCTTGCCGGCTGCGGCGCCATTCCCAAGCCGTTCGAGCATGACGACAGTGTCGCCCCGGTGCGCCGACTGCCGCGCGACAAGATCGAGATTGCCGTCGGCGCGCCGCGCAACATGCCGCCGGAAATGGGCCAGCGCGTCGCCGCCGCGCTGGCGATGGAGCTGCAGGCCTACGGCATCATCGCCGCCGTGCAGCCGGCCGACGCGCCGATCCAGGTCGGCGGCGTCATGAGCACCAGAGACTCGGGCGACACCGCCATCGAGGTGCAGATCGACTGGAGCATCGAAGGCGGGCCGAAGAACGCCGAGCCGCAGACCAGCCGCACCAAGACGCGCCCGGAAGACTATGGCGAGCAGAGCGAACGGTTGGTGTCGCGCATCGCCCAGCAGGCCGCCCCGCGCGTCGCCACCCTGATCGGCAAGCCGCCGACCTACCAGGCACGCTCGCTGGGCCAGGTCGCGGCCGGCATGAGCGTGCCGGAGCAGCCGGTCGATGAGGTGACCGCGACGGCGATGGCAGCGGCCTCGTCGGGCGCGCCGCCACCGCCATCCATTTCTGGCAAGCAGCCGGCGACGCAGGAGGCGAACGTCAAGGTGATGGTGGCGCCGGTGACCGGCGCGCCGTCGGACGGCAACAAGCAGCTCTATTCGGGCATGCGCCGGGCGTTGGGCTCGAGCAAGATCGTCGTCGTCGATGCCGCGGCCAACGACGTATTCACCGTCGTCGGCAACGTCAACCTGACGGCGATCGACGACCAGCGCGGCCAGCTCGTCATCAAGTGGTTCGTCAAGGATCCCGCCGGGCGAACCATCGGCGACCTCGAACAGTCCAATCCGGTGCCGCTGGCAGCGGCCAAGGGCTCGTGGGCGGGCTTCGGCGATATCGTCGCGGCGGCGGCGTCGGAAGGCGTGCTCGAACTGCTTGAAAAGGCAATCAATCGGCCGCGTCCGTGAACCATCTCGGGCCTGTTCCGGCACCGTGAATCGTCTTGTCAGAGGGGGGTCGGGGGCTGCTACTGTCCCCGCGAGCGGCTCGATTTTTGCTAAGAAGGCCGCGCCATAGGGAGACGGTTGCTTATGTTGCAATTCAGGAAGTCGGTCGCGTCGTTCGTGGCGGCCGCGAGCGTGGCGGGGCTGCTGGCGGCTGCGCCGGCGAGCGCTCAGACGCTCAAGGTGGTGATGCACTCCGACGTCAAGATCCTCGATCCGATCTGGACCACCGCCTACATCCAGCGCAATCACGGCTACATGGTCTGGGACACGCTCTTCGCGATGGACGAGAAGTTCGACGTGAAGCCCCAGATGGTCGACAAGTACGACGTCTCGGCCGACAAGCTGACCTGGACCTTCACCCTGCGCGACGGCCTCGAGTGGACGAACGGCACGCCCGTCACCGCCGAGGACTGCATCGCCTCGATCAAGCGCTGGGCGGCGCGCGATTCGATGGGCCAGAAAATGATGGGCTCGGTCCTCGACTTCGAGATCGTCGATGCCAAGACCTTCAAGATGAAGATGAAGGAGCCCTACGGCCTCGTCCTGCAGTCGCTCGGCAAGCCGTCGTCTAACGTGCCCTTCATGATGCCCAAGAAGACCGCCGAAACCGACCCGATGCAGCAGATCAAGGTCGAGGACGTGATCGGCTCGGGCCCGTTCATCTTCAAGGCCGACGAGTGGAAGCCCGGCGAGAAGATCGTCTACGTCAAGAATCCCAAGTACAAGCCGCGCAGCGAGCCGTCCAACGGCCTCGCCGGCGGCAAGGTCGTCAAGCTCGACCGTGTCGAGTGGATCACCATGCCCGACGTGCAGACCCAGGTCGGCGCCATCCAGAATGGCGAGATCGACATGATCGAGGCGCCGGGCCACGACCTGCTGCCGCTGCTCGCCAAGGACAAGAACATCCAGCTGGTGAACTTCAATCCCACCGGCAACCAGTACACCTTCCGCTTCAACAGCACGGCCAAGCCGTTCGACGATGCCAGGATCCGGCACGCGGTGTTCGTGGCTTTCGGCCAGGAGGACTTCCTCAAGGCCACGATCGGCGATCCGCAGTGGTACAAGGTCTGCAAGGCGCCGTTCGTCTGCGGCACGCCGCTCGCGACCGACGCCGGGATGGAGGGCGTCCTGAACGCCGACGCCGCCAAGGCCAAGCAGCTGCTGACCGAGGCGGGCTATGACGGCACGCCGATCGTGCTGATGCAGTCGACCGACCTGCAGGTGCTGACCAACCTCGCGCCGGTCGCCAAGGCATTCATGGAGCGCGCCGGCTTCAAGGTCGACATGGTGTCGATGGACTGGCAGACGCTGGTCGCCCGCCGCGTCAAGAAGGAGCCGCCGAGCCAGGGCGGCTGGCACGCCTTCCTCACCTCATGGGTGGCGGCCGACATCCTCAATCCGGTGATGGCGGGCTTCTTCAACGCCTCGTGCGACAAGGCGATGTTCGGCTGGCCATGCGATCCGACGATCGAGAAGTTCCGCGACGACTTCGCCAAGGAGACCGATCCGGCCAAGCAGAAGGTGATCGTCGAGAACCTGCAGAAGTACTGGGTCGATCACCCGACCCACATCAATGTCGGCCAGTGGTACGCGCCGATCGCGCGCCGCAGCAACGTCGAGGGCAACCTGACGGCGCCGGTGCCGGTGTTCTGGAACGTGACCAAGAAGTAACAACGCGAGCGAGGGAGGCCGGAGGGGACCGGTCTCCCTTCTCTTTTCAGGGAACAGTGGAGGGGCATAAATGAAGATGATGCGACGCACGCTGGCCGCCATGGCGACAGGTGCAATCCTGGCAGCCAGCGGTCCGGTGCTGGCCCAGGGCAAGGTCCTGAAGTTTGTGCAGAACGGCAATCTCACCATCCTCGATCCGATCTGGACGACGGCCTACGTCACGCGCAACCACGGCTATCTGATCTACGACACGCTGTTCGCTTCCGACGAGAACAACGCCGTGAAGCCGCAGATGGTCGACAAGTACGAAGTGTCGCCCGACAAGACGGTGTGGACCTTCACCCTGCGCGATGGCCTGGAATGGCACGACGGCAAGCCCGTCGCGTCGGACGACTGCATCGCCTCGATCCAGCGCTGGGGCAAGCGCGACGCCATGGGCACGAAGCTCATGGACTTCGTGAAGGAGTTCAAGAAGGTCGACGACAAGACCTTCCAGATGGTGCTGAAGGAGCCCTACGGCCTGGTGCTCGATTCGCTGGGCAAGCCCAGCTCGAACGTGCCCTTCATGATGCCCAAGGCGGTCGCCGAGACCGATGCCTTCAAGCAGATCGACAGCCAGGTGGGCTCGGGGCCGTTCATCTACGTCAACGCCGAATCCAAGCCCGGCGAGAAGCACGTCTACCTCAAGAACCCCAAGTACAAGCCGCGCAGCGAGCCCGCCTCGGGCCTGGCCGGCGGCAAGGTGGCGAAGGTCGACCGCGTCGAGATCGTCGAGATGCCCGACCCGCAGCAGCAGGTGAACGCGCTGGTCAATGGCGAGATCGACCTGATCGAGCAGCCGCCGCACGACCTGATCCCGATCCTCAAGAAGGACAAGGGCGTGCAGCTGGTGAACTGGAACCCGCTCGGCCATCAGTTCATCATCCGCTTCAACTGGGTCAACAAGCCGTTCGACAATCCCAAGATCCGCAAGGCCGCGCTGCTCGCCATGCGCCAGGAGGACTACCTCAAGGCGACCGTGGGCGAGCCGGAGTACTACAAGGTCTGCACCGCGGCCTTCGTCTGCGGCACGCCCAACGCCGCCGACGCGCCGGACGGGCTCCTGGTCAAGCCGGACTTCGAGAAGGCCAAGGCGCTGCTCAAGGAGGCGGGCTATGACGGCACGCCGGTCGTGCTGATGCAGTCGACGACCTTGCCGGTGCTCACCAACACCGCGCCGGTCACCAAGGCGCTGCTCGAGCAGGCCGGCTTCAAGGTCGACATGCAGTCGATGGATTGGCAGACCCTGGTCACCCGCCGGACCAAGAAGGAGCCGGCCAGCCAGGGCGGCTGGAACGTCTTCCATACCTTCTCGGTGGCTGCCGACATCCTGAACCCGATCTCGACCTCCTACATGGTCGCCGATCCCGCCAAGGCCTGGTTCGGCTGGCCCGACGATCCGGAAATGGAGAAGCTGCGCGACGCCTATGCCAAGGAGACCGACCCGGCCAAGGCCAAGGAACTCGCCAAGGCCGTGCAGGACCGCGCCCTGGAGACCGCCCAGTACGGCTGGATCGGCCAGTGGTATGGTCCGGGTGCGGCCCGCGCCACTGTGACCGGCTGGCTGAAGGCGCCCGTGCCGGTCATGTGGAACATCGAGAAGAAGTGACACCAACTCCGTCGTCCCGGCCTTTGGCCGGGACGACGGCCTGACCAGCGAGACAAATGCTCGATTTCATCGCCCGCCGTCTGATCGCCATCGTCCCCGTGCTCACGGTGGTGGCGGTGCTCGTCTTCCTGATGCTGCGATTGACGCCGGGCGATCCGGCGGCCGTGATCGCCGGCGACAACGCAACCTCCGACCAGATCGCCGATATCCGCGCCAAGCTCGGGCTGAACGAGCCGATCTGGACCCAGTTCGCCATCTGGATCGGCGACGTGCTGCGCGGCAATTTCGGCGAGAGCTTCTTCTTCAAGAAGACCGTGGCCGAGCTGATCTCCCAGCGCATCGAGCCGACCTTGGCGCTCACGATCTGCACCCTGATCTTCGCCGTCAGCGTCTCCGTGCCGATCGGCGTGCTCGCGGCCTACCGCCAGGGCTCGGTGCTCGATCGTGTCGTCATGGCGTTCTCGGTGCTGGGCTTCTCGGTGCCGGGCTTCGTCATCGGCTACTGCCTGATCTACGTCTTCGCCATCGAGCTGGGCTGGCTGCCCGTCCAGGGCTATGTCCGCATCGGCGTCAACTTCTGGCAGTTCCTCGAGCGCATGGTGTTGCCCTCGCTCACCCTGTCGGTCGGCTTCATCGCGCTGATCGCCCGCATCACCCGCGCCTCGGTGCTGGAAGTGCTGAACGAGGATTACATCCGCACTGCCCGCGCCAAGGGCCTCTCCAACCGCGTCGTGCTA
>Ga0209909_100452_pt1 | contig 24743 bp, 27 predicted proteins | sample FECB22metaG_FD_188302 | JGI IMG/M metagenome (GOLD analysis project Ga0209909, IMG submission 188302) | Cyanobacterial communities from the Joint Genome Institute, California, USA - FECB-22 (SPAdes) (version 3) | ecosystem: Environmental > Aquatic > Thermal springs > Hot (42-90C) > Microbial mats... | reverse complement strand
GCAGTGGGCTGCGGAAGGAAAGACCGACTGGGAGATCGGCGAGATCATGGGCATCTCGGAACATGGCGTCGACAGCCACCTGCGGTGCGTGCGGGCGAAGCTCGGCACGCGCAACCGGGCCCAGGCGGTGGCCGAGGGATTGCGGCGTGGGCTGATCCAATGAGACCGCATCGACCATCGATGACGAGCAGGGCGAGCCGTGACCCCTCATTGGGCGAGCGCAGCGCCGATCTCTTGAAGGTGATCGCCGAAGCGCTCGGCGTCGATGCCGGTGTCTTCCGCGCGCGGGCGAGCATCGCGACGTCGTCGGACGCCCCCGACGGCTACAGGACGCTTCTCCTCCACAGGATCATCGCGGTCTTCGAGGCGCTCCCGACCGACGAGCACCGGCTGCACGCCCTCCGCATGCTGGAAGCCCTCGTCGATCAGGACGACGTCGAAGCGCGCGAGGCAGCTGCCCGGAGCCAGCAACACCCGCAATGCGTGCGCGGCTGACCAAAACAGAAAAGTAGACCGGTAGGCGTCAACCTGCGACCCGCATCCGGGATTGCGAAACATTCCTCGCGGCCGCCACTCAGCTCGCCTGTTCCAAGCGCCCGATCACATCTCATCGCAGGCGAAGCCTTCACGACGTACAGCGCTCACAAATAAACGACGTGTGATCAATCCTCATCGAGCGTAGAAGCTCACACACAAACTTTCCAATATTTAGACATGCGCTTAAATTTTTTTGATTGAAAATTTCTGTCCCCAAAATCCATTTTCAACATATCTCCCCGAAATTGATGAAGGATCCTTTCCGCTTATAACCTGCCGAGCGTCGTTTATGACCTCCGGAGACAGCCGGAAATACTGATGGCCCAACGTCGGTATGGTCGGATCGGCAACCCTCTGGCAATTGATCCAGAATATATCCTTTTGTATCTCTCCAGCATTGTTTCTTATCGGGAATGATCGCGGCCCGTACTTCCCAAGCTCTTCGATGCCGTTGTTCGCAGATTGACCAAAAGCCAGAGCAAAATCATCGCCATTCGTATAGACATGCAAATTTTTCTTGAACATTCCGATGACAGGTTTCAGTTTGCCCTCTTCGTTGAGAGCCTTATAATCTTCATCCGCGGCGAAAAGCAGTATGTGCTCGAAGTAAGTTTTGGACGGCATTTTACCTCGGTCTTTGAGCGCCTGTATGGTCGCGCTCATGACCCTGTTACCCATGGAATGACACACCAGACTGATCCGTGGTGACCGCCCCATGGTATCGATCTCGTCGAAGAGATCCTTGAGGAATTGGGCGACGGCCACCCCGGAACCGTACGCGTGGTCGCGATCTTGGAGGTATTTCAGATGCTGTCCGTAAGACGGCCATGAAAAGAATAAGTTGTTAGCCGATCCGTATCCTTCGGCTATGACTCCCGCAACGTCGAATACCTCGGTGAAATTGAATGCATAGCCGTGGATAAACACGAGAGAATTCGTCTGCTCGCCCTCGGAAAAAGCTCGACGCGTATCGGAAGCGCTGTTGAGAAATCCTCGTATGACGGCCCTGGGATTATCCTCGGCTGTGAGGCCTCGTTCAGAGCGGGAGCGAGCGGATGGCGACGGTTTGGGCCGCCATTGTCCTCCTATCTTCTCCAGATCGATGATCCCGGCGTGGTAGCGCTTGTCATTTGCTGACCACTCGTACTCGCCATTAAAGAGATCAGAACCCGGTACTTTCTTGCGGTTTGTACCGTATCTCAGGCGAAGATCCGTCCCGTTTGCTTCTTGCAGACCGGAATTTTCTCTGGATACAGCTTGCGAACCCTTTCCTGCCAGCGCGGCAATTGTTGCACCGATCAGGGCGTCTCTCCTTCTGATCACAAGACACTCCTGGCGCGTTGTTGTATTTCGATCTTCAGCAAATCTACATATCCTGATTGAAAGAGCAATCCTAGCATCCGCCTCGCACCGCAGATGCGCGAGGTTATGGCTGAGTACTTTATGAATCTCGACCTCGAGCGCATCATGTCAGGCTGGGATTCGGTACCGTTCCCCGGGCACATAGGGTCCATCCAAGAAGCTCGCGAAGACCGACCTGATGGAGGCACACGTCCTGCTGCCTGCGGTCACGATCAGCCGGCCGACATCGGCGAGCGGCCCAGAACCGACTGCGAACCACGGGGATGAGGAGCACAGGCGTTGCCGGTGGTGACGAGGCCGATTGGCCTCGATGTCATCGAGGGAGATTGCAGGCGCGGTGACGATCTCAGGGGCGCGATCGAGCAGCCTGGTAGGCGATCTCCTCGACCTCCTCGCGGGCTACCTCCGCCCTCCGGTCCGCGATCAACTCGTCGACCAGCGAACCGCAACCCTGGCGGTAAGGGACCAAGAGCGCCCGCACGCACTCGACGATCCGCTTGGTGGTGGTGATCTCGATACCCCCCTCTTTCTGGATCAGGATCACCTCGCTAGCACCGGTCAGGCCCAAGGCCTGCCGTACCTCCGCGGGAAGGATCATACTCTCGTCTTCCGCCACCTCGACGCTCGCGCGCAAACGTCCTGGCATCGTATCATCCCTGTTCGGCAGTTTCGGCGGCGAAGGCCACGCTCTCGGTGGTCATCGATCAGGCCAAGCAAGGCGAACCCTCGCTCATCACGCGCCATGGCCGGCCCGAGGCCGTGCTGATCAGCTTCGAGGAGTGGCAAAGGCTGTCTCAGGTCCCATCCTTCGGCAGGCTCCTCATGGCGGCGCCCGTCATGGACGATGACCTCCCCTCCCCTTCCGGCGGACTCAGAAGCGCCGAGCTGTGACGCCTTGTATCTCGTCGATACCAATGTGCTCCCGGCCGGCGCTCCGACCAAGGCCGTTCCTGTCGTCACACTTGTCCGACGTCAGCACCTGTGGGACAGATTGAGGGTCTTCACGAACGGAGGATGGCTGGTTCATCGTAGCCCCTGAGAAGCGAAGATGAAGCAGACATCCGGACCGGCTAAGAAGCCGGCAGAAGCGGTGATCAAGGACATCCGTCGGGCCACACGTCAGCAGTTCTCGTCCGAGGAGAAGATCCGCGTGGTGCTGGAAAGCTTGCGTGGTGAGGACAGCATCGCCGAGCTGTGCCGGCGCGAGGGCATCGCCGCCTCGATGTACTAAGGCTGGTCCAAAGAATTTTTGGAGGCTGGCAAGAAGCGCCTGTCGGGAGACACGGCTCGTGCGGCCACCACGGATGAGGTGCGGGACCTCCGTCGCGAGGCAGGGGCGCTGAAGGAGGTCGTGGCTGATCTCGTTCTGGAGAACCGTCTACTCAAAAAAAGCATGAGCGGGGCTGGGGGCTACGAGGCATGAGGTACCCGGCCCCCGAGAAGCTGGAGATTATCCGGCTGGTCGAGCAATCCCACCTGCCGGTGCGTGCCACCCTGGACAAGCTCGCCATCACGCGCTCGACGTTTTACCGCTGGTACGACGCTTACCAGCGCGGCGGCCCCGAGGCGTTGAGCGACCATCCCTCGCGGCCGAGCCGGGTCTGGAACCGCCTGCCTGCAGAGATCCGCGAGCAGATCGTTGCGTTCGCCCTGGAGCAGCCTGAACTCAGCCCGCGTGAGCTGGCAGTGCGCTTCACCGACGAGCGGGGCTACTTCGTCTCGGAAGCGACCGTCTACCGGTTGCTCAAGGCTCAGGACCTAATCACCAGCCCGGCCTATATCGTCATCAAAGCCGCTGACGAGTTCCGCGATAAGACTACCGCGCCCAACCAGCTTTGGCAGACGGACTTCACCTACCTGAAGGTCGTAGGCTGGGGCTGGTACTCCCTGTCGACGGTCCTGGACGACTTCTCGCGCTACATCGTCGCCTGGAAGCTGTGCACGACGATGCAGGCCAGCGACGTTACCGCCACGCTCGATCTGGCGCTGGGTGCGGCTGGGCTCGACCAGGCGCGGGGGATGCAGCGGCCACGCCTGCTCTCCGACAACGGACCGAGCTACGTCGCCAGCGACCTGGCTGACTGGCTCGGCAGCCGGGGCATCATCCACATCCGCGGTGCGCCATGCCATCCGCAAACGCAGGGCAAGATCGAGCGTTGGCACCAGACGCTCAAGAACCGCATCCTGCTCGAACACGCCTACTTACCTAGCGAACTTACCTAGCGAACTCGAATCGCGGGTGGGGGCCTTCGTCGAACATTACAATCCCTGCCGGGCTCATGAGAGCTTCGGTAACCTCACGCCCGCCGACGTCTACTTCGGACGCGGCGAAGGGATCCTGGCCGAGCGGAAACGCATCAAGCGTCAGACCCTCATGGATCGCCGCTTGCGCCACCAGGCGCAGGCTGCCTAACCTCTCACCCCAGATGGGCCAGAGCCTCCGTTCCTGAGCGCCTCAAGTCGTCCCAAATCATTTGACGACGGACAGGTGCCGGAACTCTGCCATCACAGGCCTGGGTAATTACTATAGGTATTCAATCGAATTCGTAAACCTGAAGTCCGAGTTCCTGTCGTGTTCGATCCAGGGAAGCGCTTAGATTAACCGATCTATCCGCATCACTCGCGGACCGATAGATACTAACGCCCTGAGTCTCAAATATCTGGGCGAACCTTTGCACAGTGATGTTTTCGTAAAAAGCAAGAACCAAGTCGCTGCCCGCGTGCTTGGCTGCGTCGATCAACCGGGAAGGTGGCAGCGAGGCCGATAGGACCGAGCCGGCAATGTACAGAATTTCATTGGATAACGATTCGGGAGCGAAGGTCGCGAGCGCTTCGATGCAGTCTGTGGCCACGAGCGTTGTCGTCCATGAGGACGAAGGCCGGATGCAGGTGATCCGACGGGCCGCCATGGCGGCGGACAGGCTCAGACCCCGCGATATCGACAGACCTGATGCGGCCGCCAGTTCCCGGGCATAAGGCCGAAGCTCATCACACGCCCGCGCTTGTTGGTCCTCCGTTATCTCGTCCAGAGGTCGCGAAAGGGCTGTGAGGACGGACGTGTCGGCCGACCGAGCATCGGCCGAACTGAGATCGATGCCGCCGAGGCGCAAGGCTCCTGAAGCGAGATCCTTCAGGAGCGCGGGATCGAGCAGGGTGGGGAACAAGGTCAGCGGCTCGTAAGACAGGCGGGGACCGAGCCAAGCCAGGAGGGGCAGCAGCACTCGCGCCAGAGCGTGTGCAGACGGCGTCAGGCCTTGGCCGGCGAGCGCGGCCATGATGGCAGATTCGGTCAGGCGTAGCGGCGCCGTACCTGCATCGTGAAGATCGACCGTGGCCATCTCTGCGTCACGGCCGAACGGGCGTGCGATCTCAGCGAGGCGGGGGAACAAGCACGGCGCATGGTGAGCCTGGACCACGATGGCGCCCATCTGGTGTAGGCAGGCGCCGTGGATGAGGCGCGCGGTCATCTCCGCGTGCCAGTCGGGATCCTCGGCGATGTAAACGCTGCCCCGAGCCAAGTCCTCACGCAGCAGCCAGACCTGCTGACCGTCGGGGACGGTGGTGCCGAGCGGCCAGGTCGCCGCTCCGCGCCGACGCAGGGTCGCGTCGCGATAGCCCCGGCGGCCGAGGTGCAGTGGCACGCGTGCCGGTGCCTGCCAGAGACGGTTGCCGTAGAGGAAGTGCCGAAGGTAGCACGCTCCGGCGTAGAGGAAGACCGTCTCCGGCACGAAGGGGGCACCGCTCGCAGCCAGGGCCATAGCCGTGCAGAGCGCGAAGTGTTCGGCGACCGATGACGGCTGATCCGTCCGCATGGCCGCGCTCAAGATCCGGCCAACGGTGGGGTCCTGTCCCGCAACTGCCTGCGGCGAGTCCACCATTGGCTGGCTCTTTTCCCGCTGTTCCCGCCATCCCTTGCGGCCTGCTGGAAGCCTCGTGACACATCGCCGTCATTCAGGCCGGCCGGGAGCGCGGACGCGGCTGCTTGGCCGGCGGCGCGCCGCTCGATCGTGTGGCTGAGCCAGCCGAGCACCTGCTCGGGCAACGCGCTGATCTGGCCGGCCGCGAGGAGGATGATCGTGAACAGGACCAGAACATAGGTGACGATGCCGCCGACCCCGAGCAGCACCGAGGAGATCGTGCCATCCGGCGACATCATGGAGAGCGCACCGCGGAAGAAGATGTTGGCGATGTCGAACCCGACGCGCATCATCAGCAACGACAACAGGAGACCGACGATGATGAGCGGTGGCCGCAGCAGAATGCCGAGCAGGAAGAAGTAACCCTGGCTGCTGTCGCCGACGAGCCCTGTGCCGCGGGCAGGCATGAACTTGGTCAGCAGCCAGACCGGAACGGCGACCATCGCCTCGGCGATGACCAGAAACCAGTTGATCGCCGCAAGGATGAAGTGAACAACGAGCATGAAAGGCGTCAGGCCCGAGAGCACGAAGGCCGCCGCGAACAACGCCCCCGAAACCATCCACATGAACGTGCTGGCGGCGCCGCTGGCACCCGTGACATCCCACCGGCTGAGGACCCCAGTCCCGCCGGCGAGGCCCGCCGCGCCCATGCTGAAGTAGCTGATGGTGTTCCCGATCTGCTGGGCTTCGAGGATCGGGTCCTTCCAGGCCGTCGTGTCCGCCGTGCTGTCGCCCGCGATGATCCTGATCAGGTTCGCGTAGATATAGCTGACGGTGCGGGCGATCAGGCCGTTGCCATCGGCCTCCTTGGAGGCGCTGTCGGAGGCGACGGTAGACGGATTGCCGGTACTCTGGGCCGCGAACAGACCACTGAGGCTGTTCACATAGCCGATATCGCGCTCGGCCTTCTGAGATAGGATCGTATACGCGTTGGCGTCCCGGCCGAAATAGGGGATGTAGGAGGTCGGATCCGCAGGCTTGACGACGTGGCAGGTTGCCGTGATCGGCACCGACAGCAGCTTGGCGTAGACGGCGGTCATGGAGCGCTGCCACATCACGGCGGACAACCAGCCGTTCTGTCTCGCGTCGTCGAGGTACCGGCCGACGATGCCCTGCAGCTGGGAGGATTGCAGCAGGCTTTGCGTCGCCGTGTTCTCGGCCTCGTTCAGGGCTTGGACGACGGCGCGCTTGGTCGCGACGTCGTCGCGTATGCCGCCGGAGATCTGTCCGGCTATGGCTGCCGATCGGGCGAGGATCACGCCCATCGCGCGCTCTATGGATTGCTGACCGTACTGTTCGGCGAACGTCGTCAAAGCCTTGCTCGAAGCAGCATCGTCACCGTTTGCGTTGGCGGGAATGAAGGTGCCGAAATCGAACGACACGGCGCCGCACAGATTGTCGGAATTGCGGAAATATCCGGATGGATCCGCAAACGTGTAGACGATCGCCTTTCCGAAGCTGTTCAAGCCTTCGGCCGTCGCGAATTCCTGCCTGCTTTCCGACAACTGGATGGATTTGCCGCCGGATACATTTCGGGCGTAATCCTCCAGTGCGGCCTTGCAGACCTGACCGTAGAGCCGGCCTTCGAGGGCTCGGGCGAGGTTGGCGCGCAGGACGAAGTCGCCGATCATCCGCTCGGAGGGTGGAAGGCTGCCGTACATGCCGTTGAGCTGCGCCGCGGCGACGCGCTGCCAGAGCGTGTCGCCGGCGCCCGAGCCCCAGACGGCGACCTGCACGACCAGGAGCTGGATCAGCGACAGGCCGGACTTGATCGGCAGCGCGAAGATCGCGCCGGCCATGACCCGCAGCAACGTCCACTTCGTGTCGGTCTGCCGACCGAACGGCTCGCCGTCGTTGGCGGTGTCGGCCACCAGGGAATAGAGCAGGTAGCAGGCCAGGATCGTCGCGACGATCAGGCAGGCGATGTTGAAGTAGCCGAGCGCGACCGTGAGCGGCCGGTCGTCCGTGCAGGCCGCAGACTTCCAGACGCCATCGACCACGCACCCGAGCAGCTTGCGCAGGTGCGTTAGGGCGAGATCGTTGTCGACGGGCGTGAAAATCTCGCGCGAGGTCGCAGGATTGGCCTGCTGAGCCTGCGCGGCGGCTGCGAGCGCGAGGGAGGCGCCGGGGGCGGCGAGGAGCGGGATCCGGCGCATCCGGATGCCTCAGAGACCGCCGCCGGCCTGTGCCGCCAGCACGGTGCCGAGGACGGCCGTCGTGCGCGCCTGCTGCTCGACCAGCGCCTGCCGCAGGGTGATGGTGATGGAGCGGAGGCGGCCGAGTTCGATCAGGAGTCCGTGCTCGGACTGACCGGCCAGGCCGGCCGACCATGTCTCGAAGGCGGGACCGCCGCCGTACTGGGCGATCAACGCGTCGAGCTGCTTGAGCGGCGATTGCGCCGCCATCCCGAAGCCGTGCCCTGCGCCCAGGGCGGCAGCACGAACGGCGCTCAGCGACACGAGGGCGGGTGAGCGGAGTGCCTCGACACGGCGAGCCCGCAGCATCATCAGGTCGGCTTCCGAGCCCGGCATCTGGGAGGTCGGCTTGGGCATCGGCAGGCCGGCCATCGCTTCGATGACGGCCGCGCGATCCTGGTCGTTGGCCGCGGGGTCGAGCAGGACGGCGGCGTTCATCCTGTCCGCGTGGTCGAGTCGGTCACGCGTCGCCTCGGGCAGCGGCGTCACCTTGCCGGGGCTGACGTCGAGGTTCCGGTACAGGCTGCGACCGTTGAACGTGATGTTGGCGAGCGCCTCGTTCGTGTCCTGGAGGAGGCTGACGGAGCCGCACGCGTTGACCCCTTGGCCGGTCTCGATGCCATACTGCTCCTTGGCCTCGACCATGGCCTCGCCCTGGAACACGCGGGCGAGGGTGCCGGCGACGGCTTGGTGGCTGCCGCTGGCGACGTTGGTCTCCCGCTCGCCGTTGGTGGCGATCTGCGAGACGTTCACCTTGATCGCGGACAGCACCATCTCGGCGGTCAGGGCGCGTGCGGCGGAGACGGCGGTGCCGAGCGCCGTGACCTGCCCGTTGAGCGCAGCGGTAGCGCTGACATGCCCCTCGATCCAGATCGGGTCCGCGACGGGGCAGATCTGAGCCTGCGCCGGCACCGCGAGGGCGGCCAGGGCGGCGGCGAAGAGGAATGGGCGCGTCATCACGGGTAGCTCGCTCGGCGGAGTGTAGCCCCGGCCACGTCGGGGGCCTGGCTGGTGATCCGGGCGTTGACCATCGCCAGGAGCAGCGAAGCCGCAGTCGCTTCGGTGCGGAAGCCGTTCCTGAGCTGGATGGCGATCTGCGCGAGGTTGGCCGCCTCCATGCGCACGGCGTCCTGCAGCAGGCCGCGCGTGTGCTGCCCGGCGACGCCCGCAGCCCAGCTCGCGCCGCCGTCGCTGCCCTGCCAATGCTGGGACAGGTCGCGGGCCCGGGCGATGGGTCCGGTCTCCGCGTAGTCGGCGGCGATCCCGGCCAGTACCGTGGCCGTGAGCGAGCGGTACGTGTCGCGGCCGGTCTTCTCCAGCTTGGCGAGACTTGCTTCAGCCGTTTTGGGATCGCCTAGAGGCTTAGGCTCGGGATCGGGCGGGCCGATGACGGCGTCGATGAACCGGGTCGCGGCCGTCGCGTCACCGGAATACAGGGAGGCCCCGTCCGGCGCTTCGTTCGCCTTCAGGTCGGCCGACCACCGGGCGGGATCGGCATACTTCCCGGGCTGGGCCAGGACGGCGCCGGCGATGCGCTGGCTCTCCATTCGAGCGGCCTGGATGGCCTGATAGAGGTTCTCAGCCTTGCCGGCGGCATCGCAGGGGCGGAAGCCGATCGACTGGTAGCGATGCGTGGCCTCCGCGATGGCCTGACGCTGGCGCTGCGCGGCTATGGTGGAGGCGAGGGCCTGTCCGGCCCCATGCATGCCGTTCGAGAGCTGGTCGCTTCCCACCGCCGACTGAGCGGTGAGGACCCGGATCGCCGACACGAGCCGGGCACGCTCGAGTGTCTCCTGACCGATGAGGGCGGCCTGCGTTCCGGCGATCGTGCCGCCGACGGTGGAGACCAGCGTCGCGGTTTGCGCGTTGACGCGCGCCTCGACGCCCTGACAGCTCTGGGGGCGCGCCGATCCGGGCAACGCGGTCAGTACCAGTGCGACGGCGATGGCAGCTCTCATTTCAAAACTCCGAAAGAACTGCATCGAGCCATCGGAGTGTTGTTGTATAAGATGTAATCGGGCGATTTGATCAAGATCGAGAACCCGGTTCCATCTTCATCAGGAGGTTCACGCATACCTTCTGGAACCGACTCGTCCCACTTACACTCATAGGCGCCAAGTATCACCTTTCCTCTTCGTTTTATCCTCTTAATCGCGCATCTACCAACACCTTCGTCGTATCGCTCAATCACATGATCACGTTCAATAGTGAGTCGCAGGCGAGTACAGTCGTGCTGTCCTTTCCAAATATGAGCCCAATTCCCGATGGCTGCGTCAGGCAAATAAATTTTTTCGCCCGCATTGGCAGGGACAACTACTGGAAATCCGAACAGTACGGCAGCAAAAGACATGATTATTTTCATGGCGTGGAACTTCCCTGCTGACGGTCGCCGCCCATGCCGCTGTCGATCACGCCGACGAGGATGGCGCGGGCACCGGTCAGGACGGCGCCCTGACGACGGGCGACGATAAGTTCGAGGTCCTGTTCGGCCGTCCGCGGGTTCGGTCGCACGGTGGGCAGCGGTGCGATCACGTCGAGGTAGTCGGCAGCGGTCGCGATCTCCTCGGGGCCGTAGTTGCGGTTGAACAGCCATGGGCCGGCATCGGAGTCGCCGGCTCCGAACCCTCCGCCCACGGACTTCCTGCACCAGCCTGCCTCCTGCTCGTCCGCCGTGCAGTAGAGTTCGCGCCGCTGCTGAAGGCTGATGCCCATGCGCTCGGCACCGTCACCACCGGTGGTGAGCCAAGCTTGGTCAGACTTGCGGAACGCATCACGGACTTTCTGCGCAGAAATATGAGCTGCGCGCTCGTCGCCGATGCCCAGAGCGACCGTGCAGGCGGCATAGCCAGTGCCGGTGTCGTAGCCGTAGGTGTGCTGCGCGCGGGCGAGCCGCAGGGCGTTGTCCTGGCTCGTGATCGCGGACGCCGCGCCCTGGGCGGCCATGGCATAGCCGTTGGCCGATTGCTGCGATCGGGTGCCGGTTTGGGCGTCGTCGACGCGCAGGGCGGACAAGAGCCGTTCGAGCGAGATCGGCCAAGCCTGGGCTCGGGCCGCAACGGGTTGAACGCAGAGCGCGATTGCAATGACGAGAAGGGACGGCGGGCGCTGCCGGGTCATGGCCGCGCACCGCCCGGAGAGCGCGGGCCGGCGGTCGGCCGAGCGTCGAGCGCATAGAGCGCGACGAGCTGCGCCAGCGCAGCGTTCATGCGCTCCTGATACTCGACGGCGGCGACGTTGGCCGTCAGCTCCGTGGCGTTCTGCTTGGCCAGCTCGATGTAGAGGCTGCGGTTGTCCTGATTGGCCACCTTGACGGCGTAATCGGGCGAACCGGTCTGGATCGATGCCGCGCCCGCAATGGCGCTCTCCTGGGATTGCGTGGTCGCCTCGGACGGGGTCTCGCTGGCGGTGGGGCTGGCCGGGCCGTCGGTGGTCGGGCTGCAGGTCCTCGGGAGCGACATCGATCGCTTGCCGCCCTCCATGTCCGGATAGGGATTGGAGATCGGGATCTGGTGGGCGAGGAACGGCTCGGGGTTGACGTAGTACCAAGCGGTGGGCAGCGCTTCCTTGATCGCGTCCGCGGTCATGGGCGCGGTGCTCTTCGGGGCGTATTCTTTCCAGACGCGACCGGTCTGTCCGGCGGCTGCGAGGACACTGCCCTTCAAGATGACGTAGAGGTGAAGGTGTGGCGCGCAAACCTTCATTCCCTCGCAACCCATTACTCCGACTTGATCGCCTGCGGAAATTTGTGCCGACCGACCCTCATCAAGCTTAGTTGTGCTCATATGTAGATATTCAAACCGCGTATCGCCCGACGTCACATCGGCGATAACGCCCCCGCCCCTGAAGCTCCTAAACAGCACCTTTCCAGAGGAACCAGAAAAGATTTTTGATTTTTGAGCCTCCGAATTCACGATATCAATACCTTGGTGATAGCCTGGAGACGCTCCTTTGTGCCCTGTCCGATTGACGCCATAAGGTGACGTTATACGTTCGCCGGCCGGGTTCATGACGTCGACGCTCAGGCACGTGCCGGCATATGCGGGCTGAACTGCCGCGGTCAGGAGGACGAGAGCGATCTTGGGGGTCGATGCTTTCATCGATAGATCCCGCTGTATGGCGATGCCGCAGGTTCGGACGCACCGGCGGGCGCAGAAGGCTGCAAGGTCGGTTGCGTCGTTTGAGCGGGTTGAGGAACGGGTTGCTGGAGCTGCGGCGCATTCGTGAAGTCCAGGGCCGAACCCGTCGAGCTGTTCGGCTCGAAATTGTATCTCCCCAGACCCGGCATGTTCGGCATCATGACCGGAGAGACAGATCCGTTCAATGCGCCGAACAGATCACGCGTGATCGAGCTTTGAAAGCTCGCCATTCTCTGATTGATACTGCCAATAACCTTCTCAAATTGCTGGTCCAAAATTCTACACACTTGGTTCTTCGCGGTATCGATCGCCTGCTGGATGATGTTCTGTGCAGCGGAGGTCAGGAACCCGGACAGGTCCGGGATGAGGTTGGACAGGTCGAACCGCTTGAGCAGGTTCACGGCTACGCACGAGTTGGGTCCGTTGAAGAACTCGCTCGGGTTCACCTTGGCGGCGTCGATCAGCGTGATCTGACGCTGCACGGCGGCGTCGGCCGCCTGCTTGATGAGGCAGTCCGACTGCGGCTGCTGGGCTCGCGCTTCCCCGGAGAGCGCCAAGCCTGCCAACAGGATGGCGGCGAGCACAGAGTTGGATCGGGAGCGATGCGCGACCTTCAGAACGATGGCCATTTTCCACCCTCTATGAATTTCGTGTGCCAGTATTTCACCATCTGCTGGGGCGTCAGCTTCTTCCTGGCGCAGTAGAACAAAAATACGGCATAGATACCGAGCGCCATGAACGTGTAGCGCGACAGGCCCGTGAAGATCAGAAGCGGGAAGAAGATCGCGATGCTTCCGTGCATGCCGCCACAACGCAGCGGTTCAGCGGTCCAGCGCCACGGCAGCATCCGGTTCATGACGCGCTCTCCGGCGGGGGCAGAGCGCTGCCGGGGGTTGGGATTTCGACCTTGCCCGGCTCGGCCATCGGGCGCGCGCGCCCCGTCCAGGCTCTGACGCGGCCGACATCCAGGTGGCAGAAGCTCGGGTAGATGCCGACACCGCCTCGGGCGAACAGCGCGCCGGCCATGGCGACGGCCGCCGGGCTGTATCCGGCCGCCTTCACGTCGATCGCCCGGCCGGCGAGGTGCAACGATCCTCGGGCGGCCCCCTCGATGCCGGCATTGTGCCGACGCGTGCGGTAGCCTGAGGTCACCACGAGCGGCAGCGGCGCGCCGTGGACAGCGCTCATCGCGGCTTGGATCGATGCCAGCAGATCGAAGAGCTGCGGCTCGATCCACACGGCGGCATCGCCGTCATCCACGTCCCGCAGCAGCCACGACAGCATGACGAGGTCGGGGTGATTGTACCCGGCGGCCGTTCGGACGATCGCGCTCGCCTCCTCCCCGGTCCGCTCTCGCCGCAGCCACAGCCGGCCGATGGGTGCGATGGGAGGCGTACCGGCAAGCGCGCGGGCATAGGCCGGATCCGGACCGGCGAAGCGGAGCGCCGAGAGGCTGGCCAGCGCGAGGAGGCTACGCCGCGAGACGGTCATCGCGGTAGCCGTAGTTTTCGAGGACGCGGTTGGCGGTCGCGGTGTCGATGGTACCGTCCTGAAGGGCGGCGAACACCGTCGCCTTCATCGACCGCCCCTCGTCGCCGCGCTGGATGATGGTGCGAAGCGTGTCGATCGAATGCTCCATGCCCGCGCGGCTCACCTCCCGCCGGATCGGGTCGGTGAGCACCTGCCATTCCCGCAGGCAGACGCGGCCTCCACCGACGCGCGGGACCAGGAGCTGTGAGACGACCATGTGGGTCGTCGCCAGCACATCGTGGAACGCCTGGATCTGCAGGTCAGCGGGGAACTTCAGGGTGAGCCTGCGGACGATGCTGGCCGCGTCGTTGGCATGTGCGGTGGTGTAGATCGGGTGCCCGGTATTGGCGGCCTCGGCGCAGGCCAGGATCGTCTCCTTGTCGCGCAGCTCGCCCACCAGGATCAGGGACGGCTTACGGCGGAGGCTGTTGCGCACGCCTGCGTCGAAGCTCGGCAGGTGCAGGCCGATCTCGTGCTGCATGATGAAGCAGCTGCCCGACGGCACGCCCTCGAAGACGAACTCGATCGGCGCCTCGTAGGTCAGGATATTGCCCTTGATCGGGGTGGGCTCTTCGAGCACGCGGCGCATCAGGGCGGCGAGCGTCGTGGTCTTCCCGGAGCCCGTGGCACCGGCGATGATCACCGCGCCTTGAGCGGGGGTCGACTCCAGAACGATGTCGGCTTCGACCTTCAGGGCCTCGACGGTCGGCGGCTCGATCGGGATGTGGCGGCAGACGATCTGCACGCCGATGTCACCCTCGTAATAGCCGGAGGTGACGTTGATGCGGAAGCGGTGCTTGAGCGGCTCCCCATGCCGGTCACGTTGTTCGGGATCCTCGATCGAAACTGCCCGGTCGAAGTCCTGGCTGCTGTAGAGCTTCGACATCAGGGAGTCGGTGGAGGTCAGGTCGATGGCGATGCGCGCCAGGGTGGCCGGCTGGAGCCAGACGCGGGTGAGCGCGAATGGGGCATCGTCGATAAGGGCGAGGACCGGGCGGCCGGTCTGGAAGATGACGTCGGAGGCGCCGAGACCGATCGCGTGGATGAAGATACGCGTGACGTCTTCACGCGTATGGATCTGGAAGTCGGCTTCGAGATAGCGCGTGGCGCCGGTCCAACGCATCTCAGCCTCCCTTGGGCGCGGCCAAGCGCTGGAACTTCGGGCTGACGACGAGATCGATGGTCTGCTCGCCGACCTTGGCGGATCGACCGCCTCGACCGATCCGCGAGACGGTGGACCGGACCCGGGTGACCGGCAGGCTGACGGCGCCCTGCTGGGCCAGGTCGTGATAGCGGCGCATGCCGGCGAGATCCCGGTCCAGGCGGTCGAAGTTCGCGTCGAACTCGAAGCGGGCCTGCTCGACGCCGATCCCGAGGCCGGCCTTGTAGCCGGCGTCCCAATTCGCCTGCTCTTCGGCGCCCTTGGGCGGGGTCCACGTGCCGGTAGAGCCGGGAGGTGAGGGGACGATCAGATAGTCGCGCCAGCTCGGCGGTGCGACGGCGAGGCGTGCCTGACGCACGATCTCGAACGACCCGAGCGCGGTCTGGATCGTCCGCGAACCGTTGACCTGCTTGACGTCCCGCAGCTCGGAGATGACCGGCGGGACGATGTGGCCTTCGATGAGGAGCGTCTCGAACGGGTACTTGGCGTCCAGCCGCCGGCCGATCTCCGGCGTGGCGAGATAGTCGGCGATGCGGTTCAGTTCCTCGACGTAGCCGGCCTGGATCCCGGCGGTGCGGCCGTTCTTCTGCACGACCTTGGCCGGCCGGTTAGCGTCGCCGAAGATGTCGGCGGAGTAGCGCGACAGGTCGGCGTTTTGCGGATGCGGCGGCACTGGCGCGGTGGTCTGCGTCAGGGCATCCGGCTGCATCGGCGGCGGCCCGGATTGGCCGGGGAGCGCCTGCGCGCCGTAGGTCAGGGCGCCGAGCGCCTGGGCCTGTGCGGATCCGTAGTAGCCGGGCGGGGGATAGCCACCGTAGACGCCGGGTGGGGGGTAGCCCCCATAGTAGCCGGAAGGCCCGGGACCGACATACGGGCCATACCCGTTGGGCATGTAGCCGGGTCCTGCGTATGCCGGGTAGCCGCCATAACCACCGTAGGCGGGACCGGGCAGCACCGGCTGGCAGGCGGCTGGATTGGCCGCGCAGTAGGTGTTGGGCACCTGGGCTGCGGCTGGCACCGAGGCGGCGGCCAGGAATGTCCAGAGAAGAATGCCGTGGAGGCGCACAGGCTCAGACTCCGTGCTTCTTCAGCTCGGCGTCGATGTGGCTCGACGTGTTCGGAGTGACACAGCCCGAGAGGACCAGACCCAGGCCTCCGAGCGTCATAACGGCGAGCACGAATTTGCCGGGGCGGCGGCGCGTGGCCTGCTGGACGGCGACGATCCTGGTAAGCATGGACAACGACAATTTCCCGAGTGAACGGCACGCATGGGCGTGATCTCTTTTCTCCGCCGCGTCGTCTCCAGACGGGTCGGGGTCGAGCACCGGCAATTCCGCGCGCTGACCGGCACCGTCCTCGGCGGTGAGCGCGCGCGCTGCCCGCATTGTCGGCGTGGGCGCCTCCGGATCGATCCGGAGGCGAACGACGTGCGGATCTGCGAAGCCCCGGCCTGCGGCGCGCGCGTGCCGTTGTCGGCGCTGGCAGAGGTGTTCGCGGTCGCCGACGATCAGGCCGCGCGGGTGGCGGCGCAGGAGCGCCAATCCGCCGTGCTGTTCCTCGCCGGCGCCGAGGGGCTCCTGGTTTTCTGCGCGGCCTGGGCGATCTGGACGAGGTCCTGGGCGACGCTGCTGGGGGGGACCCTGCTGTCGATCGTCGTCGGCGCGATGGCCCTGGTCGCGCGCTATCGCGCTTGGCAGATCCAGAACGGGCGCATGTTCGAGCGACAGGCCCCTCTCGGAGCCTATCTGCGTTGGGAACTCGCGGGCCTGCTCGGCCGTCGGTGACGCGGGCATCTCAGCGGCCCATCATCGCGCAGACGTTGTCCAGGGACACGTCCATGTGGATCGTGTTGCCCACGAGCCGCGCGACGTCGTTGACGAAGAAGGCCAGGGTCCCGCCGACGAGGTACATGACGGCCGAGCCGGCGCCCGGGTGATGGGCGGCGGTCGCATGGTAGAGCTTGAGCGCGGCCGTGAGCCACGCGACCGAGCCGAGCGCCATGAAGAAGTAGGAGATCGCGACGCGGATCTGGTCGCAGGGCGCGGTGCGGTCGATCGCGCCGTAGTTGAACAGGCTGTAGGTGATGTTGCCGCCCAGGACGAAGCTGTTGGCGAAGCGCCACAGCAGGCTGGGGGCGACGATCATCGCGCCGGCCAGCACGATCTTCCCGATCGCCACGTCGATCGTGACCGGGCGGTTGGAGAATTTGTACTCGCCGGCGGCGACGTTGTAGAGCGCGAACAGCCCGCCGGTACCGACCCAGATGCCGAGCATGGCGATGAGGATGAAGACGAGCTGGACGACGAGCGGGAAGATCTCGCTCAGGGAGACCAGCAGGGCTCCGAGATCCGGAACGATCACGGCTTACCCCCGCGGCTGGAGCTGATGGCCCGCTTGGTCCGCTCTTCCATCTCTGCCCGAGCCGCCTGCTGGCTGAGCAGGAAAGCATCCAACCGTTCCATGCGCTCTTCGAGGGCGCTCACGCGGGCCCGCAGCTCCTCGATCGACAGGTCGGTCGGATCGGCGTCGACCTTCGGCACCCGATAATGGCGGTCGTCCACGACCTTTCCATCGACGTAGCCGAAGCTCGATCGTCCGGATTGAGGGGCCTGGGCCAGCGCATAAAATCCGCAGCCGGCTGCGATCGGAGCCGCGAGGAGAGCAGCCATCGCGAAAGTCACGACGGCATGGTTCAACCCTCTGCCCTCGGGCCGAGGCCTCAAAGGCTGGGTGTGGGTGATCCCATTTTTGATCCAGCCACGCATCTTATCATCCGAGTGTTTCTCAAGTCGACGCACGTAAATTGACATCATCATGACCAATCTCCGAGCCTTTCATTCGACCGATTGGATCCGATTTTAAATGCATCAATTTCTAGTTACGCATGTCTATTTTGCGATCGCGCGGACGAGCCTGTTTGCCAACTATTGACACGCATCACGTCGCTTCGCAATAACCGTTAAGTTGGCGTTAAGGAACGGCCGGGGATCTGATCGACTATGCAAGGCGCGGTCAAGCACATCGCGTGGGCATCATCCGTCGCGGCATGTGTATATTTTGCGGCCGTCAACCACTGGTCACCGGTCCAGATCACTGCCCCCAATCAAATCGGCAGCACCAATACTTCGCTTGGTGTTCAGTCGGGACGTGTGATCGATGAGGTAGCCCCATGGGCCGCGCGGAAACCGGTGGGCGAGCCCTATCCGCGCGCGCCCGAGGCCGCTGTCGCGGCCATCCCGCCGACAGCCAACAGTTCCGGACCACTCGCCGGTGCCGCCGGCCCATCGAGCTCGCTGGCAGCGATCGAGGATCCCGCCTCGGCCCGTCAAGTGATGCAGATCCTCGGCAAGCTCGAAGCGGTCGCGGATGTGCCGCCGGGGACGCCCGCCGAGCGGGTGGCGACCATCTTCTTCGACCCGCGCTGCCCGTACTGCCATGCCGCCTTCACGGCGCTGCACGGCCGGATCGCCGCGCGCTGGATCCCGGTCGTGGTTCTGGGCGAGCCGGAAGCCGGCAACCGCATGGCGGCCGCGATCCTCTCGGCTTCGGATCGGCAAACCGCGCTGGCGACGACGTTCGACCGCAAGCAGGACCCGGGCGGCACGCCGGCCACGGATCTCCTGGCCAAGGTCGCGGAGAACCGGGAGGCCTTCGCCGGCGTCTTCGCGGCCGCGCCCAGCCTGAAGCCCGGCGTACCGACGCTGTTCGTACCCAGACCCGACGGCCGGGTGACGATTCAGGTCGGGTTCCAGGCGGGTGATGAGGCCAAGCTTCAAGCCCTGATGAACGGCGGCTGAGATGGCTTCCCGAACGACCGTCGGCGCTTTCAGCGTCCCGTCCTTGCCCGGCTGCACGCCTCCATCCGTCTTGGAGGCCGAGATGGTGCGCCTGTCGCGGGTCGCCTCGATCCTGTGCGGGGCCATGGTGGTATCGCTGGCCGGCACGGTCTGGCTGGCGCACGCCGCGGTCCGGCGCGCGGACGTCATCCCCTACGTCGCCGACGGCGGCGTGTTCGGCTGCGCGGTGCGGCTCGTGCCGACGCCGGCCGGCAAGGCGCGCTCGTGAAGGGTCTGGCTCAGATCGAGCGCGAGGCCGACGCCGGCCGCTCGATGATCCGCAACCTCTGGATCTGGATCGGCCTGCTGTCGGGCTTCACGACGCTGTCGCTGCTGGCCAACTTCATCCTGGCCTATAACGCCTTCTATCGCTTCCCGATCAAGCAGTTCGTCTGGACCTCGGACGCGCAGGCGGTCTGCGATGCTATCCCGCTGACCGAGCCGAGCATCAGCCAGGCGCGGCTGAAGGACTTCGCGGTCAGCGCGGCCGTCACCCTCAACAGCTACGATTATGCCAACTGGCGGGCGCTCATCAACAACGCCCTGGCGCAGTTCTTCACCCCTGGCGGGCGGGACCGGTATCGCGCGGCGCTGCAGGAGAGCGGCATCATCCAGAAGGTCGTACAGAACTACCAGACCGTGTCGGCCGTGACCACGGACCCGGCCAACATCGCCGAGGAAGGCCGCATGAACGGTCGGTATTACTGGCGCGTCGAGGCGCCGATCCAGATCTTCTACCGGACCAACATGGAGACGAAGGTCGAGCGTCGGCTTCTGACCATGACCGTCGTCCGGGTCGACCCGTCGCCGATCAACCCCAACGGGATCGCGATCGACGCCGTGATCTCGACCCAGCAAGTCACGAACCAGGTGCCCTGATGCGCTCTCCTGCTCCCGCATGGCTGGCGCTCGCGATAGCCGTGGCGACCACGACGGCAGCCGCACAGCAGCCGGCTCCCCCGGCGAGCGAACCGTTGCCGGGTCCCGCAAACCCCGCGCCGATCCCTTCCGCACCCGCAACCCGGGCCTCGGACGGCAACATCCGGCGACCGAGCGGCGTGCCACCCGTCGGGACGGGGATCCCGACGACAGGTTCGTCAGCGGCGGCACCACCGCCAACCCCGCGGGAACTCACGCCGGACGAACTCACCGACCTGAAAAGCCGCATGGTGACCGGTGCCCGGCGGGTGATCCTGGATCCCAAGGAGATCACGGACCTGCGGCGTTCGGTGCTCGACGCGCAAGGGGCGGCCAATTTCCCGGGCCGCGACGGCCGGATGCCGCGGCCGGAACCGCGCCAGATCTCGGTCACGGAGCGCTCCAGCCTCAGTGCGCCGGAGACGCTCAACCTCGCCTTCGGGGTCGTCAGTCCGATCACGTTCGTGGACGCGAAGGGCCGGCCCTGGCCGATCGCGTCCGTGGCCTACGACCCGCGGCTGTTCGCGCAGGACGGCGCGGGCTGCGGCACGGACGCGCCCCTGGGTGCCTCGCGGGTCGCCGCCTCGGCCGGCGGCGATCGGCCGAGCTCGATCAACCTGATGCCCTGCCGGGTCGACACCTGGGGCAACATCCTGATCCGCCTGGAGGGGTTCGCCTACCCGGTGGCGCTGATGGTGCTCAGCGGGGTCAGCGATCACGTCGACATCCCGATCACCGTCCGGGTCGCGGGCGCCTCGCCGCTGCAGCCGGTCGCCACGGCCAGGGCGGGCAGTACCGGGCCGCGGCCATCCCGATCGGGTCCGGTGCCGACCGTGAACGGCGACGCCCAGCTGCTGCACCTGTTCGGTGCCGGCACGCCGCCGCGGGACGCCCAGGCTCTGCGCGCCTCGGGCGGCGCCCAGGCCTGGATCTACCGCGACCGGATGTACGTGCGCGCCCGCGGCAGCCTGCTGAACCCGCCGCACGAGGCCTCGGCCGAGGCCGCCGACGGCTATCGGGTGTTTCAGCTCGCGCGGCCGAGCGCCCGGCTCCTGGCCGAAGGCCCGGACGGGTCGGACGTGACCATCACCGTCGACTTCTGAGGGAAGCGCAGGATGGCGATCAATCCCGTCTACCTCCTGATCGGCGGTGTCGTGTCGGTCCTGGCGCTCGGCACGGCGGTGGTCATCCTGGCCGATCGGCCGGGTACGGACATGGGCGCGGCGGGCCAGTCGGAGATCCGCGGCACCACGCCGAACCCGGCCAACGATACCATGAAGCCGGTCGGCCGCCAGGAGGCGGACCGGCGCGCGGTGGTGAACCAGCGACTGGCCGAGGAGCGGCGCCCCGGGGAGAACTTCGTCGCCCAGCCGGTCATCGCCGAGGCGCGCGGGCCGCAACGTGGCGAGATGCCCGACAACCCGCCCACTGCCCAGCCGGCACAGCCGCTGGTCGCCGCCGCGCAGCCTGCTCGGCCACCGGCCACCGCCCCGCCTCCTGAGACGATCGTGATCTACCGGGACGTGCCGACAGCCCCGGTGCCGAGCCCGGATCAGGTCGCGGCCATCGCCGAGCAGATCAAGACGCTCCTGAAGCCGGCGCAGGGCGGCTTCGCCGTGCGCGCCTTCGACAAGGGCGAGCGGCCACTGCCGCAGTCACCGGTCGCCACGGGGCCGTTCGGGCCCGGCGTGCGGCACGCGATGGTCGCGCGGACCGGCGACGTCGCCTACGCACTCCTCGATCGCGGCTTCAATTCCGACGATCCGGCCGCACCGGTATTCGCGACCATCACCGACCTGGATGCGCATGGACAGCCTGGGCCGCTCAACGGGGTGCGGCTGATGGGCCAGATCGTCTACTCGGCGACGCAGGCCTCGATCCGGTTCGGCACCCTGATCCTGCAGGACGGCCGGCAGGCGCCGACCCAGGCGGTCGCGATCACCGTGGATCAGGCGCGCACCGGCGTGGCTGACGATGTCGATGAGCACACCCTGTCCCGCTACGCCAATCTGGTGGTGGCGAGTCTGATCCAGGGTGCTGGCCAGCTCGGGCAACAGCTCACGCAACAGAACACCTACACCGTCTTCGGCAACGGGTACGCCGTTCAGTCCGGGCGGGGCATCAACTGGCCGGCGGCCGGGATGGGAATGGCGATGCCCCTCGGGCAGGCGCTGACGGCCGTGGCGGCGCGCAACTTCAACCAGCCGCCCACCCTGTCGTCGCCGACCAACTTCCCGATCGGGATCGTGTTCCTGCAGCCGATCGTCCTGCCGGTCTACGGCGCTGGCTCGCCGGCCGCGGCCCGGGGTCCCTGATGTACGGCGACGGCAAGGGCTTGGCCGATATCCTTCGTGGGCTGATCGCGGCGGCAGAGAGCTACGCCGTTCTGGCCATCGTGGTCGCCACGGTGCTCGGCATGTTCCTGGCCGGCTACGCCCTCGTGCGCCTGCACCGGGCCAATCAGGCCGAGGACGGCACGGCGCTGGGCTGGTTGATCGCGCTGATCGTCGCGAGTTCGATGACCTGCCTCGGCGTCGTGCTCGGCAGCGTCTCCTTCCTGTTCGCGGATTGAGCCGATGCGCAGGGCCGACCTGTTCTGCGATCTCGCGGGCTTCGAGCCGGAGCGGGACGAGCCCGTGGTCTTCGCCCATGACGGCTCGCAGCTGACGCTGATCGAGATCGACGGGACCCGCTCGATCGTGTCGGCGGAGGACTACGAGCGCAACGTGGTCGAGCGCTTCGCCGGTGGGATCTCGCAGATCCTCAAGCGGCCGGGCCATCAGCTCAGCATCTCCTACGAGAGTTCCCTGAACGTCGAGCGCGTCCTCGATCCCGCCGCGGAGCGCCAGGGGCGGCACGCGCGCCAGAAGGGCCTCGCGATCGAGGCCCTGATCGAGGAGGGCCGCGCGGTGCTCGAACGCCGGGCGCGCTCGGAGAAGATCCTGCTGGCGGCCTGGACGCGCCCGACGGCCGGCCGGCCCGAAGAGGTGGTCCGCGAGCAGAAGGAGAACGTCAAGGCGTGGCGCGCCCTGCCCCCGGCCGAGTCGGCGCAGAGCCCGTACCTGAAGCTGGGGGCACTGGAGGGACCGCACGCCGCGTTCGTCCGCCGGATCCTCGAAGCCCTGTCGGAGGCGCGGATCCAGGCCCGGGTGATCGGGCCCGACGACCGGGGACGGCGGCGGGATCTGGAAGAGATCCGCCGCGGCATCCTTTACCACGAGACGCCGGCGGGCTGGTCGCCCTACGGGCCGGGCGCGCGCCGCTACCCGGGCGCGAAGGAACGGCACGACGCGGACGTGTCGGAATTCTTCGCCCCCACGGTCGCCCGCCAGATCATGACGAGCAACGTCACGACCTCGGCCAACCTGCGCACGGTTGAGGTCGGCGGCCGCCGCTACGCGGTGGCGGTGATGCGCATGTTCCCGGCCAGCATCCAGCCGTTCAACCGATTGATCCAGAGCCTGCTGGAGGCCTCCTCGAAGTCGGCCGACATGCCGTTCCGGGTGTGCCTGCATCTGGAGGCGCTGAAGAGCGGCGACGTGAGCCTGCGTCTGCGCAAGGTCATCGCCGGGCTGCTCGCCTGGGCGAGCCCCGGCAACCGGAACCTGTTCGAGGCCCTGCGCGGGCTGGACGAGCTGCTCGGCCGCGACGACGAGGCGGTCGTGAAGGCCCGCCTGAGCGCCGTCACCTGGTCGGAGCCCGGCGAGGATCCGGTCATCGTCGAGCGGCGCCGCTCGGTCCTAATCAGCGGCCTGATGACCTGGGGCGAGGCCGTGGTCGCTGACGCGGCCCACGACCCGCTGCGGGGCCTGTGCGAGACCATCGCCGGGATGACGCTGCAGGCGCGCGTCCCGCCGGGATCGCTCGCCCCCTTGGGCGACGTCGCCGCGATGCTGCCGTTCCACCGGCCGGCCGAGATCTTCCGGCAGGGCCAGACGATGCTCACGACCCCGGAGGGCAAGCCGATGCCCTACGAGGCCCTGTCGGCCGAGCAGTTGTTCTGGCTGACGCTGTTCTACGCGACCCCGGGCTCGGGCAAGTCGATGCTGATGAACCGGCTCAACGTCGAGTTCGTCGCCTTCAGCCCGGGGGCGCTGCTGCCGTTCCTCGGGATTATCGACGTCGGCGTCAGTTCGAGCGGCGGGATCGTGCTGATCCGCAACGCACTGCCGGCCGAGCGGGCTCACGAGGCCTACTACATCCGCCCGCAGAACGATCGCGAGCACGCGGTCAACCTGTTGGACCTGGGCCTGGGACGGCGCACGCCGCTCGACCGCGAGCGGACCTTCATCGAGAACTTCCTCACGACGCTGCTCAAGGTCGACCACCCCGAGTTCGCCCTGCTGGTCCCGCGGCTGATCGCGCGGGTGTTCCAGCTCAAGAGCGATCTGGAATTCTCCAGCTCGCCCGCCGTCTACCAGCCCAACGTCGATCCGGAGATCGACCGGTTGGTCGGTCGGCACGGGATCGGCGTGACGGAGCGGACCCGGTGGTGGCGGCTGGTCGACGCCTTCGCCGAGCGCGGCCTGTTCGTGGCCGCCGAGCGGGCGCAGCGCTACGCGATGCCGTTGCTTGAGGACCTCGCGCGTGTGCTCGGCGAGCCGATGATGGCGCAGGACTTCACCCCGGATCTGGTGCGCCTCGTCCAGCGCGCGCTCGAATCGGCGATCGAGAAGTACCCGATGTTCGCCCGGCCGACGCGGCTCGACCTCGGACCGGCGCGCGTGGTGTCGATCGACTTGCAGGACGTGGCGGTCCGGCACAAGTCACCGGAGGCGGAGCGCAACAACGCGCTGATGTTCATGATGGCGCGCCAGGTCTTCCTGTCGAAGATCTCGGGCCACGCCGACGAGATCGCGAAGATGGACCTGCCGACCGACGAAGGGATTCGGTCGGCCTACGTCCGGTACTGGGAAGTACGCTATCACGAGATTGCGGAGACGCCCAAGCGCCTGTGCATGGACGAGTATCACCTCACGGGCGGCGTCGAGTCGATCGCCAAGCAGGTGAAGTCGGATGCGCGCGAAGGCCGTAAGTGGGGCCTGGAGCTGATCCTGGTGTCCCAGCTCCTGGCCGACTTCGACGTGCTCGCCGACATGGCCTCGACCGTTCTGGTGCTGAATGCGGACTCGAACGAGGTGCGCGAGGAG
>Ga0209909_100448_pt1 | contig 25180 bp, 21 predicted proteins | sample FECB22metaG_FD_188302 | JGI IMG/M metagenome (GOLD analysis project Ga0209909, IMG submission 188302) | Cyanobacterial communities from the Joint Genome Institute, California, USA - FECB-22 (SPAdes) (version 3) | ecosystem: Environmental > Aquatic > Thermal springs > Hot (42-90C) > Microbial mats... | reverse complement strand
GTGTCGCCACGGCGGCAGCCACCCTGGCCCTCGCCGTGGCCGCCGCGGCGACGCGGCCCGCGTCCGAGGTGTCGTTGCTGGCCGGTATTCGGGCCGGGTTCGCCGTCGACGGGCTCTCGGCGGTACTGGTCGTCCTGGTCGCCGCGGTGCTGCTGGCCGCGCTGGTCGTCGCTGCTGCCGAGCAGGGCCTGCGGACCGGCCGGTTCCACGGCCTGATGCTGGTCTTCGCGGCCGCGATGCTGGTCACCGTCACCGCCACGACGCTGCCAGCGCTGCTGATGGCCTGGGAGGTGATGGGCGCGACGAGCTGGGCGCTGATTGGCTACCGGCTCGACGACCGGGTGGCCGCCCGCGCCGGCACGGTCGCGTTCCTGACCACACGGGCCGCCGACCTGGGCCTCTACGTCGCGGCCGGGGCGATGCTCGCCGGCGGCGCGGGCGCAATGGCGCTGACGGATCTGGCCGGGCTCGACGGCGTCTGGGGCGACGTCGCGGTCGCCGGTGTCGTCGTCGCCGCGCTGGGGAAATCCGCGCAGCTGCCGTTCAGTTTCTGGCTGTCCGGGGCGATGCACGGACCCAGCCCGACCTCCGCGCTGCTGCACTCCGCGACGATGGTCGCCGCCGGTGGCTACCTGCTGCTGCGGATCGCCCCATCCCTGGAAGCGGCCGGCTGGGCGGCCCCGCTCGTGGCGTGGATCGGGGTGGCGACCGCGCTGCTGCTCGGCCTGGTCGCCGCGGTCCAGGACGATCTCAAGCAGCTGCTCGCCGCGTCCACCTGCTCGCAGATCGGGTTCATCGTGCTGGCCGCCGGGACCGCCGCGACGCAGGCCGGGGCGCTGCAGACCGTGGCGCACGCCGCGGCGAAGAGCCTGCTGTTCCTGGTCGCCGGCCTGTGGCTGGCCACACTCGGCAGCCGTAGCCTGACCGGCGGGCTGCGCGGGGCCGCGCGGCGGCACCCGGTGGTCGGGGCCGCATTCACGGTCGGTGCGCTCGCGCTGGCCGGGCTGCCGCCGTTCGGGCTCTGGGTCGGCAAGGACGCCGTGCTGGCCGCCGCCCTGGGCTCCTCACCCGCGCTGTACCTGGTCGGACTGGTCGCCGGGTGGACCGCGGCGTTCTACAGCGGACGCGCGCTGTGGTTCGCCTGGCAACCCGCCGACCTCCCGGCCACCGGTGCTGCTCCGGTCCGGATACCGCTCCCGGCGGTGACCACGACGGTCGTGCTCGCCCTCGCCGCCGCGGGGGCCGGAATCCTGGCACTGGGCCCGGTGCGGCCGGACCCGGCTCCGCAGGTCTGGGAGCTCGTGCTGTCCGGCGTCCTGGCCGGTGCCGGCGTGCTGCTGGTGTGGCGGTTCGGCGAGCGCGTCCCGACGCCAGGCCTGCTGGACCGGTGGCTCGGCCTCGAGGCGTTCGCGCTCCGCTACGTCGTCGGCCCGGTCGTGACCTTGGGAGCAGCTCTGGCCGTGGTCGACGACCGCGTGCTCGCCCGTGTCCCGGCGGGCGCGGCGAGTGCCACCTCGCGGCTGGCCGCGGTCGTGGCCGGGCACGGTGAGCGCGGCGTCGACCGGGCCGTAGCCGGGCTCGCCGACGGCGCCCGCGCGCTCGGCCGGGCCGCCCGTCGTCCGCAGACCGGGCAGATCCACCAGTACTACGCGCAGGCCTCGGTCGGGTTCGCCCTGCTCGCGGCGCTGGCCGTCCTCGTGATCGTCGTGAGGTGACCCCGGAATGCTCTCGCTGATCGTCTTCCTGCCCGCGCTGGTCGCGGTCGCGCTGTGCGCGGTTCCGGCGCGGGCGGGCACGACGGTGTTCGCCAGTGCGTGGCTCGGGACCGGGCTGGTACAGCTCGGGCTGATCGCCGGGGTCTGGTCGGGCCTGCCCGCGTCGGGGTACGGCTTCGTCGAGCGCTACGCGTGGATCCCCAGCGCCGGGGTCTCGTATCACCTCGGCGTGGACGGGCTGTCGCTGCCGCTGCTCGCGCTGACCGCGATCGTGTTCACCGCGACCGCGGTCTACACGCTGCGCGGCACCGACCGGCCGAAGGGCTTCGTGCTCCTGTTCCTGGCGTTGCAGGCGGTCAGCGCGGGCCTGTTTGTCGCGCTCGACCTGATCCTGTTCTTCCTGTTCTTCGACCTGTCGATTGTGTTCATGTACTTCGTGATCGCCGGGTGGGGGACCGGCGCCCCGGCGCGGCGGGCGGCGCTGACGTTCTTCCTCTACACCTTCCTGGGCTCGCTCGCGCTGCTGCTCGGGTTCATCCTGCTCGCCCTGGCCGGGGCCCCGCCCACGTTCGACATCCCCGCGCTGGTCGAGCAGAACCCGCTCGCCGGCGGGGGCGGGTACGGGGCGCTGACCCTGCTGGCGATCGGGATCGGGCTGGCGGTCAAGACCCCGCTGTTCCCGTTCCACACCTGGCTGCCGCCTGCGCACACCGAGGCGCCCGCGGCCGGGTCGGCGATCCTGGCCGCGATCCTGCTCAAGATGGGCACCTACGGCTTCGTGCGCATCGCGATGCCGCTGCTGCCCGCGAGCTGGCGCCAGTTCGCCCTGGTCGCGGTGATCCTCGGTGTGATCTCGGTGCTCTGGGGCGCCCTGGTCGCACTCGCCCAGACCGACCTCAAGCGGATGATCGCCTACACCTCGATCAACCACATGGGCTACGTCCTGCTCGGCCTCGGCGCCGCCGGCCTGATCACCGCCGACGACGAGCAGGCCCGCCAGCTCGCCACCGCGGGAGCGACCTACCAGATGGTCAGCCACGGCCTGATCACCGCGGCGCTGTTCCTGCTGGCCGGGTCGCTGCACGAGCGCGGCCACACCTACGACATGACCGCCTACGGCGGGCTCGCGACCCGCACACCGCGCTTCGCCGGGCTGTTCGCCGTCGCCGCGTTCGCCTCACTCGGCCTGCCTGGATTCTCCGGGTTCATCGCCGAGTTCCAGATCTTCGCCGGAGCACTCGGCGCCGTCCCGGTCGCGACCGTCGTCGCGGTGACCGGCGTCCTGCTCACCGCCGCGTTGTTCCTGCTCGCCATGGGCCGGATGCTCTCCGGCGAGGTCCGTGTCCCGGACACCCCCGGCACACCGCGCCCGTTCCCCGACCTCGACGTCCGGGAGCTGCTGGCCATCGGCGCGCTACTGGTCCTGGCGACCGTGCTCGGGCTGCTGCCGCGGGTCCTGCTCGACGTGATCGAACCCGCCGCCCGCACCCTGGGCGAGCTGGTGACGCGGTGATCGCATGGACATGACGATCAATAGTGACCCGTCCGCCCTGATCCCGGAGATTGCGCTGCTGCTCGGCGCGGTCACCGGGCTGCTGCTCGGCGCCTGGACCCCACGCCGACGCCAGTGGACGATCCGGGTACTGGCCGCACTGGCCTGCACCGTCGGCCTGGCCGCGACCGCCGTCGCCGCGACCCGACCGGTGGACGTGGTGTTCGGGACCTACGTCCTCGACACCGCGACCCACGCCACCCGGGCGATCGTGCTCGTCGCGACGCTGCTGCTGCTCGCCCTGTGCGGCGACACCGTCGCCGGGCACCGCCGCGAGACCGAGTTCGTCGTCCTCGTCCAGCTCGGGGCGCTGGGCTCGATGCTGCTCGGCGGGGCAGCCGACCTGATCCTGCTGTTCGCGGCGTTCCTGCTCGCCAGCGTCCCGCTGTATGCCCTGGCCGGCTGGGCCAAGCAGGGCACCGCACCCGAAGCGGCGCTCAAGTACTACCTCGCCGGCGCGCTCGCCGGAGTCACCACCGTGGCCGGGGTGACCCTGCTGTTCGGCACGGCGGGAGCAACCGGCTACGACGCGGTTGCCGACGGGATCGCCTCCGGACCGGGCGGCGCCGCGGCGGTCGGACTGATCGCTGTGCTCGTGGGGCTGGCGTTCAAGGCCGGAGCGGTTCCCGCCCACTTCTGGGTGCCCGACGTCGCCGACGGCACACCGCCGGCGGTCGCCGCGGTGATCACCACGCTGCCGAAGATCGGCGCCCTGGTCGCCACCTACCGGCTGCTCGACACCGCGGTCCCGGCCGACGTCGTCGACTGGCCGTTGATCGTCGCGATCCTGGCTGCGGTGAGCATGACACTCGGCAACCTCGCCGCGTTCGCCCAGACCTCGGTGCTGCGGCTGCTCGGCTACTCGACCATCTCGCAGGTCGGCTACCTGCTCATGGCCCTCGCCGTCGCCGGGCGGGCCCCGCTGGCGCAGCCGGCGCTGCTGTTCTACCTCGCCGCTTACGCCATCACCAACATCGCCGCGTTCGCCGTCGTCGCCGCCACCGGACAGCGCACCCTCGCCGGCCACCGGGGACTGTTCCACCGGGATCCGCCACTCGCGATCGCGCTGGTGGTCGCCTTGCTGGGGTTGGTCGGGACTCCGCCGACCGCGGTGTTCCTCGGCAAGCTCGTCGTGTTCACCGCGACCGTGGACGGGGGCCTGGTCTGGCTGGTCGCGCTCGCCGTGGTCAACACCGTCGCGTCGCTGTTCTACTATCTGCGCTGGATCGCGCCCGCCTTCGGCGAACCGGGCCCCGACCACGAGCGGCCGGTGACCCGGGCTCGTGGCTGGGCGCGTGGAACCGCGCTCGGTGCCGCCGCGCTGTCGCTGCTGCTCGGCCTCGGTGGTGGGGTGGTGTTGAACACCGTTGGGTGAGCCCCCGAAGTCGACATGCTTCACCGTCGGTACCGTGGCCGGGGTGAGTAATCAACGGGTTGAGCTGCGGTTGCTGCTCATCGTGCCCGTGTTGCTCGCGCTGCTGGGCATGCACGCGTTCGTGGCCGCCCCGCCGGGCGAGACCGGGCACGCCGCGACCACGGCCGCCGTCCCGTCGGATGGTGCTGCCGGGATCCCTGCGATCTCCGACCTGACGTTACCCGGCAACGACCCGGCTGACGTGCCCGGCGACCATGGCGCCCGGTCGGATCCGGAGCACGCCTTGCACTTGTGCCTGGCCATCCTGACCTCCCTCGGTGTGTTCCTTCTCGCTGCCGGGCTCCGCCTCGGTGGCCCCTTGCTCGGTTCGCTGGTCGTGCCCGTCCGGAGCTCACTTCGACGGCGGTCTGTTGCCAGACCGCCACCTCTGTCTCGTCGTCTTGCCCAGCTGTGCGTGATGCGGAGCTGATCGACCCCCAGCGCGGAAGAGCGCTGGATTCCACCAGCTCACGACCGGTCACATGCAACGGAGTCCACCATGACGATCAAGAAGATGGCGCTCGCCACGACGGCGGTCACTGCGGCCCTCGCCCTGTCCGCGTGCGGCGGTGGGGAGGCCACCGGCTCGGCCGGCCAGGCACCGCCCGCGCCGACCTCGTCTGCGGCGGGCCAGCAGGTTTCGGCCGATCACAATGATGCCGACATCGCTTTCGCCCAGGGCATGATCCCTCATCACCGGCAGGCGGTCGACATGGCCAATCTGGCGGCCGACCGTGCCGAGAGCGACCAGGTCAAGCAGCTCGCTACCGCGATCCAGCAGGCGCAGGGTCCCGAGATCCAGCAGCTGCAGGGCTTCCTCGCCGCATGGGGCGCGCCCGAGTCCGGTGACATGCCGGGCATGGGCCAGGAGCACAACATGCCCGGGATGGAGCAGAACGGCATGTCCGGGATGTCGGGCATGATGAGTGATCAGCAGATGCAGCAGCTCGAGCAGGCATCCGGTGTCGAGTTCGACCGGATGTGGCTGCAGATGATGATCGCCCACCACGAGGGTGCCGTGCAGATGGCGCAGACGGAACTGCGCGACGGCCGCAACCCGGAGGCGAAGGCGCTCGCCCAGAAGATCATCGATGCCCAGCAGACCGAGATCACTCAGATGCAGGAGATGCTCGGCTAAAGGCATGACTCGGCGGTGGCGCGTCCGTCATTAGCGACGGCCGCCCACCGCCCGGAACAATGCGCACGTGTTGGGGTCGGCGTGGCTCGGTGCGTCGCCGTACGTTCTGTGGTTGCCCACTGGGGCCACTCAGCGGCGCGGGTCCTCGTCACCGCGCCGTAGCCGGAACGGCGCAGCCGGAACGCCACCTCAGGTTGTTCGCGTCGACTCCCAGCATGGTCTCTCAGCGCTGTCACAGGGCCCAGAGGGAGAGTGGTGGGCATGGCAGCGGTCGCGCAGTCCCGAACGAGGACCGCGTGCGTCGGCGGCGTACCGCAGTCACGAGGCGCCATGACCTGCGGTGTGATCGCCACGGTCGGGGCGGCACTGGTGGTTGATGTGCTCGCCGGCGAACACCCGATCCACACCCTTGCCCTCGTTGTACTGGTCGGGGCCGTCACCGGGCTGCGCCGGTGGATCGCGCCGCGATTCCGCGGTCTGTTGAGCCTTCTCAACGCGACCATCGTCGCCCAGCCCGCCCTGCATCTCACGGGCAAGTGGCTGGGGCGCTCGGCTGAAGGATCTGGGCTTGAGTGGCCGGCACCGGCTGGTGTCTGGCACGGCCTCGTTCCGGATGGGGTGACCGGCACCCAGCTCGCCGCCACTGTGCTGATCGTCGCGATGGTCCTGATCTGCGGCGCTGCCGCGGACCTCGTGGTCGGCTACTTGCGAGCGCGATTTCCCCGCCTGACCCAGCGCAGCCGATCGGTGCGACGCCCCGGCGTGCGCCTGCCCCGGGTGCGCCGACACGGATCGATGCTGCGTTGGTGCGGTTGGAGGTTGCAGTCAGCTCGTCGGGGCCCCCCGGGCGCTGGGGCTCCCGGCTGCTGAGTGCTCTCGCGACGCTCGGTCGCCACCCGGGGGCTCAGCGGCCGGACGGGCTCTGCACCGACTGCGCCTACGACACCGCCTCTGAGCAGCGACCACGTGGGAACCGGGTAGCGCCGCTCAGGACCTCGGCTCCCGGCAGGCATCATCCTTCGCCAGAGTCGAACGGGTCGCGGCCCACTCCCCGCAGAGGCACACCTCGACGCCATCGCTGACTGCCTCGCCCCTGCCCACCGCGCACACGTCGGTGTCGTCCGACCGACTCGCAATGGCTAGGCCGGACAGCCACGACCCCACCCGAGACCACGGGCCACGTCGCAACGGTCGCCGGTATCGGCAGCCACGAGGCCGTCGCCGGATCACCGTCTTCCCTCTCAACCTTCGCCCGCTGCTGGCCCCATCCTCCTCAGATCCGGCGGCCGCTCGCGGGTATCGACAACCAGGAGCAGCACTCATGCACGACGACTCTGGCCGCTTCCGCTGGATACGAGACACCGTGCTCTCGGCCCTGCGGAGCGATTCACTGCTGAACGGACAAGGTCGCCGGCAGGTTCTCAGCCGGGCAGGTCGCACATCGACGCCCCAGACGACGTCACTGCTGGTGACCTGGACCGGTGCTCCCGGCTTCAGTCCCGACATGCTTCTCGACCGGTTCCTCCTCAGCCTCCACGACACCGGCATGCCAACCGGCTCCCTCGGGTCCCGACATGTCCTCGACCACGCCACCGCCGTCCTCCGCGGCGCGCTCACCGCGGACAACGGCATCACCTTCTCCGTGGTTCGCACGGGCCGCTGGCTGGAGCAGTCCGCCGTCGTCGAGCACGGCCTCGAGCTCGTCGCGTTCGACGCTCGAGTGCCGCGCACGGAACTCGACGGCCGGCTGCCAGCCGAGAGAGGCGTCCCTGCCACGCCAGGCTCGACTGCCGGTACTGGACCCGAGCCGGCCCATCTCCGCTCGGCTGACCAGTCCGCACCGGTCAGGGACGAGGTCACGCCACGCGAGCCCGTTGCGCCGTCGGTGTCGAACAGCACAACTGGACGACCTGGGTCTGAGCATCGCGCGGCGCGGCTGCTGCGCCGGCGTACCGGCTCTACCAACGCACACCATCCGCGAGGTACATCGTGACCGAAACACCGCGCCTCCCGGCCCTGTGCGGAGACGCGCTCGGCCGATGGCGACGGGCTACGGCACGCACCCAGCAGCAACGATCGCGACTCCAGGTTCGCAGGCGCGCAGACGGCCGCATCGTGCGGCCCGTCCGATTCCGCGGCGACACGTACTACCAGGTTCTGCGCGGAGCCGATAAGTCTGGAGCCAACGGGTCTCGGCAGTACCCGTGATCGGACCACCGCACCGAGGAGGCAACGCAGGACAGCAACGCCCCTTAATCGTGCGAGCGCGGCACGACGGGGCTCGCATGCTCATAGGTGTCGCTGAATGCTCGCCGGGGACTCGTCGCGGCGGCACGTGTCGGCCGCCGTCGGCGCTGCACTCGCCCCCGGAAGTCGACCTGCTGCTTCGGACTGCGGGTCACACGCGCATCAGCGCGGGCGGGGGGTGGTCAGCTCGCCGGCGGAGCTGATCCCCCGGTGCGGACATTCGGTGAGCGCCACATCGACATACCGGCTGCCGCAGACTGGGCACGCAGACTACGGGCAGGCGCGGCAAGCACATGGTGATGCACGGTTGAGCTTGCCCGCTTTGCCGGAGTCTGGGGTTATCTGTGACCGTCGCGCGGGCCGCGATGATGACTACCCCGGTCACGAGCTTCACGTTCTGGGTTTCGACTTTCGTCGTGCTCCTGTCCGCAGGCGCGACAGGCGTGACAGGCGTGACGGGGTGCAGATGTGTGGGCTCGTCCCACTGGTCGGCAAGGCTGCACGCAAGTCGATGGCGCGAACGATCCGACAGCGGAATCGGGGTCGCAGGACCAATTTGGGCTTTCGGGGCCCGGCTACGGTGGTCGACCCCCGTCGTGCCAGGTTGGATCAACTACGACGGGCGCTTCTACAAGTCCGAGTTGATGAATTTCCTCGGACAGCAGATCAATCTATTCCTCGTGAAATAGATGGTGCCAAGAGTACAAACGGCTGCCGCGCCAAGTGGAAGCGCGTCGGAGGCTCGCCCAGGCTGCCTGCAGCCGACAGGCCGATCGCAAACACCTTCGAGTACGCCCACGCGAGCCATCTGTTTGCCATAGCTATTTAAGTTGAGAAGCTCCGGCGCGACACACTAGGTGAAGTCGATTCCCTGCCCGGCAAGCCATGGGGTCGGATTAATGTTGTCGCCACCCGGCTCGATGACCTCGAAATGTAGATGCGGACCGGTGGATTGACCGCGGTTGCCGACCTCGGCGATGACCTCGCCCGCCGATACTCGCTGCCCGACCTCAACCAACGTGCGGTCGATGTGTCCGTAGAGGGTGATGGTGCCGTCGGTGTGCCGCACCCGCACCCAGAGCCCGAATCCGCTCGCCGGCCCAGAGCTGATCACAGTCCCATCGAGCGGGACTCGGATCGGGGTGCCGATCGGTGCCGCGATGTCGAGGCCCTTATGCTGTGCATCCCAGCGCGGGCCGAAGCCGGAGCTGACACGTCCCACCATCATTTGCACGCTGCTGCCTGTGGCGGTGGCCGACCCCGTCGTCGTGTCAGCGTCCCCGCCCGTCCGGGCCGCCTCAAGTGCAGAACTCTCGGCGGCTCGTGCCTCCTGCGCGGCCCGGGCAGCCTGCTCGACGGCGCTGGTTGCCTGCACGGCGGCACGGGCGGCCTGCTCGGCAGGGGGCTGGTCGAGTCCGGCCGCCGCGACCAGATCGGCGGCGCTGACGACCTGCGGCTCGCGCAGCATCGGCGCCCTAGCTGGCACAGCCCCTGCGTCAATAAGGGCGGGATCCGGGACGGCCGCCTCCGGTGCGACCGCACCTCCGGTAGTGAACAGCTCGCCAACGCCGAGCAGGAGGACGTCGTCACCGTCGAGCACGGACGGCAGTGCCTCGGTCAGCACCATCTGAGCTGTGGCTGCGAGTGCGCTGCCGGCTACCGCGGCGGCCATGATTCGAACGGACAGAGCCGACACGCGCGGGGAGGAGTCGACCTGGGGGAGTGCGGCAAGCCGGTATGCGCCACCGGTTCCCGCAGCGGCCGACATGACCGATGGCGAGAACCCGAGGTGTGCGCGCCGGCTCACGGGGGAGCGGTGCCGTGCCACAACCTGTCCTTCCGATATTTCGAGCCCGGTGGACCACCCCCGTCGGACGGGGCGGGTCGCCGGAACGGGCCGTATCCGGCCCGTAACCGGGTCGTTATTGATCTCCCAGGACGCTAGTCTGGCTTCGCCTGCCTGCCCTCCCCATCACCAATGCCTGAGACCACCGGGCTCGAACGAGCGCCGAACGGTCAGCATCGGAGGCGACGCCCGATTACCGCTCATCGCGGGACCACGGCGCAAGTCCTTCCGTTGGCCGCCAACGTCACATTCCGCGAGAAGGGATCGAGATGGGGGCGAGCCACGGCGCAAGCACCCGGATCTGCCGCACCCGAGGACCGGGTGCCCAGCCTCGCCTAGAGCCACTATTCGCGTGATTCGCTGGTCCCTGGCAAGCTCATTTGAGGTTGACGCCTGAACTATTGGTCAAGCGCTCTGGCGGCGTCGCCTCCTTGTCGGGCTGGGGTTGATTGAGTCAGACGGCGCCGGGCTGGTCGCCGCGGGGTGCCACGAACGGATCGCTCGGGGCGGGCGGCGGCGTAGGCGTCGCTGAGGACGATGCCGCGGTGTACGGCGTGTCGGCCGGGCATGGGTGCGGCCGCCGCTTGATCCTCGGGTTCCCTCCACAGAGCTCAAAGGCGAAGCGATGGGCAGCGGTGATGAGCGTGTCGACTCGCGGCCGCTGGGTTGCGAGGTCGCACGAGTGCATCTTCACGTGCTGCACCGGAAGGGCAGCCCAAACCGGGCATATAGGGCGAAGGCCCGACGCGACGGGGTGCCGCTGGACGCGGTGACGGTGCAGGCGTTCGACACCTACGGTTTCGAGCGGATGCGGATCGGCGGCGACCGCGGACAGCGATCTCGTGTGCGTCAACCTGTTCCGCGGCCCGGTCGGCGCGCCCATGCGCCCGGCGGTCGGGGAGCTGCTGGCCGCGGCCTCGCGGCGGGCCGGGCTGGATCGGTTGGTTCGCCCGCGCCAGCTGCGGTACGCCTATGGCAGCGACCTCGTCGATGCCGGCAACGGCATCGATGTGGTCGCCGACCTGCTCGGGCACGCCTCGATCAGCTCGTCGCAGGCGCACGTGCATCCGCCCGTCCCGGCTGGGCGCCGCAGTGGACGCGGTGCCCAGCCCCCGCGAGCAGACGGCTCGAGCGCCCCGGTGAGCGCCTCGGCGACCGACGCACGCCGCCGACGGATCGTCGCCCCTGTCCGCAGGCGAGCGCGCCTCGCATGTGTCCGGCGACGTCGGGGTCCTCGACGGGCAGGCCGCTTGGCTGGCCACGCTGGTCGGCCCCGCGGTGAGTGCGGCTGGGATCCCGTCGGGCAGCTTCTGGCCCCACCCGCAGCTCGGGTGGACGCCGCTGGGCGGCTCAGCCCGGGCAGCGGCGAGCGCGGCGCGGTGCGTGGTGGCCGGCTGTTCGTGCTGCCTGCCCCGCGCAGCACCGACGTGGTCGGGATCTTCCGACTGACGACTCGATCATCTGCCTCGTCGGCGCGATGCTCGCTGAACAACACGACGTCTGGAGGGAGCGGGCACAGATCACATTGGCGACGGAATCTACACCTGTAGGATGAATCGACAATCGTTTTCGATAAATGTATGTCGATGTGTTGATGGGAGTTCATTCGTGTCCCGACACCGATTCCGTCCGGCCGCGCTCGTGGCCGGGGTAGCCGCGCTGCCCCTTGTGCTGTCTGCCTGTGGGGCCGGCCAGGGCGAGGCGCCCGCCGGCCCGGAGGCCGCTCAGGTTCGGATCGTCGTATCCACCGATGCCTGGGGCTCCGTAGCGCGAGCCGTCGGCGGCGACCACGTCCAGGTCGACTCGATCATCGAGGGGATGAACGCGGTTCCGCACGGCTACGAGGCGACCCCGCAGGACGCGACTACCGTCGGCGACGCCCAGCTGATTCTCATGAACGGTGGTGGGTACGACGGGTTCATGACCGGCCTGGTCGATGCCTCCGGCAGCCGGGCCCCGGTCGTCGACGCCGTCGAGGCCTCCGGGCTCGAGGGCGTGCCCGAAGCGGGCGACCGCGGCCACGAAGGCGAAAGCCCCGCAGAGCATGCGGCGCACGCCGGTGAGGAGGGCGCAGATCACGGCTCGTTCAACGAGCACGTCTGGTACGACCCGGCCACCGTGCAGAAGGTCGCGCAGCAGCTCGCTGACCGGCTCGCCGAGATCGACCCGCCCGCCGCCCAGACCTTCCGCGGCAACGCCCAGACCATCGGCAACGACATCGCGAATCTGACCAGTAAGGCCGCCGAGATCGGCCGGGCGCACCCGCGAGCCCGAGTGGCCGTCACCGAACCGGTGCCGAACTACCTGCTCGATGCAGCGGGAGTGCAGGATGTGACGCCGCCGGAGTTCTCGGCTGCGGTCGAGGAGGGCACCGATCCGCCGGCCGCTGTCGTCGCCCAGATGCTGGATCTGTTCCGCACCCAGCCCTCGGTCGACGCGCTGATCCTCAACACTCAGACGCAGTCCGCCACCACCGATCAGGTCCGCGCCGCCGCCGAGCAGGCAGGCGTCCCGGTGATCGAGATGTCGGAAACGCTGCCTGACGGCGCCGGCGACTATGTGCAGTGGATGAACGGCAACCTCGACGCGCTCGCCGAGGCACTCAACCGTTGACCGAGACCGGGGTGCGCCGCGACCGTAGATGTGGCAGGGCAGCCGATTCGCGCAGGGCGGGCCCTTCGAACGCAGCCACGCGGGAATGGAGGGGCAATCCGGCTCGGGCCAGAGCCAGCCGACCGGGTGTGGCGAAACGCGGGGGTTGCCGGAGACCGACTCCAAAAAGGGGCCGGACCCAGGTAGACCGGAACGTGCGCGCTGATGCTCAACCAGTTGCGGCAGTCGAGGTCAGCCGCGGCGTCCTCCGCGTAGCCTGGAACGGCTCGCGTACCTCAGGGCACGTCGACGCTGCAGGTGGGACTGAACGAGAGGCGGTGCTCGTGTTCGCAGCAGTGGCCGGGAAGGCCGCGAGCCTGGTGGCCAGCGGCTTGGCCGGGGCCGTGGCGTACGACGGCGTGAAGCGGGTGGTCCGCTCCGGTGCAGTTCGCGAGGCCGCGGTGACCGCGACGACGTGGGGCCTGCGCGGGGCTCGCGCCGCTGAGACCGGCGCCGAGAAGGCCCGTCTGACGACTGCGGACATCGTGAGCGAGGCCCGCGGCCGGATCGGCGAGCAGACCCCCGCACCGGGCGCCGGTGATGGGCACGGTCACGAGCACTGAGGTCGACCATCCTGAGTAGCGACATCGCGGGCCCGGATCTCACTGTCGTCAGCGACGCGGCCGGGCGTGTCCGTTTCGCCGTTCCCGCGCTCCGCGATCAGGTCGCGCTGGCCGTCGCCGTCGAGGACGTCGTCGACCACGTCGCCGGTGTCCGGCAGGTGCATGCCTACCCGCGCACCGGCAGCGTCGTCGTCTGGTACCGCGACGGATGCGACGGGATCGAGTTGCGCGAGGCGATCAGCAAGGGCCTCGGCGCCGATCCGGAGGCGACCGTGGCCCGCACCCCGCGTTCGGCCGATACCCAACACGGGGAGTTCGCCCGTCTCGTGGTGGGCGGGATCGCGCTGGCCGCGCTCGGGTTCCGCCGCTACGGCCTGCGCCGTCCGCCGGTGCTCGGGCCGACCAGCCGTACCGTCGCCGCCGGTGTCACGATCTTCACCGGGTACCCGTTCCTGCGTGGCGCGCTGCGCTCGCTGACCGGTGGCCGCGGCGCAGGTACCGACGCGCTGGTCTCCGCCGCGACGGTGGCCAGCCTGGTGCTGCGGGAGAACGTCGTCGCACTCACCGTGCTGTGGCTGCTCAACATCGGCGAGTACCTGCAGGACCTGACACTGCGCCGCTCCCGCCGGGCGATCTCCGACCTGCTGACCGGCACAACGACACGGACCTGGATTCGCCTGGCGGACGGCAGCGAGATCGAGGTCGACATCGACGACCTGGTGCTCGGCGACGAGGTCGTGGTGCACGAACGGATCGTGCTACCGGTCGACGGCGAGGTCGTCGGGGGCGAGGGCGTCATCGACCAGGCGGCGATCACCGGCGAGCAGCTGCCGGTCTCGGTCGCGCCCGGCACGACCCTGCACGCCGGCTCGGTGCTGCTGCGCGGGCGGATCGTCGTCCGGGCGACCGCGGTCGGCCAGGACACCGCCATCGGTCGCATCCTCGAGCGGGTCGAGCAGGCCCAGGGCGACCGCGCGCCGATCCAGACCGTCGGGGAGAACTTCTCCCGCCGGTTCGTGCCGGCGTCGTTCCTCCTCGCCGGTCTCACCCTGCTGGCCACCCGGGACGTCCGCCGCGCGATGACGATGCTGCTCGTCGCCTGCCCGTGCGCTGTCGGCCTGTCGACACCGACCGCGATCAGCGCCGCGATCGGCAACGGCGCCCGCCGCGGCATTCTGATCAAGGGTGGCGCGCATCTGGAGGCCGCCGGACGGGTCGACGCGATCGTGTTCGACAAGACCGGCACACTGACCCAGGGGCGCCCGGTCGTCACGAACGTCATCGCGTTCCACGACGACTGGACACCCGAGCAGGTGCTGGCCTACTCGGCGTCGTCCGAGATCCACTCCCGACATCCGCTGGCGCAGGCGGTCATCCGCTCCACCGAGGAGCGGCGGATCGAAATCCCGCCGCACGAGCAGTGCGAGGTGCTGCTCGGCCAAGGCATGCGGGTGCAGGCCGATGGCCGCGTACTGCTCATCGGCTCCCGGGAGCTACTGCGCGCGCAAGGTGTGAAGGTCAGCCGCAGGGCCGCCGACTGGGTCCGCAAGCTGCAGCGAGCCAGCGAGACCCCGCTGCTGCTCGCGGTCGACGGCGAGCTCGTCGGTCTGGTGTCGCTGCGCGACACGATCCGCCCCGAGGTCGGCGACGTGCTGGTCAAGCTCCGTGCCGACGGTGTCCGGCGGATCGTCATGCTGACCGGCGACCACCCACGCACCGCACAGGCAGTGGCCGGACAGCTGGGCATCGACGAGTACCGCGCGCAGGTGATGCCCGAGGACAAGCAGGACGTCGTGCGGGCGCTGCAGGCCGAGGGCCACACGGTCGCCATGGTCGGCGACGGCACCAACGACGCCCCGGCACTCGCACTGGCCGACATCGGGATCGCCATGGGCGCCGCCGGGACCGACGTGGCGGTCGAGACCGCCGATGTCGCGCTGGCCGCCGACGACCTGAACGCCCTGCTCGACCTGCGTGACCTCGGCCGACGCTCGATCACCCTGATCCGGCAGAACTACGGCATGTCCATCGCCGTGAACGCCGCCGGGCTGCTGGTCTCCGCCGTCGGAGCGATGTCGCCCGTGGTCGCGGCGATCCTGCACAACGCGTCCAGTGTCGCCGTGGTCGGGAACAGCTCACGACTGATCCGCTACCGGATCCCCACGAACATGTCGACATCACTCACCGAAGGACCCCTGCCCGGATCAGTGAGGGCCACCGTCAGGACGCCAGCGGATCGGGTGTGAGATGGACCCGCGCGAGCCTCTCGACCAGCTCCGGCAAGGCACCATCCGGCGCGCTACCTCGCCGCAGAGCCCGGTAGCTCTGCAGGACCGCGTCCGACACCGTCGCCCGCGTCACGCTGCAGCCGAACTCCGCGCACAGCCGTGTCGTGGCTTCATCACAGCAGGCCAAGCACTCGGTCGAGGTGGCTGCCGCGCGGCTCGACCTGGTCACCCCTGCCGGGCCTTGTTCCGCGGGTTCTTCTTGTTGATCACGTAGACCTTTCCGTGACGACGGATCACCTGTGCTCCCGGCTTGTTCTTCAGGGAACGAAGCGACGTGCGCACCTTCATGTGCATCTCCTCGAGGTGGCGGCCACACCGGACCGCGACAGCGTGTTCTCTCCACCGGTTCCCGGCCCCGAACTCGAGGTCCGGGGCGCGGGACCGCTGGACGTCGGCGGGTGACTCACCAGCTGGACTTGCGCACCCCCGGTAGGGCGCCGTCGTGCGCCAGCTCCCGCAGCCGGACCCGGGACACCCCGAACTTGCGCAGGTGCCCGCGCGGGCGCCCGTCGACCGAGTCGCGGTTGCGGACCCGGGTGGGGCTCGCGTCGCGCGGCTGGCGACGCAGCTCTGCCGCCGCGGCGGCCTTCTCCTGCGCGGTGGCCGACGGCCGCGCGACGACGGCCTTCAGCTCGGCCCGGCGCTCGGCGTACCGAGCCACGATCGCCTTCCGGCGCTCGTTCTTGGCGATCTGTCCCGTGGTGGCCATCAGACACGTACTCCCCTCGTGCGGATCCGCGCGACCGCGGCGGGCGGCCACGGGAACCGGACCGGGAGCAATCCCGGCACCGCGCCCGTGGCCGACCCAACCGGGCCCCCACGCGATCATGGGACTTCGACACTCCGCATGATCACGTTGGGGCCGTGCCTCTACCTGCGCCGACATGCCAGGGACATCATTTGCCGGTCGCTCTTAACCAGCGGGTTCGGGGTTCGAGTCCCTGACGGCGCACAGATCACGAAAGGGCTCGCGGGAATTGTTCCCGCGAGTCCTTTTCGTCGTCCGGCCGGGCGCCGGTACTGCCCGGTTCGGTGACCCGCGTCGCCTGGACATGACCGGAGCGCCCGGACCCGCCACGATGTCCTCATGGCGCGTCCCGACCACACCGTCTTCCTCAAGCGGTCCTTCTCCCGGATGGACCAGCTGGCAACCCCGTTCCTCACCGGACGGCGGCTCTGCATGCAGCTGGCCCGGGTCGTCCCGTACGGCACGAACGGCGTGGTCGTCGAGCTCGGCGCCGGGCCCGGCGTGCTGGCCGAGCCGATCCGCGAACGGCTGGGACCGGATGCCCGCTACCTCGCGATCGAGATCGACCCCGAACTCGTGGCGCACCTGCGGCAGCACAAGCCGTGGCTGGAGGCCGTGGAGGGCGACGTCGCCGACCTCGACCGGATCCTCGACGACGCCGGCATCGACAAGGTCGACGCGTTCGTCTCGACCCTGCCCTGGGCGGTCTTCCCGCAGGACCTGCGGATGAAGGTGATGGGCGTGATCGCGAGCCGACTGGTGCCCGACGGCGTCCTCAGCATGATCATCACCTGGATGGCACTGCCGAAACGGGTCCGGGACCTGCGCGCCCTGCTGGACGCCCACTTCGACGAGGTCGTCGAGACGGCCACCGAGTGGCGCAACCCGCCGCCGGCCCGGACGTTCCTGTGCCGGCGCCCGCTCGCCCGGCCCAACTCTCTCGACGAACGAAACACTCGATCAGCGAGCTAGTATCGATGGCGTGAGCACACCTGGGAGGACCGTGATCGCGGGCTGCGGCCCCGGCGGGATGCTGCTGGCGTACCTGCTGGCCCGCGCCGGGCTGCCGGTGACGCTGGTGGACGCCACCAGGACTTCGACCGTGACTTCCGCGGCGACTCGCTGCACCCCTGGACGCTGGAGCTGCTCGACCGGCTCGGGCTGGCCGTGCGGCTGCTGGAGCAGCCGCACGTCAAGGCCCGCCAGTTCCGGCTCCGGACGCCGAAGGGTCTGATCACGACGTCGGACTACGGGCTGCTCGACACCCCGTACGACTACTTTAGCTTGCGGACTCGGGTGCTACCCCGGATACCGGCCCAGCCGATCGCCGCGGCCGCCAGGAGCAGGAACCCGCCGAGGAGGTAGACGGCCTGGATGCCGAGCGCGGCGGCGAGCATGCCACCGAGGAGCAGCGACGCGAGGCGGCCCAGCTGCCAGAACACGTCGAAGCTGGCGAAGATCCGTCCGCGCAGATGTGCGGGGGTGTGGGCTTGCAGCAGGGAGTTGAAGGTGACCGCGCCGGTGGAGGTGCCCAGCCCGTAGATCGCCAGGGCGACCAGGGCGACCGGGAACGCGGTGAACGTCGCGAGCGCGAGGTCGACCAAGCCGCGGAGCACGTAGGGGCCGAACACGAACGCCGGGCGGCGCGGATCGCTGAGCAGCCGGCTCACCACCAACGGGCCCAGGAACGCGCCGACGCCGATCGCGCCCAGCAGCAGCCCGTACCCAGACGGTGGCAGGGCCAGGTGCTCCCGCGCCAACACCACCAGCAAGGCACTCGTCGCACCGGCCGACAGGGCCGCGAGGAGCTGACCCGCCCCGAGTGCGCGCAACAACCGGTCCGAGGCCAGTACCCGCACCCCGGCCACGGCGTCGGCAAAGAACCCCCGCCGTTCAGTCGAACTGGGGGTGGCCGGTAACCGCAGCCCGGTGAGCAGAACAGCGCTGGCCACGAAGCTGGCCGCATTGATCCCGAACGCCGGGCCGGGGCCGAGTGCGGCGTAGAGCAGCCCGGCGACAGGCGCCAGCGCGATCTGGCTCAGTACGGCGGCTGTCCAGATGCCGCTGTTGGCTGCGACGAGCTCGTTCTCGTCGACCAGTGCGGGCACGGCGCTGTTGGCTGCGGGGTTGAACAGGACCGCTCCGACAGAGAGCCCGAACGCGATCACATACACCGCGACGACGTGGTCGCCGAGCAGGATCAGCGACCCGGCCAGCAGGGCACGCCACACGTCCGCGGCGATCATGATCCAGATCCGAGGCAGCCGGTCGACCAGGGCGCCCGCCAGGGGCGCGAGCAACAGGACCGGCACGATCTCGGCGAACACCACCGCGCTCACACCCAGGGCCGAGCCGGTCAGGTCGAACACCAGCAGGGCCAGCGCCACTGTTGCGAACACGTCCCCGCATTGCGACGCGGTCCGCGCCGACCACAGGCGTCGGTAGCCGGGGTGGGCGAACACCGTGCGCAGCCCGACCCGGCGAGATGCAGCGTTCACGCTGGCCGCACACCGAGGAACGCCTCCGGGATGTCGGCCAGCGTGGTCGTGACGGTCAGCATTGCGAACGCCAGCAACGACCCGAGTATCACCGGGCGGCGCCCGAGCCGATCCAACAGTGGCCCCCATACCTGGGGCGTCGCCCCGTACGGGATCAAGTACGCCGGCACCACCAAGCCCAAGCCGCCAGGTGCGGTACCGAACGTCTCTGCCCACCGCGCCCGGATCGACGCGATCATGAACGTCGGCGCGAAGCCAGGAACGTCGAGGGTAGGCAGCGCAACTAAGCCCCTGAGTGGACTACGGGTGGCCTTCGGCTGGACGGGCACACCGCATCCCCCTTCTCGTCGGGAACCATCTGGCCTCCCGACGCTAGAACCTTGCCCCAGGGATAGGGTCAAGGTGCGATCGTGAGGAGGGGCGCCATGCGGATGACCGTCGGCGCCGCGGCCCAGGCCGTCGGCGTGAGCCCCAAAGCGGTCCGGCTGTGGGAAGCCAAGGGACTCCTGCCCGCCGCCGAGCGGACTGAAGCCGGGTACCGGATGTTCACCGACAACGATCTCGAGGTCCTGCGCTTCGTCCGCCAAGCGAAGACCCTCGGCCTGCACCTCGATGAGATCAAAGACATTCTTGATCTCCAGCGGGGCGGCGAGCAGCCCTGCGGACATGTTCTGTCGTTGCTCGACATGCACATAGCCGAGATTGACCGCCGACTTGATGACCTGACTCACTTACGTCAGTCACTATCCCGTGCACGCGCCGCTGGTGCCCGTCAGCATGGCCACAACGCCATGGTCTGTCGGATCATCGAGAATCCAGCAGACAGCGCATAGCTTGCCGCGGATGTCGGCGCGGCTACCGCTCGCCACCGGCGATCCACGCTGCTCGCCCCGCTTCCCTCGTCCGGCCGCTCTGTTGCCCGGTCACAGTGCCAGCGGTTCACGCCGCCGAAGCCGGATCTTGGACTGCGCACCCAGTTGTGGTTGGGCGCAGCAGCCCCAGCAGGGTCTCGCGGGCCTCGCCCCGGGCTGCTGTGGCGATCAGCGTGTCCCGTTCGACCCGGCCCGCCCGGATGCCCCACCGGCGAAGTCAAGCACCTCGGTCCCCGCCACGGGGGGATCGGCCTCGTGGGGCGACCGTCGCGGCGATACGCTCCGGGAACAGGCTGTGCTTCCGCCTGAGCGCGGGTTTCTCGATCCCGAACCAGGACAGCGCCGCCACCAGTGTCACGATTGCGAGCCCGACCGTCACGAACAGCGGGGTCGCAGTGCCGCCGAGCCCGGTCAGCACGAGCAGCTGCAACACGGGCCAGTGATAGATGTAGAGCCCGTAGGATAGGTCCGCGCGCATCGACCACGGCCATCGAAAACCCGCCCCGAACCACACAAGCAGGTAGGCCAGTGGCGCGGCACCGAGCACCCGGTAGTCGGCGAACGCGGCCACGCTGACCAGGAACAGCGAGGCCGACACCGCTGCCAGGCCGATGTGCATCAGCAGCCGGTCGGCGTAGAGGTAAGCCGCCGCGCCGAGCAGGAACACGAAAGTCAATCGGAGCACCCGGTCGTTGACGAACACGGGCAGCCCGGCTTCCTGCAGGATCGTCAGCACGGCCAGCACCACGAGGATCAGTGGGACGATGATCCGACGCTGGCGCAGGACCCCGACACCCCCGAGCACGGCGATGAGCAGGTAACAGAACGCCTCGAAAAACAACGTCCACAACGCCCCGTTGAAGCTGACGCCCATCGGGGTGCCGGCGAGGATGCCCGCGATGTCGTACTGCACGATCAGCAGGCCGGCGTTGCCGAACAGGTAGCGCAGCGCCGACGGCTCCCCGGTGAATGGGATGGCCGCGGACAAACCTTGTAGGAGCGCGGCTAGGGGCGCGACCACGAATGTGGTCACCAGCAAACACATCCAGAACCCCGGCGCGATTCGCAGGAAACGGTGCCACACGAACCGCGGGAAGGACTCGAGGGTCAGGAAGCTGCGAGTGATCAGGAACCCGCTGAGGATGAAGAACCCGTCCAGCCCGAAATCCCCCAGAGTGGACAGCCCCCAACGCCACTGTTCGCCGGTGCGGATCCCGATCCCGTGATCGATGGCGACCAGCAGCGCGAACGACAACCGCAGCACGTCGAAGCTGTTGCGCCGTGGATCGAACCGGTCGCCAAGCGTCGTCATTATCCCTCCCGTCTCCCGGTCTCGGGCAGCCGCAGCGCCACCGGGTCTGAGGCTGAGGCGGTGTCCGCGGCGTAGAAGGAGCCGCTGGCGGCCTACTGGAGCCCTCCCGCGACGTTAGAGTTGGGTTGCTGTGGAGGGGCTGAGGACCGCGGTACCGACGCGTACTCCCGCACCGCCTCGATGCCGTCCGTGGTCGACGTTCTCCGCAATGTCGGAGATCGACGAGGAAGCCGACGACGGGACGCGATGGTGACGCGCTCGCCGGACGGCGGTATAGCCAGCGCTGCACCTGAGTCGGGCCCGGTGTGTCGGAGTCACGCAGGTCGGACAGCCTCTTGTCCGGCTGGTGGGCCGGCCGGTGGCCGCCGAGCGGCGTCCCTAGACTTGCGTGGCGTCGGACCACACCCACGAACAGGATATCCTGATGGCTCGCGGCAACAGGCCTTCGAAGAAGCGACCGCCGTCGGTGGCCGCGGTCAACCAGCGCCCGCTCCCCTGGGGGACGATCGCCGCGATCGTGGTGATCGTGGGGCTGGCTGCGGTGTTCATCGGCTACCCGCTGATCCAACGCGGCCAGAACGCGCAGTGGACACCGAGCGAGGACAACCGCGACCCGTCACTGGCCATCCCCGGAATCGTCACGCAGGAGTACCCGGGCGGCCAGCACGTGCTGGGCGACCAGCAGGTCGCCTACACCCACAGTCCGCCCTTCGGCGGCGCGCACGACGGAGTCTGGGCCGCCTGCAACGGTGTCGTCTACCCGAACCCGGTGCGCAGCGAAAACCTCGTGCACTCGTTGGAGCACGGCGCCGTATGGATCGCCTACAACCCCGACCAGGTCTCGGGCGAGGCGGTGTCGTCGCTGCGCGAGCGGGTCGAGGGCCAGCCCTACACGGTGATGTCGCCCTACACGGGACTCGACTCCCCGATCTCGCTGCAGTCCTGGGGCCACCAGCTCAAGGTCGGGTCCGCCGACGACGAGCGCATCGAGCAGTTCCTGCGCTCGCTGAGGGTCAACCGGTTCACCCACCCCGAGGTCGGCGCGTCCTGCGACGCCACCGGCCCGCAGGGCTTCGACCAGGACAACCCGCCGCCGTTCCGGCCGGCGCCACCGCAGCCGGCGGTTGACCGGCAGACGGTGTTCCCGGAGAACGAGGGCGCGAACCCGGGTCCGCAGCCCGACCAGGGCCTGCCGGGGCAGTGACCGCGTGAGCACCGACCTCACCGGCTCCTCGACCCCCGCCCCCGCGGCCGGTCGGTCGCCCTGGCGGAACCCGCTGGTGGTGACATTGGCCGTGCTGGCGTTGGCGGCCGTCATCGTCGCCGGGCTGGCGGTCCGCGGCGTCTTCGGCCCCTACGTCCCGCAGCCCGACTCGGTGGATGTCGGGTTCGCCCAGGACATGAGCGTGCACCACCGCCAGGCGGTGGAAATGGCGTCCTGGGCGCGCGACCACAGCACCGACCCACGGGTGCGGCAGCTGGCCTTCGACATCGAGACCACCCAGAACAGGCAGGCCGGGATCATGCAGGGCTGGCTGGGCCTGTGGGATGTACCGACGCTACCCAGCGACGGACACATGGCATGGATGACCGCCGGGATGAACCACCCCGGTGACGACATGGCCAGCATGAACGCCGACGGCTCGATGTCCAGGATGCCCGGCATGGCCACCGCCGAGGAGCTGGCCCGGCTGCGGGCAACACCACCCCCACAGCTCGACGCGATGTTTCTGCAGCTGATGCTGCGCCACCACGAGGGCGGCACCTCGATGCTGCGGTACGGTCGCGACCACGCCGACACCAGCGAGGTGCATAACCTGGCCTCGCAGATGCTGACCGCGCAGACCGCGGAGTCGCAGCTGATGACGTCGTTGCTACTCGAGCGGGGCGCTCAGCCCCTCCCTGCGAACTGACGGATCGGGGCTCCGCGCCCGTTGCTCATCGAGTTCGGAGAGCGTCAACATCGGGACGGCCCGTCGCGGCACTCGGAGCGACCGGCTGAGCTTGATGTTCGCTGCGTGGTGGTGGCGGAAACCACCTCGGCCAGCCCGTGATCCTCGGTGCGATGCCTGGTGAGCCTGTTCGACGACGTCCGCGCCGATCGGCACGCACGTGATGGTTGGCTGGCCGACGCCGGTCCGAAACGGCGACCATTTCGCTGGGGCGGTAGAGCGGCTCCCGTGCTCGCCGCTGTTGTTCCCAGCCCGCCGCGCCCGCCTTGTCCCTGGACAGGGGGTGGAGTGGGCAGGCCCCGGTCGCTGGGATCGGCGAGTGTCCCGGGACGTTCGGGGCGCTGTGTTCCCGTCGTCAGTGTCCTACGCTGTGTAGGAGTTCGACGGGTGTCATCGACGAGACGGGACACGGGATGGTGCAGCGGGGTGGGGTCGTTGTGGCCTTGCTGGCTGCCCTCGTCGGGCTGCTGGCGCTGCATCCGCTGTCCTCCGCCTACGAGGGATCCGTAGGCCACCTGGTGGTCGCAACCGCCTCTGCTGATGTCCTCCCGTCGGTGACTCCTACGGCGGGTGTCCCGGGTGGCGGCGCCCACACGGCGGGTTGCCCGGAGTCGCCTGCGGACAGCCACGCCGTCCCGATCGCACAGGTCCGCAACGACGAGCACGAACCCCCGCCGGCCCCGGTGGTCGTTCCGGCGCTAGACCGGTCGCCACCGACCGGCCCGTCTCCGACCGCGGTGCCGGTACCCGAGACATCGGTCCTCGGCGGTGCTCGTCTACTGATCGGGCTCGGAATCTCACGGACGTAGACCGGCCGGCAGCACGCGCCGCGCCCGGGTGTATGCCCGCGATGGCTCCGCCGCGACTGCTGCAGTTCACCTGCGCCCGTCGCCCCTCTGCCGCCAGGTACATCGGGCCGGTGCGCGCCCGCCCCAGCTTCTCCTCGGGGCTCGCCATCCCTACGGTCGACGTTGTCGACCAGGGGAGCGGGGCTCCGGCGTCGAAAGGACCTCTCCATGACCCAGGTCGGCCCCCGGCCGGTGTCGGCGCGCACACATCGGCCACGCCGCAACGGAAAGGGATCCGCGTTTCTCAGGATGCTGCGGACGACGGATCCGAAGGACATCTCGATCCTCTACATGGTCACGTCGTTCGGGTTCTTCATGGCCGGCGGCGCGATGGCGCTACTGATCCGTGCCGAGCTCGCCCGTCCGGAGCTGCAGTTCCTCTCGACCGAGCAGTACAACCAGCTGTTCACCATGCACGGCACGATCATGCTGCTGCTGTTCGCGACGCCGATCGTGTTCGGCTTCGCGAACTACATCGTCCCGCTGCAGATCGGCGCCCCGGACGTGGCGTTCCCGCGGCTGAACGCGTTCTCCTACTGGCTGTTCCTGTTCGGCGGCCTGATCGTCCTGTCCGGGTTCCTGACCCCTGGTGGCGCCGCCGACTTCGGCTGGTTCGCCTACACCCCGCTGTCGAGTGCGGTCCGCTCGCCCGGCGTCGGCGGTGACCTGTGGATCATGGGCTTGGTCGTGTCCGGGCTGGGCACGATCCTGGGTGGCGTCAACTTCATCACCACGATCGTCTGCATGCGGGCGCCCGGCATGACGATGTTCCGGATGCCGATTTTCACCTGGAACATCCTCATCACGTCGATCATGATCCTGATCGCGTTCCCGATCCTGACCGCCGCCCTGCTGGGCCTGGCCGCGGACCGGCACCTCGGCGCCAACATCTTCAACCCGGAGAACGGCGGCGTGATCCTCTGGCAGCACCTGTTCTGGTTCTTCGGTCACCCCGAGGTCTACATCGTGGCACTGCCGTTCTTCGGCATCGTCTCGGAGATCTTCCCGGTGTTCGCCCGCAAGCCGATCTTCGGTTACAAGGGCCTGATCTTCGCGACCATGGCGATCGCGGCACTGTCGGTCGCGGTGTGGGCGCACCACATGTACGCCACCGGCGCGGTGCTGCTGGCCTTCTTCTCCTTCACCACGTTCCTGATCGCCATCCCGACCGGGATCAAGTTCGTGAACTGGATCGGCACTCTCTGGCGAGGCAAGATCACCTTCGAGACGCCGATGCTGTTCGCGATCGGCTTCCTGGTCACGTTCCTGTTCGGCGGGCTGACCGGCGTCCTGCTCGCGATGCCGCCGGTGGACTGGCAGGTATCAGACACCTACTTCGTGGTCGCCCACTTCCACTACGTGCTCTACGGCACGATCGCGTTCGCGACCTTCGGTGGCATCTACTTCTGGTTCCCGAAGATGACCGGCCGGTTCCTCGACGAGCCCCTCGGCAAGATCCACTTCTGGCTGACCTTCGTCGGGTTCCACCTGACGTTCCTGGTGCAGCACTGGTTGGGCAACGAGGGCATGCCGCG
>Ga0209909_100447_pt1 | contig 25319 bp, 26 predicted proteins | sample FECB22metaG_FD_188302 | JGI IMG/M metagenome (GOLD analysis project Ga0209909, IMG submission 188302) | Cyanobacterial communities from the Joint Genome Institute, California, USA - FECB-22 (SPAdes) (version 3) | ecosystem: Environmental > Aquatic > Thermal springs > Hot (42-90C) > Microbial mats... | reverse complement strand
GGGCGCTGGCGTCGGCGGCGCCAGCGCAGCCGCTGTCGGCGGCACGGCAGGCAGCGCGGCGGCAGGTCCAGGCGCAGCCGCTGCCACGAGCGGGGGCGGCAGCAATGCAGGGACGGGTTCCGCCAGTGTCGGCGGCGCTGCTGCCGGGGGAAACGCTTCGGCCGCCTCGGCGGCGAACGCAGCGGCGTCGAACCTCGGCGGGGGTATCGGCACGGGCCTCTCGACCGGGGCCGGTGCCGGCTTTGGCTTTGGCGGCGACAGCATGGCTGGCAGCGGGGGCAGCAGCGGCGGCGGCAGTGGAATTGGCGACAGCGCAGACGCCGGGGGCGAGGGTCCGGCCCCGACGGGCGATCGGCCTCGTGCCTTCCAGCTGCGGGCCACCTATTTCCAGCCCAAGCAATTCACGGGCACCGCCGATTGCCTGACGGCGGCGCATCTGCAGGGGTTGCCGCTCGAACTCTGCCGGTGACAGGCTTTGCCAGTCACAGGGAACCCTCGGCCGGCCGCGTCGTTGATGTCGGTCGAAGGGGACGAGTTCCTGGTCGCCATGGACATCGAGAACATGCTGGAGCAGCTGGGCTGCCAAGTGGTTGCAAGCGTGCCACGCCTGCTGAAGGCTCTCGCCGTCGCCTCGTCGCTCGACTTCGATCTTGCCGTGCTGGACATCAATCTCGCCGGCGAGGTCGTCTATCCCCTCGCCTTTCGGCTGGCCCAGCGCGGCACGCCGTTCCTGTTCACCACGGGCTACAGCACCTCGAGCCTGCCGAGCGAGCTCAGTGAACGCCCCTTGCTGCGCAAGCCCGTGACGCTGGCCAACCTGAAGAAGACGGTGGCGCTTGCCCGGACCGGGATGCGGAGCGTGGAGTAGTTTCGCAGCCGGAGGAGCATGATATCCTCCGAGGCACACCACGAGCGAGCCCGCCATGAGCCTTGCCACCGCGCCCCTGTCTCTCAGCGCCGCCGACCATGAGCGCGCCATGAGCGAGTACGGCCGCCGCGCCGAAGCGCGTGCCTACGCGCTGGGCAATCGCGGCCCGATCAAGCTGGGTCCCGACGGCAGGCTGCTGCCGGAGATCGTGGAGTCGTATTGGACGCACGGCTTCTACGTCTTCCAGGGCGTCGTCGGCGCTGGAGAGCTTGCCGAGTTGCGCGCCGATATCGACGCGGTGCTGGCGCGAGCGCCGGCGAGGCCCGACGCGCCGCGGCAGGACGACGGCATCATCAAGCCACCTTATAAGTGGGCGCGGCCGCTCAGCGATCCGGTCGGCGGCACCAGCGCCAACAACGGACGCCATCCCGCCGCCATGCTGCAGCCCGAGCCGGAGCGCGATGCGCCGGCCTGGACCGTCGAGCTGCTCGACGGCAACCTCCATCTCAGCGACGCCTGCCTCCGACTCTACGGCCATCCCGGGCTGCTCGCCGTGGCCGAATCGATCCTGGGCGACGACTTCGTGCCCTACAACGAAGTGACCTTCGTGAAGGAGCCTGGACTCGGCCCCTCGGTCGCCTGGCACCAGGACGGCACGACGCACTGGACCGCCGACGACTGGGACGCGGGCGCCCACGGCTTCAACTTCATGACCCAGCTCTATCCCAGCACGGCGGCGAACGGCGTGTGGGTGCTGCCCGGCAGCCACAAGCGCGGCAAGGCCGACATCAAGACCATGGTGGCTGCGTGCGGATCGGATCGGTTGCCGGACGCGGTGCCCATGCTGTGCGACGCCGGCGACACGATCGTCACCAACCGCCAGCTGGTGCACGGTTCCTTCGCCAACTCATCGCCCGACCGGCGCATCACGCTCAACGAAGGGTTCTTTCCGCGCAAGCGCGTGCTGAACGTGACGGCGCGGCGGCTGACCGGTGCGGTCGAGACCTACGACCTCGCCCGCATCGAGGCGCGCACCCGCATCATCCAGATCGCGATCGACGCGCGGCGCCAACGCTTCCCGCAGGAGAAGCCCTACGTCTACCGGCCGCTGGCCGGGCGCGAGGACGAGAACCGCTGGACCGAGAGCACGCGCGCCAATGTGCTGAAGAACTATAACCAGCTCGACATGTTCATCTGAGGCGACGACACGGGATCACGACACGGGGACGACCATGGCGGCGACCCAGGCGCTGATCTGCAAAGGATGCTGGCAGACCATGCACCTGCCGATCGCGCTGCGCGGCGTGCTGTCGGTGCCGTTCCGGGTGGTCGGGCTGCGGCCCAGCCGCATGAATCCCAACCTCTGCACCTTCTGCGAGCTGATGTTCACGAAGATCATGAAGGCGACCAAGATCACGATCGACGCCACGATCCTGTTCGCCGACCTTCGCGCCTACACCAGCCTGTCGCAGTCGCTGTCGGCTCACGAGATGGGCGGCGTGCTCGACATCTTCTACGACGAATGCGCCGCCGCCATCTGGGAACATGACGGCCTGCTCAACAAGACGATCGGCGATGCCGTGATGGCGGTGTTCAACTTCCCCCTCAAGCAGGCGGACCACGCGCGGCAGGCCGTGCTGGCGGGGCGCGAGATCCAGCGCCGGGTCAGCGCGCGGCAGGCCGAGCTCGCCGGCCTGATGGGCGAGGCCAAGGGCGAGATCGGCGTGGGCATCGGCATCGATTCGGGGAACTTGAGCTTCGGCGAGTTCGGCCGTTCGCATCGCGACCTCACGGCCATCGGTACGGTGGTGAACACGGCGGCGCGCGCGCAGTCCGCCGCGCAGCCCGGCGAGGTGCTGGTCACCGAGGCCGTGCATCAGCGCGCCCTCGCCGATCTGGAAGACGCCACGGGCAAGCCTTACGCCCTGAAAGGCTTCGAGCAACCTGTCACGCTCTACGCGGCCTGAGCGCCTGTCCATGGTGAAGGTGCCGCCACCGATCTGGGCTCTCCTCTGGGTGCTGCTGGCCGCGGGCGCGAGCTACCTCGCGCAATGGCCGCGCGTGCCGGGGCTGCCCATCGTTCCGTTGGGCGTCATGCTGGTGGTGCTGGGGCTATCGATCTCGATCCCGTCGGCGTTGCTGTTCAAGCGCGAGGGTACGGAGATCAACCCGATCTCCGAAGCCAACAAGAAGCTGGTAATTTCCGGACTGTTCCGGTTCACGCGCAATCCGATGTATCTCGGCCTCGTGATCATGACGCTGGGCATCGCCGTATGGGTCGGGACCTGGCCGATGCTGCTGGCGCCGGTCGCCACCTTCGCCGTCGCCAACTGGGTCCATATCCCGTTCGAGGAAGCCAAGATGCGCCGGCAGTTCGGCGATGCCTACGACAACTACGTGCATCGCGTCCGGCGCTGGATCTGAGTCCTATTTCATTGCCGCGCCGGCCGGCGGTTCGCCTTCGAGGTACTGGGTCGCGACGTGGGCGCCCTGCTTGGGCAGGAAGGCAATGAAGCGCGCGCCTTCGGGGCTGACCACGGTGAAGGCGTGCGGCGTTCGCGCCGGCACCGAGATCGTCTGGTCCTTGCCGACCAGCAGGCGTTCTTCGCCGATGCGCACGTCGAGCGTGCCCTCGATGACGACGATCACCTCGTCGACCTCCTCGTGGAAATGCAGCGGCGCGCCGGCTCCCTGCTCGAGCACGGCAAGGCTCGAGCTCACCGCCACGCCCTGGGCCTGGCCGGCCAGCAGGAAGTTGCGATAGCCGGGACGCCAGGGAATCTCCTTCGCTTCGTCGTTCCTTACGACCGGCATGACGGCCTCCTGCGGCAGCGCTTTGTCGCCGCAGGTTAGCATGGAACGCGGCCGGCCTCCCGGCATTGATCGGCCGACCTGTCGATTCCCGGGAGATGGCAATGAAAGTTCCGTCGATCCTCGCCCTGATCACCGCAACGATCGCCTGGCCGGCGGCGGGGCAGCCGGCCGGCGGGCAGCATCCGCGAGGATGTCTGCGACCGGCCGACCGACGATGCCTCGCTGGACGCCAGTAACATCGAGGTGAAGGTGAAGAATGGCGAGGTGACGCTCAGCGGCACGGTCGACAGCCGTCAGGCGCGCCGACATGCCGAGGATCTTGCGGACGAGGTGAGCGGCATCAAGCATGTGCAGAACAACCTGCGCGTCCACGAAGCCCAACCTGACATCGACGTCGGCCCGACAAGTTGACCGCAACCTCGGCGGCGCCATCTCCGTTGCGCCTCAACAAAGGGAGGCACACATGGCCAACACCGCCGAGCAGGTCACGCAGCAGGCTACGGGAATCGCCCGCACCGTCGGCGAGGCGATCGGCCGCAAGGTCGAGGAAGTCACCGACAAGTCGAGGCAGGCCGGCGCCGACAAGGTCGCTGGCCTCGGCCGAACAGCCAACGCCATCGCCGACGGCGTCGCCGAACAGTCGCCGGCGATCGCCGATTATGTGCGCGGCGCCGGCGACAAGATCGACCGGCTGGCCGACGACCTGCGGCAGAAGAAGGTCGGCGACCTGTTGAACGAAGCCGCCGCGTTCGGCCGATCGCAACCGGTCGTGCTGCTGGCGGGCGCCGCTCTCGTCGGCTTCGCCCTGTCGCGACTGATCAAGGCCGGTGTGGCCAGCGATAGCAACGGCATGGCCGACGGTACGGGTCCGGACGCTGCCGGCAAGGAGGCACAACCATGATCGTCCATTCCACACGGCGTCCCGGCGTCGTGACGCTGGTCACGGCGGCAATTTCGCAATCCGCCGATCTGGTGCACACAGAGTTCCGGTTGGCCCGCGCCGAAGCCGCCGAGAAGCTGGCGGCGCTGCGCGTTGGTCTCGTGCTGATGGTGGCGGGCGCGATCTTCCTGATGGCAGCCCTCGGCCTGCTGCTGCAGGCAGTGGTGAGCCTGCTGGTTGCGGCGGGCCTCAGCGTCCCGGCCGCCATCCTGGTGACGGCGGGCGCCACGGCGCTGATCGGACTCGGGCTGTTCCTGGCCGGCCAGAAGCGGCTCGGCGGCGACGAACTGGTGCCGGACCGCACGCTGCATTCGCTGTCGCGCGACGGCCGTATGGTGAAGGAGACTGTGACATGACTTCGTCCGCTCATCTGCAACGCGAGGCGGATGCCCGTCGCGTCGAGCTCGCCGACACGCTGACCCAGCTGCGCGATGGGCTCGCGCCCGCAGCCCTGTCGATGGGCGCGATGGCGCTGGCCAAGGGCAGTGGCCTGTCGTTGGTCAAGATGTTGGCCAATCAGACGCGAGCCAACCCGGTGCCGGCGCTGCTGATCGGTGCGGGCCTCACCATGCTGCTGACGCGTACCAGCGGCGCCGACATTCTCGGCGCGGCGGGCTCGACCTTGCGCAGCGGCGCGCAGGCCGCGCGCAGCGCCGCGTCAGGCGTGGCATCCGCCGCCTCGGCCGCAGCCACCGATGCGGGCCAGCGCGTCAGCGAGACCGCCACCGACACCGCCGAGCATCTGCGCCGGCAGGCAGGCGAGACCTACGAGGCCGCCAGGCAGAAGGTCGAGGAGCGCATCGAAAGCGGCCGGCGCACGCTGCATGACGGCCGCGACGAGGCCACCGCGCGCGCGCAGGAGCTTGCCGACAAGGCGCGCGAGAAGGCTGCCGCGCTTGGCGAGCAGACGCGCCAGAGCGCTGCACATCTGATCGAAGAGCAGCCGATCCTGGTGGCCGCGCTGGCGGCGGCCCTGGGCGCGGCGATCGGTGCCGCCCTGCCCTTGTCGCGGACCGAGAAGGACATGATCGGAGCCGCCGGACAGCGCGCGGTCGGCGCGGGGCGCGACGCGATCGCGACCGCGGCCGACGTGGTGAAGGAGGAAGTCGCGAAGGCCGATATCGGCGGCAAGGTCGGCGATATCGCCGACAAGGTCGTCCAGGGCGTCGCGACCGACCTCGAACGGAAAGGCCCGGGCCAAACGGGTTGATAGGGAACGTCCCGCAGGGTCCAGGCAAGAAAGGACGGGCTCGTCGAGCTCGTCCTTTCTTTTTTGTGTGGTTCCCCCGTCCCGTTCGGTCGCCGAACCTTTTTTCCGGCGCCAAACGGCAACTGCGGGCGACAGTCTCCATTCGTCCAATAGAGCCGCGACGATATTGGAGGAGATCCACGCATGACCGAGCAAGCGCCGCGACGACATCTGCTGACGGTTGCCGGGGGCCTCGCGGCTGCGGCCGCCGTGTCACCTGCCTTGGCGCAGAACCAGGCCGCGGCGCCGGCGACGGCCAGCGCACTGCAGGATCCTGTCGGCAAATATCCCAAGCCGCCCTCCCGATGCAGCAGCAGCCGTGGCCCGGCCTTGCCGGCCGCATGACGCCGAGGCCCGACCACGGCGAGCAGCGCTACAAGGGCACGGGCCGGCTCAGCGGCCGCAAGGCCTTGATCACTGGCGGCGATTCGGGCATCGGCCGCGCCGCCGCCATCGCCTATGCGCGCGAGGGCGCCGACGTCGCCATCAACTATCTGCCCGCCGATGAGGAAGATGCACGCGGTTCGGAAGATCAAGACGCGCGATGGCAGTCGCGCGCTCGGCCCTGCAGGGGCGCGCTGCAGGGAACCGATCGATTTGCTTGCGCCAACACCCCTGACCAACAGCGACACGGAGGACAGCATGGCAAGATATTCTGGCAATGACCGCGAGCGCGACGAGCGTGGTCGCTTCATGAGCGCCGACGACCGCCCGCGCAGCCGCTATGACGACGATGACGACGACTACGATCGGCGCGGCCGCGGCCGCAGCGGTTGGTTCGGCGATTCGGAAGGCCATTCCGAGGCGTCGCGTCGTGGCTGGGACCGCTCCGATCACGAAGGCAGCGGATGGTATGGCGATCGGCGAGGCCATTCCGAAGCGTCGCGCCGCGGTTGGGAACGCTCCGACCACGAGGGCAGCGGATGGTACGGCGATCCGCGAGGCCATTCGGAAGCCTCGCGCAATCCGCGCCACGGCCGCAGCGGCTGGTATGGCGACTCCGAGGGACACTCGGAAGCCTCACGCCGCGGTTGGCGCCGCGGACGCGACTGAACCTCGGTAAGGTTCGCACGGAACGGGGCAGCCTCAGGCTGCCCCGTTTTTCTCGTTGTTGTTCATGTCAGGCTCGACCGACCGTCCTCAGCTTTGTGACAGCGAAGGCGATGTCGTCCGCCAGCGCCTCCAGCAGGGCGACCTCGTCGCTGTCGAACGCGTCCGGCTCCGCCGCATAAATGGTGAGGGCGGCGATCACCTTGCCCGCCACCTTCAGCGGCAGCGCGATGCTCGAGTGGAAGCCGTGGCTCAGCGCCGCGTCACGCCATAGCGCCATGCGCGGGTTCACCGCGAAGTCCTGATTCACCTGGGTCTCGCCCACGCGCAAGGCCGTGCCGGTTGGTCCCTGTCCGCGCGGCCCGTCACCCCAGCTGATGCGGGCTTGCGCGAGGTAACCGTTGTCGTCTCCGGCGACCGCCGCAATGCGCACCGTCTTTTCAGCGTCCTCGACGGGTGCGGCGACGTTGGCCATTCGATATCGGCCCAACCGAACAGCGATCTCGCAGATCTGCTGGTAGATCTCTTCCTCGAACATGCCGTGAAGCAAGACGCTGGTGGCGGCCTGCAGCCCGGTTTTGACGTCCGATAGCCGAGCAACCTGGCGCTCAAGCCGCTTGCGGACGCTGATGTCGCGCATGAAAGCCTGACGATAGCGCTTGCCGTCGACTTCGATGGTGCGGCCGCTGACCTCGACCGGGAACGTGCTGCCGTCCTTGCGGCGATGGACTGTCTCGACCAGCACCCCGTGTGGCGCCTCGCCGGCCCGCCAATCCTCCTCGTAGCGCCGGTATTCCTCCGGCGTGCGCAGCTCGGCCACCGTCAGCTGGTAGAGCTCGGCCTCGGAGTAGCCGTAGGCGGCGATCGCCGCCTCATTGGCATCGATGATGCGGCCGTCGGGATCGATCATCAGGATGATGTCGCGGGCAAGTCGCGTCAGCTGGGCGAAGTGGCGCGACAGCGCCCGGCGGTCGGCTTCGGCGCGTTCCTGCTGGCCGGCGAAGACGGCCTGCTCGCCCTGCCACAGCACCAGCAGCATCACCGCGGCAAGCAATACCGCGGCGCCGATCAGCACCGCCAGCCTGCGCTCGCGCCCGAGCAGCGGTGCCGCGTATTCCGACGAATCCGTTTTGGCGACGACAGTCCAAGGCAGGCCGTTGACATGCTGCGAAGCTGTCAGCACGTCGACGCCTCGATAGTCTCGCCCGGTGCGCACACCATCGCCCTGCACCATCGCGCGCGCCGCCGGCAGGCTGCTCCCCGCCAGCGGCTGGCGCCAGCTGTTGGGCGCCGGCACCGGCGAAAGCCGGGGCGGCGTGATGAAGACCACATCGTCGCCATCACGATGCACCACCACGACTTCCGACGACGGACTGGCCGTCGGCCAGGCCAGAATCTGCTCGAGCAGGCCGCGGAACGGATCGACGATCACGGCGACCACGTCGACGGTTCCAGGAGGCGCGTCACGCACGGCGACCGGCGCCAAGAAGGCCATGCGCGGATGGCCCGGTTTAGCTGAAGGATCGAAGAGGTCGACGACGCGCGGTGTCGTTGCCGGGTCGCGCGCCAGGCTACGCGCAGCCTGGACGACCACCTCGTCGGGCTTGCCGCCCTCGCCGGCATGAACCAGCAGAGCGCCATCGGGTGCAAGCAGGCACATGCCCACGTGCTCGGGATTGGCTGCCAGGCTCTCGGCGAACGACAGCTCGACCACCTCGGCCACGTTGCCGTCGCCGGGCAGTCGGTCGAGCGGCAGGCGAGACAGCGACGCCGCCAGCGTCTGGGCATCGGCCTGGCGCTCAAGCAGCCACTTGCCGATCTGCTGCGCCTTCAACCGCGCCACCAGCTCCTGCTGGCGGGCGTGCTCGGCCTGCGAGGTGGCCTCGATATCCTTGACATAGAGCCAACCGATGGCGGAAAGGCTCGCCGCCACCAGCACCAGCACGACCGCAAACTGAATGACCACACGGCGCCTGACGGTCTGAGCCGCACGATTGCGGACACTACGCAAGCTCCACACGCCGAAGGCGACGAACGCGAAGGCGACAACGTAGGTCGCGAGCATCCAGGGCGAAAGCAGATGGTCGAGAAACGCCGCGGTGTGAGCGATCGGGTCGGATGGCCCCGCCGTAAGCAGCCAAGCTGCTGCCAGCATATAGAGCACGGCCACGACGCTCAGCGCGCCGAACAGGAAACGGCTTCGATTCATCGGGGCGAGCGAGCTGAGAAGGCGCAGTTTCTTCATCGTTGATCGTTCGTCAGACATGAAGGGCCCGACACGCCGCCCCAACCAAAACTATAAGAGAATGCGAATTGTCACGCTTTGACTCTGCTCAAGAGAACTTGCGCGAAACCGCTCAACAATAAGTGGCAGGCGTCGCGCATACCAGCATGTTACGGTAGTATTGAAGGAATCTTGGGGGTCGTTCGGCATGTGCCGGACCTGCGGGGTTGCGGAGGTCCATCCGTGCTGCGTGCGCTGGCTCAGTTGCTGGGAGGCGCCCTACTCGCGATGCTGGTCGTGCGAGGGCATGGGGCGACGTTGAGCCTGGACACCCGGAGCATTCCCGGGCTTACGCCAAAGTCGGCCATCGTACAGCACACCATCCGCGTCAGCGGCCCGATCGAGACAGGCGATGCCGACCGGCTGCGCAAGATGCTGGAGCGCCTGCGCGCGACAACGCCACCCGCACCCGGTGCGCCGCTCGCGACCGTCGAGCTCAGCAGCAAGGGCGGCGATCTCTACGAAGGTCTGAAGCTCGGCTACCTGTTCCGCGAGTTCGATGTGGCGACAGTGGTGCGCGCCGCCGACGTCTGCCAGTCGGCCTGCGCACTCGCCTTCCTCGGCGGGACGCAGAGCCATACGCCGGGCCAGGCCGTGCCCAGCCGCAACCTCGAGATCGGCGGGCAAGTCGGATTCCACAACTTCTATCTTTCATCGCCAAGCGATCTCTCGGCCGGGAGCAAGGATGCTCGGGACGGCGTGACCATGGGCTTCAGCGTTGCACGCGGTGGCGCTTCGGCCCTGCTGCGTTATGCGGCGCTGATGGGCATCGACGTCGCCTTCGTCGCCCGCGTGATGGGTCAGCCCAGTGAGACGTGGGACTATGTCGAGACCGACGAGGAGTTCGTTAGCCTCAGGATCTGCCCGCTTGGCCTGTCGCGTCCTACAGCCACCCCGGCTGCCCTTGCCGCCAACATCTGCAACCACGCCACCGGTGAGCTGGGCCGTGCCTCGCCGCTGCAGGCCCGGGCCGTATCGGCCCGCGACCTCCGCCGCCGCCTGCTGGAGCACGTGCGCGATACCGCAGAGGCGGCCGCGACCAAGAGCCCGCTCGCCAGCCAGCTAGCCGCCGTGCTGGCGCAGCGCGACGAGGCTCTGGTCGAATCCGTCTATGTCGGCTTGCGCAGCGCCGGTGTGCCACTGCCGGAGGTGATGGGGGCCAACTTCGAGGTCTCAGGCTATGCGCTGGGCGGCACACCGCTCCAGTGTAATGTCAGCATATCGCGCGACAACCCTGCGAAGTTCGACGTGGCGCTGGTCGTGCCGGACGGGCTGATGAAGCCGTTCCAGATGCCGCCGCCGGCCTGTCCCGCCCTGTTCCTGTTCGACGGCGAAGAGGTCCTGAACCCCCGGCGATGAATGTCATGAGGCTCGGCCCGCTGGCGTGCGTCGTGTAAGCTTGGAACATGGCACCCTGCGCGTCCCGGCGCCTCGTCCTCATCGCCTTCCCGGTCGCCGTGGCGACTGCGCTGACAGACCTGCCGGCCAACGCCCAGCCGTGCTGCGGCCCGATCACGCCGAACGGCGAGCGCCTGCTCGCCCGCCTGGACATGTCGGGCGTCGATCACCTGTGGCTGCCGCATGTCCATGTGGACTGGGAGACCGGCGAGCCGGACAACACCCAGCACGGCCGCCCGGCGTCGACCCATTGCAGCGCCTTTGTCGCTGCCTTCGCCAAGCAGCTGGGCATCTACATCCTGCGGCCGCCCGCGCATTCACCGGTGCTGCTGGCCAGTGCACAAATGCGCTGGCTCACGGCCGACGGTGCGGCAGCGGGCTGGCGGCGACTGCCCGGCATGGCCGCGGCCCAGCGCAGCGCCAACGAGGGCAACCTCGTGGTGGCGGTGTGGGAGAATCCCGATCGGCACCGCCCGGGCCACATCGCCTTGGTGCGGCCCGGCACGCCCGACGCCGAGCGGCTCGCGGTTGACGGACCCGACGTCACCCAGGCCGGCGCCAGGAATTCACTCCTGATGCCACTGCGGTTGGCGTTCCGGCACCATCCCGGCGCATGGCCGGACCAGATCGGCTTTTTCGCCCACGCCATCGGCTGAGGCGCCTCACAGGTCGTGCTGGGGAGCGTCGCGGCTGCGGACCAGCAGGGCCCCGTTGCGGCCGACAAGAAAGCCCCACAGCACGCCGAGCACGACTTCCAGCGCCTGGATGAACGGCGAGTCGAGGCGGCCGAAGGGGCGGACGACGATGCTGGCGAGAACGAGCACCACCACGAGCACAGCCAGCCAAAAACCTTCCGTCGCCCGCTGCAGGACCAGCAGCCGCCGCCTGTGGTCGACCTTGAGCTTGATCCAGGCGCCGCGGGCTGCGCCACCAAGGACCGAGATCAACACAAGCGTCCAGACCGCCAGCTCGGCCAGGTCCATGAACGGCGGCAGGTAAAGGACCACCAGTGTCGCCGCACCGATCAGCAGCGGCACCACGATCAGACGCCAGCGCATGAGTGGCTTGGCACGCCGTTCGGGCCAGGCCGCGGCACAGGCGGCGAGCGCGAGGAGAAGGACCACCAGGGCCCAGGCGAATTCCCTCATCGCTACACGACGCAGCCATAGTGCGCCGACGACACCAGCCGCACGTATTTGTCGTGCACCGAACCCGGCCGCAGGCGCGGAGTTTCCGGCCTCCACGCCGCCATGCGTTGGGCAATCTCGCCTTCCGGCACATCGAGGCTAAGTGTCCGTCCGCGCGGGTCGATCACGATCGCATCGCCGTCGCGCACGGCGGCGATCGGACCGCCCTTCGCCGCCTCGGGCGAGATATGGCCAATCAGGATGCCGTGGCTGACGCCGGAGAAGCGGCCGTCGGTGATCAGTGCCACGTCCTCGCCCAAGCCCCTGCCCTGCAGCTGGATGGTGAGCATCACCATCTCGGGCATGCCCGGTCCGCCGACAGGACCGACATTGCGTACCACGATCACCGTGCCGGGCCCGATCTCGCCGGCGCGGATGGCTCTCATCGTGTCGGCCTCGGACTCGAAGACACGCGCCGTGCCGCGGAAGACGCCCTTCTCCAGGGTCTTGCCTGAGAGCTTCAGCAGGCAGCTCTCGGGCGCAAGATTGCCCGTGAGGACGCTGATGTGGTTGTTGGGCGGCGCGAGTGGCCGGCTCACCGGACGGACGAGATCCTGATTGTCCAACTGCTCGAGCGTCGGCACAGCCGACAGATTCTCGGCCAGCGTCTTGCCGGTCACTGTCATGACGTCGCCGTGCAGCAGGCCGTGGCTCAGCAACTCCTTCATCACCACCGGCACACCGCCCAGCGCATGCAGGCTGGTCATCGCGTAAGGCCCGTGCGGCTGCAGGTTGGCGAGCAGCGGGACCTTCTCGCCGACCGCCTGGATGCGCTCGATCGTGATCGGCACTCCGGCCTCGCGGGCGACGGCCAGCAGGTGCAGGTACATGTTGGTCGAGCCGCCCATGGCGTACACCGTGGCGATGGCGTTCTCGAAGGCGCGCTCCGTCATGATATCGCGCGGACGGATGCCCTTCTCCATCAGCCGATAAAGCGCCTCGACCGAGGCTCGGGCCTGCGCCTTGACGTCATCGTGGATGCCGCTCTTGGCATCGTAGTCCGCCGGATGCGAAGCGCCGTGCGGCAGCATCATGCCGATCGCCTCGGCGATGGTGCTCATGGTGTTGGCGGTGAACATGGCGCCGCAGGTGCCGCTGCCCGGCAGCACGTTGCGCTCCAGGGCGTCGAACTCCTCAGGGGTAATGCGGCCGGCCTCGCGGGCGGCCCGCCCTTCCGCCCAGTCCATGATGGTGAGGTTGGTGCCCTTGGCCGCCCACGGTCCGAAGTCGACCTTGCCCGGCGAGCTGGTGCCCGGATAGAGCACCAGCCCGAAGGCGTTGGTGCGGGCGAGCGGCATCAGTGCAGCGGCGCCGGTCTTGTCGCAGCCGGAAATGACGATCATGGCGTCGCCATGATGGGCGTAGTGCCCGATCTCGAAGCAGTCGGCGGCGACGTCGCGCGACACCAGGCTGTAGCCGGCCGTAGGAGTGCCCTGCGTCAGCGCGTCGGACACGGCCGGCGCGCCGACCACCAGGCCCTGGCCGCCTTTGGTCGCGATCAGGTCGACCAGCAGGTCGGTGATGGCGCGCACGCGATTGTTGCAGCGGTGAGCATTCGTCCAGGCACTGGCGATGGTGACGATGGCGCTGGCTTTCTCGACCCGGTCAGGATCGAAGCCCGCGGCTCGGACCTCCACACGCGATTTCTTCCAATAGGTGCTGCTGTCGTCGACCATGCCCGCGGAACCTCCCGCAGGGAGGTTAGCGGTCGAACCGGTCGAGTGCCAACCTAACCACGTTCAGTGCGGGCGAACCCAGTGCATGGTGCGGCAGAGGACGCCGGCCATCAGGCAGCCTTCGGTCTTCATCGCATCCTGGTCGACCGAGATGTTCACCGCGTAGGTGAGGCGGCGCTTTTCATCGAAGGCCTCGCCGGCCAAGGCCGTGGCCGCGCGCGGGCGCAACGTCATGACGATACGGTCACCGACGGCGTCGCCGCTGGAGGGGTCGCGGGTCCACGTGTTCACGGCGCACAGCCGCTCACCACAAGGGGAAACGCTGATCCGCAACGCCCCGTCGGATCGAGACCAGTCACCGGTGATATTGGGGCCGCCATATGCGCCGACCTGACCGGTCAGGCTCACCATCAACAACAAAAATACGCTGAACGCCGTTAACCGCACTAACTGCATCACCGCACCTCGAGGGGGCTACGTGGGCAACGCCGAGATCGTGCCCGTGACAATTCATTGGGGACGCGAATTGGCCTATTGCAGCGCGATGCGCAAGGTCTCGAGCCCCGCCGCCGCCGGGCAGTTTGCCGCAGCGGCCTATGGCTTGCGATCAGGAATGCGCAACGACTGGCCGACATAAATCCTGTCCGGTCCCTCCGCTTGACGTTGTAGAGCTTGAACGACCCAACGGCCGCACCGTTGCCGACACCCAGTTTGTGGGGATCAAGTGCGTCGAGCTGTGCCGCCACCGCCGCGAGCGTCAAGCCGGAAGCAGGTCTCCGGCTTTCAGCTCGCTCACCGCAGCATCGACGCGGCGCACCGCGGCCCGGATCATGTCGATGCCGCGCTGGTTGCCGAGGTCCATGCCGCCGGTCGTGAAGACGACGACGAACAGGCCGCACAACACGGCGAAGCGGTAGGCCTGCCAGCAGTCCTCGTAGGTGAAGCCGGTCACGCCCATCTGAAGCAGGGTGTCGTGGTAGCGCCGCAGCAGCGCCTCCTCGGCTTCGTGGCGGTGTGCGGTGGGCACGCTGTTGCAGATCAGATAGGCGACGTCATACAGGGGCCCGCCACGGCCGGAGATCTGCCAGTCGACGGCGGCGACGCCGTCGGCTCCGAGCGTCGGCCCGAACAGCAGGTTGTCGGCACGATAGTCGCCATGCATGAACGTGCGCACGCCCGACGACAGGTCCTTTATGACACGGCCGGCCACCGCCGCCAGGCCCTCCGCCGTCTTCTTCGTGTAGTCGCTGTAGCAGTCGGCGAAGTTGCTCAAGGAGGGTGCCAGGAATCCCTGGTAGCCGGCCTGCACGGCCGCGCAGTACTGCGGATTGGCGAAGTCGAACAGGGCTTCCATGTCGCCGCCATCGACTTTGCCCCACCAGGCGCCGTGCAGTCGGCCGATCGCGGTGATCGCCGCCTCGGCCTGGGCCGGCGTGAGGCCGGCGAGCTGGTCGCCCAGCGTCTCGTTGCGCAGGTCCTCGAGCAGCAGCACGAAGCTGTGGTCGCTCATGTCGAGCTCGGCGTGGAACAGGCGCGGCGTGCGGATCGGCGAGTACTGCGCGAGCTTGGTATAGAAAGCGACCTCGCGCGGATAGAAGAACAGCGCCCGGGCGACCCCGAGATTGACGGGATCGGCGGTGGGGAACTTGGCGATGATGCTCGCGGGCGCGCCCGGCTCCGGCTTGTCGTAGGCGATCGAGAGCCGCGAGACCTCGCCCATGATGCCAACGCCCAGGCCGAGATTGGCAGCCGAGACGCTGCGGACCGTGGCCGTCGATAGCACGCCGCTTTGGCGCAGCGCGGTGTCGAGCCATCCGGCATCGACCGCAGCTGCGTTTGCTGGCCAATCGCCCAAGATCATCCCCTGTCTTCGTTTCATCCATTATGCGCGCCAATGGCGCAAATAGACAGCCTGGGACCCGGACGCGACCGCGAGAGAAGACAATCGGCGAGACTCCCGCATTAGTCGCATGCTTAAGTATCGGTGTGGCGATAGCGGGGGATGAACGGACAATGAGCGGCGCATCGCCGATTTTCGATCGCTCGACGCTGGCGGTCGTTTGCCAGGGCCTCGGCTTCTCCGAAGGGCCGATCGCGCTACCCGACGAGTCGGTGCTGCTGGTCGACATCAAGAAGCAGTGCCTGATCCGGGTCATGCCCGACGGCCAACAAGTGGTCGTGGCCAAGCTGCCCGGCGGCCCGAACGGCGCTGCCTTCGGGCCCGACGGCCGGCTCTACATCGCCAACAACGGCGGATTCACCTGGCAAGAATTCCCGCTGCCCAGCGGCCAGGTGATCTCGCTGGGCGAGCTACAGGCCAAGGACTATGCCGGCGGCTCGATCCAGGTGCTCGACCTCACGACGGGCAAGCTGGACACGCTATACACCGAGTGCGCCATCGGCACCGACCTCACCGGCCTCGGCCCGCGCGCACCCAGGGAGGTCCCCTCGTCGTCCAGGCTGCGCGGCCCCGACGACCTGGTGTTCGATTCCGCCGGCGGCTTCTGGTTCGCCGACTTCGGCAAGTCCCGTGCCCGCGACAAGGACACGACCGGCATCTACTACGCGCGCACCGACGGCACCTACATCCGGGAGAAGATCTTCCCGCTCGACGGGCCCAACGGCATCGCGCTGTCGCCGGCTGGCGACCGGCTCTACGTGTCGCTCACCTTCCGGCGGCAGCTGCTCTATTGGGAGCTCGACGGACCGGGCAGCATCCGGCCCAATCCCGCGACCATCGACGGCGCCTATGTGCTACACGCCGCCATGCCGGGCGACCTCGATTCCATTAAGGTCGACGAGCACGGCAACGTCCACGCCATCACCATCCTTCCGTCGAAGACGCCGCTATGCAACGGCGGGGTGACGGTGGTGTCGCCCAAGGGCGAGATCGTCGAGCGCTTCGAGCTTGCCGTGCCGGGCAAGTTCATGCCGATGCCGTCGAACATTTGCTGGGGCGGGCCGGACGGCAAGACAGCCTGGATCACGGGCGGCGGCTCGGACGTCCTCTTGAAGGTAAGAACGTCCATCGCCGGCCTGCGGTCGGCCTGGCCGGCCGTGTTGCCGGAAAAGACGGCGTCGCCGGAGGCGCGAGCAGGGGATGCGAACATGTCGAGCCCACCGGATCCACCGGCGATGAAATTCACCTTCGGCCGGGTTCTGGCGATCGTCCTGCTGCAGTTCGTGGCCCAGGCGAAGTCGGGACTGACCCGCCGCGGACAGCATCCCAAGGCGCACGGTGTCGTGCGCGCCACCTTCGAGGTGCTGGACGACATCCCGCCGCAATACAAGGTCGGCCTGTTCGCCAAGCCGGGCCGCTACGACGCGCTGATCCGCTTCTCCAACGGTCCGCAGACCGAGGACCGCCAGCAGGGCGCGCAGGGCATGGCCATCAAGCTGATCGGCGTGCCGGGACAGAAGATCCTGAAGGCCGAGGCGAACGCCACCACGCACGACTTCATCCTGATCGACGGGCCGGTGTTCTTCGTGCGCAGCACAGCCGCCTATCTCCGGCTGTTCAAGGAGATGGTCCGCAAGCTGGGCGGCAAGCCCACTGAATGGGAAGCGTGGATCAAGGCCACACATCCGGAAGACATGCCGGCGATCGAGACCTACCAGACGCGTGTCGCCGAGAGCCCGCTGACGCGCCCGTTCTGGAGCCAGGTGCCCTACGCCTTCGGCCTCGGCGACACGACCATCTGCCGCTATCGCGCCGTTCCCGGGCCCGACAACATGACGGCGCCCATTCCGGCGCAGTATCGCGACGAGAACTTCCTGCGACGGGCCCTGCTTGACCAGCTCACGACAGCGGCACGGCCGGCGAGCTTCGATTTCCGGGTCCAGCTCAGGACCGATGCGACGCCCGATATCATCGACACGCCGACCCTCGAATGGAACACGCCCGAGCAGCGCGTCGCCACCATCACGATTCCGGCGCAGGTCTTCGACCGGCCTGATCAGGAGCGTTTCGGCGAGACGCTGTCCTACACGCCGTGGCACGCCTTGCCGGAGCACCGGCCGGTCGGTGACGTCAATCGGATCCGCCGCTGGGTCTATGCCGCGACCTCCCGGATGCGACACTTCTTCAGGCTGGCCCGCCGGCGCGAGCCGACGAGCGCCATTCCACCGCCTGCGCCCTGGCGCCCGGTGTGGCGCTGGGCGACGCTGCTCGCCTCGACAGCCGCGGTCTCGTTGGTAGCGGTCTTCGGCTACAAGCTGTGGTCGAAGCTGCACGTCGCCCTGCCCACCTTCGCCGCGGTCAAGCAGAGCGAATGGATGAACCAGAATTGGCAGCCCGGCGACCGCGAATGGTACCACCACGCCAGCCAGGGCGGGCAGTTCCCGCCCATGATCAACGTTCCCTTCGAATGGTTCGTGGCGCTGGAGCGGCCGTACCTGTCGCTCGGCGACGCCGGTGCGCTGTCCGACCAGACCTATCTCGATCGCTTCGGCTTCATTCCCTCGAGCACGGAGGCCGGCGCCTACGACTGGAGCAGCTGCAAGGAGCCTCTGAGACAACCGGGGGCGACCGGCTACGACACTGGCAAGCAGCTGATGACCTGGCGGCATCGCCTGCCGGTCGGCCTCACCTGCAGCGACCGCGATGCCGCGCCGATGCTGCTGCCCGACGGTCGGCCGTGGCGCAATCCGGCGACCGGCGAGACGATGAGCGGGCTCGGCCTCACCTGCGCCGCCTGCCACACCGGTCGATTGACCTATCAGGGCACGGAACTGCTGATCGACGGCGGCTCGGCGATGACCGACATCGTCAAGCTGAACCAGGCGATCGCCTCGGCGCTGTTCCTGACGAACTACGATCCCCTGCGGTTCAGGCGCTTCACGCTCCGCCTGCTGGGTCCCAACGCCAACGACGAAGCGCGAGCCGCCCTCGCGACACAGCTCGACGCCGTGGTCGGGCGCGTCCTGGCGCTGGGCCGCCTCGACGAGAAGGTCAAGAAGCAGGGCGTCGAGGAAGGCTTCGGCCGGCTCGATGCGCTGACCCGCATCGGCAACCAGGTGTTCTCGATCGATCTCGATCGTCCCGAAAACTACGCCGGCAGCGCAGCGCCCGTGCACTACCCCCGCATCTGGGACACGCATTGGTTCCCGTGGGCGCAATACAGCGCATCGATCCGCCAGCCGATGGTGCGCAACGCTGGCGAGGCGCTGGGCACCGGCGCGTCGATCGCGCTCGCCGGCTCATCCACCGGGAGCCTGACGGCGCCGCTCTACACCTCGAGCCTGCGGATTGGCGCCTTGGCCGCGATGGAGACCATGCTCTCCGGCCAGAAGGAGCCGTTCGCCGATAAGAAGTTCTCAGGCCTCGAGCCGCCCAAGTGGCCGGAGGCGACGCTCGGCAAGATCGACCCCGACCTCGTCAAGGCGGGCGCCAAGCTCTACGCCGAGATCTGCGAGCACTGCCACCTGCCGCCCAAGCACACTGCCGCGTTCTGGGATCCCAAGTACTGGACCGAGCCCAACAAGGCCGGACAACGCTATCTCAAGCTCGTCGAAATCCCGGTGGATGAGGTCGGCACCGACCGGACATATATCGAGACCGTGGCCAGCCGCCGGGTCAAGGTGCCGAAGGAGCTTGGTCTCGGTGACGACAGGTTCGCCTTCGCTCTCAAGGACGTCGTCGGCAGGGCGATGGCGCTCTGGTACGACAGCCAGGGCACCAGCCCAGCCGACCGCGAGAGGATGGACGGCTACCGCAAGAACGAGGTCCAGGTGGAGGCGGTCTACAAGGTCCGTCCGCTGGATGGCGTATGGGCGACACCGCCCTACCTGCACAACGCCTCGGTGCCCTCGATCTGGCTGCTGCTGTCGCCGGCGAGGGAGCGGCCGGAGACTTTCTGGCTCGGCCATCGCGAATACGATCCCAAGGAACTCGGTTACCAGTACAAGCAGAGGCTGCCGGGCGGGTTCAAGTTCGACACCACGCAGAAAGGCAACAGCAACGCCGGCCACTCGTTCGAGGAGTCCTACAACAAGGACAAGCCGCCGCCGGGCGTCGTCGGCCGCAAGATCGCGCCCGACGAGCGTATGGCCTTGATCGAGTTCCTGAAGGCGATGTCGGACCCGGAGAAGATGCCCAAGCCCTGAGCGAGAGACTCAGCCCCCAGCTCAGCCTTCTGGCACGCCCGCCTTGCGCAGGCCTTCGACGACGCGCTCGCGCTGGGCCAGGAAGGTCGGATTGTCGCTCGCCGCACCGGCGCGGTAGCGGCGCATGTTGAATTCGGGATTGAGGGCAAGGCCCGCCTGTACGGCGGCACGCGCCTCCTCGAGCCGGCCGAGATGCGCCAGGGCCGCCGCCAGCAGGAAGTTGGTGTACGGGTTGTTGCGATTGAGCGAGAGCGCACCGCGCAGCTGAACCACCGCCCCCTCGTCGTCGCCGAGGAAGAGCTTGGCGTCGCCGGCGATGGAGAGCCACGCCGCAACGAACGGATCGCGCGGGCTGAGCCGCAGCGCTTCCTCGATATGTGCCTCGGTCTCCTCGCTGCGGCCGATCCGGTACTTCGCAAGTCCGATCATCGCATGCGCAGGCGCCAGATTGCGGTCGAGCGTCAACGCCTGGCTGCACGACGCCATCCCCAGGACCGCGCGGTTGGTCTGGATCTGGACCAGCCCCAGGAACAGATGGGCCGCGGCATGGTCGGGGACCAGGGACAGCACATGCGCGAGCGCCGCCTCGGCCGCCTCCAGACGCTCGCTGCGATCGTCGGCGGCATAGAGCGAGACCCTGAGCGTGTCGACATAGGCGCCCCACACCATGGCCTCGAGGTTGCCCGGATCGAGCGCCAGGGCGCGCTGGAAATGATCGCGCGCCTGCACGAGATAGTCGGGCGTGTTGCCCTTGTTCAGGATCGCCATCCCCTGGAAATAGAGGTCCAGGGAATCGGGCTTGGGCGCCCGCTCGGCGCGCCGCGCCTCAGCGCCGATCAGGTGCGTTCCCAGCTGCCGGGCGAGCCGCGCCACGATCTCGTCCTGCATGTCGAAGAGATCGCCGGCAGGCTTGTCGAAGCGCTCCGCCCAGATATGGTTGCCGGTCCCTGCGTCGATGAGCTGGACGTTGACGCGCAGGCGCTGGGCACTGCGCTGCACCGAGCCTTCGAGCGCGTAGCGCGTGTTCAGCTCGCGGCCGATCTGCACCACGTCGACCGACTTGCCCTTGTAGGTGAAGGCCGTGTTGCGCGCGATCACCAGCATGCCGCTCATGCGCGAAAGATCAGTGGTCAGGCTTTCGGTGACGCCGTCGACGAAATAGTCGTGGTCGGGATCGCCGCCGATGTTGGCAAAGGGCAGAACCACGATGGAAAGCCGCGGCGGCTCCGCTGGGCCCGTCGCACCGGGTCGCGGCGCCGCGGCGGCGTACTGGGCCAGCGCCGGCGTGGCTGGATGCGCCGGCCAGTCCTCGTCCTTCCAGGCCACCTGGAACGCCGGGATCGGCCGCTCGATGTTCCGCAACGTCAGGTCGCCCACGGGGTGCAGGGTGGCCTTGAGCCGTCCGTCCACGGCCTCGCGAACCGAGCGCGACACGAAGATGCCGCCGGGCGGGGCCTCGGTCTCCAGCCGCGCCGCCACGTTGACGTCGTCGCCGTAGATGTCGTCACCGTCGACGATGACGTCGCCGAGATTGATGCCGACCCGGAACTGGATGGCCGTGTCTCCAGATTGTTCGCGATTGGCCTCGGCCACGGCCTGCTGAAACTCGATGGCCGCGGCCAGGGCATCGACGGCGCTCGCGAACTCCACCAGGCCGCCGTCGCCCTTCAGGCGGATCACCCGCCCGTCGTGGCGCGCGACAGCCGGCGCCAGGCGTCCGTTCATGTGATGCAGCAGGCGCGCAACGGTTCCGCTTTCGTCCCGGCCCATGAGCCGGGAGGACCCCACTGCGTCAGCGAACAGGATCGCCGCCAGTCTCCGCTGATCGCGCGCCAATTGACCAATGCTCCCGAAACTACCCCGCGCGGATGGTAGGAGGCGGCGGCGATGGCGGCAACCGCCCCGGGCAGGCGGGGGTGATGCGGGTCACTATCGCAGGGCGACGCGCAGGCGTTTGGTCCGAGCCCGCGAGACGGCCTTGGTCCGGGTCGCGCTCTGGGCCTGGGCCGTGGCAAGCGCCTCGATCTGGGCTTCGACGCAGCGCACCGCATCGCCCACCGTCGACAGAGACGTCGCCGCGCGGTTGGGGATCTCGACGCCGAACCGTTCCTCGCAGGACATCACGATCTCGACGACGTCCAGGCTGTCGGCGCCCAAGTCCTCATGCAACCTCGTGTCGTCCGTTAGACGCTGTTCCTCGGCCCCGAGGTGAAAGGCGAGGATGTCCCTTACTTCTGCACCAACGTCACTCACCGCACGCTCCCAAGCTGGCCACCCCACAATGGCCCGCAACTTTTTTTATACGCTCATGCAGCGGGCATCGGTTGTGGCCATCGCCATCACGACGGCGATTGCGCTTGCAAGTGACGATTCTGCAACAGCGTTAAGCGCGATCAGGCGCGCTGCGGCAGCCTGCCGTTGGAGGCGCGGATCTCGGCCACCGCCTTGTCCCAACCGGCGAGACGCTCGGGGCCGGCAGGATGGCTATCGAGCATGCCGGTCTCCTTGCGAGTCGAGGCGCGGGCGATGGTGACCATGAAGCCGCGCGCTTTGTCGAGATCCATGCCGGAGCGATAGAGGATCACCGCCGCCAGGTAGTCGGCCTCGCGCTCCTGTTCCTTGGAGAAGGAGATGCGGCCGACCGCGCCGCCCAACTGGCCACCAGCCTTGGCGGCCTGGCCGGCGATTGTCCCCGTCGTGTCCCGGGCGTAGTAGCCGGCAACGGCGCCCAGGGCGCCGAGCAGGATCGTGCCGGCAAGGGCGCCGACCTGCTGGTTGCGCACGCCGGTAGCAACATGGTTGGCCATCTGGTGCCCCATCTCGTGGGCGATCACCACGGCCACCTCTTCCTCGTTCTGGGCGTACTCGACGATGCCGCGATTGACCGTGATCACCCCGCCCGGGCCGGCATTGGCATTGAGCGATCGGTCACCGGAGAGATGGAACTGCCACACGCAGACGCCAACCCGCATCTCGTGGCACAACTGGGTGGCGGCCGGGCGGATTCGGTCCAAGGCGGCGTCGAGGGCCTGCTTGACCTCCTGATCGGACACCTGATGACGGCTGGGCGCGCCGCCGGCGGCCTGGACCTCCGACTGCGCCAGGCTGAGATGGCCGCTGTCGATCTGCGGCAGCTGGTGGACGGCGCCGGCGCAGCCGCACAGGCCACTCGCCCCCGCAAACGCCAGGAAGGATCGCCGCTGCAAGACCACGCCCCCTCTCCCGCTGGTTGCAACTGACCAACCGGACGCTACTCGGCGACAAGGACATGAGTCAACGGACCCAGAGTCGACGGACCCGGGCGCCTCAGCGCCGGGTCGGGTCCTCCGACACCTGCACCAGCAGCTTGCCGAAGTTGCGGCCCTTGAGCAGGCCGATGAAGGCCTCGGGGGCCTTGTCGATGCCCTTCACGATGTCCTCGCGGTACTTGATCTTGCCGGCCTTCACGGCGGCCGGCACTTCCTTCCAGAAACCGTCCATCTGCGCGAAATGGTCGGAGACGATGAAGCCGGTCACCGTGGCGCGCTTGATCAGCAGCAGGCGCCAGTCGGGACCCGGGCTGGGCTGCATCTCATTATAGTGCGCGATCAGGCCGCAAAGCGGGACCCGGGCAAAGTCGTTCAGCTGCGGCACGACCGCGGCCTGCACGGCGCCGCCGACATTCTCGAAATATACGTCGATGCCCTTGGGCGCGGCGGCGCGGATCTCCTTGAACAGGTTTCCGCCGGCGGCGCGGTAGTCGACGCAGGCGTCGAAGCCCAGCTCCTTAACGACGTAGTCACACTTGTCCTTGCCGCCGGCGATGCCGACGGCACGGCAGCCGTGCAGCCTGGCGAGTTGGCCCACCACCGAGCCAACGGCGCCCGAGGCCGCCGAGACCACGACGGTCTCGCCGGCCTTGGGCTTGCCGATCTGCATCAGGCCCCACCACGCCGTCATCCCGGGCATGCCCAGCACCGACAGAGCGGCCGAGAGCGGCGCGGCATTGGGATCGAGCTTCATCGACATGGTGCCGTCCGACACTGCATGGCTCTGCCAGCCCGAATACTCGACGACGTAGTCGCCTTCCTTGAACTTTGGATTCCTGGACCTCAGCACCTGGCCGACCGTGCCGCCAACCATGGCATCGCCGAGATTGACGTTGGCGGCATAGCCCTTGGCCTCGGCCATGCGCCCGCGCATGTAGGGATCGAGCGACAGCCAGATGGTGCGCGACAGGTACTGGCCGTCCTTGGGCTCGGGTACAGGCGCGTCGACGATGTCGAAGTTTGCAGCGGTAGGCTCGCCCTGCGGGCGTGATTTCAGCAGCACGCGGCGGTTGGTGTCGGTCATGAGGCCCTCGTCAAGTTCCCGGGACCTTATCCGAGACGGCCGAGAAGGTCGCCCAGGGTTTTGGCCTCGCGCGCCGTGAGGTGGTTGCCGACGGCCCGCTCGATCGCCTGGGCGTAGACCGGCCACATGCGCCGGCGCATCACGCGACCTGCATCGGTGACGGCGACTCGATGGCCGCGGCCGTCGTCGTCACATGGCCGGCGCTCGACCAGGCCCGCCACCGCCATGCGCTCGACCAGGCGCGAGAGGTTGTACTGGGCAAGCAGCATGGCGCGCTCGAGCTCGAAGGGGCGCAGGCCGTCCTTCCCGGCGCGCTCGGTCTCCAGCAGGACGTCGTACCAGGCAAGCGCCGGCAGGCCGGCCGCCTTCAGCGCGGCCTCGATCTCGCCCTGGGCGCGCTGCTGCGCCCGGGTCAGGCGGGCCCATGCCCGGATCACGGCCTCGGCCGGCTTTTCGCTCATGCGGTCATTCTACGAATTCATGCATATGCATCAAGATGCATCTAGTATATGCATTTGCATTGATGAGGAGCCCGCCATGACGCCACTCACCTTGGTCAGCCATCACCTCTGCCCCTACGTCCAACGCGCCGCCATCGCGCTCGCCGAGAAGGCGGTGCCGTTCGCGCGCGTCGACGTCGATCTCGCCAACAAGCCCGCGTGGTTCCTGGCGCTCTCGCCGCTCGGCAAGACACCGGTGCTCAAGGTCGGCGAGCGCGCCATCTTCGAAAGCGCCGTGATCCTGGAATATCTCGAGGAGACGGCACCGCCTCCGCTGCATCCGGCCAACGCACTGCAACGCGCCGAGCACCGCGCCTGGATCGAGTTCGGCTCGGCCGTCCTCAACGACATCGCCGGCTTCTACGCGGCGAAGGATGCGGCAACCTTCAAGCCGAAAACGGACGCGCTGGCCGCTAAGTTCGCTCGCCTGGAGGGGCGGGTCGTCGGGCCGTGGTTCGACGGCGAGCGCTTCTCGCTGGTCGATGCGGTGTTCGGCCCGGTGTTCCGGTATTTCGATGCCTTCGACCGCATCGGCGACTTCGCCATCCTCGCTGGCAAGCCGAAGGTCGCGATGTGGCGGACCGCGTTGGCTGGCCGGGCATCGATCAAGGGTGCGGTCAGTCCCGACTACGATGCACGCCTCCGGACATTCCTCGAAGCACGTCGATCGCATCTATCGACTCTCATGCACTAGTAGCTCGTCACCAAGGTTTTGTGGGTTTGTCGAGTTCGCCCCCTGCGGCGACAGCATTGCCTGCACGTCGGTCGAGGGACTCAAGCAGTCGTATAATGGCGTCGGCGGCACCCAGATATGGCGTCTCCTTGAGCGCCAAAAGTCGCAACAAAAGAACCCGCTCGGCGGCGAGCGGCTGCTTTCCGGGGTCTCCTACGGTGCGAAAAAACTCAGTGCAAATTG
>Ga0209909_100442_pt1 | contig 26041 bp, 39 predicted proteins | sample FECB22metaG_FD_188302 | JGI IMG/M metagenome (GOLD analysis project Ga0209909, IMG submission 188302) | Cyanobacterial communities from the Joint Genome Institute, California, USA - FECB-22 (SPAdes) (version 3) | ecosystem: Environmental > Aquatic > Thermal springs > Hot (42-90C) > Microbial mats... | reverse complement strand
TGCCGGTGTTGCGGTCGCTGGCGTCGAAGGCGTAGCCGGCGTTGATACCGAAGTAGGCGCCGGTCCAGGTGAAGACCGGGACGGGGGTGAACACCGGCGGCGGGGCGGCGCGGCGCGGCAGGTCGGCGGCCGAGGCGGCGCCGGTCAGGGCCGTGAAGGCGGCCAGCGAGGCCAGGAGCTTGGTCATGTCGGTTCCCCGAATGTGTGATCTGGCGGCGTAGCTACCGATCACCGGGGGAAATGGCTGTAGTTTTGAGGTCACACCGCCTGTCGAAGGCCCGAGATGGCGGAGTAAATCGTCCGTCAAGACGCGTTCGAGCGGGGAAATACAGCGCGCTTTACGCGGGCGAGCGCGATAACAACGCGGCGGCCTTTTGGTTGCATCGAGATCTACGGTCGACGCCGGCTGTGACAAGCGTGCCACACCCGGCGCCGGGGGACCGCTGGAGGGTCCACGGCCATCCCGATCGATCCCGCCGCCGATCCGCGCAACCCGGCAAGGTTCCGGCAATCTCCGACCGCCGCGAGAGCGGATCTCGGCGCGTGGAACCGGGCCACGCCTCCGGCTGCCCGCAATCTCCGAGTCCCGATCCGGAGTTATGACTCCTGTTACCACCGGGAAAATAGATGGACTCGACAGTCGTCTTGACCGACCGCGCGAGGGGAACCGGGGCGCCATGCATGTGAGAGTTCGCCTCGACGGCGCGAACCCGCGGCGCTGGCACGTCGCGCTGCTGAACCGGCTCTCCGGCCTGCCCGGTCTCGCGGCCGTGAGCGTCGACGCCGCGCCCGGTCCGGACGGTTGGCCGGCGCAGGCCGACCTGCTGTTCCGGCTGGAGGCGCTGATCTTCCGGCTGGCGCCGAACGGGTCGCGGCCGGTGCCGCCGGCGGATCTCGCGGCCTGGAGCCGGCCCGCGAGCCCGGACCTCGTGCTCGACCTGTGCGGCGACGCGGTCGCGCCCTGCCCGGTCTGGCGCGTGGCCTACGACGGCGGCCTCGGCGAGACCGGCCTGCTCGCCAGCCTGCTCGCGGGCCGCGTCCCGCAGCTCGAGCTCCTCGAAGGCGGCACCGCCGTCGCCGCGGGCCGCCTCGGCTCGGACTACCGGGGTTCCATCGCCCTCTCGTTCGAGGACGCCCTGACGCGCACGGCGACGATCGTCGCCGCCGCGCTGCGGGACCGGTTGGCCGGCCGGCCCGGCGCGGCGACGCCCGCCGCGGCCGCGGCCGTGCCCGTCCGCGCGGTGCGGATCCCGGCGTCCCGTCCGGCGCGGCTCGTCGCCCGGAGCCTCGTCGGCCGCCTGTACAGGCTGTGCTACCACGCCCCGCACTGGCGCACCGGGTGGCGGGCCCTCCGCGGGCCGGACCTCGTCGCGCTGGGCCGCCATCCCGCGGACGGCTGGCAGGTCCTGCCCGACGACGGGCGGCGCTTCTACGCCGACCCGTTCCCCCTGGCCGTCGACGGGACGACCCACGTCTTCGTGGAGGAGTTCCCGCACGCGACCGGCAAGGCGATCATCTCGGCGGTCCGCTTCGGAGCGGACGGGCCCGAGGGGCCGCCCGTCCCGGTTCTGGAGGAGCCGTACCACCTCTCCTACCCGTTCGTGTTCGCGCGCGCGGGCTCCGTCTGGATGGTGCCGGAGAGTTCCGCGGCCGGCACGGTCGACCTCTACCGGGCGACGCGCTATCCGGGCGGCTGGGTGAAGGAGGCGACGCTCCTCTCCGGCGTCGTCGCGAGCGACGCGACGCTCCTCGAGCACGGCGGCCGCTGGTGGATGTTCGCCACCGTTCGGGACGCGCCCGTCGGCGCCCCGCCGGGATCGGGCTGCCACCACGACGCGCTGCATCTCTGGTCGGCGCCCGACTTCCGGGGGCCGTACGCGCCGCATCCGGCCAATCCCGTGCTGGTCGACCCGTCCTTCGCGCGGCCCGCGGGCCGGATCGTCGCGCGCGACGGGGCACTGATCCGGCCGGTCCAGGATTGCGCCCACGGTTACGGCCGCGCCCTGTCGCTGGCGCGCATCGACCGGCTCGATCCGGAGGGGTTCGCCCAGACCATCCTCAACCGGATCGAACCCGGCCCGGCATGGCCCGGCAGCTGTCTCCACACGCTCAACGCCGGCGGCGGGATCGAGTGCATCGACGGTTCCGGCCGGGCCTCGCGTCTCCGGGCGCGTCTGAGCGCGCGGTCCGGCGCCTAGGCCCGGCCGCGGCCGGAGCTCGGCCGTCCGGAACCAGCCGCCGCGATCCGGGTTCGCTCACGAACGCGGAGACCCGTCGCCCCCATGATCATGATCCTCATCTGCTTCCTCGCGCCGTGGCTCGCCATGTTCCTGCGCGGAAAGGTGTTTCAGGGCATCCTCTGCATCATCCTCCACCTGACGATCATCGGATGGATCCCGGCCACGATCTGGGCCCTGGTCGTCACCCGCAGGGAGGCGGCCTGATCGACGTGGCCGGGCCGGCCGCGGACCTCGCCGCCGGCGGCGGCCGCCGGCGCGGCGCGGCCGGCATGCGCGGCTCCGCGACGCTGTCCGGACCCCGCACGTGAGAACGGCGGGGCTCTCACCCCGCCGTTCACGCAGTCCGTCGCTTCGGCAGCCCCGAGGGCCACCGCGCCGCGCGGCTCAGAAGCCCATCAGCACCCCGGCCGAGCCGGTCACCGTCATCGCGAGGCCACCCAGGAAGGCGCCGATCATCGCGTAGGAGAAGCCCTTCAGAACCATGTCGTGCACGCCTTTCATCGAGCAGCGGGTCTCGGGCGAGACCCGGGATCACCATCTGCAACGATGATGCCGGATCGGCCGGGCGCGTGCGGTGCGAAGAGTCACGCTGCGCCGCGGAACCGTTCGGCGCGGGTTCAGGCTGCCCCGGTGAGCGGGACAGCCGCCGGGCGCATCTCGCTCACGCGAAATGCGTCGGCAGGCTGAGGGCCTGCGCGTAGGTCACGAGGGCGATGGCGCCGGCGATCAGGGTCGCGGCCAGGGTGATGCGGTTCGTCCAGGTCATCGTCGTCTCCATCGGGTTCGCGACCGTGCTCGCGGTGTGATCCCGATGTACGCCCGAGCTTTCAGGCCCGGCGTGTCCGGGAACACCTGCGGTCGCCGGTGCCGTCCGGAAGCGTCGCCGCGAGCGCGCCGCCACGGCCGCGCTCTCGGTCCGCGCTAGGCGGATTGCGGTCCCGACGCGCCGTCCTTCGCCGCGCCGCGCCGGGCGGCCGGGCGCGCCCGGCAGCGTTCCAGATAGGCGTCGAAGGCCGCGCTCGCCGGGAAGGCCGTGCGGCCGAAGCCCAGCGCGCTGCCGATCAGGATGTCGGCGCCGGAGAACCGGTCGCCCATCACGTAGGGGCCGCGCGCCAGGGCGGCTTCCAGGCGGCGGACCACCGCCTCGTGGTTCCGGCGCTTCTGCGGCGATCCCGCGAGTTCGCCCGTCAGGCCGGCGAACAGCGCCGGCTCGAACTCGGCGACGTACCAGGCCAGCCACGTCAGGTACGCGCCGCGCTCGGGAGTGCCGACCGCCGGGGCGAGACCCGCTTCGGGGAACGTCTCCGCCAAGTAGAGCACGATGGCCTGGGACTCCGCGATCAGCGCGCCCGCGTGCAGGACGGCCGGGACCCGCTTGTCGGGATGCGGGTTGGCGTCGTCCGGCACACCCTCGCCGGTCATGGGCCGGAAGATCGAGACCGGCGCGATGGTGTAGGGAACGCCCAGCTCCTCCAGCAGCCAGACGATGCGCGAGGAGCGCGATTGCGGGGCGTGGTACAGCGTGATCATGGCGCGGTTCCTGTCGTCACGGCGCGCGGGATGGCCGTGGCGGGAGGACTTGTAGGGACGCCCTGCTGACAGCATTCTGTCAGCAGGAGTCGGACGATGCGTCGCGCGGACAGACTGTTTCAGATCATCCAGATCCTGCGGCGCTCCCCGCGCCCGGTGACGGCCGCCGAGATCGCCCGGGAGCTGGAGGTCTCGGTCCGCACGGTCTACCGCGACGTCGCCGACCTCGTCGGCCAACGCGTGCCGATCCAGGGTGAGGCCGGGCTCGGCTACGTGCTCGGCGCGGCGTTCGACATGCCGCCGCTGATGCTGACGCCCGACGAGATCGAGGCGGCCGTCCTCGGCGCGCAGTGGGTCGCGGGCCGGGGCGAACCGGTCCTCGCCAAGGCGGCGCGCGATCTCATCGCCAAGATCACCGCCGTGGTGCCCGAGCGCCTGCGCCCGTTCATCGCCGATCCGTCGATCGGCACGCCGACGGCCTTCGCGCAGGCCGCGGACGGGATCGACGTCGCCCGCGCGCGGGCCTGGATCCGCGAGGGCCGCAAGATCCGCATCCAGTACCGCGACGTCCGCGGGGACCCGAGCCAGCGCGTGATCTGGCCGGTGATCGTCGGGTTCCTCGATGAGGCCCGGATGGTGGCGGCCTGGTGCGAGCTGCGCGGGGCGTTCCGGCACTTCCGCACCGACCGGATCACGGATGCCGAGTTCCTGGAGGAGCGGCACGGCGTCCGGCCGGCCGTCCTGCGGGCGCGCTGGAAGCGGAGCCTGTCGGACCGACAGGCGGCGGGCCCTTCGCCGCCGGCCGGGGAAGTCCCGGGGACAAGCCCGGCTGCCTTATCCTGAGAGGCACCGGTCGGTCTCGCCGGCGCGCATCCGTCGCTGCGGGCCGACCCTCGGGTCAGCTCTTGAAGCCCGTCGCGCAGTGCTTCGGCTCCAGCGCCTTCGCGGCGCCGCTGAGCCGGAAGGCGGCCCGGCGCCCGTCCGCGAGGGCCACGATCATCTGCTTGGACGCGCGGAGCCGCGACCACAGCGCGGCGAATCGGTCCGCGCACGCGCGGCAATCGGTGAGGATCGTGCCCTGGGCATCCGTGTCGAGCTGCAGGCGCTCGCCGTCGGTGAGCACGTCGACGGTCGAGCGCGGCGGCGGGGCCTTGCCGGCGATCTCGATGAAGATGCTGGTCCGCTTCGCTTCGCCTTCGCCGGTCGCGCCCTCGTCGCAGCTGATGTTGACGCTGCTGCTCGGCCCGCTGCGGACGATGTACTCGACGTAGCCCTGGCCGCTCCCCACGGTCCAGTTGCCGTAGGCCTGCGCCGACGCCGCGTTGCCCGACAGGCAGGCCGCCGCCACGAGGGCGCCGCGCAGAGAACCGCCGATCATCATGGACACCTGCTCCCCGAGTGATCCTGGATGGCGCCCGCCGATCCGGGAGCCGGCGCGCCGGAACGGCCGCCGGCGCAACGGGCCGCGCGCCCGAGGTTGCCGGCGGCCCCGGGAGGGCTCGAACCTACGGCCTGCCGCTCGGAAGGCAACGGCGTGCTGAAACGGGACAGGCTGCATTCCGACAGGTTCGCGGTATGCCTCCACACGGACGCGATTGGCAGATTCCGCCTTGTCGGAACGGCATACGCGCCTTCGACGCGCTGGCTGCCACCGGATGCCGCCAGATCCTGGCAGCCGCACCGCCCTGTCCCGTTCTGCAGCCTGGGACGGGGCCGCCATGTCGCACGTCATCAGCCTGCCGATGGGCCCGCGGAAGCCCGGTCACACGGCACGCCGTCAGGCGGTTGCCGTGTACGGGCCCGTTGGCCGAGTGCCGGGGTGACGCGTAGTCCGAACAAGGCAGAGGACATCGCTGGCCCTGCCGCGCTCTCGATGCGCGGTGGGGCTTTTCCCATTCGTTCGAGGCTCGGGCGATGGCACCCTGCGAGCAGGCCGCCTTTGTCGCCGGCATCGAGACCGCGCGCCAAATGGCCCGCGGCGAAAGCTCAGACGAAGTGCGGCGGCAGGATCATGACCTGTGCGTGCATGATCAGGCTCAAAGCCACGGCTGCCGTCACGACGGCGTCGGCGAAGCGGTTCGTCAGGGTGATGGGCTTGGTCATCGCGGCCTCCCTCGTCAGCTCGGCTGTTTCGAGGCGGCCTTATGGTCAGGCCGGATGTCGCGACGATTGCTCCGATTGTTGCGTCCAGGAGCGGGAGCCGGAAGAGCGACGCGGGGCGCCCCGTTCGGCCAACTTGCTCGGGCGGACTGCGCCGCGAGGCTCGGAGCCTGCGCGCAGACCTGAGCGATCACACTTCGGTCTCACGCTTCACGACCGCGTCCGCGTCGGTGCCCTTCTGCGTCAAGCCGACTTCCGGGCCATCGACTGGATCCGACGGCGCTTTAGGGCTGATCGGTGGAAGGGACTGTTGCTCCGCACCGACCTTGGCCCAGCGCTCGGCATCGTACTCGGTGCTGGCGAGATCCTGCAAGTTCGAGGTGCGTGGCTTGTCGGACATGGGACGCTCTCCGTGTTCGGGAGTAACACAGCGAGCGTCAGAGTAGGTCCGAGCGTCGCACCGACGACGAGATGGCCGCGGGCGAGGCGGGCGGAGCGGTGCTGTGATCTGCGTTGACGCGGCACACGAGAACGGCGGGACGCGCACCCCGCCGCTGATCGTGTCGCTTGTTCTGCCGGCGGCTCAGTCTCCGACCCGGCTCGGGGGCTCAGAGGCCCATCAGCACCCCCGCGGAGCCGATGACCGTCATGGCAAGACCGCCCAAGAAGGCGCCGATCATCGCGTAGGAAAAGATCTTCAGAGCCATGCTGGGCAATTCTTCCGTGCGGCGCGAGGCTGTGTGTCAGTCCCTGCAGAGCCGTCTGACGGGAAGATGCCCGATCGCCGGGGTTTGTGCGGTGCGAGAGGGCACGTTGCACCGCGGAACCATTCGGCGGGGGTTCAGCGACGACGCCCATCGCGGCTGCCGCCGACGCGCTGCGGCGCCTCGTCGTGAAGGGTGAGCGCGAGCGTAGCGCCACCGCGAAGTCCGTACGGGCGCGGGGATACCGCTGGACCGACACACTGGCGCCAGCCGCTACCGAGACCCTCGACGTGCCGGGCCGCCCCTACCTGCCGGCGCAGTTCGATGAGGTCACCGAGCGTCGCCGAAGCGCGCCGCGCCGGATGCCCCGGCGCGGCAGTAATCTTAGTATACCTTAGCGGCAGATACGCCGCGGCCCGACCGGGGTCCGGCGCACGAAGCAGTGCGGACCGGGCCGGAAGCCGCGGGCGATCGGGCGGCATCGACCGAGGGGGCCACGAGCGAAGCCGGGACCGCAACCCATAGCAGCGTTGGTGACGTGGGCGTCGCCCGCGATGGTTCCAGCACCGATCGGCGCAAGAGGTGCAGCGCTGGCTGCGGATGCGAGGCCGAGACCGCCAACGAGAGCGGCTGCAGCGGCGAGCATCTTCAGGTGCGACATGGTCAGACCTCCTGTGGTTGAGCCCCAGGCCGCGGGGACGACCAGCGGGCGTGCGCTGGTGCCACAGAAAGGGTGAACGAGACGTCACCCGGCTGCGGCAGGCCGAGCGTCGCGCCGCTGTCGAGTCGTGCTGGCGGGAATCCTTCCTCGGCCCGGCCCGTCTCTACAGCGGGCTGACGATCGGTGCTGACCTCGCTCGCACCGCCTCGGCAACGGGCTTCCTGACCGAGCTGATGCAGGTCAGCCGATGCCTCGCGCCGGACGCAGCCGAGCGTCGATGGGCGTCGATGGGCGTCGGTCGGCCTCATCGTGGCGAGTCTCGTGACCGGATAGGTGCCGCGCTCCATGCACGGCAACGCCACAGTCCAGCGTGCCAAGGCCCATGTCGCGGCTGACCTCGGCGAGCCGGGCCTCGACCCGCCCCCGCTCGCAGCCGCGGTCGGCATGCTGGCTTACGACTGCGGCCTCACCGACCAGGCGCATTTCGCTCGCCGCTTCAAAGATCGCTTCGACAGAAACCCCCGTGACGACCGGCGCGCGCAGGACGGACGCGCAACGGGTCGCGTCCGCTTCCCGGCTGTCGTTCTCGTCAGCTGAGTGACTGGGGCGGATCGGTAGGAGACAATCGGCTTTTCCGGCAGTCCTTCTCCGAGGCGTATCAGCCGCTTACGGTCAAACCCTGCCGTTCGGACCAGCGCTGCCCGGTCCATGCGACACCGATCGAGGGACACGGCGCCCCCGCGCAGCGGTTGTTCAGTCTTACGACACCGCATCGGGAGACGCCCGGCGTACCGGTGCCGCGAGGCATGCAGCATGATCCTCCGTTCCGAGACCCTGCCGTCCCCCGGCAGCATGCCCGTAGAGGCTCCTCCCGCCTCCTCCCGCCCGACATCGGCGATGCTGAAGGCGGACATCGATAGCGGCGCGACGGGCGACAAGGTGAAGGCCTATGATCCGGGGCTCTCCCAGCTCGGGACGGACGATGAGGCCGCCGGGCACCCTCCGTCTCACGAGCGCATCGCCCTGGCACGCGAGACCGAAGCGGCACCTGCGCGCGTGCGGAGGGCGTCGCGACCACACGGACCGAACGCATGGGTCGTGCCCAGCTACTGCGTCGTGATCGGCGGCGTCGGCGTCGTTCTGGGGTTGTCGATATGGCTCGTCTGATGATGCGGCCGCCCAGTCACGCCGTATGGGTCGATGTCACCGTCGGGCTGACGGCCGGGCTGGTGGCAACGCTGGTGACGAACCTCGCCCAGCGTCCGTTGCGGTGGACCACCCCGGAGCGCGTTGATCGACACGAGAAGCGGGTGCGCCCCGGCGCATCCTCTTCCCTGGTCGCGGCACAAAAGCTCTGTGCTGCGATGGACGTCGACCCCACGCCTCGCCGGCACGAGATATCGGGCAAGGCGATCCACCTCGCCACCGGTATGGGTTGGGGCCCGGTCTACGGCCTGTTGCGGCGGTACGCCGGTCTGCGGCCCTTCACCGCCGCGCTGACCTGCGGGACCGCCATGTCGCTCATTCTGGACGAATACCTGGTGCCCACCCTCGGCCTCAGCGCGCCCAATCATCACTATCCGACCTTCACCCGCATCCGAGGCTTGGCCGCCCATCTCGTCTATGGATCTGCGGTGGCGATAGTGGCGGAAGGGCTTGGCCGCTCGCTCGAACGGTCCCCAGCCTATGGGGCCCGTCATCAGCAGTCCCCGGTTCGGGGGGCAGGCGGGTGATCGGCGGGACGCGGCACGACCATCGCCACGCCGCCGACATCTGCCGGGAGAACGGCTGGGGCGTAGGAACTCGCCTGATCGGCGACGCAGGTCTCGGGGCTACGGTGATCTGCATCACGGCGCTCGGCACAGAGGTGATGCTCGCACGCATGATCAGCCATGATGGCGATCCCGTTGCCTATTGCGGTGAGCAGGCCTGGCGCCTCGGAGCGCGCGATTGGTGCCGGATCGGGTGCTGACGTGACCTTGATCAGAGTCGTGCGCCGGATGCCCCTGCGGTCGAGAAACCCGGGCGCGCCCAGTCCCCTGGACGTGGACTGCATCGGAGAAGTTCGGTCCCGAGGGCCGCTGCGGTGGCAGAGCCCTTGACGGACAAGCCGAAGCGGGCTGGCCGGGCACGCCGGGCCAGGAGGTTGGTGAGGCCTGATAGCTGTCAGGCCGAGCCTCACTCGATGTGGCGGAAGCGCTGCCCTTCAGGTCGGGGCTCGATCAGTCGGGCCAGCCTGGCCGCCATATCGCTGTGCCCTGCCGCCCAGCGATCGCGGATCGAGGAGGGCGAGTAGTCGAAGCTCTTGGTGGCAAGCTGGTCGGGGCCTGCTCGATAGACGAGGTGAAGCAGCGTCACCGCCGGACCGCTCGGATCGAGCTGTTGCCGCAGGTCGTACTCGCGCTTCAGGCCGGCGATCGCCCGGCGGGGGGCGCTCCCATGCAGAGCCTCATAGGCTCCGGCGTGATAGGCGCCCACCGCGTTTCCGCCCGCGAGCACGAGCACGAGATCCTGAGGCGATCCGGACCGGTTCTGGTCGGTGGACATGCAGGCCATCCTCGCACGACGGACGCTGATTTTCCCGCGAAGCCGGAGCCCCGCGGAAGGTGGGTCGTCACGGGCTGAACCGCTCGAACGACCTGTCTGTTGCGGCTCCTATGGAAGCTTCACGCGGTTTCTACAGGAACCCGCTCCCCGAATGCCCCGCGAAGGCGTTTGCCCGCCGGATACAGCCGACCACGGTGCGCGGATCTCGGTGGCCCGACTGGTCCATGACGCGGGCGGGATCCGCCCCGCGCCCCGCGGCCGCGGTGATGTAGCCGGCGCGCAGGCCGCGCGCTCCAGAGGTCGACGCATCGAGGCCAGCTGCCGGGGCGACGCCGGCCTTGCGCCGGGCCTCCGTCATGGCAGCCCGCCCGCCATCATCGTCCGCCGGATCGGCGGCGCCGGCCAGCTTGTGCGCGCAGCGGATTGCCGCGAGCCGGCGGCCGAGCGTCGAGGCGGCGCGGCCGGCTTCCGCTTCCGGGACGATGAACCCCGCTACAGCGTCCGGGCTCGCCGGCAACGGCCCGGACCCGAGCCGGGCGCACCGGTCCCGAAACGCGCGGGCATCCGACGGACAGGCCCGCACAATCGCGTCCGCCCTGCCGCCACGGTGATCGGCGCGAACGAGTCTTCGGCCCCGGCTGGCAGCCTCGCCGCGACCCCCAGAGCCTCAGTAGGCCGACTGTCAGGCATCGTCCTCGGGCGCGAACACCTCGCCCTCCTCTGCCAGACGCGTGTTGTCCGCGTCGGCCCGAAGCTCGCTCAATGCGCGATGCTCGGAGAGCAGGCGCCGCATCGTCCGATCCGCGTCCGAGCAATCGGCCGGCTCGGACGAGGCAGGGTCGCAGCCTTCGATCGTCTCGGCGGTCTGCCGATCGACCGCGGCACGCTCCTCTCGACTGAGCCCCGCGAGATCTCCGAGCCCCAGGTCGCGGGCAACATGGGCGGCGATCTCCTCGCGCTTGGCATGAAGGGCCAGAACACGCGCCTCTGCCGGGTCCTCGGCATCATCGCGCCCGACCTGTCGCGCGAGTGCGAGGCGCCAGCCGCGCGGGAGCGACGCGCCGCGCATCCGCATCCTGTCTGTGACGCTGGCCACCACGAGCTGCCAATGCTCGGGGCACAGCTCGGCGAGAGGTCTGCCCTGACCGAGGTTGCGTGCGGCCTGCTCGGCGGCCTCTGTCCACTCCGATGGCAGGGAGAGCGTCTCGGTCGGGATGACGACGGGTACCTCAGACATGCCGAACCCCTCCTGCTCACTTTACGACATACCAGCACCGGACGCCGGCCGCGCGCCAGTGACCGGCGACGCGATGCCTCCACCACACGCGCTATAACCGAGGTTTCACTTCTTCATTGCTCTGGCAGTTCACCCTGATTCTAACGTTTGAGAATGACGATTGTCGCAAAATACAGGGTCAGAGAGACACCTGCAATTGGACGTCTCGCCGTTCTGTCGCCACGTGCGCGCGGCGACGCCTGAGCATGAACGCTCGCGAGCAAGTCCAGCATTTCGGAAATGCAGCGATCCGTGTTCCTGGCGCGGACACCCGCTCCGAGGCCGGATCATCGGACCGGCGCGTGCTTCCGGTTCTCCCGGCAGACCGACGCGATCCATCTGCGCTGGGGCACGACCGACAAGGCGTGTTTGAGCTGTGGCTGCGCTCGTCCGTGCAGGGCTCGGCGCCCTGGCTGGCCCCGCCTAGGCCGTGCCGGCCGGTCCTGTGACCGGCATCTCGTCGCCGTCCGGCAGGCTGACCAACGTTCGGATGCGGCGCCATCAGGTGCGGCGACATCCTATGGCGCGGGTCCCGCAGCGGTAGCCCGGCGCGGGCTTCCGCGTGCGCTGCATCCGCCACCGGACCTCTCACCTTCGACATCGTGCAGAGCCACAGCGGCCGATGGCGAAGGCGGAGTCGATCAGCCGCCGCCGCCGCCGCCGCCACCGGTCCCGGGACCGCCGAGGTTGCCGTCCTTGTTCGGCGTGTTCCAATGGATGATGCCGTCGTCAGGCGGCCGCAGCGTCGTGGTTGGTGGCCGCAGGGATGAGAATGGCGGCGCCGCAATGGCCCCCCGAGGAGAAGTACTGCTGGCTCGATGGCGCCGCGCGAAAGCTTCGGTGCTCCAGAAACCTGCGAGCGCGACGACGAACCATCTGACCGCCGCGCCTCTCATAGTCGACCCGCCTCGTGCTGAGTTGCGCCACACAGCGGCGACGGCTGTGCGCAGGTTAGCGCACCCTCCGGCAGCGGCAACCTGTTCCGGCCTGCTGCGCCCTATCGGCCGGCGGGCTGTCTCGATGCCGAGGTAACCAAGCGGTCGGCCTCCGCACTCAGCAGCTCAACTTCCGGCCTTCCGCCATCCCGACCTTCCGGTAGTGTTCCAGCCCGGACTTGATTGCGCGACCGATGACAGCCCGGCGCACGTCCGGATTGCAGCGCAGATACTCCTCCTCGTTGAAGGCGTAGTCGCCACGTCCGCCCCGCGCGCCTCGGTCATAATCCCGATCGTAATCGCGGCGATCGCGCTCGCCGTAGCCGCGATCGCCGCGATCTCCGTAGCCTCTGTCGCGGGAGCCGTAATCGCCGCGGTCGTAACCGTAGTCGCGCCCGCCGTAGGGCTGCGCGAAGGCCGGAGCTACGCCGCTGAGGAGCGCCAAGCCGAGGACCGTCGTCGAGATCACCTTCATATCGCGTTCCTTGCTGCTGAGACTGTGGAACGCCCTCAGCGTAGGGTGGTTCGCTGCGAGCCGCCATCCCGGGCGCCGCGGCCACGACCGCGACGGCTGACAACCTATTCCGCGACGCGGTGCAGAACCATGGACGGCAGGTGGCCGAGACGGATGGGCAATCGGGCCATTCGTGACTGCTTAGGTTCTGCGTAATCCGAACCCTCGGCACTGCATGATTTCCCGTTGAGGTCGCGCCTTCGGGATGTATACCACTCTCGGTTGCATCAGTTGACCGGAACAGGGCGGCGCGTCCGATGCCCCAAGTCATCCTTGCACGCGGGCAACTGAGCGAGTGGTTGCCCAGGAGCAGTCCGGGTCTTCTGATCTTCGCGCTCGGCGCACTGCTATGGGTCTCGATCGTCCTCTGCATGCTGCCGATCACCGTGCTGGCATTTCCCGCTGGATGGATGTTCAGGAACAAGCCGCAATTGCACGCGAAAGCCGTGATGATCCTGGTCTGTATCGGAGCAGCCAATGTGGTGATCGCTCCGGCGAGTGCGCTCTATATTCTATATGCCTGAACGGCCGGCTGCGCGGGCGCTTCGCCGCGGGAACGGAGCTTGCGGCATCGACTCGGTACGCTGATGAGACGGTGAATTATGGCTCACATCGAGACAGTGTCGGTTCAGGATCAATCCACGCGTCCCTGGATGGACCGCTTTCTCACGATGATCATGGTCGCAGGCGGCGTGGCAACGGTGGCGTGGATCGCCGCGATCTTGGTCGCTGGCTGGCAAATGGCCGCGGTGCTGATGGGCCTGAGCGCAGTCTGACCGTCGTCCTCGCCACGGGGTCGCTGCCATCGCTTCCGGGCAGCCTGTTCCGCGACGCGGTGCAGGACCACGGGCGCCCGATTGCGCCGCTGAGTCGGTCAGCCTCCACCGATGCCACCTCAGGAGACCTCGGTCTCGGCGCTTTCCCGAGCGAGCCGCCTTGCTCGCAGCTCCGCTGCCCGCTCTTCCAGCTCGTGCTTCTCGGCGTCGAGTTCCTTCTGGACCTGCTTTGCCAGCGTCCGGCGGGCCTCGTACCGGGCTGTCGGCGTCGATAGATGGCCGAAGGGGCCGCGACCGCATCGAGTCTCGACGCCGCTCGATGCACGAAGCGGAGCCGGGCTGTCGGCTGAGCCGGGCGAGCCGTGATGATATGGCCGCCCGGAGACGTTCTACGGTTCGCGTCTATCGTCGGCGCGGGCGTCTCAGGACGTCGACCACTCACGCATGACCTCATCCGCCGGCCGGTCCAGGCGAACCTTGCCGCCGTCGATCGATTGCACGAAATCGACCGGGATGAAGTGGTGCAGGCCACCGGCAGAGGCGTCCTTCTTCGTCAGCTTGATCTCGCCCTTATCGATGTGATCGACGGTCCCGACATGTTTGCCGTCCGAGCCGATCACCTCGGCATGCTCCTGGATCTGTGCGACATCGACCATCGGTTTCACTCCCTGTTGAGCTGCCGTAACCGGCGGCCAAACGGCGATGTTCCGGTTCGGTCGGTCGGCACCGACTGAGCTGGCGCTGAGCCATGTCATGGACGGGACAGCGGAGCCGCGTTAGCTCTCTGGCCTGGCCACAGTAATCCCGAGCGTCGGCGACTTGCGCCGCAAGTCCGAGGTTACGGACGACGAGATCGCGGCGGCGGCGACCGCCTACCTGAAGGACGAGAACGCCAAGCCGTTCGCCTTCGAGTCTGGCCACACCGATGCAAGTCTCAGTGGAAGCGGTCGCTGCCATCAGGCGAGATCATCTTGCGCGCCAGCAGAACGCCGGCCACCATCAACGCCTGCCGCAATATCGGCAGCATCTCCTTGGCGTGGTCCTGTTCGATCAGCCCGTGCGCGATCAGCAGATGGTCGGCGACCGCCTCCAGCGTCGAACCGGGCGGCGTTGCCGGATGCATGGGCGGCGGGACGAAGCGTGCGAGCGTTCCGTAGGCACCGATGGGTTCAGAACCGGTCGGGGTGATCTCTGTGAGTGATCCCAGATAACCCAGGAAGGTGTGGCCCGGCGGTCCATAGGAGGGGACGGCGCCAATCATCACCCAGGCGTAGCTGCCATCCGCACGACGCAGGCGGAGGCGCAGGCTGTATTCGCTCTGCTGATCACAGGCGGTGCGCAGGAAGGTGACGGCGGCCCCGTAATCCTCAGGATGGATGCAGGTGAGCCAGCCCAGTTCGGCGGCTGCCGTGGCGGCTTGGCCGGTGAACGCGGTCCACTCCGGGCTGACGTAGGTCACGCCGCCGTCCGCCCTCGTAACGAAGATCATCTGAAACGCCCCCAGCTCCGATTGTTCGGCGCCATCGAAGGCCGCACGTCGACGCCGAGACTGGTGAGCCTAACGAGGGCGACATCAGTATAATTCAACCGCTGCGATCGGTATCTGGCGGCGGCACGGCGCCGGAACAGAACTTTTCAGGCTTTGATTTTTCTCGTGTCATGGAAAAAGATCGATAAGCCTGGTTGGGCCGTTTTGAACCGGCTTGCCGATGTGCTGGGCGTTGCCCCAGAACATTTCTTCATCGATGCTTCGCCGACAGGTCCGGCCGCGAGCGCGGAGGAATGCATGCGCTGGTGGTCGGAAATCGCGACGGAGGAAGGGCGTCGGCAGGCTCTCCGAGCCCCTTCAGCGATCGTAGAACGTGATCGCGAGTAGCCCCAGCGAACGCTGCTCTGGCCGGTCGCAGAGGCCGTTCTACGACCGCGTTGACGGCGGAGTGAAGTCCCGGCCCTGCCTCCGCATCCGGGAATACAGAATAGCACCAGTAGCTCGCCGATGGGCAGGATGTGTCGCGGCGCACAAAACCCGGCGAACGATCGGCGGAGTACGCCGTTGAGAGGTCACAGCCGGCCAAGCACAGCCGCCGCGATCGAGACCGCCGCACCGACGATCTTCCTCACGCGACCCGACTGACCGGATGGCTTCCCCGCGAAGTCGAACGAACCCGCATGGAGATCGTCATGAAGCTGCATCTGCTCGCTGCGGCCGCCCTGGTCGCCGTCGCCACGCCCGCCCTGGCGCAGGGCATCGACAGCAGGCACAGCCCCTATCCGGCTTCGGCCTACTCGGGCTACGCCGGCAACGCCTCGGTGGTCCTGCCGGACATCTCGGTGACGCACTATCGCACCGCCCCGGCCTACCGGTACTCGGGCCAGCATGCCGGTGGCCCGGCCGACGCTTTGGCCCGCTGACGGCCGACACGACTGCGTCTCCCACGAAGCTAGGTGAGACGCGGCCCCGGAACGTTCCGGGCGCCCGAGCCATGGTGTGGAAGCGCACCTGAGCGGGCGTCCAGCGCCACTTATGCACGCGACGAAGCCTAATGGCGGTTGTGCGCCGCACCGTGCAGGCTTAGGTCGGCGGTGCGAGACCGCGATGGCGTCGCGGTCTGGCAGCCCTTCCCAAGGGCGTTTCCTCCCAAGACTTCGGGCCGCTCCCTCGGGAGTGGCCTTTTTTCTGCGCGCCCGGTTGCTACAGCGACGCTTTCCCTCTGCCGACGGGCCCGAGGCGTTCGCGACACCGCACGGCGCTGTTGCAGGCGGACACGCCACGATGGCCCGCGACCCTCCCCGAGGTTGAGCGCAGCCGATCCGCTCGTGGCTCCCTCAAAGAGGCCGTTTTCGGGCTTCCTTCCGACCCGGCGCAAGGGTTCGCTAACCCTGCCGCACCAGGCTGGCGCGTATGTCGAAGCGTCCTCTCCGCACCTTCCGGGCCCTCCTATGGATCGCCGCCCTGATGCTGTGCTGCTTCTTCGCAGCCATGCTGGCCGAGGCGAACAGACCGAACACGGAAGGGGATCAGCGCCTCGCCGGCGATCCTGCCGTCACCGGCTCGGTGGCGCGCATGCGCTGGTGCGGCGCCGCGCCTTGGTGTCGTTAGCGATCCGTCTTCGATCCACCTCGCTCAGCAGCGCGTCACATGCCCCTCATACGAGACCTGCTCGCCCGCTTCCGCCAGACGGTGACCGCCTATGCCGGCGACGACGCGCTGATGCAGGCCGGCGTCTCCGCGGCTGCCAATGTCATCGTCGCCGACGGCGAGGTCGCGGGCGATGAACTGGAAACGGCCCTCGCCGGCGTCCTCGCCAGCCCGATCCTGGAGAAAGGCTACGACGTCCTGATGCTCGATGAGGCGCTACACGAGGCGATCGGTCGAGCCGGCACCCGGGCTGGCCGCGCGGAGAACCTGCGACGGGTCGCGGCGATTGCCGGTCGGCCCATGGACCAACGCGCGGGCGTGTTTCGAGTGGCGGCCGATGTGGCAGATCACGACGGCATCGCCGCGATCGAGCGCGCGGCCCTGTCCGAGATCGCCGCCGCGCTTCTCGTCGACGCGGATGCGCTCCGCGAAGCGGCGGCGCAGCCTAAGCGATCGCGGATGGCGGTGTAGCGCCATCGTCGACGAGCTCACCGATCAACGCCCACACAGCCTGATGCTCGGGGCCTCCGCGATCGGCGGCGAGAAAAGCCACCAATGCCACGTCGGTGACGTGTCCGCCCGAAGCTGGGTTGGCCTCGTGCCGGACGAAGCTGCGACCGTCGGACGGATCGCGCAGCAGGAGCCAGCGATCTCCGTTCGGACTCAGATAGAGGTCGCGGCTCAACGGCGGGCGGCCCATGTCAGCGGGCAGACTGACCGAGATACGCCGCGACGCTGGTGACGCGGGATCCGACCATCCTCACGGCCTTGCGCAGGCGGTCCTCGGTCACTCCGAAGTGCAGGGACCAATGCTCGCGGGCGGCGCGGTCGAAGACGTCGATGTGGGCCTTGTCGTGCAGCTCGGTGGGCATGGCTGAACCCGAGGATGCGGGAGCTACGATGGGTGTCCGGCTTTCAACGCCGAGCCACGATCCCGGTTGCAGCTATCGTCGTGCCCGCCGCGATCGCGCCGTGTTCGGCGCGCCTCCGGGGCGCACCGGCGGTGGCGGACCGCCGATCCCACTCCGTTCGAGCGTGCACCGCGTGCTGAACACCCTCTTGGCGCGTCTCGCTGTCCTCGCTGTCATGGCCGCCCACACCGTCTACAGGCTCGCGCGGCTGCCCTCGCCGACTCGTGCGCGGTCTGCTCCGGCACGGGGTTCGGCCAGACTCGCCCACGGCGCACGAGCCCAGTCTTGCCCCCGAGCGGACGGCCCGCGTTGCGTATCGGTCCGCGCGTGGGATCGGACGCGTCCCCGGCCCGTGATCAGATCGAGGCGGGGCCGAGCGGCCGGGAACCCCGATTGCGCCTCGCGCCTTGGCTTCTCGCAACATCGAGGGAGGCCGTCATGGGTCAGGACGTCGACGCGGCGCGCGAGGCCTTCGGCACGGTACCGCCGGGCCGGCCGATCGGCGAGGTGGGGAAGCCGGATCCGGCGACTGGCGGAACCGGCCCGCACTCGCCGGGCAGTCCGGAGCCTGAGGCCGGCGTGGGGCCGGAAAGCGGCGGCTACGACAACCGACCGGATCTTCCCGGGCCCGACAACGCCAAGGGCGGTCACGGCGCCGGGTGACGCGTAACGATCCTCCCGGAGAGGCCACCGATGGAAGCCAGCGACCTGAGACACCCAACCTTCCGCGTGCTCACCTTCCGAGACGGGCGGCAGGTGATCGCCGAGGATGTGGAGACCGAGATCGCCGCGCGGACCCGCTTCGCTTCGGCCGTTGACCTCTGCGAGACCCGGGACGATGCCCACAGCCACCATGTCGAGCTGCGCGCCGGGTCGCGCGTGCTGGACAGGTGGCCCGGCACCGGCACCTGACGGCGCGGTGATCGTTCCGGCAGGCGTCGCGCGGGCCGCTCTGTAGCTCGGGGGCTAGTCTCGGATCTCCTCGACGTCGAGGCCGCCAGCGCGGAGGTCGTAGCAGCCGGCCTCGTGGGCCATGGCGTCGCGTGCCGCGAGCGGGTTCGTGGCCGATCCGGTCCAGAGGATGGCTCCTGTCACTTCGTGCCGGATCCGAAACACCTTCATCGCCGTCCGCCCGTGCCGAGCGCGCAGATCCGCGCGGCGGTGGCAGACTGTTCCGGTATGGAGCGTGCGGCGCACGATCAGTGTGCCTTGCCGGTTCGGCGGCTGGTGACGCGGAGTTCCGCCTGCCCAGCCGCCGGCAGGTCGCTCCTAGTAGCGGCGCTCGCTGCTCGCGCTCATCCGCCTCGAGACGTAGTCGCCCGTATACGATTGCTGACCGAAGACCAGCCAGCCGAGACCGAAGCCGATCGCGCCCGCGATGAACAGGCCGGCCATCGTGCCGCTGTCCATGTCACTGACAGCGCGACTGCCCTGCCGATAGTAGCGGGACCCGTACTCGGAGGCGTTGTCCCACGCGTCCGAGGCCTTGTTCGTGGCATCCCGCAGCGTCTCTCTGGCCTGATCGGCGACGCCGGCACCGCCGCCGGCCGAGCCGCCAGTCGAGCCGCCGGCCGAGCCGCCGGCCGAGCCGCCGGCCTGGTCTGATCCTGGCCGGCCGTCAGATCGTCCGACCGGATCGTGTGAGCGGATGTCTGCCATGTCAGCTTTCCTCCTGCGCTCGCTTTTGAGCAGCTTGCGTGTTCCTCACCCCGCAGAGTGCCCATGACCAACGGTCCGGCTCGGCACGGTGCGGGAGTGGGCGCACGAGGGGGGAACCGGCCGATTGGCGGAGGTGATCCCTGCACGTGAAGTTCAGGCGCCTCGCCGGTTCCGGCTGAGGCCCGGTGCGGCGGGGGAACTGCATACCGCAGAGCGCCGGCTCACGGCCCATGCTTGCGGGCGGGATGTGCCGGTACTGGCCCTGATCCAGTTGGGCGCCAGGATGTCGCCGTTCTCGATGATGATCCAGGGCTTCGCGTCGTCCGCATCAATCGCCTCGGCCGCGGCTTGTTGCAGGACCAGATTCGCGCACGAGAGCGGGTCATCGGCGCTGTCGCCGTCGCCCGCGTTCGATCGCCGGCGGTCATGGTGCGGCTGCCTCGTTCCGAGGACTTCGGCGCGCGCGGAGGACGGACCTGAGCGGCGGCGCTGGGCCGCGGCCAGGCTCAGCCGCCTCCTGGCCCGGCGGCTGTCGCGGGCGCGACGCGTCCCGTACCCCGCGCGCCCGCCCGCGTCGCTCCCGGCGGGAAACGGAGAGCCCGGATTCGGAGCTGTCCCGGGGTTCTTGCCGCCGCGCAAACTCGGTGCCAACCCGTTGAAACACCTGGCGACCCCGGTAGGGCTCGAACCTACGACCTGCCGCTTAGAAGGCGGCTGCTGCGGTCGGTTAAGCTGTTGCTGATGCGCCGTTTTTCAGCGCGTTGTCGTTGCCGTGTTGCGTTGGTGTTGCCGGCTCGATCGCGCCAAGCACCGAGAGCTCGCCCGCGGTGACCGCCCGGCGGTCCGTCCGACCAGCCTTGAACAGGTGCCCGTAGACCCGCTGCGTGAACTCCGGCGACTCGTGCCCGGCCCATTCCGAGACCTGCCCGATCTTCGCTCCCTCATCGATCCAGAGCGACACGGCGAAATGCCGGAAGCTGTGCGCCGTCCAGCGCGGCGAGCCGTCCGCCGCCAGGATGCCCAGGGCGATCTGCAGCGGTCCGAGCTGCCGATTGACGATATTGGGATAGCCGATTGGTGTCCCAGTCTCTGATGGAAAAACGAGCCCGCCCTCTCCTGCTGTCCTCGCCCGCCAGTTCACCAGGATCGTCGCCAGCTGCGGTCCTATCGGCACGCTGCGTAGTGCGGCCGCTGTCTTCACGGTGTCCCGGACGTTGTACCGGTCGACCCCCTCTCGCACCTGCAGGTGCTCGGGTTCAACGCTCGACCAGGATAGCCCACGTGCTTCGCCGATCCGCAGGCCTGCGAGGGCCATCGTGGCCAAGAGCGGCCGCAGCCATGGGGTTGGGCGGAAGGTCTCGACAGCTAGCCCAGGGTGCTTCGCGCGGAAAGCACGCGACTCTTTGATCGGGTGCTCGGCCGAGACACGCTGCACCTCGATGATCCGAGCACCCTCTCTGCCTCGCTCGCGAGCTATCAGGAACAGAGCCTCAGTGTCCGCCGCCGCTGCGAGCATCGCCCGCACGACCTCGCGCTCAGGGATCCGAATGGTCTCTTCGACCTCGCGGATCTCTGCGCGCCGGGTCTTCCGCCGACTGCGAAGCGATCGGACGGGATTGGTGTGCGCAAGGCGTCGCCGGATCGCCTCATCGAAGATGGCGCCGAGCACGATCCGCGCTCGCCGGCACGTGTCATCGGTGCGGCCCTCGGCCCTCAGCCGTTCCAACCAGTCGCCAACATCCGCAGGGTGCAGCTTGGGCAACAATCGGGAGCCGAGGAACGGCTTCACGTGCCCCTGGTAGTAAACGCGGTAGTTGTGCAGCGTCGCGCCTGCCGCCTTGTCCGCCTCAAGGGCGCTGATCAACAGAACGTAGGCATCATCGACGGTGCTCGCGGCGCGATCCGGCACGTGGGTGCCGGCCGCGACTTCGGCTTTCACCTTTGTCAGATGCGCGTCGGCATCTCTCTTTCGATCAAACTGCTTGAACCGTCTCTTTCCGCCGCCATCAATATAGCCTGCCAACCAGACGGTTTTGCCGCTCGGCAGTGTGCGCTCTCGGATGGTTGCCATGTCATTTGCTTGCCTGTTTTTTCAGATGATCGTTAAGCTCATGAATCATGCGCCATGTGTCAATAACTATAATCCTCCGTGTATTTTTCTTAGCCAACACATTGGCGAGCTCGTCTTCTTTTATCCATTTCAGGGATAATAAACCTGGCATGCGTTCAGCGACTGGACACCAGCCGGCAGACATCAGAGCAACAGAAATCGCGAGAACCGATCCAGTCCGCGCCTTGGCCTCTGCCTGGTCTTGTAAGTTCGGACCGAACATTAAAGACCAATATGCGGATATCATTTCGACTATCGTCGTCGGATCTACGCCAAATTCTGACAATTCCAGAGCCAACGCAAGTTGCCAGATCTGTTCGTCAGAGTAGTCCATCCGCTTTCCTTTGCCGGGCTTTTCCCCTAGCGGGAGTCCCAGCCGTTGCAGATGCTTCATCCTCCCGCGAAAGGCGCCCTTTTGTGCCTCGGCGTCAGCGCCGTGCATCCGCGCCAGCGCGGTCTCCACCAAAGCGTAGCTAGCCATTCGAGTCCCTGCGCTCCGACGCCACCGCTTCGTACCCCGTACAAAATTCTGGTGCAAGTTTACGCTTGCACCAATCTGTGGCGATAGCTAGCGTAAGTTCACACTTCATGAGGAGGAGGCCAATGGCAATCAAAGAAGCGGCAGGCGGTTCGTCGCTAGCTGACGACCTACTGCACGGCGCGGACGAAATTGCTCGCTTCGTCTACGGCGACGCTCGAGACGAGAAGCTTGCCGAAAGCAATCGCCGGCGCGTGTACCACGCCGCCGACAAGCATGGGCTCCCGACTTTCAAGCTCGGCGGGACAATGACTGCCCGCAAGAGCACGATCCTCAAATGGGTTGAAGCACAAGAACAGGTCATCTGAACCGCATCAGCGCATATCGTGGAGCTATAACTATGAAAGAAATGAAAGGATACATTGATATCGCCGTCTATATCCTAGGTGTCATGGACGATGATGCAAATATCGGAGAGATACGCGAATACATAGATAGCGATCTTGTGGAATGGTCGGATGATGAACGCGATGATTTGCTGAATTTATGCAGCACAATGGCGTACCGGGAATTTCAGTCAGCCAACCGTGCTTTGTGGTGTGCGCACAAGGCAAGCGAAGCGACTCTTAAGAATGCACAAAAAGTCAGCCAGAGCCTTTACAAGTACAGAAATATCGAGAGGAGCAAGCGAGAAGCAAACCACCAGCGCAGTGTGATGGAAGAGCATTTCGGGGCAGCGTTTCGGGGTGAGTCTCCCTCAGACAGCACGGAAGATGCGGCATGAATGATCTTAAAGGTCTTCCACTCTTCGATGGCATCCCCGCTGTTGAGCCCACGCCATCAAGCAAGCGCCGCCCTGAGCGGCGCAAAGTCTTAAACGAGCTCGTCTCAGCCGAAGTCGGGCCGCCGGTGCCTTCGGCCGTCGGCGGCGCTGTGCTGCTGCCCTTCCCGCCCTCACGAGACACACGGCTCATCGCAGAACTCGCTAGAGCGTTTGTAACCCTACGCGAGCGACACGGCCGCCAGTGCCGCGTCATGCTGCTCGACCGGCGCTTCACGCCCATCGCGACGCGTCTGCGTCGAATGGGCCTTGCCCCGGTGGCCGTCGAAAGCGAACTCGCACGGCTCGAGAAGGCCGTTGCGCGCGTCGTCTGGATTGGCGATGGCCGCCCCGCCTATGGCTCTGGGGGGTCGGCGGCGTGAGGAGCGCGAACGCCTTTCAGCCGCCCATGCCGTCCGGCGACGCCCCCCCGGAGCCGGCTGACCTCGACCCGCCGAGCAGCCACAGCACGGCGGCCGCCACGCCCCAGCCCTCGGCGGGCACCAAAGCAGCCCGCAACGCCTTCCTGTGGCTCTTGCAGGTTGCCGAGGACCCGGACCTTCCGCCCTTGGGCTATCGCCTGGCGATCATCATCAGCCAGAAGGTGGATCGCAGGAAGGGCTACGCCCACCCACCGCACAGCGAGCTGATGAAGGCCACCGGGGCGAGCCGCAGGGGGATCCAGATCACCGTGAAGGCTTTGGAACAGCGCGGCCATCTTGGGGTCGTCGTCGGACGCGGATCCGGACATGCGAACCGCTACCGACTGAAACTCGACCCAGGCCGGTCGCGATAAATGAGGCGGGCGCTTCTTCCCGGTTCGGTCCTACCGGAAAAGGCGCACTCTACGGTGCGCCTTTTCTGGCCCTTCGGCGGATAAGGAAAGGCGAATATCTCGTGCGCCTTTCCTCAGCGGGTGAAAGGCGCACAAGCTTGTGCGCAGGGGATGCGAACTCTGAGTGCGCAGGGGGTGCGCACAAGCTACTTCGCCGTATCTAGGATAGACCAGGATCTTTCCAGGATACTGGCGGCAGCGATCTGGGATCATGAGTGCGCTCGACCCAGCTGCCTCTCGTCCTTGCCAGGCGGGGCGGCAGGGCGGCCAGCGCCCCCGGGCGCGTCGAGGCCGTCATGTCGAGCCCGCCCTTGCCGCACGAGGCACGAGTAGCGCCGAGGCCTGCCCGGCTTCCGATTTCCAAACGACCCGAGCCGTGCATCTCGTCCTGGCTTCGCGGCGAGGGCTTGGCCCCTCGACCGCGATCCTGCCGGATAGAGCGAGGAAGCGGAACGGCTCAGCGCTACGGCAGCACGCTGGAACCCCGTAGCTCACACCCCGCGCCTGCGCACGAGCACACACGAGGCGGGCCGGGCTCTCGCTTCCGCGCCCGAGGGCGCACGCGAGCCCCCGCCCCTCGCCGCAGCGGCCCTGAGCAGGGGCGTGAGCGAACTCTCGAGCCGCAGCTCGCCGGCGACGTCGAAGGCCAGCGAGGGGGAATTCGAGAAAGCTGCAACTCCCAACCCCGGAAGCACAGCCCGGATCAAACCCGCGTCGTCACCGCCTCAATCCATAATCCTCTGCGGCCGCGACCTTGAAATCCGTGCACCTTTGGGTCATGTCACCAGAACGAGCATCACGTTGCTCTTATCAACTGCGTAGAGGGCTGCCGCGGAGCCTTCTTTGGCCTGACCTTCGCGTGAGGACGGGCCGCAGTTGCCGGCGGGAGCCGGGTGCAACAGTGCTTGAGGCCCCGCCCGGCACACGCCAGCGGGGCCTTTCATATTTCAGCCCCTCTCATTACTTGACGCCGTTGCGGCTCATGCCATCATCATTGGCGCAATCGGCTCGCGTTGGCAGATTTAATGATGGTTAAGCGCTTGGCAGTCGCCGCCATTATTGCAACAGGAGCTGCTGCGCCAGCCCCTGCATTGGCAGGCAACGCGAGAGGGTTTTCTTATACCCCTCAAGCAGGCGACACGCCCCTCCGGATCAAGTGTAGAACTGAAGCCTATCAGATGATAAACGGCGGCAAAGGGGCAGCACTCTACGCCGAATACAACAGGCAGATCCGTAGGGAGCACTTCAAAAAGTGCATGTCGGGCGGATGAGCGGACAGTGAGGCTTGCAGTTATCCTGGAACGACGTCCGGGGCGGCGCGAGCCTTGAGGAGCGCGACACCAACTCGGTCAGGCCTGCGCCACACGACGCGCACGGCGCATGGTTCAGGATCGAGACCGATGCGGAGATCGAATAGCCGCGGCGGCGATAGGCCTACCGCGAAGGCCACACACGCCCCGACTGACGAGAAGTCCAGCACGACACACGGAACCTCTGGCGCGGCAACGGCGAAGCGCGCGAGGCCTGGCACGGCAGCGCGGGCGCGTAGCTTAGCGCGGCGCTCGAGCATGGGTTCTCTCCCGGGATAGTGTCTCCCGGCCTTGAGCATGCCATCACGCCGTTAAGCGATGCCCTATGCTTGGCAGATAAGCGCTTGGCCCTCGCCTCGAGCAGCTGGCCAGGGCTGAGGCCAGGCACACGGTCGCGCCCCCGCATTGAGGGGCAGGCACGTGGGCGCGCAGGCCTGGACAGCCTCAGCCTCGCCAAGCCCTCAAATTTGGTCACTGGCGGGCGCCGGCTCGCCGACTTCCCTCCGTGCACGCCGCAGCCCCCGCGCCTGGCCACGCCCAGCGCCAACCCTCGGGAAGGCTCAGCCAGGGGGAAGGCTGGGAGGGGAGAGGGGGGCTCAAAGGAACGTACCCCCTGGCAGGGACCCGCGATGCCGGCGCAGCGGAAGGCCCGTGCGTTTCTACCGAAACCTCGATTTCACTTTCAGCTCAGTGTGAGCGAAATCAGAGGCTTACCCTCCCATACCTCTCGCATTCTTGGTGAGCCGTGCCCACCGCCGAGCCTGAGCGGCCGCCCGGCCAATCAGTTCAGCGCCCGAGGCCTGTGGATAACCCTGCCTCAAGCGCCCCTGCTTTGGCGCTTTGACCACTCCCAAGCCTCTGATCGAGCTATGGTTTCTGGTAGTGTTCGGGCTGTTGATAAGCCTGCTGCCATGACCGCCGACGTCATCCGCCCCACTTTCCCTTCTGCGTCCCGCTCGCCGGCAGAAATCAACGCCGAGATGCAGGTGGTTTTCGGAAGGCTGAAGGAGCTCGCCCTCGAGCTCGCCGCCGCTCAGGGGGTAAATCCGGACGCATACCGACGCCCCGTCGAGGAGCGTGACGAAGTATTATCGTTGCAGCGTGCCGCGCACGCCGTAGGCTGGACGACGCAGCGCCTGCGGCGTCACATCGTTCGCCACAACGCGGCTTACCCCCGCGACCCGATAGGGTATCAGCCTGGCGGGGTGCCGAACGCCCCATGGTGCATCCCGACAGCTCGGCTTCGGCGATACGTGCGCGACCAGCGCGACTGACCAACGGCGTACGACGCCGAGCAACCATGATGGGTGCTCGGCCACGACCCTGCGCCCTAGCCTGCGTCCATGCTTCGCCGCCCTCCCTATAGTCCTATCAAGCGACATCCGGAACTGACCTCTTCGCGTCATGAGGATCTGACCCCCATGCTAATTTCCCCCGCCTAGACGGGTGTGGGTTGGGGGACCGCAGCCGCCTTTTGCAGGAGGCCGCTGCGACGC
>Ga0209909_100441_pt1 | contig 26135 bp, 23 predicted proteins | sample FECB22metaG_FD_188302 | JGI IMG/M metagenome (GOLD analysis project Ga0209909, IMG submission 188302) | Cyanobacterial communities from the Joint Genome Institute, California, USA - FECB-22 (SPAdes) (version 3) | ecosystem: Environmental > Aquatic > Thermal springs > Hot (42-90C) > Microbial mats... | reverse complement strand
GGCTACGAGGCCGAGCACTACGAGACCTCGATCGCCATGGCCGAGCTCTCCCTGATGCCCGCCGTGCGCAAGGCCCCCGCCGACGCCCTGATCGTCGCCGACGGCACCTCCTGCCGCCACCAGATCGCCGACGGCGCCAACCGCCAGGCAATCCACGTCGCCGAGGTGCTGGCGATGGCCCTACCGGAGGTTGTGCCGACGACACAATGACGCCGCATCCGTGTGCAAAGTACCGTCATCCCGAGCGGAGCGAAGCGAAGCCGAGGGACCTTTTTTCGGGACGGCGATATGCGGCAGCCTGTTGTTTACATTTTGGCCAGTGCGACAGGTCGTGCGCTTTACATCGGCATTACCACTGATCTAGGCCGTCGATTGCTCGAACATCGATCGGGCCGAGTTACTCATACCGCCAAATATAGGATCGACCGGTTGATCTACGTCGAGGCGTTCGACACGGCACTCGATGCGATTGCTCGGGAAAAGCAGCTGAAAGGCTGGAGGCGGAGCAAGAAGATCGCCTTGATCAATCGGGCCAATCCAGACTGGCGCGACTTGTCTGGCGAAATCCACGCCGATGTCTAACGTCGTGAAAAGAGGTCCCTCGGCTTCGCTTCGCTCCGCTCGGGATGACGGGGAGTGATTGCGACCCCGTCGCCTCTATGGCACCGTCCGCGGCGATGCAAAGACCCGGAAACCCTTATTCCTCCGCTGAAATCGATCGCGCCTCCCATGAGCGCGAGAACGATGAGCGCATGATCGAGCTCGCCTCGTCGGGCGCCGCGCGCTTCGTGCCGATCGACACCGAGAAGAACCTGGTGAAGACCGGCGGCAATCCCGAGGCGGTGTTCCTGCAGGGCATGATGGCCCGCGCCGTCGCCAACCAGGCCGACCATCACATCTTCCTGGGCTATGTCGAGGGCACGCCCTATTTCGCCATCGACGTCACCGGCAAGGACGTGCCGCTGAAGGAGATGGGCGAGTTCGTCGACCTGCGCCAGGTCGGTGCGCTCCTGTTCGCGCGCGAAGGCTCGATCCTTGCCTATGCCCGCGGCATGACGTACTGGCACCGCCGCCACCGCTATTGCGGCGTGTGCGGCGCCAGCACCACGGTGATCAAGGGCGGCCACGTCCGCCGCTGCACCAACGAGAGCTGCAAGACCGAGCATTTCCCGCGCACCGATCCCGCGGTGATCATGCTGGTCCATCACGGCGACAAGTGCCTGCTGGGCCGCAGCCCGCACTTCCCGCGCGGCATGCATTCGACCCTGGCGGGCTTCGTCGAGCCGGGCGAGAGTTTCGAGGATGCCGTCGCCCGCGAGGTCTACGAGGAGGTGAGGGTGCGCGTGAAGAACGTTACCTACCGGTCCTCGCAGCCCTGGCCGTTCCCCGCCTCGGTCATGATCGGCTTCCACGCCGAGGCTGAATCGCTCGACTTCGACGTCAACAAGGCCGAGCTCGAAGCGGCGCGCTGGATGAGCCGCGAGGACCTCAAGCCCGAGAACCTGCCCAAGGACGGCTCCTTCTTCATGCCGCGCCGCGATTCCATCGCCCGCCGCCTGATCGAGGAATGGCTCGGTCACGAAGCCGGCCCGTCGATCAGTGGTTGATACCCGTCATCCCGACCGGAGCCTCGCGAAGCGAGGCGTAGCGGAGGGACCTCTTTTGGGGATGCCGATGACAAAAAAGGTCCCTCGACTTCGCTTCGCTCCGCTCGGGATGACGACATGACCGCCCAGCTCTTCACCCCCGTCGAGCTCGGCGGCGTGACACTCCCCAACCGCATCGTCGTGTCGCCGATGTGCCAGTACGCGGCGGTCGACGGCAGCGCCCAGCCCTGGCACCAGGTGCATTACGGCATGCTCGCCATGTCCGGCGCCGGCCTGCTCTGCCTCGAGGCCACGCACGTCGAGCGCGACGGCCGCATCACCCAGGGCTGCCTCGGCGTCTACAGCGACGACAACGAAACCGCGCTGAAGTCGATCGTTGATTGGGTCCGTGGCTGGATGCCCAACGTCAAGCTCGGCATCCAGCTCGCCCATGCCGGCCGCAAGGCCTCGGCGCAGCGGCCATGGAAGGGCGGGGGACCGCTCGGCCAGGCCGACGCGCCCGACCTGCCCTGGACCACGGTCTCGGCCTCGGCCATCCCCTACGACGCGAAGTGGCACACGCCGGTGGCGCTCGACGCCGTCGGCCTCAGGCGCGTGAAGCAGGCCTTCGTCGACGCCACCCTGCGCAGTGCCCGGCTCGGCTTCGACGTCGTCGAGCTGCACGGCGCCCACGGCTATCTCTTGAGCCAGTTCCTCTCGCCCCTCAGCAACCGGCGCAGCGACGAATATGGCGGCACCGCCGACAAGCGCCGCCGCTTCCCGCTCGAAGTCTTCGAGGCCTGCCGCAAGGTCTGGCCCAGCGACAAGGCGCTGGGCATGCGGCTCTCCTGCGTCGAATGGGTCGAAGGCGGTGTGAGCATCGAGGACACAATCGAGACCGCCCGCCAGCTGAAAGCGCTGGGCTGCGACTTCATCGATGCCAGCTCCGGCGGCAACGCCGCGGCCCAGAAGATCCCCGTCGCGCCGGGCTACCACGTCCAGTTCGCCGCCCGCATCCGCAAGGAAGCCGGCATCAAGACCTGGGCCGTCGGCATCATCACCGAGCCCGAGCAGGCGGAGAGCATCATTGCCTCCGGCCAGGCCGATTGCACGGCCCATGCGCGCGCTTTCCTGCTCGATCCGCGCTGGGGCTGGAACGCCGCCCGCGCGCTCGGTGTGCCCACGCCCCCCTTGCCGCTGCCCGCCGTTCGGGCGACAACCCTCCTGCCGTTCAAGCCTCAGCCCGTCCTTTCCCGAGCGGCCGATTGAGGAACTCGCATGTCGAGCGTGCTGCTGGCCGAGGATGAATTTCTCATCCGCGCGGTGATGGTCGATGCCCTGGGTGCGATAGGCATTCCCTGCATCGAGGCCCCCACCGGCCAGGCGGCGCTCGACGTGCTGGCCGGCACTGAACCGCTTGCCGCCGCGATCGTCGATATCGGCCTGCCCGACATGTCCGGCGAGAAGGTGATCGAGGCCGCACTGCAGCGCCGCCCGGAGCTGCCCATCATCCGCTGCTCCGGCGGCATCGCCTCGGACACGGCGCTCAACCCGAGGATCCACGTCTTCCCCAAACCCTACAGCGCCGTCGACCTCTCGCAGTTTGTGGCATCGCTCCTGGGCAAGAGCTGAGGCCTCGTGCCACGACGGGTGTTCAACCGGCGGGTCTGGCGGCTGCGCGGCAGCACGGCGGCCGAAACCTCCATGCTGCTGGCGGTCGCCACTTTGTTCGTGCCACTGCTGCTGTTCGTCGGCGCGAGCTGGCTTGCCTATGACGACGCGTTCCGGCAGGCCGAGGAGCGGGTCAGCCGCACCCTCGACCTGCTCTATATCAACGTGCGCAATGCCTTCGAGATCAACGCCCTGGTCGTGGCCAATGCCGTCGAGCTGCTCGACGAACGATCCAACGAGCAGATCCGCGCCAACGAGCGGCAGATCCACGACGGGCTGAAGCACCTCAGCGATTCGCTACCGCAGATCCAGAACATCTGGGTGGTGGACGAGGAGGGCAGGCCGCTGGCGTCGGCCAACGTCTATCCGGTGCCGGCCAACGTCTCCTCGGCCGACCGCGCCTACTTCACGGCGCATCGCGAAGGCGCGGCGCAACGCTTCGTCAGCGAAGCGCTGCGCGGCCGGATCAGCGACGTCGCCTTCTTCCAGTACAGCGAGCGGCGACAGGCGGCCGACGGCCGCTTCACCGGTGTGATCGCGGTGTCGGTCGATCCCAACTATTTCCTGGCGCAGTTCGCCCAAGCGTCGGAGAGCCGCAACTTCACCGCCTCGATCGTGCGCGCCGACGGCGAGATCCTGGTGCGCTATCCGGCCGGCGGCGGCCCGGTCCGCCTGCCTTCGGGCGCGGGCTTCATGCACGCCATTGCCGCATCGCCGGAGGCCGGCATGTACCGGACCGCCCAATCGTCGTTCGACGGCGTTGGCCGCCTGTTCGTCTATCGTAAGCTGCCCAATCTGCCGATCTACGTGGTCCACGGCTATGCCACCGCGACCATTCGAGGCGAATGGATCGATCGCATGGCGTCGCATCTCATCTTCGGGGTGCCGGCGACGCTGTTGCTGTTTGCGCTGGCGGTCGTGGCCTCGCGGCGCGCCTACCGCCAGGCCGACGTGCTGGCCCGGCTCGGCGAGGAGCAGGCGCGGCGCGAGGTCGCCGAGGAGAGCCTGCGCCAGTCGCAGAAGATGAATGCGGTCGGCCAGCTCACCGCCGGCATTGCCCATGACTTCAACAACCTCCTGACCGGCATCGGCGGAGCGGTGGAGATGATGGGCCGGCGCGTCGGGCAGGCCTCGCCGGAATTCACCCGGTTCCTGCAACTCGCCCAGACCGGCGTCGGCCGCGCCGCGACGCTCACCCAGCGCTTGCTCGCCTTCTCGCGACAGCAGCCGCTGCAGATCGAGGTCGTGGACGTGAACGACCTCGTGGCCGGCATGACCGAACTGCTGCGCCGGACCCTGGGCGAGAAGGTCAGGATCGAGACGGTCCTGGCCCCTGACGCATGGCCGGCCAGGGCCGACTCTGCCCAGCTCGAAAGCACAATCCTCAACCTTGCGATCAACGCCCGCGATGCCATGCCCAAGGGCGGCGTGCTCACCATCGAGACCGCCAATACCCATCTCGACGCGGCCTATGCCGCAGCCAATGTCGAGGTCGAGGCCGGACCCTACATCATGGTCGCGGTGTCCGACACCGGCACCGGCATGGCCCCCGAGACCCTGGCCCGCGCCTTCGAGCCTTTCTTCACCACCAAGGAGCGGGGGCAGGGCACCGGGCTCGGCCTCAGCATGGCCTTCGGCTACATCAGGCAGCTCGGCGGCCATCTCAAGATCTACAGCGAGGTCGGCCGCGGCACGTCGGTGAAGATCTACCTGCCGCGCGCCAGCGGCGAGGCGGCGGTCGAGGTTGCGCCCGCCGCGCGGGCGGTGCTGTCGGCAGCCGGCCCGGTGATGCTGGTCGTCGAGGACGACCCCGTGGTGCGCGATTTCGCCGTCTCCGCCTGCTCCGAGATCGGCTGCACTGTCTACCAGGCCGCCGACGCCCGCGAAGCGCTGGCCGTCCTGCAGGCCCGCGACGACATCGAGTTGCTGTTTACCGATGTCGGCCTGCCGGGCGACATGAACGGCCGCCAGCTCGCGGGCGCCGCCATGGCCCTGAAGCCCGCCCTCAAGGTTCTGTTCACCACGGGCTATACCGCCAATGCCATCGTGCATCAGGGCGTGCTCGATCCCGGAGTCAACTTCATCGGCAAGCCGTTCTCGATCGACGCCCTTGCGGAGAAGATCAAGTCCATGGGCTTCTGAGCCGGCATGCTCAGCGGCCGCGAATTCGGGTATCCTGTCGCGCGATGAGCGACACTGCCTCTCCGCCGGCCCCGGCGCGCCCCGAGCCCCGCCAGCCTGGCGAGGCCGAGGCTGAGCCCGCGAAGGCCGAGGCCAGGCCCGACATTGCGCCGCCCGCCGCGCCGAAGCCTGCCGAACCGCCGCCCGTGCCGCCGCCTGAACCCGCTGTCGAGATGCCGCCGGACCCGGGTACGCCGGCTGCCGCGCCCGCGCCACCCGCCGCCACGACCTCCGCCCCGAGCCGCATTGCCAGTCGCCTGCACCGCCTGGTGGCCGTGGTCGGCACCATCCTGGTGCTGTTCGTGGCCTGGGAGGTCCTGACCTATTACGTCGCCTACACCGACGACGCCTATGTCCGCTCCGACCTGATCGGCGTGGCGCCCGAGGTGACCGGGCCGATCATCGGCCTCTATGTCGTCGACAACCAGGCGATCAAGAAGGGCGACAAGATCTACAAGATCGACCCGACGCCGTTCCAGCTCGAGGTCAACACCCGCCAGGCCCAGATCGAGGAGCAGACCTCGCTGGTCAAGGTGGCGCAGGAGGAGCTGCAGACCGCGCAGGCGGCGCTGGAATCGGCGACCTCGGCCCACACCTATGCCGTCGAGCAGCAGGCGCGCTATGCCGTGCTGGCGGCCTCCAACAACGCCCCGCGCGCCGAGCTCGATCGCGCCAACAACGAGCTGCGCCGCACCGCGGCTGAGAAGACCATCGCCGAGATCGCCATCGCCAAGGCGCGCACCAGCATCGGCGTGCACAAGGCCGCCCTCGATACCGCGATCGCCGAGAAGGCGACGGCGGAGTGGAAGGTGAGCAAGACCGACGTCAATGCGCCGGCCGACGGCTGGATCAACAACCTCACGGTGCGGATCGGCGACACCGCGACGCTGAGCATCCCCAATGTCGGCATCGTCGACGCCCATGCCTGGCGCATCATCGCCAACTACAAGGAATACTACGTCCGGCCCTTCACCATCGGCGGCACCGCCTGGGTGTGGCTCGACAGCGATCCGTGGCGGTTCCGCAAGGCGCGCATCACCGGCATCGCCCGCGGCTTCAGCCGCGACCCGCAGGCGCCCATGCTGTTGCCCTACGTCGCCCCGACCACCGACTGGATCCGCCTGCAGCGCCGCATCCCGGTGACCATCGTGCTCGAGGAGATGCCGGCCGACGGCCGCCTGTTCATGGGCGCCGACGCCCGCGCCGTGGTGTTCCCGCGATGACAACGCCCCGTCATCCCGAGCGGAGCATCGCGAAGCGATGCGTAGTCGAGGGACCTCTTTTGTCTACGCGGCCACAAAAAAGGTCCCTCGGCTTCGCTTCGCTCCGCTCGGGATGACGGGGGCATCACCATGATCCGCCACCTCCGCCATTTCATCCGCGAGTGCCGCGACGTGCCCGTCGAGACCTTCGACATCGTGAACGACACGATGGTGAAGTTCTTCCGCGAGCTCGGCGAGCTCGGCGAGGCGCCGGACCGCACGCGGCAAGGCCTGGTCGCCGCCTGCTCGGTCGTGCTCGCGACCTTCCTGGCGCTGTGGCTCGAGATCCAATCGCCGTGGTGGGCGGCGATCAGCGCCTTCATGTCACTGTCGACCACCGGCGGCGCCTCGCTGCGCCGCGGCATCCTGCGCGTCACCGGCACCGCCGCCGGCGCCCTGCTGGGCTTCGTCATGGCGCGCTGGCTGCCCTACGACCATTTCGCGATGTACCTGTTCCTGGGCGCCGTCACCATGGCGGGCGTCATCGCCATGCAGGTGAGCCCGCATGGCCTCGCCTGGCTGTTCCTCTGCATCACCTCGATCCTGGTGCTGCTGGAATCGCTCAACAACCCGCTGCAGGCGGCATCGATCGCCTATTACCGGATGTTCGAGGTCGGCATCGGCGTGCTGTCGAGCGTCATCGTCGCCAACCTGCTGCAGGACTGGCATCGCGAGCCGCCGCCGACGGCGCCGGGCTGGCGCCATCTGCTCGGCCAGCAATGGCCGGTGCTGCTGCATGGCGTGCGCTCGGCCATCGCCGTCTGCACCGTCGTGGCGATCTGGATGGCGCTCGAGGTCGAGCAGGTGGTCGAGATGGCCATCACCGTTGCGGTGGTGATGGCGGCCCCGGTCATCGTCGATGGCGGGTTCGCGACGCGCCACGCCGTCGCCGTGCGCTCGCTGCACAGGCTTTTGGGCTGTATGGTGGGCGGCGCGGTGGCGCTGGTCTGCCTCGCCCTCGACGTCGAATCCTTCGCCTGGTGGCTTTTCATGATCGGCGCCGCCGTGTGGGTCGGCATGCACATCCAGGTCGGGCCGCACGGCGTCGGCTATGTCGGCACGCAGGCCGCCTTCGCCTTCATCGTCACCCTGATCCAGGGCGCCCGGCCGCCCGACAGCATCATGCCCGGCGTCGACCGCTTCGCCGGCATCGTCGGCGGCCTCGCGATTCTGATGATCATCTCCCTGGTCCTGTGGCCGACCGACCAGGAGGTTGCCCAACAGAACGCGGTGTCGCGGGAAAAATCGTAGTCGGATGAGGCATCAAAGCCCGTCATCCCGACCGGAGCCGAGCGTAGCGAGGCGGAGCGGAGGGACCTCTTTTTGTTGACCCATCGACAAAACAGGTCCCTCGACTACGCCGCCCTTCGGGCGGCTCCGCTCGGGATGACGGGAAGACCATGACCCCGATCCTGAGGGCCATCGTCGCCATCATCCTGTCGGTGATGTGCTTCTCGGTGCTCAACGCCATGTCCAAGACGTTGGGCCAGTTCCTGCCGGTCATCGAGGTCATCTGGGCGCGCTACGCCTTCGCCTTCCTGCTGATGCTGCTGATGTTCCTGCCGCGCGCCGGCCTGAAGCTGTTCACCTTCCGCAATGTCGGCAGCCAGATCGTGCGCGGCATGCTGCTGTTCTTCTCCTCGTACCTCTATTTCCACGGCATCGTCGTGCTGCCGCTCGCCACCGCGGCGTCGATCTCGCTCACCAGCCCGCTGATCGTGACGGCGATGTCGGCGCGCTTCCTCAACGAGCCGGTTGGCCCGCGCCGCTGGGCCGCCGTCGCCGTGGGCTTCGCGGGCGCCCTCATCGTGGTGCGGCCGGGCCAGGCGCACTTCGACTGGCACATGCTGCTGATCGTCGGCAGCACGCTGTGCAGCGCCTTCTACCAGCTGTTCTCGCGGCGCTATGGCCAAACCGAGCGGCCCGACGCCTCGGCCACCATGGCCACCATCGTCGGCACCGTGATGGCGACACCCTTCCTGCCGTTCGAATGGGTGACGCCGCTCGCCTGGTGGCAGTGGGCCCTGATGGCCGGCATGGGGGTGATGGCCGGGGTGGGGCACTACTTCGTCACCATCGCCTACAGCCAGGCGCCCGCCGCCATCGTGGCACCCTTCAACTACTTCCAGCTCGTCGGCGCGGCGCTGCTGGGCTTCTTCATCTTCGGCGACATCCCCGACTTCTGGAGCTGGGTCGGCGCCGGCGTCATCGTGACCTCCGGCCTCTATATCGGCCACCGTGAACGCATCCGCCACCGCCTGTCCAAACAGGCGGCACCTCCGCCGGGCAAGAAGTGATCATCTGACCAAGATTTGAGCGTCTTGTCGTCCTGAGCGCAGCGAAGGACCTCATCGCCGCTGGCAACCGGCATGAGGTCCTTCGCTGCGCTCAGGACGACAGACCGTGGCACAGGCCTTGCACGCCCCCCTTGTCAGCGCAGGCCGCGACCAGCGGTTCTCTTTCGGTTGGCGTGCCGACGTTTTCACCGTCAGGAGCCCGACACCGACAAGCCTGATCAGGCTCTTCCACTATCCGACGAGGAGGACACGTCATGTGTGATCGCATTGGCTGTACGCATCTTTTCCCAGCGCTTTCCGCCATGGATTTTTCCCGCATCGCCCGGCCGTCGCGGCGCGGTTTCCTGAAGGGGGCAGCGGGCACTGCCGCCGCCACCATCAGCATGGGCTTCATGGGCGCCGCCCACGCCGGCGCCCCGGTGAAGTCGACCCACGGCTCGGGCTTCTGCAACCTCAACATCTTCCTCGCCCATTCGCGGCAATATTCGAAGGCCGCCGGCACCGAGCTGGTGTTCGTCAACACGCCGACCTCGGCCGAGATGGTGACCTTCCTCGGCATGGGCCAGGTCGATGTCGGCCTGATGCCCTACACCTCCTTCATGGCGCTCTACGACAAGGGCGCACCGGTCAAGATCGTGGCCGGCGGCGGCATCGAGGGCTGCGCCATCGTCGCCCGGCCCGGCCTCGACAAGCCGGAGAAGCTCAAGGGCAAGACGCTCGGCACCTTCCAGATGGATACGCTCGAGGTCATGCCCTACGACTACCTCAAGAAGAACGGCATCGCCTTCAAGGACGTGAAGGTGCGCTACATGGGCAACACGCCCGAGGCCGTCGAGGCCTTCAAGGCCGGCGCCATCGACTGGATTTGCACCATCGAGCCCTACGCCTCGGCGCTGGTGAACGACGTCAAGGGCGCGGTCATGCTGACCGACGGCACCGACCTCTACGGCAAGGGCTACACCGATTGTGTGCTCGCTGCCCGCGCGTCCCTGATGAAGGACAATCCCGAGGGGCTGAAGGCCATCATCAAGGGCATGATGCAGGCCCAGCTCGACGCCGAGACCAAGACCGACGAGGTCCTGAAGGAGCTGGTCGGCAAGTACTACAAGACCTCGATGGAGAACGCCAAGATCGCCCAGGGCAAGCAGCCGGCGGTGGTCGATGCGCGCAGCCAGACCGACTTCATCCTGCAGCGCACCGACAGCGTGGTCGAGATGGGCTACATCAAGAAGAAGCCCGGCCGCGACGCCATCGACTGGACCCTCCTCGAGGCCGTGATCAAGGAGAACCCCGACCTCTACGGCAAGCTCAAGTACAAGTCCGCGACGACCTGATACAGGCCGTCATCCCGAGCGGAGCGGCGCGAAGCGCAGCGAAGTCGAGGGACCTGCTTTGTCGACGCATCAACAAAATAGGTCCCTCCACTACGCCCTTCGGGCTCCGGTCGGGATGACGGGGTTTTGAAGATGGCCATCATCGAACGCGACGCGAGCACCAGTAACGCCGCCGGCGCCTCCCGCCCGGCGGCGACGAGCCGCCCAATGGCGAGGATCGTCGCCTCGATCGGCGGCTGGGACTGGCTCGGCAAGGCGGGGTGGACGATCCTGTCGGTCAGCCTGTTCGCCGGCCTCTGGGAGCTGCTGTGGGCGATCGGCTGGGCCGATCCCCAGCTGCTGCCGCCGCCGCACATCTTCCTGTCGAACTTCGGGGAGCAGGGAAAGTTCTTCAACACCGCCACCCGCTGGCAGGTCGGCAATTCCGCGGAGGAGGGCCCGTCGGCCTTCGAATCGGTGCTGATCACCGTCGCCGCCACCACCATGCGCGTGTTCGTCGGCCTGGTGATCGCCTGCGTGCTGGCGATCGGCGTCGGCGTCGCCGTGCGCTATTGGCACGTGATCGACAAGCTGGTGCTGCCCACCGTCACCCTGCTGTCGCCGGTGTCGCCGATCGCCTGGCTGCCGGTGGCGATCTTCCTGTTCGGCATCGGCAATGCGCCCGCGATCTTCATGGTCGTGGTCGCGCTCTTCTTCCACATGGTGCTGGCGACCATCGCGCAGATCGACAGCGTCAGCCCCAACCTGATCAACGTCGCGCGCACCATGGGCGCCTCCAAGCGGCAGATCTACGGCCGCGTCATCGTGCCGGCCATCCTGCCCGGCATGCTGCAGGTGCTGCGGATGAACCTGTTCGGCGCCTGGATGGTGGTGCTGGTCGCGGAGTCCACGGGCGTCGGCTACGGCATGGGCCAGGTCATCATGCTGGCGCGCAACACCTTCAATCCGTCGCTGGTGTTCTTCACCATCGCCGTGGTCGGCGTGCTGGGCTTCGGCTTCGACTGGCTGCTGCGCCAGGCCCAGCGCCGCATCCTCTACTGGCTGCCCGACACCAAGGAGAAGCTGCGTGGCCTTTGAGGCGCCCAATTTCTCCTCACGCGACGCCGTGGTCTGCCGCGGCGTCGGCAAGACCTGGGCGGCCGGCACCAAGCGCGCGCACGAGGCGCTGCGCGACGTCGACCTCGATATCGCGCCGGGCGAGTTCGTGGTCTTCCTCGGCCCCTCGGGCTGCGGCAAGAGCACCTTGCTCTATCTCATCGCCGGGCTGGAGGAGGCGACCGAGGGCCTGACCTGGTCGTTCGGCGACGTCGTCGAGACGCCGTCGCCCGAGCGCAGCCTGATCTTCCAGGAGACCTCGCTCTTCCCCTGGCTGACGGTGTGGCAGAACGTGAGCTTCGGGCTCGCCATCCGCGGCGCCAGCCAGCAGGAGCGCCGCGCCGTCGCCGCCGAGGCCCTGCAGCGCGTCGGGCTGAAGGCCGCCATGGACAAGCGCCCCGACGAGCTCTCGGGCGGCATGCGCCAGCGCGTCGCCGTCGCCCGCGCGCTTGCCATGCGCCCCAAGGTCCTGCTGATGGACGAGCCCTTCGCCGCCCTCGACGTGCAGACCCGCGCCCGCATGCAGGACTTCCTGCTCGACGTCTGGCGCGATTCCGGCGCCTCGGTCCTGTTCGTCACCCACCATATCGACGAGGCCGTGGCGCTCGCCGACCGCGTCGTCGTCTTCACCTCACGCCCCGGCCGCATCAAGACCATCGTCCCCATCGATCTGCCCCGCCCGCGCAACCTCTTCTCACGCGAAGCCGAGGCCCTGCGTATCCAGCTCACCGATCTCCTGAAAGACGAAGTCGACCGCGCCTTCGCCGAGCAGGAGGCGATGGGGGTGACGGCGTAGAGAGACGACGAGAGAGCCTTCCTCCCCTTCGCGGAGTCCGAGAAGGGGAGGGAAGATGAAGACGACGACGAATTCAGGAGGACGCCTTGGCCACGAGTCTCATCCGCAGTCGCGCCACCATCACCGGCGTGAAGGACCGCTTCGCCTGGAACGAGATCAAGGACGGCGCCGTGCTGCAGGAGGACGGCGTCATCGTGGCCGTCGGCACCTACGACGACCTCCACAGGAAGCACCCGACCGTCCCCGTGATCGGCACCGGCAAGGAGATCCTGCTGCCGGGCTTCGTCAACGGCCATCACCATGTCGGCCTGACGCCGGTGCAGCTCGGCTCGCCCGACATGCCGCTCGAGCTCTGGTTCATCACCCGCATGGTGATTCGCAACCTCGACCTCTACCTCGACACGCTCTACTCGGCCTTCGAGATGATCGGCTCGGGCATCACCACGGTGCAGCACATCCAGGGCTGGATGCCGGGCGTGCTCAAGGACGTCGAGAAGCGCGCCAGCGACACCATCCGCGCCTACGAGGATGTCGGCATGCGCGTCAGCTACTGCTACGCCGTGCGCGACCAGAACCGGCTCGTCTACCAGGCCGACGAGGAGTTCGTACGCAGCCTGCCGGCGGAGCTGCAGGGCCCCATGCAGCGCTGGTTCGACCGCTTCAAGATGAGCCTCGACGACGCCATGGACATGTTCAAGTCGTTCCATGCCCAGCACCACAACAAGCGCCGGGTGAAGATACAGCTCGCCCCCGCGAACTTGCACTGGTGCTCCGACAAGGCGCTGACCCTCTTGAGCGACGCCTCGGCCAAGTACGACGCGCCCATGCACATGCACCTGGTCGAGACCGCCTACCAGAAGGAATACGCCCGGCGGCGCGGCGACTGCACGGCGCTGGAATATATCGACCGCTTCGGCCTGGTGACCCATCGCCTGACGCTCGGGCATGGCGTGTGGCTGAACGAGAAGGATATCGATCGCCTCGCCGCCGCCGGCGGCTGCGTCTGCCACAACTGCTCCTCCAACTTCCGCCTGCGCTCCGGCGTGGCGGCGCTGAATCATTTCGAGAAGAAGGGCATCAACACCGCGATCGGCCTCGACGAGGCTGGCATCAACGACGACCGCGACATGCTGCAGGAGCTGAAGCTGGTGCTGCGCGCCCATCGCGTGCCCGGCATGGTCGAGGCCGACGTGCCGACCATGTCCCAGGTCGTGCGAATGGCGACCGTCGGCGGCGCCAGGACCACGCCCTATGGGGAGACGCTGGGCTCGCTGGAAGTAGGCAAGGGCGCCGACATGGTGCTGATCGATTGGGACAAGGTCGCCTATCCCTACCTCGACGAGCTCACCCCGACCCTCGACGCCGTCGTCCAGCGCGCCAAGAACGACGCCGTCACCATGACCATGTGCGACGGCGAGGTGATCTACCAGGGCGGCAAGTTCACCAAGGTCGACCGGACGGTGGCGCTGAAGGCGCTGCACGACGACCTCAGCAAGGCGCTCAGCGACGACGAGGTCGAGCGCCGCAAGCTCTCGGTGGCGCTGCTGCCGTATGCGCGGAAGTTCTATGAAGGCTACATCGATACGTCGAAGCATCAGCCGTTCTATCGGCCGAGCTCGATGGTTTGACTGCAGGAGTGCGCCGCCCAGATGTTATGCCGTCGAGCGCCCGATCGGCTGGCTCATGAGCACCGATTGGGTCGCACTGGTTGTCTACTTTCTATCATCCCTTCTCTCGATGGCTTTCTTTATGCCGTCAGGCAAATTGCCAAACATTTCCTCAAGGTGCTTCGGTTGGGTAATTGTCAAATCCACGATTAGGTTCACGAGACCAAAGAGCTTTTCCGCGGTGGGGCGGTCGTCGCGAATATCAATTTGCCCTGGGTGGACGGCGTTGTTTCCAATCACGCGTACCAAATCGAGTGCCATCTTGGCTCTTGGATCAAGCCCCTTTCGCACGAGAGCCGCAATCTTATCATCAAGTCTTCCGGTAGTTTCGCCTAGGTGAACGCATAGACGCTCAATGACCAATCGCAATAGCGCGGCAGCGCCTCTCGCTGATGCATCGAGAATATTAGCGGCTTCTTCGTAGTCTTTGACTATCGCTGCAGGCAGGTCTGGATGAGGTAAAGGTGCCGTCGTCTGTTGCGGCCACGCAAGCCGGTCGTGAAGCCACACTGCGAGTTTGTGGCACTCGTAGCATTCCGATATGGAAACGTTCCAAAGATAATAGTCTACAGTCGCGGAGTAGCGTTCAAAAAAGGGAAGGCCAATCGCAATGTATTGGAACCTCATGGTGGCTCGGTCGCGGTCATCTTTGTCTTCAATTTTCGCCAGCTGGCCAGCGCGCTTCTGTGCTTCCTCACTGTCGAAAACGAGGGGCGTGACGTTAGCCTTGAGAGGTTCTGCATGAGCTCGATACCAATGCTGCGTCGTTAGCACGTGACAATGCGGACAGTTGAAAGCTGAAAGCTTTGTTGAGGGACCAACGTATTTGCCACGACCTGTAGCCATGCGAACCTCATCGGATTACGAAGTCTAAACGGCAGGCAGCGGTATGTGCGCCCGAGGAACAGACAGCCTACTCCTGCTCCAAAAGCCGCGTGACTTGATCAACTAGGATCTTGTAGCGCAGTGCGTCATCCTTCCGGAATTCCGATTCATCCGTTGAGTGTGCCGCGCGATTGCCAATGGCTCGCAAATCATCGAGCAGAGCAGATGCACGTGCGTCGATAACGTCTCGACTTCTTAACAGCCGGGTCATGAATAGAAGAGATTTTGTTGGCGGCATCTGAAGGCCCTTCGCAAGTGCCGCTCGTCGCACAACGTCTTCCAATTGACTTCTTAGTTCCACAATCGCGGCGCGCGGGGACAGCTCTGCAAGCCGCTCAAACTTGGTGATTTCTTCGATAGTTGGTTGGCTTTCAGCTGGAGGAATAGCCGGCAACTCCGCGGCTTCTCTTTCGGCTTCGTCCAGCCTAAATGAGATATCGATGTCCTTATACTTAAGGCGGAGCAATGGGAGCAGCCTGGTTAGTTCTTTCTTGAACATCCAAAGTGCAATCAAGAAAGCTGTAGGCCATGCCAACGATGCAGCTGATTGCGCCCAGGATGCCCAAAGCTGGTATCGGTCGAGCATCTTCTTTAGTATTCAAGCTGTGGTTGGGTAGAACCATAGCTCCGGATTGAACTTGGTTGCAAATCGTCAGCAACGGGCCATGTCCGGCAGGTATTGCGGGAGGGGGTTGGCTACCCGTGGCCACGTCGCCGGCGTCCTGAGATTGACGCCGACATCTGGAGGCCGACGTGCCGACCATGTCCCAGGTGCTTCGCGTGGCGACCGTCGGCGGAGCGAAGACCACGCCCTACTGCGAGACCCTGGGCTCACTGGAAGTGGGCAAGGGCGCCGACATCTTGCTGATCGACTGGGACAAGGTCGCGTACCCCTACCTCGACGAGCTCACCCCGACCCTCGACGCCGTCGTCCAGCGCGCCAAGAATGATGCCGTCACCATGACCATGTGCGACGGCGGGGTGATCTACCAGGACGGCAAGTTCACCAAGGTCGGCAGGACGGTGGCGCTGAAGGCGCTGCACGACGACCTCAGCAAGGCGCTCAGTGACGACGAGGTCGATCGCCGCAAGCTCTCGGTGGCGTTGCCGCCCCATGCGCGGAAGTTCTATGAGGGCTACATCGATACGTCGAAGCATCAGCCGTTCTATCGGCCGAGTTCGATGGTGTAGGGACGATCGCCGCCCATCGTCATTCGACCGGGATCTCCACCTCAACACGGGTGCTTGGCGCTTGTGACGCCGACTGGAAGCGCCACCACGGTGGCAATTCTGGCCCTTGCGGCCTCGACGACGATCTACACTTGTTGAATTAGGCGTTAATGCCTTAGAAGCTGCCGTTCCCTGAGCTCGAAAAGCGAAGCCGGGCGCTGCGCGGGCTGCGCAGGGGATGTGGGTTCGAGGAACGAGTTGTTGCCGGAACAAAAAGCATGAAGTCCAAGGGAATGGCGGCCGGCCTTAGCCGGATGTGGGGATCGGCCTGTCGCTTCGTCGTTGGAGCCGTAGTTGTCCTCGCCTCATCGGTCATCGTGGCCGAACTGATGGCTCGGAGTTTTTTCGATCTTTCACCTCTCGTGTATACGAGGCCGCCTCATCCCCTGCTTGTCGTCGGAGATCAGGCCTCACCCGCCAAGCTTGCGGATCTGTACAACGCGCCAGGTGGGCCGATGTCCCTTGGCTATCGGCCGGACGGCCTTGCCTTCGAAGCGGACTCGCAGGCTCCACCACCCACGAGCATGACGACGCTGTCGGACTTTCTGTTTGACCACAAACTTTCCCGCTACTCGGCCGATGATGTAGATCGCCTGACTTGCAATGACCCTGATGCTTCGGCGCTGCTGGTGCTTGGAGCATCTGCGGCGCAAGGTTTCTCAGCTTCGACCAAGCTGCTGACCTGGCACGCCTTGTTGGAAGACGCCCTGCGCCGAAAGCTGGGAAAGCAAGACCTCTACGTCTTCAACGCTGCCATGGGCGGCTACAACGCCTTCCAGGACAAGCTCGCCTATTATCTCGCTGCCGCTCCGCGCGTCCCGATGCCGGTTCTCTTCTACAATGCCGGCAACGACTTGCAGGTTCTTTCGGGTGGCAGAGTGGGAGACCCTGCATTTTTGGGGACATGGTACGGCTCAGTCTACGGTAACCGCCTGCTCCTGTGGGTCGCCGAGCACAGCGCCATTGCCAACACCATTCTCCAGAAACGCTTTGCCGATGAATTTGTCGCGTTCACCGCTCTCCTTGAGCAAGACGACGCACTTTTCAGGCGCCGCGCCAGTGCAGCAGTCACCCTCTATCTCGAATCCATGAGTGAGATCCTTGGAGTCTGCGAGGCTGAACATCGTCCTTGTTGGGTCGCCATCCAGCCAAATCGCGCGCTGACCAGCGCCCGCACCGGCGGCAGTACTCCTGACGTCCTGTCGGCGCGCCGCATACGCGAAATGTACGCCCTCCTCGAGGAGCGCTTGGCGAACCACCGGTATCGCGACCATTTCATCGATCTCACGGGGCTGTTCGACGCCGGCGATCGCGAAGCCTATTTTTCCGATACGGTTCATGTGACCGACAAGGGTCAGCGGCCGATTGCGGATGGCTTGGCGGCCCGGATTGCTCCGGCGTTGACCGCGGAGATACAAAGGGGCCGGGCCGCTGACCGATGTGCCGTCCTGCCGCAACCGCAACTGCTGAAGAGCGTGCCCCTTGACCGGGTTTCCGCGTACCGCCCTGACAGCCACGTCTCCCTGGCCGATGGTTCCCTGTTGCTGCATATCGGTCCGCATCAATGGGAATGGGGTGCGATCGCCGCGATCGATCTTGATCCGGCATGGTCTGATCGCGAGCTGATTGTCCGCGTCCGGCTCGCTGTCACGAACGGAGACATCGCTGTCGAAGTCTTTGATGATGCGACCAGGAAGGCTGTCAGCCCCGACCGGCCGTTCAGGGCGGGTAGCGGAGAGTCAACCGCCTACCTCCGCATTCAGGGGCATCCGCGCAGGGTCGTGCTGATTTTCAAGAAGACGCTTCCTGACGGGATTCCGAGCGACGCCATCGTCAAAGAAATCGGCGTATTGGCAAAGTAAGCTGCCTTGCGCTTCCGGCGACGTGGCATCGGAATGCGAAAGCCAAAGCCCGCAGGTTAGCGGAGATCGGGCGATTGGCGCCATCAGCCAAGGCCTGCCATGCCCCGGAAAGGGTTCTCGGGTCGGCCTGAAAAGCCCAAGATGCTCTCCAGTTCCAAAGGGTCCCCATGTCGCTTTCCTTCCGCCCCCTGAGCCACGCCCTCGGCGCCGAGGTCCAGGGCGTCGATCTCGCCCAGCCGCTCAGCAACTCCGAGTTCGATCAGATCCATCGCGCGTTCCTGGAGCGCGGCATCCTTCTGTTCCGCAACCAGAAGATCACGCGCGAGTAGCACATCGCCTTCAGCCGCCGCTTCGGCGAGCTCGACCGGCACGACAACCTGCCGCGCGACCGCCATCCCGACTATCCCGAGCTGCTGCTGGTCACCAACATCCCGGAGCAGGACGGCAAGCCTTCGGCCTCCAAGTACACCGGCCAGCAGTGGCATTCCGACATGTCGTTCACCCTGGTGCCGTCGCTGGGCTCGCTGCTGCGCGGCATCGTCATCCCGCCGGTCGGCGGCGACACCATGTTCACCAACATGTATCGCGCCTACGACACGCTGTCGGACGGCATGAAGGCGATGATCGAGCCGCTGCACGCCATCCATACCGGCCGACGCAAGGTCCTGGACACCAACTCCGAGCGCGAGAAGGAGCAGGCGCGCCTCAATCCGCCGATCGCCCAGCCGGTCGTGCGCGTCCATCCCGAGACCGGCCGCAAGGCGCTCTATATCGGCGAGAAGGTGTCGTGCTTCGTCGGCATGACCGAGGAGGAGAGCCGGCCGCTGATCGACTACCTGGTGAAGCATGCCACGCGGCCGCAGTTCGTCTATCGCCACCAGTGGCGGCAGGACGACATCGTGCTGTGGGATAACCGCTGCACCATGCACATTGCGCTGGGCGACTACGAGGAAGGCGAGACCCGCCATCTCGAGCGCACCACCGTGAAGGGCACGCCGTCGGGCTACTACGTGCAATGAAGCGGCATACCTTCCTGCGCGGCGGCGCGGCGCTGGCGCTCGCGGCGCCCGCGATCGCGCCCTCGCGTGGATGGGCGCAGGGGACCTGGCCCGACAAGCCGATCCGCATGGTCATCCCTTTTGCCCCTGGGGGAACGACGGATCTTCTGGCACGCGCGGTGGGCCAGCATATGTCCCAGACCTGGGGCCAGCCGGTGGTGGCCGATAACCGCGCCGGCGCCAATGGCGTGGTGGCGGGCGAGATCGTCGCCAAGTCGGCCGGCGACGGCTACACGCTCTCCATGGTGGCGATGGGCCACGCCATCAATCCGCTGCTCTACAAGAAGCTGCCCTATGATGGCGAGCGCGACTTCACGCCCATCAGCCTGATCGCGACCTTCCCGCAGCTCGTGCTGGTGAAGCCCGCGCTCAAGGCCAGCACGCTAACCGAGCTGCTGGCCCTGGCGAAGAGCGCCACGCCGCCGCTCACCTACGCCTCGGGCGGCAACGGCTCCTCGCAGCATCTCGCCGGCGCGCTTCTCGCTCATATGGCGGGCGTGCCGCTGACGCACGTCGCCTACAAGGGCGGCAATCCTGCCCAGCTCGACCTGATGGCGGGCAATGTCGACATGATGATCACCCAGCCCAATTCGCGGGACCTGATCACGACGGGCAAGATGCGCGCGCTCGCCGTCAGCTCGCCCAAGCGCTCGAGCTTCTATCCCGACCTGCCAACCGTTGAGGAGGCCGGCGTGACGGGCTACCAGTCGGTCTCCTGGTACGGCCTGGTCGGCCCCAAGGACATGCCGCCCGATCTTCTGGACAAGATCGCCGCCGAGGCGCAGCGCGCCGCTGTGACCGAGGGCGCGAAGTCGGTCGTGGCCCAGCAAGGCGGCGACATGGTCGCCAGCACGCCGGCCGCCTTTGCCGATTTCATTGTGGCTGAACGCAAGCGTTATGAGACCATCGTCCGGGAGGCTGGCATGACGGTGGAGTGAGATCTTGAGACCAACGGTGGCTGCTTTCGGCAATGTGGCGCAATGGGTGTCGGCCCTCTGCGGCCTGGTCACGCTCTACTTCGCCAGCAACATCTTCGAGCAGCTGAAGGTCACGCGCCAGGCGTCGGAGATCCAGGCTTGGCAGATGGTCGCCCGGCCCCAAGGCGATATCTCCGCCATCCTCGTCCGCAGCCCGCAGCTGTGGCCTTACTTTCAGGAGAAGAAGGCGCCTCCCGATCGCCAGACGGAGCCGGAGCGGTATTCCCAGGTCATGGCGCTCGCCGACATGTACCTCGAATGGATCGACACCTTCGAAGACCCCCTTATCACCCGGCTCGAAGGCATGGAGGAGGGCGGAAAGGTACGGGCCTTGTGGGACGAGACCTTCAAAACGCTGTTTGCCACGTCGCCCGCGCTGTGCCTGCGCCTGCAGCAGACCCGGACTTTCTATCAGGAACACCTCAAGCAATATGCCCGCGCGGCCGGGTGCTCAGTCTGAGGAGAGACCCTCAGGAGCTGGCTGGATCGACCAGGGGAGTGGGTCCGGGATCAGCCGGCGCCACGTCGCGTCCAGCCTTGCCGACCTGCGCCAGCAGGCGCATCGCCTCGCGTTCGATCTCGGCTGCGCAATCCGTGCAGAAGGCAGCCACGTAGCTCTTGGCATCGGCGACGATCAGGTCGACGTCCTTCTGCTCGAGCATGCCGCGCTTCAGCAGCGCTTCCATGAGGGACGCCGACATCGCGAGGCCCGCGAGGGCCAAGGGAGTGGGTGTGGCGGCAGATGATTCGACGGCCATGGGATGCCTCCCCGCTGCTGCGTTTCTGATGATTTCCTCGATCAACGGAATGGCCCGGTGCGCGGTTGCAGCACGGCCGCACGGACTGGCGAAATTCAACGCGGCGTCACGATTGTTCGCCCGCGATCGGCCAGCCTACGATGCGTCGGCAGCGCAAGGGGGAACCATGAGCCAGCTGACGGGCAAGGAGATCACGCTGACGGCATCGGACGGCGGCCAGTTCGCGGCCTACGTCGCCCCGCCGGCGCGTCTGCCCGCGCCCGGCCTGGTCGTGCTGCCCGAGGTGTTCAACACCAACCCGCACATCCGCACGGTTGCCGACGGCTACGCCGCCGACGGCTTCATCGCGCTCGCGCCCGATGTCTTCTGGCGCCAGGAACCGGCCGCCTACATGCCCTACACCGACGAAGGCCGCGCCAAGGCCCGCGCGCTGTGGGCCAGGCTCGATACCGACCAGTTCGCCCGCGACCTCGGCGACGTCGTGGCCGCACTGCGCGCGCGGGCCGATTGCACCGGCAAGGTTGGCGTGATGGGCTTCTGCCTCGGCGGCAAGTTCGCCTATCTCGCCAGCACGCGCTTGCCGGTCGATGCCGCCGTCAGCTACTACGGCGTGCAGATCGACCAGCATCTCGATGAGGCCGACCGTCGCCGCTGCCCGCTGCTGATGCATTTCGCCGGCAACGATCCGCATGTACCATCGGAGACGGTGGCGGCGATCCAGGCGAAGATGGGCAAATCGCCGGGCGTCGACATCCACCTCTATCCGGGCAAGGAGCACGGCTTCAACCGCCAGGGCTACCCGCCCTACGACGAGGCGACGGCCAAGCTCGCGCGCGAGCGCACACTGGCGCATCTGCGCCGGCTGCTGTCATGACCTGGGCCCACATCCGGGTCGAGGTCGAGGGCCCCGTCGCCTCGCTGGTGTTCAACCGCCCGCAGGTGCTGAACGCCTTCCACAACGAGGCGATGGACGAGTGCGTCGCCGCCCTGCGCGAGCTCGCCGCCGATGAGCGCGTCCGCGTCGTGCTGGTGCGCGGCGAGGGCCGGGCCTTCTCGGCCGGCTTCGACATGAAGGCCGCCGCCCAGCGCGACATGTCGACCGTCGACCTCGTGCGCCGCCAGATGGAGCGGCAGTTCGATTTCATCATGGCGTTCTGGGACTGTCCCAAGCCCACCATCGCCCTGGTCCACGGCTTCTGCATGGCCGGCGCCTTCGAGGTGGCGCTGGCCTGCGACATCACCGTTGCCGCTGAGGGCACGCGCTTCGGCGAGCCCGAAGTGCGCTTCGGCACCGGCATCGTCGCCATGCTGCTGCCGTGGGCCGTGCTGCCCAAGCACGCCAAGGAGATGCTGCTGACGGGCAACGACAAGATGGACGCGACCCGCGCGCACGAGATCGGCATCGTCAATCACGTCGTGCCCGAGGGCGAGCTTCTGGCGTTCGGGAGGCGCATGGCGCTCGACATCGCCGCGGCCGCCGGGCCCTCGGTCCTGTTCACCAAGCGGGCGATGAACCGCACCTACGAGATCATGGGGATGCGCGATGCGCTGCGCGCCTCGCTCGATATCGACGTCATCCTCAACGCCACGCCGAGTGCGGAGAAAGAAGAGTTCCAGCGCATCCGCAAGGAGCAGGGCCTGAAGGCGGCGCTCGCCTGGCGGGACAGCCGCTTCTCCGACGGTCGTGGCTAACTTTAGTTATTGACAAGCACTGAAGTATATGACTCTGTAGGACGGACTATCGCTCTATACATCGTTCATCCGACTTCATGCTCTTCCGGACCGCCGGCCTCCGGCCGGCTCATTGCTGGGAGCGCGCCACTCCGTGGCGCTCATGGGCTGTGTGGCCGACAAAGACGCGCCACAGAGTGGCGCGCTCCCGGCAAAGAGGAAAAGACCGCCGCTGGAAACCCTGGAAACCTCCCACACCGCCGACTGCAGTGCATGCAGTGCCTCCCCTTCGCGGAAGCCGCGAAGGGGAGGGCCCTCGTCGGAAGAGGGCGGAGGGGTCATGGGGTAGGTAGATCATGACCCCTTCCCACGCGGAGCGTGAGGAGGAAGCCCCGCTCCGCGATCACTGCATGGGCTTACTGAACGGTGATCTGGACGCGCCGGTTCTTCTCGTTGCGCGTCTGGTCCGGCGTCTCGACCAGCAGGCCGGTTTCACCGGAGCCCGTCACGGTGATGGCCTGCGGCACGACGCCGTTGCTCACCAGCGCGGCCTTCACCGCATTGGCGCGGCGCACCGAGAGCTGCTGGTTGTAGGCCGGCGAGCCTTCGGTGTCGGTGAAGCCGGTCACCATCACCTTGGCGTTCGCCGTCGACTTCGCGACGTCGGCGGCCTGGCTCACGGTGTTGGCATCCTGCTGCGACAGCGTCGTGCTGTTGGTCTCGAAGAACACCATCCACTGCTTCGGCGGCGGCGGCGGGGCCGGCGGCGGGGTCTTCAGAGACATGGTTTGCGGTGACTCCCCGCACGCGGCGACAAGCAGAGCCAATCCGATCAGGGCTGAGAAGCTCTTGAACATTCGATCCCTCCAGGTTGCTATGGACATTGCGCGAGAACGCTACGCCACTCGTCGCAAAGCGCCGCGCGGCTGCCATGGTCCTGTGATGGGTCCCCGTGATGGCGATCCGCCAGCCCTGTGACGCTATCGCTCCCGCATGTCGTGCCGGTGTTGCCCGGCCGGCGAATCGTGTCGTCTGTGTTGTGTGATCTACGTCACGTCGACCCGGATCAGGGGGTCACGGGATATCGCCGATCTTGTTGAACGAAACGCCCACCGGCTTTCCGCCCACGATCACCTGGTGATACTTGCCGTCGTCGAACTGCGCCGGCAGCCGGAACGTCACGTCGACCGTGCCGCCGGCTGGAAGGTTCTGCCCGGTGACCAGCGCGCCGCCCGCCGAGGTCAGCGTCGCGGTGCCGTCGATGGTGGTTGCCGACGAGGTATAGCTGCCGTGGCACCGCGTGCCCGATATGTCGATGCCGACGATGACGCCTTTGCCGATATACATCGAGCCATGACCGTTGCCGGCCACGCCTTGGTACCGCATCTGGTAGAGCGCGCTCATGGGTACTCCCGCAAGGAACAGACGGGGACGCGAAAACGCCTACGCACCGGAGTCGAACGTCTCGAACCTTATCACAACTTCTCATTGCCGGGAGCGCGCCACTCCTAGGTCGCGGTTTACCGCGACCTAGGAGTGGCGCGCTCCCGGCAAAGACGTCAACGCCGCAGCCCCTCCAACTCTCCCTTCGCCCAGTCGATCACCTGCTTGGGCGACTGGCCGGTGACGATGCGCGCCACCATTCCCGGGATCATGTAGTGGCTCCAGATCTGCGTGCCGATCTCGGGCGGGGCGCTCGAGCCGACGATGTAGTATTCGGCATCGTGGTGCGGCTTCACCGGATAATTGTAGAGCGTGCCCTTGGGCGGCTCGAGCTCGTCCCAGATCGGCAGGTCGGCCATCGACAGGAAGGGCGGGATGTCATAGCCCGCCGCCGGCCGGCTGAGCTTGCTCACGATCTCGCGCTGGCTCACGAAGGCCAGCAGGTCCTTGGCCGCCGGCTGGTTCTTGGCCCATTGCCAGATGCCCCAGAAGTACGGCCGGTGCGGCACCAGTCGGCCCATCTTCCCCTTGGGGTTGGGGAAGTGCCAGGTGTCGGCGGCGATTGCCGGCGCATCGCGCTTGGCCACGGCCCAGGCGCTGGGCGGGTTCCAGATCAGCGCCGCCGAGCCCGCGACATAGGCCTTGTTGTTGGAGGCATCGTCGTAGGCGATGGTCTCGCGCGGCAGGTAGGGCACGAAGCGCTTGGCATAGTCGAGCACCTCGCGCACCGGATCGGAATCGACGGTGATGTTGCCCTTGGCGTCGACGAGATGCGCGCCGAACGCGCCGAACGTCGCGCCCCAGGTCTGGTTGGCATCGGTGCTGTTGGCGCCGCAGCCCAGCGCGAAGAGATGCCCCGCCTTGTGGCACTGCTCGGCCATCTTGAGCTGCTTCTCGTAGGTCCACGCCTCGGCGCCCGCGGTCTTGACGTTCGCGGGCGGATACCACTCGGTCACGTCCTCGCCGGTGTCGTTCTTGAGGAAGGAGATGCGGGCGCAGGGCGGCAGCGGGGCCGAGCCCCAGGCGACCGGCACGGCGAGCCATCGGCCGTCCGACGTGCCGAGATATTCGACGGCCTTGCTGACCGGCCCGTATTGCTTGATCAGCCCGTCCATGACGTCGTTCACGGCGACCAGCTTGTCGCCGTACTGGTGGGCGGCCCACTGGTCGAAGGCGAGGATGTCGTGGCCGCTGCGCGCCTGCGCCTCGGCGGCCTGTGTGAGGATGATCTTGTTGCCGCCGGAGGCGATGAAGTCGAGCGTGACCTCGACCTTGTTCTTGCTGGCCCATTCGTCGATCAGGCCCTTCATCACCGGATTGGCCGCCGGAACCCAGTGATCCCAGATGCCCATCGTCAGCTTGCCGGCCGCATGGGCCGACTGCACATGCACCAATGGAAACGCTGCACCGGCAAAACCGGCCGCGACCTTCAACGCTCGGCGACGCGTAACCCGATGGACACGTGTCATGGACCGTTCCTCCCTGTTACATGTTCTTCATTGACCTCGACTGTTTTTGAGTTGTGCTCAGCATACTTCATTGCTGGGAGCGCGCCACTAGAGACGGAGCGAAGCTCCGTCGTAAGTGGCGCTCATGTCAGCAAAGACCTTCAGCGCGTCATGCCCGTCGCGCCATCGGGCACATCGTAGAAGGCAAGCGTCATCGCCACGCTGGTGTAGTGCCCCATCAAGGTGATCACGTCGGTGATGCCGACATGATCCAGCGCCTTGACCGCGCGCTCGTAGAGGCCGCGCGACACCCAGCGTCCGCCGGAGAGCGCGATCGCCATTTCGTAGACGACCTGCTCGCGCTCGTCGTCGAAGCTGGTCGGCAGGCCCCCAGGATCGCCTCGATCTTGCGGGCAGGAAGTCCGGCCGCCTTGGCCAGGCGCTCGTGCGCCGACGTCGGATAGGCCGAGCGCCAGTGGCTGGTGATGACGCACACCGCGATCTCGCGCTCGCGCTCGGTGAGCGAGTACTGGCCGGGCTGGAAATGGGCGCCGAACGGACCCGCCACCTTGGCGAGCTTGGGATTGTGCACCCATATCTTGGTCGGGCCGGGCAGGCGGCCGCGCGCCTCGATCATCGACTTGTAGCCCGCCTGCTGTTCGGGGCTCATCTTGTCGTAGGGCAGCTCGGCATAGCGGCCGAAGGTCGGGGTCTCGGACGTCATCTGGGACATGGGCGTTGTTCCTCTGTAGTGGTTGGGCGAAGCTTAGCCCATGAAGCAGGCGATGCGGTACGCGGTGATGGGCGTCGCGCTGGTGGCTGGCCTGGCCGCCGTCCTGGCGCAGCTCGCGCCCGCTCGCGCCGAGCCACAGGCGAGCGCCGCGCGTCTCACCGTCGACGAGATCTGTCACACG
>Ga0209909_100438_pt1 | contig 26647 bp, 24 predicted proteins | sample FECB22metaG_FD_188302 | JGI IMG/M metagenome (GOLD analysis project Ga0209909, IMG submission 188302) | Cyanobacterial communities from the Joint Genome Institute, California, USA - FECB-22 (SPAdes) (version 3) | ecosystem: Environmental > Aquatic > Thermal springs > Hot (42-90C) > Microbial mats... | reverse complement strand
AAACCGCAACCGCTGCTCCAACACACCCTCGGCTCTCCACGGCACAGGCAGGCCCTCCCCACCCATGACTGAACACCGTCAGGCATGTCCCCAGTCCAATCCGTCAGCTATCTCCCCGGGCCGGACCTCGTGGCCCCCCCTCCCCAGCCCTCCCCCGCGAGGGGGGAGGGAGCGGTAAGCGCTATCCTGCCGCTGCACGGGTGGGTGCGTTTGGTGGGCGGCGCCGGAAGGCCCCCTCCCCAGCCAGCCGTCGTAGGCGGCGTGTGGCCGCAACTCTGGCGTCGCACGCCTTCGGCGTCCAACCCCCCGCGAGGGGGGAGGGAGCGGTGAGCGCTGTCCTGCCGCCGCACGGGAGCGTGCGTTTGGTGGGCGGCGCCGGAAGGCCCCCTCCCCAGCCCTCCCCCGCGAGGGGGGAGGGAGCGGTCGCGCTATCCTGCTGCCGCCAACCTCGCTACCAGGTTCTCCAGCCGCTCCTGTCCGCCACTGCGCGGCGTCGGGTCGAGTGACTCGCGCAGCACCCGCTCCGACAGCTCGGCCAGGCTCACCGCGCCGTCCAGCAACGCCTGCCCCGCCGGCGCGTCCCATCCCGCGTAGCGCGCCGCGCGCGCCCGGTCCAACGCGCCATCCTCCACGATCCGCGCCGCGATCAGCAGCGCGCGGGCGATCGTGTCCAGCCCGCCGACATGCGCGTGCATCAGGTCCTCCGGCGCGATGGATTGCCGCCGCAGCTTCGCATCGAAATTGAACCCGCCGGTCCCGAGCCCGCCGGCCCGCACGACCTCCAGCAGCGCCGCCGACAGGTCCTGCGCGTTGTTCGGGAACTGGTCGGTGTCCCACCCATTCTGCGGGTCGCCGCGATTGATATCGAGCGAGCCGAGCAGCCCGAGCGCCGCCGCCAGCGCCACCTCATGCTCGAAGGAATGGCCGGCGAGCGTCGCGTGGTTCGCCTCGATGTTCACCTTCACCTGGCCCAGCAGCCCGTGCCGCGCGAGGAAGCCGTGCACCGTCGCCACGTCGCGGTCGTACTGGTGCTTCGTCGGCTCCATCGGCTTCGGCTCGATCAGGATCGTGCCGGCGAAGCCGATGCGGTGCTTGTGCTCCACGACGAGGTTCAGGAACCGGCCGGCCTGCGCATCCTCGCGCGCCAGGTCGGTGTTGAGGAGCGTGTCGTAGCCCTCGCGCCCGCCCCACAGCACGTAGTTCGCGCCGCCGAGCCGGTGCGTCGCCTCCAGCACGTGCTTCACCTGCGCCGCGGCATAGGCGAAGACGTCCGGGTCCGGGTTGGTCGCGGCGCCGGCCATGTAGCGCGGATGGCCGAACAGGTTCGCGGTGCCCCAGAGCAGTTGCATGCCGGTGCGCGCCATGTGGCCCTGCACGGTCTCCAGCACCGCATCGAGGTTCGCGTTGCTCTCCCGCAGCGTCGCACCTTCCGGCGCCACGTCGCGGTCGTGGAAGCAGAAGAACGGCGTGCCGAGCCGTTCCATGAAGGCGAAGGCGGCTTCGGCCTTCACCCGCGCGGCCTCCATCGGGTCCGCCGCGCCGAACCACGGCCAGCGCATGGTCGGCGCGCCGAAGGGATCGGCGCCGGTGCCGCAGAAGGAATGCCAGTAGGCGATTGCCGGCCGCACCCACTCCACCATCGGCCGCCCGAGCACCACGCGTCCCGGCTGCCAGGCGCGGAACCCCCATTCGGCGTCGGAGGCCTCGCCGACGAAGGGGATGGGCGGGATGTGGTCGAACACGGTGGTCATGGCAGGCTCTCCGCGAAGCGCTGGCGCAGCGAGGGATACAGCGCGCGGAAGGTGGCGCGCCGCCGCGCCAAGCCCTCCGCCAGCGCGGCTTCGGGCGGCTGCACGCGCGCGACCGGCGGCGCGGCGCAGGTCTCCGCTTCCGCTGCGCCGCAGGCCAGCATCGCGAGCCGCGCGGCGCCGAGCGCTGGGCCGATCTCGCCGCCCGCGTGGAACACCAGTTCGCGGTCCAGCGCGGTCGCGAGGATGCGGCCCCACAGCGCGCTGCGCGCCCCGCCGCCGATGACGGAGAGGCGCCCGATGCGCCCGCCGCGGGCTTCGAGCGAGTCCAACCCGTCGGCGAGCGCGAAGGCGACGCCTTCCAGCACGGCGCGCGCCAGGTCCGCGCGCGTGGTGCCGGCATCCATCCCGAACCACACGCCGGCGGCGGCAGGATCATCGTGCGGCGTGCGCTCGCCGGCGAGGTACGGCAGGAACACCACGCGGCCCGCATATGGCGCGTCCACCTCCGCCAGCAGCGCCGCCTCGTCCGCCGCGCCGAGCACGCGTGCGGCCCAGCCCAGCGCGGAAGCGGCGGAGAGGATCACCGCCATGCGGTGCCAGCGCCCGGGCAGCGCGTGGCAGAAGGCGTGCACGGTGCGGTCGGGGTCGGGCAGCGGCGCCGCATCCGCCACGAACACCACGCCGGAGGTGCCAAGCGAGACGAAGGCCTGGCCCGGCGCGACGCAGCCGATGCCGACCGCGCCCGCCGCGTTGTCGCCGGCGCCGCCCGCGACCGGGATGCCGGCGGGCAGGCCCCACGCCTCCGCCACCTCCGCGCGCAACGCGCCGGAGACCGCGCTGCCCTCGACCAGGCGGGGCATGTGCGACGGGTCGAGGCCCGTCAGCGCCAGCATCTCCGCCGACCAGTCACGCCGCGCCACGTCCAGCCACAGCGTGCCCGACGCATCCGACATCTCCGACACCGCCTCGCCGGTCATGCGCAGCCGGAGAAAGTCCTTCGGCAGCAGCACGCGCCGCGTCGCCGCGAAGACCGCGGGCTCATGCGCGCGGACCCAGGCGAGCTTCGGCGCGGTGAAGCCGGGCATGGCGCGGTTGCCGGCGATGCGCCGCGCCGCCGGATCGAGCGCCGCGCATTCCGCGGCGCTGCGCCCATCGTTCCACAGGATCGCCGGCCGCAGCACGCGCCCCGCGCCGTCCAGCAGCACCGCGCCGTGCATCTGGCCGGAGAGCCCGACCGCGCGCACCGCGCCCCGCGCCTCGCCGAGCGCGGTGACCGCCGCCGTCGCCGCGCGCCACCAGGCCTCCGGGTCCTGCTCGCTCCACAGCGGCCGGGGACGCGAGACCTCGAGCGGCGCGGTGGCCTGCGCGATCACCGCGCCGTCGCCGCCGAGGATCACCGCCTTGACGCCGGAGGTGCCGAGATCGAGGCCGAGCGCGCTCATGCCGCGCGCGTCTCCGACAGCACCGGGTCGGAGGCGCGCGCGACGAGCCGCGGCGCGATCAGCTCCGGCGCCGGCGCGCCGCCGCCGAGCGTCTCCACCAGCAGCCGCGCGCAGCGTTCGCCGGCGGCGTCCACCGGCGCGGAGAAACTCGTCAGCGGCGGGTCGAGCATCGCGCACATCGGATGGTCGTTGCAGCCGATGATCGCCATGTCGGCGCCCGGCCGCAGCCCCGCGGCGGCCAGCGCGCGCATCGCGCCCGCCGCCATCAGGTCGTTGCCGCAGAGCACCGCGGTCGGACGCGGCCCGGGCCGCGCGAGCAGGGCGCGCATCGCGGCCTCCCCGCCCGCCTCGGTCGGCGCCTCGTGCAGCACCGGCGCGCGCGCGGGATCGAGGCCGGCGGCGCGCAGCCCGGCGCGGAAGCCATCCAGCGCGTGGCCGCTGTACATCATCTCGGCGGCGGTGTTCAGCAGCGCGATCCGCGTGTGGCCGTGCGAAGCGAACCGCGCCGCCGCCTGCTGCCCGACCACCGCATGATCAATGTCCACCCACGGATGCGGCCGCGCGGCCTCCGTGCGCCCGAGCGTCGCGAAGGGCACGCCGCGCGCCTGGAGGAAGGCGACGCGCGGATCGTCGCGCCGCGTCCGCGCGAAGAGCACGCCCTCCACGCCGAGCGTGCCGGTCAGCCGCGCGAGCCGCGCCATCTCGTCGGCCGCGTCGCGCGCCGCGGTGACGATCACCGTGAAGGGCGTCTCGGCCAGCGCGCGGTCTATGCCCTCCAGCCAGTCCACGAAGAACGGGTTGTTGAAGCCGCCCTGCGGGGGCGAGAGCAGCACGCCGATCGTCTCGCTGCGGCCGGTGCGCAGCATCCGCCCGACGCGGTCGGGTCGGTAGCCGAGCCGCGACGCGGCTTCGCGCACCGCCTCCCGCGTCTCCGCCGCGACGCCCGGATAGCCGTTGAGCGCCCGGCTGACGGTGCCGGGTGCCAGGCCGATCGCGGCGGCGAAGTCGCGGAGCTTCATGCGGCGATGGGTAGCACCGCGCCGTCGCGGAGGAAGAGGGGGATGCGGTCCAGCGGCGCCTCCGCCTCGATCGTGCGCCCGCCCTCGTGATCCGCGCCGGTCCAGGCGCAGCGCCAGCGCGCGCCGGCCGGCAGGTGGACCGCGCGGCGCCGCGCGCCCGGCTCGACCACCGGCGCCACGAGCAGGTCGGGGCCGAGCATGTAGCTGTCGGCCGCGTCCCAGCAGGCCGGGTCGGCGGGGAACTCGAAGAAGAGCGGCCGCATCACCGGCGCGCCGCTGCGCGCGTGTTCCGCGAACTGCGCCATGAGGTAGGGGCGGATGCGCTCGCGCAGGAACAGCAGGTCCACGAAGATGCGGTAGAGCTCCTCGCCGTAGGACCAGACCTCGTTCGCGCCGCCGGTCGCGGTGAAGATGCGGAAGGTGTCGTCGCCGTAGGTCGGCACGCCGTCGTTCGGCAGCGGCACGTCATCCGGCACGCGGAAGCCGTGCAGCCGGCAGACCGGGGAGAAGACACCGAACTGGAACCAGCGCACCAGCAGCTCCCGGAAGCCCGGGTCCTTGCCGATCCCCTCGTAGAAGCCGCCGATGTCGGTGGTCCACCACCCAAGCCCCGAGAGGCCCGCATGCAGGCCGGCGGTGACCTGCGCGCGGAAGTCGCGCCAGGTGGACCAGACGTCGCCGGACCAGAGGATCACGCCGTGCTTCTGGCTGCCGGCCCAGGCGCTGCGCACCAGCAGCACGCCATCGGGGTGGCCGGCTTCGCGCAGGCCCTCTCGGAAGCCGCCGATGTGCAGGTGCGGATAGGCGTTCAGCACCTCCGCGCCGTTGCCCAGCGCGAGGCGCACCTGTTCCGGGTGGTTCGGGCGCAGCTCCGGCTCGCAGCTGTCTATCCAGAAATTGGCGATGCCGTGCTTCACGTAGTTGTCGCGCGCCAGCCCCCAGACGTAGCGGCGCGCCTCCTCGTTCGTCGCGTCGTAGTAGGTGCAGAAATGGGAGGCGAGCGGGTGCTTGTCGGGATAGACGTTGGTGACCGGCGCGCCGCGCTCGGTCTTCATGAGGTACCCGCGCTCGCGCATCTCCGTCCACGTCTCGGCGTTGGACTGCACGGTGGGCCATATGGAGACCATCGTCTCCACGCCGAGGTCGCGCAGCTCCGCCATCATCGCGTCGGGGTCGGGCCATTCGGCCGGGTCGAACTTCCACTCGCCCATGCGGGTCCAGTGGAAGAAGTCTATGACGATGCAGGAGAGCGGCAGGCCGCGCGCCTTGTACTCGCGCGCGACCGAGAGCAGCTCCGCCTGCGTGCGGTAGCGCAGCTTGCACTGCCAGAAGCCGCTGGCCCATTCGGGGAAGTCGGGCGAATGGCCGGTGGCGTCGGCGTAGCGCGAGAGGATCTCGCGCGGGCCGTCGCCGGCGGTGATCCAGTAGTCGAGCTGCGCGGTCGCGTCCGCGGTCCAGCGGGTGATGTTGGTGGCGAACTCGGCGCGGCCCGTCGCCGGGTTGTGCCAGAGGAAGCCGTAGCCGCGCGACGAGAGCACGAAGGGGATCACGACGTGGGTGTTCTGCTGGACGAGGGTGGTGGAGACGCCCTTCAGGTCCATCAGCCCGTGCTGCGGCTGTCCCAGCCCGTACAGCTTCTCGCCTTGCTGCGCGGCGAAGCTCGCCTCCAGCCGCCAGCTGTCGCCGGCGAGCGCCTTGAAGGCGCGGGGCGAGGGACCGGCGAAATGGCCGCGGGCTTCCTCAATGAGCGTCTCGCCGGTGTCGGCGCGGAAGACCCGCAGCACGGGTTCGCGCTTCACCTCCGCGCCGAGGCGGACCTGCACCCGCAGCTCCGCGGCGATGCGGCCATGCGTGATGCGCGCGCGGTCCTCCGCGATCTCGATCCGCGGCTGCGCGGCTTGTGGCGGCAGCAACACCTCGACGCGGCCGGGAGTCACGTCGCGCGCGTTGGGGCGTGCGCGGATGCGGAGCGAATCCTCGCCCCAGGGTTCGACCCGGACGACCTCGCCGGCGAAGCGGCAGACGAGGCCGCCGGCCTCCGCGGTGAAGACGTGGCTCAAGCGGCAACTCCCGTCACGAGGCGGCGCCAGGTGGCGCGCTGGTCCTCGCCGTACTCCGCCGCGCCATGCGTGGCGTGGGGGCCGGCGACGAAGGGGCGGCCGGGGCGGCCGGGGGTGTAGTCCATGGGCTCGCCGCGGCGGTTCAGGTGGATCTCCGTCGTGCGGCCGCGCTCGGCATGGGCGAAGTGCATCGCGAAGCCGGCGCGCTCGGCTTCCGTGGCGTTGCGGCCGGTGGCGTGCGGCGCGCCGTAGGTGAAGGCGACGACGCCGCCGGCGGGCAGCTCCACCGGCACGGCCGCGCGCTCGTCGGGGTCGCAGCGCCAGTGGTGGTCGCTGTCGGGGTCGCGGCGGTGCGGCAGGTCGGACAGGTGGGCGCCGGGGATGAAGCGCATCGTGCCGTTGGCGACGGTGGCCGGGTGCACCGCCGTCCACACGCCGACGGCCATGGAGGGGTCGGGCAGCTTGAAGTAGTGGTTGTCCTGGTGCCAGTTCGTCGGCGCGCCGCTGCGGCCGGGCTTGAGGAAGATCTGGTCGAAATACTGGAAGGCCGGGCCGCCTTCCAGCAGCGCGGCGACGAGTGCTGCAACCTTCGGCTGGGTGGAGGCGGCGCGGAACAGCGGGCTGACCTTCCAGGTCTCGGTGATCTGGAGGTTCGCGCTCGCGCCGTCGGTCGCGACGTTGCGCAGCAGCCCTTCGGCCTTCAGGCGATCCAGCTCCGCGCGCATCGCCGCGACCTCCTCCGCGGTCCAGAACTCCGGGAAGGCGAGGAAGCCGTCGCGGCGGAAGGCGGCGCGTTGCGCTTCGGTCAGCATGGTACCCTCTGTCACTTGATCGCGCCGGCGGTCAGGCCGCGGACGATCTGGCGTTGCAGCAGCAGGAAGGGGATGACGATCGGCGTGACGAAGAGGGCGGAGAAGGCCATGACGTTCTGCCAATCCGCGAACTCGCCGCCGACGAAGCCGTAGAGGATGACGGTCGCCGGCTGGAGATCCGCGGATTGGATCAGCGCGACGCCGTAGGCGAAGTCGCCCCAGGCGAGGATGAAGCAGAGCGCGGCCGCGACCAGCACCGGCCCGCGCGCGACGCGCAGCGTGACGCGGCGGAAGGCGGACAGCCGGGTGCAGCCATCCACCCGCGCGGCCTCCTCCAGCTCCTTCGGGATCAGCGCGAAGACCGGGCGGAGGATGATGACGACGAAGGGCAGCAGCCGCGTGGCGTTGGCCAGGATCGCGGCGAGATGCGTGTTGATGATCTCCATCTGACGGAAGATGATGAAGAAGGGCGTGGCCAGCAGCGCGGGCGGCAGCACCTGCACCAGCAGCATCGCCAGCACCGTCAGCGCAGCCCATCCCGCATGCACGCGCGCGAGCGCATGCGCCGCCGCGGTGCCGAGCAGCAGGGAGAGCGCGGTCGCGCCGCCGGCGATGACCAGGCTGTTCAGCAGCGCGCGGCCGAGGTTTTCGCGTTCGAGGACGTAGCGGAAGGCGGCGAGGGTGGGCTCCGCGGGGAACAGCGTGGGCGGAGCGCGCATGATCTCGGCCGATGGTTTGAAGCCCGAGGCGTACATCCAGTACACCGGGAACAGCCAGGCGAGCACGAGCGCCGCGCCCAGCAGCGTCAGCCAGCGGTTGCGTTCGAGTGCGGCGCCCATCGCTACAGCCGCGTCTCGCCGCGCAGGCTGCGCACGTAGAGCAGCCCGACCAGCAGCACGAGCAGGAGAGACAGGCAGGCGATCGCGGCGCCGTGGCCGAACTTGAACAGCTCGAAGCTGTTCAGGAAGGACCAGAGCGGGAGGATGTTCGTGGAATCCACCGGCCCGCCGCGCGTCATGGTCCAGATCAGGTCGAAGACGCGCAGCGTATAGACGGTGGAGAGCGCCAGCACCGCGAGCAGCGTCGGCATCAGCATCGGCAGCGTCACGCGCCAGAAGCGGCGGGCGCGGCCGGCGCCGTCTATCGCCGCGGCCTCGTAGAGTTCCTGCGGGATGCCGGCCAGGCCGGCGGCGATCAGGATCATGCTGAAGGGCGTGCCGTACCAGACATTCGCCGCGGTGACCGCCAGCAGCGCCATGTCGGGGTCGGAGAGCCAGTGCACGCGCGCGCCGATCGCCGCGTTGACCAGGCCGTATTCGGTCGCCAGCAGCCACTTGAACACCGCGCCCACCACCATCGGCGGCAGGATCCAGCCGAGCAGCAGCAGCCCGCGCAGGAAGGCCGCGCCGGGGAAGCCGAGGTCGAAGAACAGCGCGAGCGCGAGGCCGAGCAGGCAGGAGAGGGCGACGTTCGCCGCCGTGAAGACGAGCGTGTTTAGCACCACCTGCCGGAACACGGGGTCGGCGATCACCTCGCGGTAGTTGTCGAGGCCGATGAAGGGGCGGTTCCAGCTCGCGATGTTGCCGAGCGTCACCTCCTGCACGCTGATGACCAGGTTGGCGACGATGGGGTAGCCGACGAAGAAGGCGAGGAAGCCCACCGCCGCCATCGCCGCCCAGAGGTGCACGCCTTCGCGGTCGAGCCCCGCCGCGCGGCGGGGCAGTGGGCGCGCGGCGAAGCCCGGCAGGGCGTGGGATGCGCTCACGAATCCAGCAGCGGCTCGCGCGCGAGGATGGCGTTCACCTGCTGGGCGGCGCGTTGCAGGGCGGCCTGCGGCGTGGCGCGGCCGGTGATCGCCTCCTGGATCGCGGTCTGGATGGGGCGGCTGATCTCCGGCCAGCGGGTGTGCGGGCCGCGCATGCGGGCGAACTGCATCTGCTCCTCGAAGGTCGCGAGCGCCTCGGGGAATTCGGCGTTGCGGACCAGGCCGGGGCGCGGCGGCAAGCGGCCGCCGGCCCAGGCATTGGCCATCGTCTCGTCGGAGAGCATGTGGTCCAGCACGCGCAGCGCGCCGGCGCGGTTGCGCGCGCCCTTCGGCACGCAGAACAGGAAGTCGCCGAGCGCGCTGGCGCGGATGTTGCGGTCCTGGTGGACGGGCAGGAGGGCCACGGCCCAGCGGTGCCGGCTGCCCTGCGCGATGCGCGGCAGGTCCCACGGGCCGGTCACGATCATCGCGGCGTTGCCGGCCATGAAGGTGTTCGCGACCTCGTATTGGCGCATGGTCAGCACGTCGCGGGTCGCGAAGCCGCGGTCCACCATCGTCTTCCAGTAGGTCAGCGCCTCCACCGCGCCGGGGCTGTCGAGCGTGGCGACGCCGGCGCCGGCCTGTTGGAGCCAGGGGAGGAACTGGAAGGTGCCTTCCTCCGTCTGGATGGCGCTGAAGCCGAAGCCGAAGCGGTTGCGCGCGGGGTTGGTGAGCTTCTCCGCGAACTCCATCGTCTCCGCCCAGGTGGTCGGGGCGCGGTCGGGCAGGCCGGCTTCCGCGAAGGCGTCGCGGTTCCAGTAGAGTGCGAGCGTGTTGACGGCGCGCGGCACGCCGTGGATGCGGTTGCGGTAGGTGCCGGAGGCGCGCGGGCCCGGGTAGATCCTCTCCCACTGGATCGCCTGGCTGGCGCGGACGTGGTCGGTGATGTCGTCGAGCACGCCTTGGGCTGCGAGTGCGACGACCTGCTCGTTGCTGGCGGTGATGAGGTCCGGCACGGCGCCGGTGGCGACCGCGCGGGTGATCTCGGGCGCGATCTGCGGCAGGGGGACGATGCGGGGCTCGATCTGGAAGTCGGTGGTCCGCGCGTTGAAGGCGCGGATGGCCGGGTGGATCATGTCGGTTTCGATGTTGAAGACGTGCCAGAGGTCCACGCGGCGGGCGGGTTGGGCGCGGGCGGCGGTGGGTATGGCTGCGGTCGCGGCGAGGAGCGCGCGGCGGCGGATGCGAGGGGTCATGCCTGTTTCCTCCCGTGCGGCGTGAGCGCCGCGATTGAGGGTATGGAAATCGATTTCATTGGGAGGCGTCAACGGGGTTTGCAGGCTGGTGGGGTCACGGGGTGGCGATGGTGTTCGGCCCTTCACGCCGGCGCAGCGCTCGCTATCCAGCGCTGCGCGCGCCCCCCTCACCCCTCCCTCTCCCCCCGTCGGGGGGAGAGGGGGAAGAAAAAAGCGGACGGGCGAGGCTATGCGGCGTCGGCGAGGAGGGTGACGTTGCCGCCGGCGGAGGTGGTGTCCACGGAGAGGGTGCGTTCGCGGACCAGCATCTCGGGCGCGGGCGGGCCGACGAGGAGGGGGACGATCGCGCCGTCGCGGGCGGCGAGTGCGACGGCGACCTGGCGCAGGTCGTCCAGCGCCTCGCCGGCCAGCACCAGGTCGAGGGCGGGATCGGCGAGCGCGGCGTCGCGCGAGGTCCAGGCGGCGAGGGAGGCGTCGGGGTCGAGCGCGCGGCGGAGCGCGGGCAGGTCGGCGGCGGGGACGATCGCGACGTTGCCGGCAGCCGTCGCGGCGCGGGCCTGCGCCTCGACCTCCGGGCCGAGGCAGAGCACGCGGCCGCGGGGGTGGAGGGTGAGGGTGTTCGCCTCGCCGGCGGGGCCGGGCAGGATGGTGGCGATGCCGTCCAGCGCAAGCGCCTCGCGCGCGAAGCGGCGCAGGTAGAGCGGGCCGCCGGCCTTCGGGCCGGTGCCGGACAGGCCCTCGCCGCCGAAGGGCTGCGCGCCGACGACCGCGCCGATCTGGTTGCGGTTGACGTAGAGGTTGCCGATTCGGGCGTGCTCCGCCACCAGGCGCACGCGTTCCTCCACGCGGGTGTGCAGGCCCATCGTCAGGCCGTAGCCGAGCGCGTTGATGCGGCCGACGAGCGCCGCGAGCTCTCCGACGCGGAAGGTGACGAGGTGGACCACGGGGCCGAAGACCTCCTCGGGCAGGTCCTCCACGCGGTCGAGGCGGATGAGCGCGGGGCCGAGGAAGTGGCCCTCGGCGGGCGCGCGGAGCTGTTCGAGGACGCGGCCGGCGGCGGCGTGGCGGCGGATATGCGCGGCGATGCGGTCGCGCGCCTCCGCGTCAATCAGCGGGCCGACATCGGTGCTGCGCAGCCACGGATCGCCGAGCACGAGTTCGCGCATCGCGCCGCGCAGCATGGCGGTCATCGGCGCGGCCACGTCCTCCTGCACGCAGAGGAGGCGGAGCGCGGAGCAGCGCTGGCCGGCGGATTGGAAGCCGGAGGCGAGCGCGTCGCGCACGACCTGCTCGGGCAGCGCGGAGCTGTCGGCGATCATCGCGTTGACGCCGCCGGTCTCGGCCACCAGCGGCGTTCCGGGCGGCAGGTGGGCGGCCATCAGGCGCTCGATCGCCTTGGCGGCGGGGAGGGAGCCGGTGAAGGCGACGATGCCGGTTCGGGCGTCGCGCAGCAGCGCGCCGCCGATCAGCGGGCCGTCGCCGGGCAGCAGGTGCAGCGCGTCGCGCGGCACGCCGGCCTCGTGCAGCAGCGCGACGGCACGGGCGGCGATCAGCGGCGTCTGCTCGGCGGGCTTGGCGAGCACGGCGTTGCCGGCGACGAGCGCGGCGGCGACCTGGCCGGTGAAGATGGCGAGCGGGAAGTTCCAGGGGCTGATGCAGAGCGCGACGCCGCGCGGCGTGCCGGGGGTGGCCTCGGCGGCGTAGTAGCGGAGGAAGTCCACGGCTTCGCGCAGCTCCGCGACGGCGTCGGGGCGGGTCTTGCCGGCTTCGCGGATGGCGAGCGCCATGAGTTCAGGGGCGTGGGATTCGAAGAGGTCGGCGGCGCGGCGGAGGGTTTCGGCGCGCTGTTCGAGTGGAGTGGCGGCCCAGGCGGGTGCTGCGGATGCGGCGGCGTCGAGGGCGGTGCGGGCGTGGTGTTCGGTGGCTTCGGTGATGGTGCCGACGAGGTCGCGGGGGGTGGCGGGGTTGTGGAGGGCGATTTGCTTGTCCTGCACGGCCCCCCCACCCCGGCCCTCCCCCGCGAGGGGGGAGGGAGAGTAGGTGGCGTGGCGCCAGGGGGAGAGGGCGGCGTCGAGGGCCTCGGCGTCGGCGGGGTCGTTCGGGTTCCAGCCGCGGGCGTTGAGGCGTGACGCGCCGTAGAGCAGCGCGGGGGCGGGCACGCGGGGGTGCGGGGCGCCGGCGGAGGCGCGCGTCTCGGCGACCGGGTCGGCGACGGCGTGTTCCACCGGCACGCGGAGGTCCAGCACGCGGTGCACGAAGGAGGAGTTGGCGCCGTTCTCCAGCAGGCGGCGGACGAGATAGGCGAGCAGGTCGCGATGGATGCCGACGGGGGCGTAGATGCGGCAGCGCACGCCGTGGCGGCGGCGCAGCTCGGCGTGCAGCGCCTCTCCCATGCCGTGCAGGCGCTGGAACTCGAAGCCGTCGGTGTCGCCGGCGGCCATCTCGATCACGGCGGCTGCGCCGTGCGCGTTGTGGGTGGCGAATTGCGGATAGAGGCGGTCGCGGCGCGCGAGCAGCCGCCGCGCGCAGGCGAGCCAGGAGACGTCGGTGTGCGCCTTGCGCGTGAAGACGGGATAGCCCGCGAGGCCGAGGGACTGCGCCTGCTTGATCTCGGAATCCCAGTAGGCGCCCTTGACCAGGCGCACCATCAGCCGGCGGTCGAGCGCGGTCGCGGTCTCGTCGAGCCAGTCGAGCACCGCGGGCGCGCGCTTGCCGTAGGCCTGCACCACCACGCCGAAGCCGTCCCAGCCGGCCAGGCGCGGGTCGCGCAGCACGGCGTCCATCACGTCGAGCGAGAGTTCGAGGCGATCCTGCTCCTCGGCGTCCACGTTCAGGCCGATGCCGGAGTCGCGGGCGGAGAGGGCGAGGCCGAGCAGGCGCGGGACCAGCTCCTCCAGCACGCGGGCGCGCTGGGCGGTCTCGTAGCGCGGGTGGAGCGCTGAGAGCTTGACGGAGAGGCCGGGGTTGGTGCGGACCGAGTTTCCGCGCGCACGCGTCGCTACCGCCGCCAGCGCGGCGGCGTAGGAGCGGCGGTAGCGCTCCGCGTCCTCGGCGGTGCGCGCGGCCTCGCCGAGCATGTCGTAGGAGAAGGTGTAGCCTTCGGCCTCGCGCGGCGCGGCGTTGCGGAGCGCGTCCTCGATGTCGGAGCCGAGCACGAACTGCTCGCCGAGCAGCCGCATGGCCTGCGCGACGGCGGCGCGGATCACCGGCTCTCCCATCCGGCGCAGCAGGCGGCGGGCGGTGCCGGCGACGTCGAAGCGCGGCGCCTCGCCCAGCACGCGGCCGGTGAGCATCAGGGCCCAGGTGGAGGCGTTGACGAGCGGCGAGGCGGAGTGGCCGAGGTGGCGGGACCAGTCGGCGCCGGCGATCTTGTCGCGGATGAGCGCGTCGGCCGTTTCGGTATCGGGGACGCGCAGCAGCGCCTCGGCGAGGCACATCAGCGCGACGCCTTCCTCGGTGGAGAGGCCGTATTCGGCGAGGAAGCTCTCGAGCGTGCCGGCGCGGGCCTCGCCGCGCAGGTGCTGCACGAGCCCGGCCGCCTCCGCTGCGGCGCGCGCGGCGGCGTCCGGCGGCAGGGACGCGGCATCGGCGAGCGCGAGGGCGAGGGGCGGTTCGTCGTGCGTGCCGAGCTCGCGGAGGCGGGCGTGGCGGTGCATGGCGCGTCCTGTCATCGGTAGCCGCTGAGTTGGGGATCGAGGTCGAATTCGGCGAGCAGGAAGTCAATCATCGCGCGGACCTTCGGCGCGACGAAGCGCCGCGTGGGATAGACCGCGTGGATGGGATGGGGCTGCGGCTCCCAGGCGCGCAGCAGGACGACCAGGCGGCCGTCCTCGATCTCCCGCTCCACAAAGTGCCAGACGGGCACGATGCCGATGCCGAGGCCGAGCAGGGTCGCGGCGCGGACCGCCTCGGTCGTGCTGACGCGGAGGCGGCCGTGGACGGGGACGGAGAGCGTGCCGCCCGGCCCTTCGAAGGTCCAGACCGGGCCGGTGGCGAGCTTGCTGTAGAGGATGCAGTCGTGGCCGCGCAGCTCCTCCGGCGTCGTCGGCGTGCCGCGTCCCGCGAGGTAGCCGGGGGTGGCGACGACGACGCGGCGCGTCATGCCGATGCGGCGCGCGACGAGGCCCGGGTCTTCCAGCACGCCGACGCGGATGGCGAGGTCAATGCCGTCCTCGACGAGGTTCACGAAGCCGTCGCCGAGGACGAGGTCCACTTCCAGCTCCGGGTGGCGGGCGAGGAAGCGCGGCAGGCGGGGCAGCACGTGCAGGCGGCCCATCACCTCCGCGGCGGCGAGGCGCAGCGTGCCGGTGGCGCGGCCCTTGCGTCGGCCGACGCTGGTTTCCGCTTCCTCCACGGCCGAGACGGCACGGCGGGCGGCTTCGTAGAAGGTGCGGCCGTCCTCGGTCAGCGCCAGGCTGCGCGTGGTGCGCTGGAGCAGCAGGCAGCCGAGATGGCCTTCGAGGGCTGCGACCTGGCGGGAGACGGTGGGCTGGGTGGTGTTCGCCTCCCGCGCGACGGCGCTGAAGGAGCCGGCTTCGACGACGCGGAGGAAGGTGCGGAAGAGGGGCAGGGGGTCGCTCATTCATGCATCATGCGTATGGATATGGTGCGCGCAAGCGGCGTTCCGCGCTGGCGGCGCAGGGACCAAACAGGGTGGCACGGACGACGCCTCGTTGCCCGAGCAAGGAGAACCCCGATGACCCGCTTCGCCCTGCACACCGCCGAGACCGCGCCCGAAGCCAGCAAGGCGCTGCTCGGCCAGGTGAAGTCCGCCTGGGGCTTCGTGCCCACGCTGCATGCGACTCTGGCCGAGAGCCCGGTCGCGCTGGAGGCCTATGACACGCTGTTCGGGCTGGTCGCGAAATCCACCCTGACGCCGGCGGAGCAGCAGGTCGCGTATCTGGCGATCAGCGTGTTCAACGAGTGCGAATACTGCACCTCCGGCCACACCTACCTGGCGCGGACGGCGAAGCTGGACGAGGCGGCGATCCAGGGCTTGCGGGACGGCACGCCGATCCCCGATGCGCGCCTTCAGGCGCTGCGGGCCTTCGCCGAGGCGGTGGTGCGCGACCGCGGCTTCGTCGGCGACGCGGCGGTGGACGCCTTCCTCGCCGCCGGCTTCACGCGGGCGAACGTGCTGGAGGTGGTGACGGTCGCGGCCACGAAGACGATCAGCAACTACACGAACCACATCACGCATACGCCGAAGGAGGGCTTCATGGCCGATCCTTCGCTGGCCTGGACCGCGCCCGGCAACCGCGCCCGCGCGGCCTGACCGAAGCGCGTCGCGAAGGGTCGCCGCCATGAAGATCGCCTTCCTCGGGCTGGGCGCGATGGGCGGGCGCATGGCCGCGCGCCTGCTCGGCGCCGGCCATGACCTCGCGGTGTGGAACCGCTCGGCAACGGCCGCCGAGGCGCTGGCCGCGGCCGGCGCGCGCCGTGCCGCGACGCCGCGTGAGGCGGTGTCCGGTGCCGCGGTCGTTGTCTCGATGCTCACCGACGACGCCGCGTCGCGCGGCGTGTGGCTGGATGGGGGGACCGGCGCCGCAGCCGGCCTCGCCTCCGGCGCGGTGGCGGTGGAGTGCTCCACCGTCACGCCGGGCTGGGTGCGGGAGCTCGGCGGACGCGTGGCGGCAGGCGGCGCGGCGCTGCTGGATGCGCCCGTCGCCGGATCCCTTCCGCAGGCCGAGGCGGGACAACTCGTCTTCATGGTCGGCGGCGATGCGGGCGCGCTCGATGCGGCGCGGCCGGCGCTGGAGCCGATGGCCGCGCGAATCCTGCATGTCGGCGCGGCCGGGCAGGGCGCGGTGCTGAAGCTCGCGGTGAACGCGCTGTTCGCCGCGCAGCTCGAGAGCGTGGCGGAACTGCTGGGCTTCCTCGGCCGCAACGGCTTCGCCGGCACCGAGGCGGCGGACCTGCTGGGCGGCATGCCGGTCGTCCCGCCCCCGCTCGCCGCGGCGGCGCGGATGATGGCGGCGCGTAGCACCGTGCCGCTCTTCACGATTGACCTGCTGGAAAAGGACCTCGGCTACGCGCTCTCGGCCGCGTCCGCATCCGGCGCGTTGCTGCCCGGCGCGGAGCGCGTGCGGGAGGTGTTCCGGCGTGCGCAGGCCGAGGGCCTGGGCGCGTCCAATGTCAGCGGCCTCGCCGCGCTCTTCGCCTGAAAGGAACCGCCACGATGACCCTGCAACCCGAGCTCGACGCCTTCCGCGCCACCTGGGAGGCGCGCGTCGGCGAGACGATCGCCCGCATGATCGCCGGCGATATCGAGGACCTGCGCGGCTCCGGCATCCTCGACCGCGTCGCGCGGGCGGGCGACGCCTTCCCGACGGGGACGCGGCTGCTGGATGCGCATGGGCGGGACTTCGACCTGGCCGGGCTGGTCGCCGCGCGGCCGGTGATCGTCACCTTCTATCGCGGCGGCTGGTGCCCGTACTGCAACCTGGAACTCCGCGCCTACCAGGCGCGGCTGGCGGAGATCCGGGCGGCGGACGCGGAGCTGGTCGCGGTCTCGCCGGAACTGCCGGACCACTCGCTGACGACGGCGGAGAAGAACGACCTGGCCTTCCCGGTGCTGTCGGATGTCGGCGGCGCGCTGGCCTCGGCGCTCGGCATCCGGTTCGCGCTGTCGGATGCGGTGCGGCCCTTCTACGAGAAGGCCGGGCACGCGCTGCCGGAGCGCAACGGCGACGGCAGCTGGGCGCTGCCGATGCCCGCGACCTTCGTGGTGGAGCGCGGCGGGACGATCCGCGCCGCCTTCGTGGAGCCGGACTACAGGCGCCGCACCGATCCGCGCGCGGCGCTGGATGCGCTGTTGCCGGCCGTGGCGTGAGGAGACGCGCCATGTCGCTGACCCTTCCCGCGCCGGCGATGCCGGCCGCGGCGTTCCGCAACCCGGTGGTGCTCGGCTTCGCCGTGGGCTTCGCGGCCTCCGCCTTCTGGGGTCTCTACCTGGCGCTGTCGCGCGCCGGCGTGGTGGGCGGGCTGACCGGCCTGGACATCGCGGTGCTGCGCTACGGCGTCGCGGCGCTGGTCATGCTGCCGGTCTTCGCATCGCGCGGCCTGCCGCTGATCGCACGCATCGGCTGGCGGCGGGCGGCGCTGCTCTCGCTGCTCGCCGGCCCGCCCTTCGTGCTGGCGGGGGTGGGCGGCTACGCCTTCGCGCCGCTGGCGCATGGGGCGCTGATCCAGCCGGCGACGGTGACGCTCGGCAGCATGGCGCTGGCCTGGTGGGTGCTGGGCGACCGGCCCTCGCGCGGGCGGATCGTGGGCGTCGGGATCATCCTCGCCGGGCTGGTCGTGGTGGCCGGGCCGGGGCTGCTGGCGGGCGGCGCGCTGACGCCGGTGGGGGATGCGATGTTCCTGGCGGCCGGCGCGATGTGGGCGGGTTTCGCGGTGCTCTCGAAGCGCTGGGGCGTGGGGCCGGTGGAGGGGACGGCGGTGGTCTCCGTGCTGTCGGGCGCGGCGCTGGTGCCGCTGGTGGCGGTGACGGTCGGCTTCGACCGCATCCTGGCGCTGCCGGGCGGGGCCCTCGTCGCGCAACTGGTCGTGCAGGGCGTGCTGTCGGGGGTGGCGGCCGTGCTGGCCTTCACGGCGGCGGTGGCCTGGCTCGGCGCGTCGCGCGCGGCGGTGTTCCCGGCGCTGGTGCCGGTCACGGCGACGCTGATCGGCGTGCCTGTCGCGGGAGAGGCGCCGGACGCGGTGCAGCTGGCGGGGCTGGGGGTGGTGGTGGCGGGGCTTGTGGTGGCGACGGGGTTGGTGGGGCGGAAGGTGTCATATCGGCCGGCGCAAGTCTCGACCCGTTTGCAGTCGCCCCCGCGAACGCGGTGATCCCAACTTCCCGCCGTCCCGACAGGCGGCGCGGTGGGGTCCCGCTTTCGCGGGAACGACAGAGGGAAGCGGTCAGGATGGACGCCAGCCGGCATCAGGAGTTCGTCGCGACTTCCCCCACCCCGCCCCTCCCCCGCGAAAGCGGGGGAGGAAGCAGGTTGCGCAGCCCGGCGGGGAGCGTGCTGAGCAGCGCGGGGTCGGCGACCGCGGTCGGGGGGCCGGAGGCGACGAGGCGCGGTTCCGCCTGATGCGTGTCGAGCACGCGCCAGAGATCGCAGGCGGCGGCGTAGGTTGCGAAATTCGCGCAGGCGCGCGGGAAGCGGCGGCGCGCATCGGCCTCGGGCACGGCGTGGCCGCCGGCGGTCACGCGATCGGCGATGCGGCGCAGCGCCGCTTCCACGTCCGGCAGGATGCAGAAGATCAGGTTCACGCCGAAGCCGGCGGCCCTGGCGCGCGCGATGGTGCGCAGATGCGTGCGGCCGGCGTGCGTGGTCTCCAGCGCGAAGCTGCGGCGGGCGGCCAGGTTCTCGGCGCTCCGCGTCAGCACGCTGCGGGCTGCGGCGACGGCTGTCTCGGCATCGGGGGTCGGCGTCAGCGGGGAGTAGCCGCGCGCGATCTCGTCGAGGTTGACGAAGCGCTCGGTGCCCGCGACGGCGCGCAGGTAGCGGCGGGCGTAGGTGGTCTTGCCGACGGCGTCCGGGCCGGCGATCAGCCAGAGCGTCGGCCGCTCAGCGGTCATTCGCGGCGATGTCCTGCCGCAGCTCGTCCAGCAGGCGGAGCTTGCCGTCGCGGCCCTCGTGGAACCAGAAGGTCCAGCCGTTGCAGGAGGGCGCGGCCTGCACCTCGGCGCCGACCTTGTGGATGGAGCCGGTGGCGGCGCCGCAGCGCAGCGTGCCGTCGGCGCCGACCGTCGCGCGCCAGCGCCGGTGGCGGTCGGTGAGGATCGCGCCGGCGGGAACCAGGCCGCGTTCGACGAGGACGCCGAAGGCGACCCGCGGCTGCTCGCGCTTCGAAGGCAGGGACAGCGCGGCGCCTTCGGGCAGCGGCTCCACCGCGGCGAGGCGGGCGCGGGCGGCGGTGGCGTAGCCGGGCTCGCGCTCGATGCCGATGAACCGGCGCCCCAGCCGCTTGGCGACGGCGGCGGTGGTGCCGGTGCCGAGGAAGGGGTCGAGGACGACCTCGCCCGGCGCGGTGCAGCTGAGGATGACGCGGTGCAGCAGGGCTTCCGGCTTCTGCGTGGGATGGAGCTTGGCGCCGTCCTCGCCGCGAAGGCGCTCTCCGCCGGTGCAGAGCGGGATGAACCAGTCGCTGCGCATCTGCAGCTCCTCGTTCAGCGCCTTCATGGCGGCGTAGTTGAAGCGGTAGCGGGATTCGGGGCCGCGCGCCGCCCAGATCAGGGTTTCGTGGGCATTGGTGAAGCGGCGGCCGCGGAAGTTCGGCATCGGGTTCGCCTTGCGCCAGATCACGTCGTTGAGGATCCAGTAGCCGAGGTCCTGCAACGCGGTGCCGAGGCGGAAGACGTTGTGGTAGCTGCCGATCACCCAGATCGTGCCGTCCTTGCGCAGCACGCGGCGGCATTCGGTGAGCCAGTCGCGGGTGAAGGCGTCATAGGCGCCGAGGTCGGCGAAGCGGTCCCACGCGTCGTCCACCGCGTCCACGACGGAGCTGTCGGGGCGGCGCAGCTCCCCCTTCAGTTGCAAATTGTAGGGCGGGTCGGCGAAGACGGCGTGGACGGAGGCGGGGGGCAGGCGGCGCAGCATCTCGATGCAGTCGCCGACGAGCACGCCGTCGAGCGGCAGGTCGAGACCGGTGCCCATCGTTCCGCCTGAATGCCCCTCGCGACTCGGCGTGCAACATGGAGTCCCGGGCGAAGTCGCGTCAACCGAATGAACGCAGCGCCTGCTCGAAGGCCTGGTCCACTGGGGCGAAGCCGCGGCGGTGGTGGGGCGTCGGGCCGAGGCGGGCGAGGGCGGCGCGGTGGGCGGCGGTGGGGTAGCCCTGGTGGCCCGCGAAGCCGTAGCCGGGCCAGCGGCGGTCGAGGCGCGCCATCGCGCGGTCGCGCGTGACCTTGGCGAGGATGGACGCGGCGGCGATGGAAAGGCTGGCGGCGTCGCCGCCGACGACGCAGCGGACGGGGCAGGGCAGGGCGGGCGGCTGATTGCCGTCCACCAGGGCGAGGTCGGGCGGCGCAGGGAGGCGCAGCAGCGCGCGGCGCATCGCGAGCTGGGTGGCGCGGAGGATGTTGAGCTGGCCGATCTCGGCGGCGGAGGCGGCGGCGATGGCGTAGGCGAGCGCGCCCGCCGCGGCGGCGGCGGCCAGCGCGGCGAAGGCGGCCTGGCGCTGCGCCGGCGTCAGCCGCTTGCTGTCGTCGAGCAGGCCGGCGAGCGAGGCCGGCGGGGCGGCGTGGAACAGCACGGCGGCGGCGAGCACAGGGCCCGCCAGCGGCCCGCGCCCGGCCTCGTCCAGCCCGGCGACGCGGCCGCCATGTTCCGTTTCGAGCGCGAAATCCGGCATGGGCGAGGCATAGCCCGGCCCCGGCAACCTGTCTCGGCGCCGCGGCGTTGCCGGCGCGAAGGAGAACGCCCGATGGATTTGAAGAAGCTTGCCCTCTCGGCCGAGGGCGTCGCCGCCGTGCCGTTCGAAATCCCGGGCGCGACGGGCGAGTTCCGCATCCAGTTGCTGAACCAGGAGACCTCGGCGGGGGTGGTGACCTCGATCATCCACCTGCCGGCGGGCGGCCGCATCCCGGCGCATCGCCACAGCGCGGGGTCGGAGATGCACTACGTGCTGGAGGGCGACCTGATCGAGGCGGGCGAGAGCCTGGGCACCGGCGCCTTCCTCACCCACGCCGCCGGGCAGGTGCACGGGCCGCATGAGAGCAAGGGCGGCGCGAAGGTGCTGACCGTGCAGAGCTGGCAATCCACCGACGGCAAGTTCGACTTCGAGCCCGCTGAGGCGACGGAGGGAACGCCAACGGACGAGATGCCCGACAACAAGCCGCAGCGCGCCCGCGAGCCGGCGGAGGCCGGCGCGTCGGGCGGGCAGCGCGCGGGCGGCAACGCGATGCAGCCGGTGGACCAGCAGGCGCAGGCCGAGGCGCGGAGCGACGAGGGCAAGCCGGAGGCGCGGGGCTACTCCTGACCGACTGCTCCCGGGCGGAAGCCCCAGACGGCGAAGACCCGGTGCGGCACCCGCAGCGGGTCTTCCGGGAAGCGCTGGTCCAGCATCGCGGCCAGTTCCGCGTCGAGGCGCGCGACCGCGTCGCCGCCCATCGCGCCGCCGACGCCTGCGGAGGCGCGGATCCGGCCGCGCCAGTCGTCGCGGGAATACACCGCCTCGTGGTCGAAGCCGGCGAAGGCGAGGCGGGTGAAGCCGGCCAGCGATAGGTCGCCGGCCCAGGTCGGGTAGAAGCCGGTGCCGCGGCCCATGCGCCAGCGCGGGTTGTGCGCCTCGATCAGGAACTCGGTGGCGTGGACGACGGAGCCCGGGAGAGGCAGCCAGTCGTAATGGCAGATCAGCAGCGCGCCGCCGGGCTTCAGCACGCGATGCGCCTCCGCCGCGGCGAGGCCGCGGTCGAACCAGTGCCAGGCCTGCGCGGCGACGACGAGATCGTAGGCGGCGGCGGGCTGGCCGGTGCGCTCGGCGAGGCCTTCCTCGAAGCGGGCCGGCAGGCCTTGCGCCAGCGCGCGCGCGGCGGCGACCTGGCCCGGCGCAGGGTCGAGGCCGAGCACATCGGCGCCGCGCGCGGCGAGTTCGCGCGCGACGACGCCCGTGCCGGTGCCGAGGTCGAGCACGCGCATGCGCGGGGCGAACAGGCCCTCGCGCTCGATCAGCTCGAAGAAGCGGGGCGGGAAGCCCTGGCGGTGCCGGGCGTAGTCGGCGCTGGTGGCGGACCAGTCCGGGGTGGTCATGCGCGGCGCACTCCTGATCCCGTGGCGGTGAGGGCGGTGTCGCGCCTCATCGCCTCCGGCCCGAATAGACCAGCGCGATGATGCGCGGCGGGACGCCGGCGAACCAGAGGCCGAGGCAGAGCAGGTTGCGCGCGGAGCGGCGCAGGTAGCCGTCGCGCTGCCAGCGCGCGGCGCTGGTCGTCGCCGCGACATCGAGCGCGCCGAGCCGCGCGCCGCCGATGCGCCGCACGAGCTCCACATCCTCCATCAGCGGGAGCGGGCGGATGCCGCCGGCGGCGTCGAGCAGGTCGCGGTGGATCAGCAGCCCCTGGTCGCCGTACGGCAGGCCGAGCACGCGGGAGCGCCAGGCGACGGCGCGTTCCAGCCGGCGGGCCGCCGGTGCCGGGTCGTCGAGGGCGAAGCGGAAGTGCCATGCGCGCGCGGTGGGGCCGGCCATGGCGGCCTGCACGGCGTCGCGCCAACCCGGGGCCAGGCGCGTATCGGCGTGCAGCAGCAGCAGCCACGGGCCGCGTGCCGCCGCGACCCCGGCGGCGAGCTGCGCGCCGCGGCCGTGCGGTGCGTGGATCACGCGCGCGCCGAGTGCCTGCGCGACCTCGGCCGTGCCGTCGGGGCTGCCGGCATCCGCGACCAGGACCTCGGCCGGGGCGAGGCCGGCGAGGGTGGCGGGCAGGGTGGCGGCGGCGTTCCAGGTCGGGATCACGACGGTGAGTCCCGCGATCATGGGCATCCAATTCGCATTTTGTTCTTGACGCTCCCGTCGGCCCTCGTCACTGTCGCCCGTGAACAAACCAGGAAAGAGAGGAGCGGCGATGCCGGACGGTTCAGCTTCATCCCTGCCCTCACTCGCACGCAAGGGCCGGGGCGCGGTCACCAACCCGCCGATCCGCTACGAATCCACCCGCACGGAGATGTGGGACGATGGCTGGGGCACGCTGGCCGAGGAGTTCGGGAACCTCCCGCCGCTGCCGACCGAGCTGATCCGCGAGAAGTCGAAGTCCGCGATGGCGTGGAACGAGAGCCCGGATATCGGCTTCGACCGCTCGCTGAACCCGTATCGCGGCTGCGAGCATGGCTGCGTCTATTGCTACGCGCGGCCGTCGCATGCGCATGTCGGCATGTCGCCCGGCCTCGATTTCGAGACGCGGCTGATGTTCAAGCCCGACCTGCCGGAGCTGCTGGAGAAGGAGCTGTCGAGGCCGGGCTACCAGGCGCGGCCGGTGGCGCTGGGCGCGAATACCGATCCGTACCAGCCGGTGGAACGGACGCTCGGCATCACGCGGCGGGTGCTGGAGGTGCTGGAGCGGTTCGGGCATCCGGTGACGATCGTGACGAAGTCGGCGGGGGTGCTGCGGGACCTGGATATCCTGAAGCGGTTGTCCGAACGCAACCTGGCGCATGTGTGCCTCTCCGTCACCACGCTGGACCTGAAGCTCGCCCGGATCATGGAGCCGCGCGCGGCCTCGCCGCTGAAGCGGCTGGAGGCGGTGTCGGCGCTCGCCTCGGCCGGCATCCCGGTCGGCGTGCTGGCGGCGCCGATGATCCCCGGGCTGAACGACATGGAGATGGAGCGCATCCTGGAGATGTCGGCCCGTGCCGGGGCGAGCCGGGCGGGCTACGTCATCCTGCGCCTGCCGCTGGAGATCCGCGGGATGTTCGAAGCCTGGCTGCACCAGCACCACCCCGAGCGTGCCGCGCGCGTGCTGGCGCTGGTGCGGGAGGTGCGGGGCGGGACGATGTACGACAGCCGCTTCGGTGCGCGGCAGACCGGGACAGGCGCTTATGCGGAGCTGCTGGCGCAGCGGTTCAGGCTCGCGCTGCGGCGGTACGGGCTGGACGGGCGCGGGAACATGGGGCGGGCGCTGGACAGCTCGCAGTTCCGGGCGCCGGGCGTGGGGGCGCGGCAGTTGGAGTTGTTGTAGGGCGTTTTGGGGCAGTGCCGGTTGTCCCCCCACCCCGACCCTCCCCCGCAAGCGGGGGAGGGAGAAGGAGGGGGGGGTCAAACTTGACGCCCCCGGCGCCCGGGCCTAGGCCGCGCCACCCCGTCGCACCAGAGAGACCATGGCGCTCGCCTTCACCTTTCCCGGACAGGGCAGCCAAGCGCCCGGCATGGGCCGTGACCTCGCGGCCGCCTTCCCCGCCGCGCGCGAAGTGTTCGAGGAGGTGGACGAGACGCTGAAGCAGAAGCTCTCCCGCCTGATGTTCGAAGGCCCGGCGGAGGAGCTGACGCTGACGGCCAACGCGCAGCCCGCGCTGATGGCCGTGTCGCTCGCGGTGATCCGCGTGCTCGAACGCGAAGGCGGGTTCGAACTGAAGTCGCGCGTGGCGCTCGTCGCGGGGCACTCGCTGGGGGAATACTCGGCGCTGGCGGCGGCGCGCAGCTTCGATGTCGCGACCGCCGCGCGCCTGTTGCGGACGCGCGGCGACGCGATGCAGCGCGCGACGCCGCCCGGCACCGGCGCGATGGCGGCGTTGCTCGGCGCGGAACTCGAAGGGGCGAGGGCGATCTGTGCCGCGGCCGCGGCGGATCCGGAGACGGGCAGGCGCCAGGTGGTGGAGGTGGCGAACGACAATGGCGGCGGGCAGATCGTTATTTCCGGCGACGCCGCCGCGGTGGACCGCGCGATCGAGGCGGCGAAGGCGGCCGGGGTGAAGCGGGCGATGAAGCTGCCGGTCTCGGCGCCGTTCCACTGCGCGCTGATGTCACCCGCCGCGGAGGTGATGGCGGAGGCGCTGGAGCGGGTGGCGATGTCGGCGCCCGCCGTGCCGGTGGTCGCCAATGTCAGCGCGGCCAAGGCGACCGACCCGGCCGCGATCCGCGAGCTGCTCGTGCGGCAGGTCACCGCGACGGTGCGCTGGCGCGAATGCATCGGTGCGATGGCAGCGATGGGCTGCGACCGCTTCGTCGAGATCGGCTCCGGCCGGGTGCTGACCGGCCTGATGAAGCGGCTGGCGCCGGAGGCGCGCGCCGAGGCGGTTGGCACGCCGGCCGATATCGAGGCCTTTCTGAAGACGCTGTGACGCCCGACCTCGTCCTCACCGACGCGCCGGAGGCCGGCGACGAGGCCGCGATCGTCGCTGCCCTGGTGGCGTCGAACGCCGCCGCGGCCGATCTTCCGCGCGACCGGCGCCCGGTGGTCATCCCGCTGCGCGACGAGGCCGGCGCGATCACCGGCGGGCTGCGCGGCCTGACCCAATGGGGATGGCTCTACATCGAGAGCTTCGTCGTGCCGCCCGGGCTGCGCGGCGCCGGGCTCGGCAGACGGATGCTCGCGATGGCGGAGGCGGAGGCGCGCGCCCGCGGCTGCGTCGGCGCGCGGCTCGACACCTACTCCTTCCAGGCGCGCGGCTTCTACGAGCGGCACGGCTACACGGTGGCCGGCGCCATCGCGGACTGCCCGCCCGGCCACACCCGCTTCACGATGAGCAAGCGGCTCGACGCCGCGCCGCCGGCCGCCGAGCCCTGGCCCGGTGCCGCCGCCCCGCGCGCGACGGTCACGCGAACGACGTCGGACCGCGACCCCGCGGTTGACGCGGTGCTCGCCGGCCTCATCGCGCACAACGCGACCTTCACCGGCGAGCATGGCTATAGCCCGGTGAACCTCGTCGTGCGCCGCCCCGCCGAGGCGGCGCCCTGCGGCGGGCTGATCGGCTTCGTGCTCTACGGCTGGTTCTTCGTGCGGCTGTTCTACCTGCCCGAGGATCTGCGGCGCGGCGGCCTCGGCAGCGCGCTGCTGCGCCGCGCGGAGGCGGAGGCACGGGCGGCGGGCTGCGTCGGGATGTGGCTCGACACGTTCAGCTTCCAGGCGCGGCCATTCTACGAACGCCTGGGCTTCCGGCTGTTCGGCACGCTCGACGACTTCCCGCCCGGCCACAGCCGGCACTACCTGATGAAGCGCCTGGACGGCGAGGGGAGAGGGAACTGATGTTCGACCTGACCGGGCGCGTCGCGCTCGTCACCGGCGCGACCGGCGGGATCGGCGCGGCGATCGCGGAGGCGCTGCACCGCCAGGGCGCCGCGGTGGCGCTGACCGGACGGCGGGAGGCGGAGCTGGCGGCGCTGGCGGAGCGGCTCGGCGAGCGCGTGCTGGTCGCGCCGGCGGACCTCGCCGACCCGGCGGCGCCGGCCGCGCTGATCGAGCGCGTGGAGGCCGGGCTCGGGCCGCTCGACATCCTCGTCAACAATGCGGGCTTCACGCGCGACATGCTGGCGCTGCGCATGGGCGACGCCGATTGGAACGCGGTGCTGGAGGTGGACCTGACGGCGCCGTTCCGGCTCGCGCGTGCGGCGCTGCGCGGCATGATGAAGCGGCGGCACGGGCGCATCGTCTCGATCGCGAGCATCGTCGGCGTCACCGGCAATGCGGGCCAGGCGAACTACGCGGCGGCGAAGGCGGGGCTGATCGGCATGAGCAAGTCGCTCGCGCAGGAAGTCGCGACGCGCGGCATCACCGTGAACGTCATCGCGCCGGGCTTCGTGAAGAGCGCGATGACGGATGCGCTGCCTGAGGCCGCGCGCACGGCGCTGCTCTCGCGCATCCCGACGCAACGCATGGGCGAGCCGGCCGACGTGGCGGCCGCGGTCGCCTACCTCGCCAGCACCGAGGCCGGGTGGGTCACCGGCCAGACCATCCACGTGAATGGCGGCATGGCGATGGTGTGAGACCGAACGGCGCAACTGCTGGTCAATGCTCTGTCGTTCCCGCGAAAGCGTTGGTGTGGACGGCCCCTGCGGCATTGGATGTGCCAAGGTTCGGGCTGTTGAGGGCCGAACGGGAGGAGCCGTCCATGGGAGAGCTTACGCGTGTAGCGGTGGACACGTCCA